>Ga0210406_10002972_pt1 | contig 18896 bp, 43 predicted proteins | sample IncBWC30MmetaG_FD_155454 | JGI IMG/M metagenome (GOLD analysis project Ga0210406, IMG submission 155454) | Forest soil microbial communities from Barre Woods Harvard Forest LTER site, Petersham, Massachusetts, United States - Inc-BW-C-30-M | ecosystem: Environmental > Terrestrial > Soil >... | reverse complement strand
CCAAATCCCAGCAAAGCGGAGGAAAAATGGAAACAGGCCATCGAAGGATTCCGGGGTCGCGGCGAAATCCACTGGTTCGACTCCACCGAAGAGGCCATCGAGGGCATCGCCAAGCAGCACGCCCAAGACCACAAGGAGCGCCCGGATCGGACGCAGTTGATGCTCGGCACCACCAACGACGAGGTTCTAAAACTCAACGAGGCGGTGATCGCCCTGCAGAAAGAGAACGGCACGCGTGGGCCAGAAATCCTGATCGAGACATCGAGGGGACTCCGCGCCTATGCGGTCGGCGACCGGATCACGCTAAAGGACAACCATCCTGACGTAAAAGAGAAGCGCAAGGGATTTGCGAACGGCGCACTCGGAAACCTCATCGGCCTACAGCCCGAGGCCGATGGCCGCCACCGCATGACCGTCGATCTCGATCGACCGAAGGGCGCACAGCGGCGCGTGTTTTCGTTCTTTCCAGGTCTCAACAAGGATGCCGGCGAGATCGACACCGACCACGGCTGGGCCGGGACCAATTACAAAGCCCAGGGTAAGACGATCGACTTCGTCTATCCGCTGCACAACCCCATCGCCAAACGGAACACGGCCTACGTTGCGATGACCCGCGACAAGGCGACGGTCTTTCTCGGCGTCGCGCGGGAGACGACTGGCGGCTATCGGGGCCTCATCGAGCAGATGTCCCACGGCGGGCCGAAGCGCGCGGCGCACAGCTACTTCATGAAGGATGAACAATCCACACAACCAGAGCGACTTATTCAAAAACAGGAGGAAGTAATGGCTAAGACTGAGACCCCCGATGAAACGCTTAAGCGGTTTGGATTCCCCGAGGATGACGTCAAAGGCATCGACACTGGCGTTAAACGCCACACTGTGGAGATGTTGCGCAAGTCCTATCCAAACGGATTTACGCCGAGACAGGAACCGAAGCCAACTAAAGAACATCAGCCGCGCGTCAAGATACTCGGATGGGAGTTTGGAGAATCCGGCCGTAAAGCGCGCGGGACCGACGGGCTCTACAAGGCCGCAGAAGACGAATTTTCCAAGTTTATAAATATCGCAGCCAGCCTACGCGACAAAGATATTCCACAAAAGACTTATGATTCCATGAAGGAAGAATATTTCCGCAAGACGACTCCGGAGCATCGCAAGCGGATGGATAAAATTCTTGATAGAGTCGACAAAGGCGAGGAATGGAAACAACGCGATCGGCAGATGCCGCAAGAGCAACCGCAAGCCAAACATGAGCCGAAGCCATCGCCAAGGCCCGGTGCCCTTCATGGCGACGACCCGCGAATCCCGCTTACCCGCGAACAAGAGCATGAACGAGCAAAGAACGGCTTGAGTCGAGCGGCACAGAAAAATCTTGACGAGTTCACTGATGCTTGGCGCAAGCAGTCGCGGGAAGAAAACCGCGCACCAGCCACGAACCAACAGGAGTCGAAGCGTGGATGGTCAGTGAACGACATCCCCGGCAGCCGCATCATCAGAGGAACGGCACGCAAGATTGAATCAATAACCGACAATCTTGAAGAAAAGCTTCGGGAAAAGTGGAATCACCATGTGGCAAACCCGGTGCGCTATAAGACCGACAAAGTGCTTGATCCGGTCAGGAATCTTCTCAAGCAATCGGAGCAGCAGAAAGAGCGCGACGCAAAGCGCGAGGAGAAGAAGGCCGCCACGCGGGGGCCGGAAACCGGCAATGGTCTGACAAGGGATACGACCGTAGCCACGATGACGCGAGTCAAAGATGATGTCGACCGCGCATTTCGTCCCGCACTGCCGGTGCAATCAAAACAGGATAAGACCCTGACGGCCGCCCCTGGTCAATCGGCCGATAAGGGTCAGGAATCACGACTGGCCTCTGCAAAGCATAATCTACCGAGAGATCAGGGGCACTCTGGTGGCTCGGGGCTGGGGATGTGACGAAAACCTCCGCGACCGGCGCGGTCACGGAGGCTCTCCGGAATCCATGTTTTGCGCCCCAGAGCAGGAATGCCGCGCCGAGGATACAGATCCCCAACGCAATGAAAACGTTCGGGGGGCTCTTCTTTCCTTTGGGGAATGCCATCAGTCATCCACATTGATTTCGATGGTATCGATGAAAGCGCCGAGTTCAGGCTCTGGCGGCGGGTCCTTGCGCCATTCAATATCCTCGAACGAATCCAAGAAATCCATGGCCGCGAGATCGTAATTGTCTGCATCAGCGACTCGCCGTATTAGCTTTTGGAGTTCTGGAGGCAGTCGCCCATAAAGGCCGTCTAGCTCGCCCGGTTCGATCGTCATGCTCAAAAAATCTTCTCGCGTCATCGGATCACTCCCGTGAAATAGACGAGTAGTGTCGTCAGAATCCCGGCCATAGTCAGCCAGCAGAACATCCAATTGATGTGTCGCTCCATTATCGCCTCCTTCTATTTTTGTTTCTTCTGATTTCGTCCTCGATCTCGTGGCAGGGTTTGCAATACAAGCCGAGGTCCTTGTCGTCCTCATATCCGAAGTTTTTATAGGTGAAGTGATGCACCTCCAGCCACTTCACATCGAGACCTCTCCGAGCACCGCAGCGTTTGCAGGTGAAATGGTCACGATTGTGAATCCGAATTGTTTTGTCCTTCCATGCACCGGACTTAAGATATGTGTTGTAGTATTCCTTACGGGCGGCCTCGAACTTTTCTTGCTGCTGCTGCGAGGCCCCAGGGCGGGGCGGTGTCGGACCCGGCCCTGGATGATAGTGAAGGGCTCGCCAGATGGCGCGGAACATCAGCCCTCCGCTTGGCTGGGCATCTCCGCCGTCAGGAATGCTGGGACTGGGTCATCCTGCGGCAGTTCCTTTTTGACTTCCTCGGCTGCATCCGTCAGCGACTCCGCGATGGCCTTGTCACAAGCCTCGGCAACGGCGTGGAGACGGGTCTTCAGCGATTGCGCGAAGCAACGGATAGTTCGGTTGTCGAGTTCGAGGGCATCGACTTTTGCCTGCAATCGAGACACCTCGCGGTGCAGGGCATTGTTCTCGCCGTTGAGGTCGGCGTTTTCCCGGCGCATCGTTTGGTTTTCGCTAGACGTCCTGGCGCATTGCTCAATCGCATCTCGGTAAAGCCGGTCGGCGTGAGCATATGGGCTCACGTGATTTCCCGATTCCGCGTTGTCTGAGGGTGGGTTGAGGTATGAATGATTCCCATCATACATGCGGCGCTGGTTAAGAGGTTCTGCCGAGGGACCAGTTTCACTCATCATGCCGACCGCATGCGAAGTCTTCCATATTTTCTCCAATGATTTCATATTGTCGCTCTCTTTTTGAGTTTGTGGAATTTCCGCGTCGGCCATGGCTGACTCCGATTTTGGATTTTTCGCGACAACTGTTTCGTCGCTTTGGCTCGTTTACGCTTTTTTCGATAGCGTTGCACTTCTGCCTCGGGCTCGCCAGTATCCTCCCTATAGTTGCGGTGATAGTCCTCGCACAATCCAAGCGGATCTTTTCCCTGGTAGCCATACCACCACGCCATTTCACCACACAGCCACGTACTCTGCTCAATATGGTGATATCGACACAGAGGCAGCGCCCATTTGTCGTGCGCCTTCATGCCCTTGCCGCGGTGTTCCTTGCCTATGGTCATATCGGCAAAACTGACATGCGCCGCATCGTTCGGCGGTGGGCACCGGCAGATTACGCACGGCTTGTCCCGCAGCCACGCCAGATATTTCGGTTCGCGGCGCCTCGGATCGCGCTGGCGCAGTTCAGTCATTTGAAACTGTTCCATTCCGTCGCCGCAGCTTCTTGGGTTCGGCCTTCCGCTTTTGCGTGACTATGGTCCCTCTTGCAAAGGACCACCCAATCAATCCAACCAAGGCCGAGGAATCCGGTGGCACGATACGAATACCCCGCTTCAGATTCGCATATCAGGCAAGGCTGAAGGATGATCATCGGCGCTCCCTCCAGATTTTTTTGACCTCATCAAGGGCGTCGCACGTATGCCGCCACGAAAAACGAATGCCCCCGCCGTTGATTAGCCCGGCCATGAAGATCACCGGAAGCCCGAACAACATGAACGGGATTCCAACAAGCAACCATCGCCATGCTGGAGCCGATCCGCCTGCAAAATAGACTCGCTTCGTCATCGTCCTCACTCATCATCATCATCCAGGTCGAATTCGTGACAACCGCATTCGCAGGGGCCGCCATCCGCCTCGATCTCCTCGATGCTATGGCAAAATGCGTGGCCACTGTAGCGGATGTCCCAGCACTCATAGGTATCTATCGATTTGCAGGCACAGGTTCGGTCGACCATTATTTCCTCCTCTGAGATTGGTGCCGGCGCCTTCCCCATTTGCAGCAGGAAAGGCGCCGGCTTCTGCCGAATACTGGATTGATCTGCGGCCATCCCTGACCATCACAATCCTCGTCGGCAGTTCCTGCCACCGTCGCGGCTGGCGAACGTCGGCGGCAGAAACTCATATTTTGGATCTCGCATTAGATGATTGAGTGCGCCAGGCTTCAATCTTGGCCTCGGCCGCGACTCTCATGAATCTATGATATTCGTCGGCCTTGACGGCATCTCGGAGTCCATCAAGAAGTGCCTTGTACCTCGGGTCAGCATAGGCTTCCCGCTCCTGCCCCCCGATCGGCATATTTAGATGCTCTTTCATGATCTCGGCCTTGAGCGTCTTGCGGTACTGTTCGATGTAGGCCCGCTCTGCTCGTGCTTGGGCAGCTTCCTTCGCGTTGTCCTGCAGAAAGTCTAACGCTCTATCGACATCATCGTCTGATATGCTGTTCATGATGCCTCGGCGGATTGCCTAAGTTTGTCCATCAGGGTGTTGCTTCCATTGATATATCGGGCGCGCAATTCATTGACTGCCTCATCGACCTCTTCCAGAAATCCACGGACGATACCTTCTAGCGTCTCAATTCTGTCTGTGCTCCGCAGCATGGTTGCTACAAATAACTGCATTTCAGGCGGAAAGGCCGGGTGATAGCTGACGAAATCGCACCATTCCCGATCTGGATTGCAGGCAAAATTCCAATCGATTTGATGAGTGTATTCAGCCGGAACAACATTCCCACGCAAATAAGCTAAATGCGTTGCGGCCTTCGGACACTTGATCTCAATAAATCCATACGCTCCGACAAAACCATCAACTGAACCTCCCGCCATCTCAATGGTCGGGTGGTCAGCATAGCCAACCTGTTCGACCTCGCAGCGCTTGAGCAGTTCGTATTCCATCCTGGCTTGTGGCTCCCGCTCGCTGCCGTTCTTCATATCTATCGAGCAATAACTTTCGAATGTCTCGCCGGTCAGCCTCTCGACGACCAGTTCGGCGGCGTAATTGCGCCGGCCAGCGCCCCAGCCATTCTTAATCGTGGCGCAGACATCCTTGACTCGCGATGCAGTCACTTTGCCGAGGCGAAGCGCAAACCACTCAGGCGATCCCTGTTCAATGCGATGGATGGTCAAAACTGCCTCCTAAAGCTCTCAAGTTTGGTCTTGGCATGAGCAAAATTTTTGGGTGACAACTGTTCTAGACTCTCGATGTGATAAACCTGACAGACCTTCTCCGTCTGCGCCCCGACTTCTTCTATAAGCTTTTTAATTTCCTCTACCTGTTCGGCGGTAACGTGCCCTTCATCCTCTGCCGCATGACCGCCGTGCCCATCATCGTCCTCGCCGGCCGCAAGCCCGAGCACCGCCTTCAAAGTGTAGCGCTGCAAGTAAGTGACGGTTGATCCGACGGCCTGGATGCTGTTTTTCCCAGCACCTTCATCCCTTGCGGCATAAAGTGTCGTTTCTTCTGAATGACCTTCGCGATGGGACAATATGCATGTCACGGAAACCGGCTCGTTTGGCTTCGATGAGACTCTGAATCGGTACGACAGTCCGAACTCACTCAAGACCGGATCAACGGTGCGAGCTATCTCTGCCATGTCCTCGTGGACGTAATCCGTGCGAGGCTTAGACTTGTCTTTTGCCTCATATCCGACGCGCCGATTTTTCCGGATAACTGGAATTTTTGCTTTCGCGTCGGCAATTGCTCCGTCAAACGCCTTTCGCGCCTGGTTGGCCTCCCATCGCTCCTGCAATGCCATAAGCTTTTCCAGCACTTCCGTGCTTGCGTTTGAAGCCATGGCGCGCTGAAGCAAAACCATCGGCGTAGGTTGAGCTATCGGCATGATGTTGGCGGCCTCGATCTCTCGGTACAGTTTGTCGGTCATTTTCGCTCCTTGACCAATTTTTCGGCCAACAAAAGAATTGTTGAAAACGTGATCGCCGGGAGGACCAGAGGTCCGACAATAGCGACACCTATTGAAGATGTTATTTTATTGCTTCCCTTGTCCGGGAAAGCCGAACTTTTGCGGAAATTAACGACACACGCGACGGACGCAGATACCCAGATCCAAATCCAGAACCAACTCATCCGTCTACCCTCTTCAGGCAATGGAAGACCTCGGGCCAGATGAATACCGACTTGATTTTCCCATCGATGGCTGCATATGCCGGGAACCCCGGCGCGCTTTCCTGTTCAAATCTTCTCTTGACTTCAATTTCAGCGCCCTCCGGGACCTCGACGCCAGCACTGGTGAATGTCTCAACGACAAGCATTCTCGTTCCTGGGGCAGCCCCGCCGATTGTCTGAAGCATATCAAGTGCGCTCATTTTAAAATCTCCTTTCCTATCTCATCCTGATGTAGCGAAGTCGAAGGAAAGCGTACCGCGCCGCGATGGCGAGCATCGGAAGAAACTCGCTGATCATGACCATTCACCCCACTTGTGGGAGCCGCTATCCAACGCGGCGATCAACGCCGATTGCGATTCGTAAATCTTCTTGGACGTTCGGGTCGCGTTGTCCTTGCGGGTAAAATCAAACTCTTGGGCGTAGTAGCCGCCGTCGTCAGGGCTATCGACGATATCGATGCATCTGACGGGCTTATTGCCGTGATAGTCCGCGCGATACGTGCTCATGCCAGCCACCCTGAAATTTGCGCTGCGATGACTAAGAAGGTTCCGGAAACAAACATGCAAATTGCAAACTGTTTCACTTGATCAGCAAAAGTTTCATCTTCCATCCTATAAAAGAGGCAAACGAATGCGGAATAAAATGAGTATGAGCTGAGTGCGCAGAATATCACTGCTGCGATCATCCGAGTGCTCATGCCAGCCCCCTCAAATCGACCACGTTGCGGTTGGCGATCTCATCGCTAATTCTGATGTGCAGATTGTAGAGACATTCGCCGCGCTGGCTGTACGCCACGTCGTAGACCGACATGCTGGCCATTTGGCGTTCGATGTGGCGGAGGGCTGCGTAGAGGTCGATAGGCGATAGGCCCGAAAGTTCGGTTTCCATGGGGTTTCTCCTGCTGCGATTCCGGAGTATAGAGAATTTTACACAAGGCGCAAGAATTATTTTTGCGTTTCTCTAAAAATCGTGTATAGAAGCGAAATGAGCAAGGAAAATACCGTGAGAATCGGACCTCAAATGCGACGTGAGCTTATGCAGCTCGCCCAAGCCTATTGCCGCGCGACGGGTTACAAACTAGCCACCGTAGCCAACTACGCCAAGAAAGACCCTAGAATTTTCAATACTTTGCAACAGCAAATGTCGGGAACTCGGAAGGGGAGCTTTAATGTCGATACCTATGACGACTTGGTTGCGTGGCTGAGAGACCCCGCCAACTGGCCCGAAAAGGTCCGCATCGGCGAGGATGTAGATGGTGAGCCGATTTACCGACCGTTTAGGCTGTCGGATATCCCAGAGCTAGGCGACCTAACCCACCACAAGAGGAAGCGATGAGCGAAAAACTAAATGCGGTGGCTCTAGCTATCGCTGATGCCCTTGGGGAGGGAGAGTTCTATCTGTCTCCGGTCTTTCAGAATGCCTCCCGCGCCGCGATCAAGGCTATGCGGGAGCCGACGCAAGCGATGGCCGATGTGGGGCACAGAGACTACTGGCACGCCATGATTGACGAGGCCCTTCGATGATCAAGTTCACGGTCGAGGGCGAGCCGCAGGGCAAGGGACGGGCGCGGTCATTTATGCGCAAGCCCAAGCAGTGGGAAGAGATGGGGTTCGGCCCAATGCCGAAGATCGGCCATTACACGCCGAAAGATACCCGCGCGTATGAGACGCTGATTCGCGACACCGCTTGGTTGGCGATGCAGGGGCACGAGATGTTCGAGGGCGCGGTTCGGCTTGAAATTCTCGCGGTGTTCTCGGTGCCGAAGTCATGGTCGATCAGGAAGCGAGAGGCGGCGCTGAATGGCCAAGTCTTCCACACCTCGCGGCCGGATGCCGACAACATCCTCAAGGCGTTCAAGGACGCGATGAATGGTGTGGTTTATCGCGACGATAGCCGAGTCGTCGAGGGCATGTTCGCCAAGCTATACGGCGCTGCGCCGAGCGTATCCGTGACGGTGATGCCGCTATGACTTGGCTATTATTTGAACCGCGCCTTGTGGTGCATGTGGGGGAAGATGAACGTAATTAATTACATCCAACCGATAGCCGAGATCGTCGATAAAGACGCCGCTGAGATTGGCGATCTATACCGGAAATCTCGGGCTTCCCTCATTGACTCTGTTGAGTCCGCAAGAGCCTGCGGCCAACGCCTGATTGAGAAGAAGGCAAAGATGGAGCACGGCGAATGGTTGCCGTGGCTGAAGGCCAACGCCGAAGTTTTGGGATTTGAGGGGCGCAGTACTGCATCTAGACTGATGAAGCTGGCGGCAAATGGTGCGCTGGCGCACCATTTGGACGAGTCCACCGCCAGCAGCATCAGCCGCAAGCTGTGGGGGCACGCGGACAGCAGTCTCGTCCAGCAATCGCTTTCCAACGAACACTATACGCCAACCAAATATCTAGACGCGGCGCGCACTGTCCTAGGGAGTGTTGACCTTGATCCGGCATCATGTACCGAGGCCAACGCCGTCGTCAAAGCAGAGAAGTTTTTTTCCGCCGAAGACGACGGCCTGGCCCAAAATTGGCACGGACGGATTTGGCTCAATCCGCCTTATGGGAGCCTTGTCGGAGATTTCGTCGCAAAGTTCACCGAAGAATACGAAGCGGGTCGGGTCAAGGCCGGCATCATCCTCGTAAACGCGCATTGTACCGACACGGCTTGGTTTAAGCCGCTGTGGAATGGTGTTCTCTGCTTCACCGACCATCGCATCAATTTCTATGGCGATGATGACCGCAGCGGATCAACCCACGGTTCGGTGTTTATCTATTTCGGCCCCGAAGAGCGCACGTTCGTGCGGGCGTTTTCTCAATTCGGCGCGGTGGTCGCTGCTTTGGAGTCATGTGATGACAATTCGTGACATGAAGAGATTCACGGACGCCTTGTGGGACTGGGGCTTTCTTGATGGTTGCTTCGGGACATCGCGGTCTCGCGTGGGTGACATCGATGGCATTGTCGAGCATTGCGGTGAAATTCTTTTGCTTGAAGGCAAGCCAATGAGACTCGCACCGGCGGCTGGGTCGACATGGCAGGACGAACGAAGCAAATACAACGGCCAGGCAAGGCTATGGTCTGGCCTCGCTGGCCGCGGAATTACGGTTTTGATCTTGTGGGGCGATGCATCGGACCAAAACAAGCCAAACGATAAGACGCCGAGCCGCATGCAAGTGTGGCGTCGGTTTAAACCCGAGCCTGATCCGGTCATCGAATGCGATAAGGAATCAGTTCGCAAATATGTAGCCAGTTGGTGGAATTGGACCGAACAAGCGGATGCACCGAAAGCAAAATGATGGCTGGACTCGCATCAGGAACGGGAAACAAGGCCGCGCCACTCTCCGAGCGTAAGGACGACCTGTATGAGTCGCCTCCCGAGGCAGTCACTGCGCTGCTGAAGGCCGAGCAATTGCCTGCTGTGATTTGGGAGCCAGCCTGCGGTCCTGGCGTCATCGTTCGCACGCTCCGCGCTGCCGGCCGACAGGTCTACGCCACCGACCTGGTCGACTACAATTCACCGGATCAAGACAATTCTGGGTGGGACTTCCTGCTTGAGCGACAGCTTCCGATCGGCGTGCAGGCGATCGTTACAAACCCGCCATTTAAGAACGCCACCGAGTTCGTCGCGCACGCGCTGACGCTCTGTCCGAAGGTGATCATGCTGCTGCGGTTAGCGTTCCTCGAAAGCGACCGGCGCTCGCCAATCCTCGACAATGGCCAGCTTGCGCGCGTTCACGTTTTCAAAAAGCGTCTCCCGATGATGCATCGGCACGGCTGGGAGGGAAAGCATTCAAGCAGCGGCATGGCATTTGCGTGGTTCTGCTGGGATAGATTCCACTGCGGACGGCCGACCGAACTTCATCGCATTTCATGGGAGGCCGACATTGCGTAACGGGCCGAGCAGACGACTGACCCAGCACCTTGCGGCTATGTTGCAGGACGTCGATGCATATCTAGCCAAAGGTGATGTCCGGGAAGCCTATCGTCTCTTCGTCGCCGTTCGGGCTTCTATAGCTTGGGAGGAGAAAAAGCATGACAAAAACCATTGTAACGTTTGAAACGGAAAACACTGATCTCTTCGACCAACTTAAAATGAACGGAGACGTGTCGGCATTAGGAAGCCTTTTAGCCGCTGTCTTATTGGACGGCGAATCAACGCTGACGCAGGACCTAGTATTGGCAATGTATGGCATCAAGGTTGTAGATGCCGCCAAAAATGCGGAGGAAAAGCATGCTTCAGAAAACGCCTAAACAGACGTTTAGCCGAGAGGAACTGATCGGCACGGTGAAGCGGATTGAAAGGTTTTATGCGGAAATAAAAGACCTGAACGACGATCTAAAGAAGGTCTTCAAAGAGGGAATTTTCGACGAGCAAGCTTTGCGGATTCTCGTCAAGCTTCGCAAGCTAGACCCGGAGAAGCGAATGGAGACGTTCGACCTCGTGGGGGCCTATCTGCAAGCAACGAATCAAGGTGGAGGGACTGACCGATGAATACGAAGCGAAAAGAGACGCCATCTTTCATCGGATACCAAGACCAACCAACGCGAGGACAGAGAGACCTGGCAAGGCGCCGCTCGCTTCCATTCCTCGATAGCGTGGGCGTCGACCGACCGATTAGTCTCGTGTTGGAAGAGGTCTACCTGCAGGGCATAAAAGATGCCGTCGAAGCTATGAAAGCTAGGGTGCCGGAATGAACAAAAGCCGCGCGCTGGCATGATGACATTTACAGAGATGCTGATCGAGTCCCGCACTGGACGAGGAATGACGCAAAAGGACTTTGCCGAAGCGCTCGGCTTCACGCCGCAATACCTGTGCGATCTTGAGATGGGTCGCCGCCTTGGCTCAGTCGAGTTCGTTAATCGTTTGTGCGATTGGATTCGCTGCAGGCCGAAGCGCCGCAAGGAATGGCATCAAGCTGGAGCTAGATCGCACGGATGGGAAATATGAGCATAACACGGATCGCAAAGACGCCTTCGAAGCCATGAAGGATAGTGTGCTGGAATGAACAAAAGCCGCGCGCTGGTGGCGTGGGGGCCGGCAAACCCCGGTTGGTGGGGCGACGCTTGGCACAAGTTCTGGTGCAGCTACAACGCAGGGGTGATGATATGAACCCGAAGACGTATTACGGACCTGATCCATTCGACCAGCCTAAAATCATCCAGGCGGCGCTCGTTCCCGAGATGACGCTGCGCGACTACTTCGCCGGGCAGGCGCTGATTGGAATCATAACGAGAGGGGAATTTGAGAGCCACCTTGCGATTAGTGCGATGGCCTATTTAATTGCCGACGCAATGCTAGATGCACGAACTAAACCGCCTACTGAGATGAGATAAGAATTTTTAGAATATCCGCCGCGTGACGGCCTCACGCACAACAGAGGAGTGACTATGCCAAGGAAAGCAAAGAAGATCGTTTCGCAGGAAGCCAAGGAGAATATGCGTCTCGGGCAGTTGAGGCGGCAGGCGAAACGCCGCGCTGAAAAGCAAAACGCTGAATGGGCGGCTACATCACTGTCGGCCGCAGCGGTGGCGCCAGCAACGGAAATTAGCTTCGTCATATCTTCAATCTATGCCCGCAAGGAACAAGCACTCAAGACGATAGAGGACTGCGACGCCCTGCTGGCTGCGTGGGAAAGGCTGGGGCTCTAGCTATGGTCAACTGCCCCTTTGTTCTGGGTCAGCGCGTGACGGTCTCTCCGCGTTTCACATACGCGGAGGACTGGCCGGGCGAGTACCTGATCACTGGAGTCACTTGGAACTACCAAGAAGGTAACGGCCAAGGGATCAATATCTGGATCGCTCACCCTGACGACGTAAAAGGTCGGTATGGATCGACCGATGGGTTCTCGGTCGATGACCTATTGCCCGTCGGATCTCGCGAGGTCCAGACGTCACATTGCGGAGACAATGGACCTTACTAGCACTAGCACCTCGGAGGATTGATGAGCACGACTGACGAGAAACATAGCGCGTTCGCCTCTTATCGACGGCGACTGCAACTAGGCAATGGAGCGATTTGGGCCATAACTTGCGTGCTGGTCTGGTATCTGATCGCTCATTTCTTGGATTCTCCGGATAGCCATGACATCCATGTCTGGTCGACGGCGGTTTTTGCATTTCTATCTGGTTGGATGCTCCGGGGTGTCCAATGACAACGACCATGATCGATCTAACACCTGACGAAAAGGAACTCATGATAACCGCTCTAATCATTTTCGAAACTGAGCGGAATCTTGGCAAGGAGGACTATGCCAAAGTCCAAACCATCAAGCGCAAGCTTGAAGGTACAATCCCTAGCGCATCGGAGTCTTCCGGCGACTAGGTCTAGCGTTGTCAACAGGTAATATAAGACCTGCTTGCCAAGCTCTGGAATCTGGAGCAAAAAAGAGAAGACCCGCCGGGGTGAGGGGCGGGTCTTGAAACCAAACCGGTGCGCTGTGGTGGCTTTACCGGGGGAATAGTTAGCAAGGGAAGATGTACGGGCATTAGACCCTTACGTCAACCACTCCCCCGAAAAAAGAAGTCCGACAGCCATCGGTTCCCACAAGGGAATTGATTGATGCTGCATGCTGACTTTATCCCGGTGCTAGACGCAAAGCCGACAATCCAAGTACCCAGGTCCGGACCGAGGGAACGGATAGGCCGAACAGGGGATGCAAATTCCCCGACCGGGGCCAAACTGACTGTTGCCAGGATCAACTGGGAATACCGCACGCGGCGCGACCCGCAGCCAAAGAAGCGGCAGGGAAAGCTCAAGGGAAGACCCCTCTGGGCCCTGCAGGTTTCCATTGATTTAAAACGACTTTTGGACGCACGGGCCGCTAAAGGGCCCGACCCCATAATTCAGCAATATCTCGACAATCCCGACCTGATCTGGCGCGGCACCTCAACCACGATCGGCGCCGAGGTCGAACTCGCCCTGGCCGAGCGTATCCGGCTGGGGATCACATCGCTGCGACCTTATGATGTGCCGTGGCGGGTCTGCCGGCGGCTGACCAAGCTCGCCCGGAACTCTCGCAAGAAACTCAAAGCACGGGAGGAGCGGCGCGCGGCCGGCATGAAACCCTGGAGCGAATCGCTAGCCCAGACCAAACCGTGGCTAGCCGAGGGCATCTCCCGGAGCACTTGGTATTCCCAACGGCGGAAAATGAAACTTTCGGATAACGGAAAAATAGGAGGGAATCTTTCGGATAACCAGACGTATTGCGACGCACAAAATCAGCCATCGGACGAAAGTGTGCCGCCCCCTAATGAAGAATTAGAGCAGGCGGCACATTCCAGTCCGAGCAAGATCGAAGAGGAGGAAAACCGTGAAGATCACGCCGGAAATGGTCGAGGCAGGAGCAATAGCTCTGCAAGAATCGATCTTAGTCGATGGAGATGCCGCCGAGTGGGTCTGTCTCTCGGAGAGATTGAAGGACGAATATCGCGAGGTGGCCCACGCCATGTTGAGAGCGGCCTCAATCGCTCTCATTCACGCTCAGAACTAATCGAAGAGGGCCAGCCAATGGCCCCGGAACTACCGGAAACTGAACCGAAACCGAACCATTTCAGGGGTGAAACCATGGAACAACTACGACCAGACGATTTGAAAGACGCAAATCCTGTCGCGAAGAAATTCAATTCCGACAGGAGAATCCCTCTTCGCGACCGCGCCTGCGGCCACTGGCTGGCGATCCTTCCGGCCCTCGGCATTCATCCTTCATTCCTGAAGATCAAAAACGGGCCATGCCCGATGTGCGGCGGCAAGGACCGATGGCGGTTCTATGATCCGGCCGGGGTTGGGTCGTGGTTCTGTAACAACTGCGGCGGCGGCGACGGCATTGCGCTGGCGATGAAGTTCCTAAGCCTGCCGTTCACCGATGTGGCCAAGCGGATTGATTCGATCCTCGGCGATGCACCGCTGATAGCGGTTCCACCTCGGCGCACGGAACCGAACCGGGACGCGCTGCTCGCCCTTTGGCGGCGCGGGCGGCCGATCGAGCCTGATGATCCGGTCGACCGCTATCTGACGGGCCGCGGCATCACCATTCGGGACTACCCCAAATGCCTGCGGTTTGTCCGGCAGGCTAAGCACGCCGACGGATCGATCCATCCGGCGATGCTGGCCGCAGTGTCGGACACTGACGGGAAATCGGCGACGATCCACAAGACCTATCTGACGGTTGATGGCCAGAAGGCCGACGTCGACCGGGTGCGGCTATTCTATCCCGGCCTCCGTCCGGAAGGCGGCGCGGTGCGGCTCGCCGCGCACGGTGTCGACCTTGGCATCGCCGAGGGCATCGAGACCGCGCTATCGGCGTCTCAACTGCACGGCGTTCCGGTATGGGCGGCCTTGGATACGGGGGGGGTTGAGCGGTTCATTCCGCCGCCCGATGTGACCCGGCTCATTATCTTCGGTGACAATGATTCGAACTTTTCTGGCCACAAGGCGGCCTACTGTCTCGCAATGCGCGCCATCCTCGTCCTCAAGATCAAGGTAGAGGTGAAGATCCCCGATCGGGCCGGGACGGACTGGAACGACGTCCTGCGCGGGGTGCAGCCATGAAAGAGCTGAGACCGAGACAGGAGAGCGCGTTCGAAAACGTGAGGGAGTCGTTCAGGCAAGGTCTGCGCCGGATCGTGCTACAGGGGGCTTGCGGGTTTGGCAAAACCACCATGGCGGCGGCCTTCATACACGCTTGCCTCGCCAAAGGCACCAGCGCGGCGTTCTTCGTTCCGCGGATCACGCTGGTCGATCAGACCTATCGTAGTTTCTTTGATGACGGCCTTACCGATGTCGGTGTCTTCCAGGCCAACCATCCGAACGAGGACCACAGCAAGCCGGTCCAGATTTGTTCGGTGGACACGTGCCGATCCCGCGACGTCTGGCCGGACAAATCCAAACTTTGGATCATCGACGAGTGTCATATGCGCAAGGCGGCGTTGATGGATCGCCTGCTGGAAACTGGCAAGCATGCGATAGGACTCACGGCGACCCCATGGGCGAAGGGTATGGCGAAGGTCCGAAAGACGCCGCGTGGTCCCGAACAGGAATGGGAATCTCTCCTACAGGCGGGCACGATGGCAGAGTTGATTGATGAAAAATGGCTGAGCCCCTTCAAATATTTTGGTGTCGGATATCCAGATCTTAAAGGCATCAAGACGAGCATCAGCGCATACGGAAAGGACTACAACCAAGAGCAGTTGTCCGATCGCATGAACACGAACGAACTGCACGCCGACATCATCCGCACCTACAAACAACATTGGGGTAAGGGCAAAACACTGTTTTTCGGCGTTGATTGCCTGCACGCCAAGACGATGCAGAAGCGGTTCAACGAGGCGGGCATACCCGCCGGATATCAGGACGCTCATACGCCTGACTTCGGCTACTACGCCGAAAAGGATCACAAGGATGGCCTATGGAAGAAAGGAGATTACATCGAGGGACGGAGCGATATCGCGAAGAAGTTTGCGTCCGGTGAGTATCAAGTCGTTTGCAATGTCGAGACGCTGACGACAGGCGTGGACTGGGATGTTCGCTGCATCAGTCTAGGGAGGCCGACCAAGAGCGAAACGTTGCTCGTTCAAATCTGCGGGCGCGGCAGCCGCTTGGCGGAAGGCAAGGATTGCTGCGTCGTGCTCGACCATACGGGGACAATCTCCGACGACGCGCTCGGTTACCCGCATCTGATCGATCATGACCGACTCGATGACGGCGAACAGAATCCCAAGGCTGACATTAAGCCCAAGAATCCGTCGCCTAAACCATGCCCGAAGTGCTGTTTCTTGAAACTGCCGCGGGTCCTGACGTGTCCCAATTGCGGGCATACGCCCGAGGTCATGTCGCACATCCACGAACACGACGGCGAACTGGTCGAGATCAAACCGGGTCAGTTGGCCAATAAGAACAACAAAAAAGCGACGTGGACCACCGACGAAAAGATGGTGTTTTACAGAGAGTTGAAGGGATATGCGGAGATCAGATCCTTCAAGCCAGGCTGGGCGTTCGTCAAATATATGGCGCGATTCGGTGGAGAGAAGCCGCTGCGCTCATGGAGTAATTTGGCACCGGCCGATTCCGTGTCTCGTAGCACCCAATCGTGGATTAAGAGCCAGAACATTGCCTGGGCGAAATCGCAGCGCAACCCAATAAACTCTGAATCTCGCGCTGGTGGATAACGCAATATCACCCGTGGATCGTCGTAGTTCGGGCTTACATGGGGCAAGGGATGTGGCAAAGATGGCCGTGGTTGAATCGGAATACCCGATCGACTCGGCCAATGCCCCACGTAAACACGAGCGACGAGAAACCAAAATGCGATGTCTTTGCGAAAGGGTTCACGCCAGCATCATTGGCGGGTATGACCCACAATCAAACGTTCGTATCCTCACGATGCGGGTTGAATGCGCTAATCCCGAATGCCGTCGCCAATTCCGAGCAGTCGGCATCAACGACGGCACCGGCGAGGATGACTGCTATGAACCATGCTCAATCGACCACGGAATCACGACGTTGATCCCGCTCGTCCCGGAGGACGAGGAGCCGCTTATGGTGTCGATGCAATGACCAGGCGACGGAATATCGAAGCGGAAATCGCGCGCATCATGGCGATGACAGAAGCCGAATTGCGAGAAGAGTGCATCAAAGAAGGTACGACATTCGAGGCAGCAGTAGCGAGAGGGCGGGCGGCGCTTGAAAGAGCCAAAATGATCGTGGCTGAGAATATCCCCGCTCATTTGAGGCGGATGCAATGAAGCCCTTCAAGCTTTCTGAGCTAGAAAAGGACCATCCCGGATCGATCATCCGCATGACCGGCATAATGTCGCAGTGCAACAACGACAAATGCCGACAGCGATACCGGCGCATGGCTACCGATCCAGACACGCCCTGGCTGTGCGGGCGCTGCTACCCGCCTGGCGGCCCGAAGCACGAATAATTTTTATTTTTTTCTATTGATTTCACGAACAAACTGGTTTATGGTTTTTCCTACAGCAGCAGGAGAAACCCCAATGTACATCTTCTCTAAAACCTACGGCGTGACGTACATCCCCGCAAAGGGCGCATACGCATCTCTCTGCATCTGGCTCGTTCCCGGAATGGAGGGCTGAGCCATGTACAAGAACCTTCCCCTTCCTCCGAATCTAACGTTTCTTGAGTTCTGGCACGTCGCCAACTTTGTCCTGACGACTCACGGCCAGCCCGAGCTAACCTATGGTTATGCCCGCGCTTGGTATGATGATTACAAGTTCAAGCGAGACCGCGAGTCGCTCGCCGCATTCCGCAGCAAGGTCAAGGCAGCCGCGTGATTAGGTGATGCAATGGACAAGTCAAAATGTATCGGTTGCCGAGATGATTTCTACAACGGCAAGAATCCGCTCGGCGTGAAAGAGTGCTGGATGTTGAAGAGTGCCGAGCTAGTCACCCGATTTCGGATTGGAACGTGGACGCGTCCGACAGAACCAGGCGCTTTTACGAAAGTGAAAGTACCAACCTGCTACAGCGCGAAGGGCTATAGCTACTTCACACAACTTCCCGACTTCGTAAAAAGGAAGGATGTAGTGCAATGATGGGCGAGGCATACAACGAGCACTACCGCAATCTGCCGAGCGAATACTCGATGGAGCAGCTCGTCGCCAAGTACAATGCCGGCGAGGTGCTCTTTTGGCGGGACCGGATCGACGTCGAGCGCTATCTGCGCGCAAAGGAGTCAGTTCATGGGAACGGTTAGCAAGGACATCGCCGACAAGGTCATAGCGGGCAACGGCCACTATCCAGGCGACGAACACCTGCCGCCCTACGTGCGAATTGTCGAGTACACGGACCAGGGTGGCAAACTGGCATATGGTCTCGAAAACGAATGGAATCTCGGCAAGTACAGCGAATCGGTGTGGGTCCGCGACCCAAAAGCCTATTGGGAACGGAAGTAGCCGACGCCACGGCAAACCGCTTGCTGGCGTAAGGAAGAGACCGCAAGCGGGAACTAGCGAGGGGAGGCGATCATGTAACCGCAGCAAACGCACGAGGATGAAAACGTTTTGATAAGTGTTGATTGATCAAGGAGGCGAGCCGGCCGCTCGGCTCGTCCTCCGAAAAGGTGGCGACGATGGCAAAGATACAGACTTATGACGAGAGGTGCTACGAGCTTGCTGGTTGGTTCCTGTCTGACTTGCCGAAAGTAAGCAATGCCGGCAATAGGCATGTTCTCGCTCTGGTCATTCAGCAAGCGATCGAGGACGAAATCGAGAAGATGCTCGAGCATAGCTTCCCGACAGAGGAGTCGAAGTGATGCGGATCAATCTGACGCCGACAGAGCAGCGGGTCTTGAGCGCCTTGCAGTTTTCGGACGAACCGATCCAAGTCAGTGACCTAGCCGTCTGCTCGGGTCTCGATCCGGACAAAGTGTCTGTGACTTGGATACGCAGCGTTGTGAACCGCCTCCGTTCTAGGTGCCCGGACTATATCTTCA
>Ga0210406_10002971_pt1 | contig 18897 bp, 15 predicted proteins | sample IncBWC30MmetaG_FD_155454 | JGI IMG/M metagenome (GOLD analysis project Ga0210406, IMG submission 155454) | Forest soil microbial communities from Barre Woods Harvard Forest LTER site, Petersham, Massachusetts, United States - Inc-BW-C-30-M | ecosystem: Environmental > Terrestrial > Soil >... | reverse complement strand
TCCGACCAATGTGCCTCGTGTCGACCTGCCAGATACGGCAGGGCCCGAAGCAACGGGTTCGGACACCGGAGCGATGAACCGGTATCCGCGCTTGGTCACTGTCTCGATGAAAAGAGAGTTCTTCGGCCGGTCCCCAAGCGCGGTGCGCACCTCAAGAATGTGCTTCCTCACCGCCTGCGGCTCGATCACCCTGCCGGACCACACGGCTTCGAGAAGCTCATCGGGAGTCACCAGGCGCCCAGCATGCACGACCAGATATACAAGGACCGCATGGGCCTTTGGTGTCAGCAGGATCCGCTCCTCCTGCCCGGTATCGCCGCGTCTCCAGAGACACTGGTTCACGGTATCGAGCCGGAAGGGGGAGAACACCTTCATCGGAAGCCGGCGGCCCCCGCCCGCGTGGAAGCGGATTCGGAACCGAAACGGAACATCGAGCGAACGACCGCCGGCTCAAATTCGCCTAGGCTCCGCGATCGGGGAAAGGAAGCGCTGGAATGCCGCTGATCGAAAAGGTTCTCTACTGCGCCCAGGTGTAGGCAACAGCCGGCCGCGATATCCGGGTGGTGTCCTCCGACGGCGGCCTGGAAGGCGCGGGTCATGTCGTCCTCGGTTCAGATCCGCAGGGATCTACTATCGAAAGGATGCGACAACTATCCTGGCACAGTGGGCCCATCGAATTATTCGCCCAAGCCGAAGAGACTCTTTCACGTACTACGCTCTAGGCGACTTCCGGCGGCTCAGGCGGCTCTCCTGCCCAAGCACGGAAGAGGAGGGCGCGAATCGCATCGAGGCGAAGGGGTTGAGGATTCCAATAGGGATTCGCCAAGGCCGCCTCCGCTGCTCGTTCAATCCCACTACTGGGCATCCCGAGATCGCGTAGCGAGCGCGGAGCGCCCAGTGCGCCGCCCAAGCGGTAAAGCGCGTTTGCCGGATCTTGCCCAAGGTTACGCTGTAGGGACTGCATGACATCAGGGATCGCGGGGCTGTTGAAGGCCAGAGCATGAGGCAATATAACCGCGTGGGTTTCCGCATGGGGCAGATTGAAACTGCCACCGAGGGTGTGGCAAATCTTGTGGTGGAGCGCCATTCCCACCGCCCCTAGGCAGGTTCCGCACAGCCATGCACCGTAGAGGGCTTCAGTTCGCGCACCGAGATCATAAGGTTTCGCAAGGACTTCTGGGAGCGAGTGGCTAAGTGACCTCACCGCCTCCAAAGCCATGAGGGAAATGATCGGATTTCGGTCTTTAGCGTAAAGCGCCTCGATGGCGTGCGCCATAGCATTAAGGCCGCTCACGGCGCTCAACCGAGGGGGTAAGCTGAAGGTCAAATCGACATCGTAAATAACGGTCTCCGGGAGTACGGACGGATGGTTGAGTGTCTTTTTGACTCCGCCGAATGTTTCGCCGAGGATTGGCGTCATTTCCGAACCTGCGTAGGTGGTCGGCAGCACGATCTGAGGAAGGTCCGTGCGATGCGCGAGAGCTTTTGAGAGACCTATAGCCGAACCGCCGCCAATCGCGACGAGGCCGTCGATTTTCTCGCGACGAACAACCTGTAGCGCCGTCTCGGTCACCTCGGTAGGCGTATGCATGATCGCATTCGGGTGCAGCCCGGCTGCGCGATCACCAAGTAGCCCCGACAGCGCTTCGGCCGCGGAGCGCTGCCCCGGGCTCGAAAGGACGAGTACTCTTTGCAATCCGAGCGCCGCGGCCTCGTCGCGGAGTGCCTTCATCGTGCCTTGGCCGAAAATCACCCGCCCGGGACGCGACTGATGGGTAAAAGATGAAACCATCGAAGTTAACTGCGGTATAAACAAACTTTCTTATCGCCGATACCATGGGGATATTGGGGCGTCGACGTTGATCCAAACAGATTTGACCTGCGTGTATTCCCGCATCACTTCAAATCCCATCTCTCGTCCGTATCCCGACTGACGGACGCCCCCAAAGGGCGATGCAGGGTGTACTCGTTTGTAGCTGTTGACCCATACCATGCCGCTGTGCAAGTCGCGAGCGAATCGATGCGCGCGAGCGATGTCTTGGGTCCACAGACCAGCTCCCAGTCCGTACTCGGTACTATTTGCAATCCTGATCGCCTCATCGTCGTCCTTAAAGATGAGAACAGTGACAAACGGACCGAATACCTCTTCCTGCGCAACGCGGTCGCTGAAGGATTTGGCGCGCACGATCGTGGGCTCGACGTAGAATCCGTTCGATAGGCTATCATCGGCTGGCGCTTTGCCACCCAATAACACGTCGCCACCCTGCTCTTTGGCCACTGCGACGTAATTCAAGACGCGGTCCCGGTGCAGCATACTGGTGAGTGGACCCATTTCGGTATCCGGATCGAGCGGGTTCCCGATGCGGATCGATTGAGCGAGCGACTTGAAGCGCTCAAGGAACTCATCGGCGATACGCTCATGCAATAAAAGACGCGATCCGGCAATACACGCTTGGCCCTGATTGTGGAAAATGGCGAAGGCAGAACCGCTGACGGCCGCTGTCAGATTCGCATCATCGAACACTATATTCGCGCCTTTCCCGCCGAGTTCGAGCTGCACTTTCTTTAGGTTTCCCGCAGATGCTTGCACGATTCGTCGGCCTGTGGCAGTTGATCCGGTGAAGGATAGCTTGGCAATGCCGGGATGCTCTGCCATGTATTGACCCGCTACTGAACCCAATCCCGGTACGACATTGACAACCCCGGCAGGAAAACCCACCTCGGCCATCAGCTCCGCGATTTTTAGTGAACTGAGCGGGGTAAGTTCCGCCGGTTTCATTACCACGCAATTCCCTGCGGCCAACGCGGGGCCCAACTTCCAGCTCGTAAACATCAGAGGAAAATTCCACGGGACCACTTGACCGACGACGCCGAGGGGTTCGCGCAAGGTGTAGTTTAGAAACCCCGCATCGACAGGGATTACACTGCCTTCAAATTTGTCGGCCATGCCTCCGAAATAGCGAAAACACAGCGCGGTTCGTGGCACGTCCAATGAACGCGAGTCGCGTAGCGGATGGCCTGTATCGGTCGATTCAAGTCGCGCCAATAGCTCAGCGTTCGCCTCGATTTTGTCCGCCAGACGCAGGAGTAATCTACCCCGATCGCTTGCACTCATCGCACTCCACGCGGGGAACGCCGCGCGGGCAACATCGACGGCATCGTCGATGTCGGCTCTACCGGCCATTGAGACTTCGGCGATGACGCTGTTGTCATGGGGATTTATCGTCGCCAGTGTCTCGCCATTCGCCGAGTCGACAAATTGACCGCCGATAAAAAGCTGAGTTCTGATGGGTAATGCTGAAAAGATATCGTTCATGCATGCATCGCTTGATGGCCGGAAAAAAGTATACAGTGCAGTGGCGAGTCGATTGTTCGTGATGCGCGAATTCTGAGTGAAATCGCGGACAGCCCTTCCGGCTCTGAGCGAGTGAGATCAGTCGTCGGTTTCAAAGTCCACGACCCGTCTTTCAATACGAAGCGGACCAATGATTCCCCTGAGTTCATCGTGAAGTGGATGAACTTCATAACATTTCAGGGCATCCCAACTGTCAAATTCGCTGTAGAGCAGCAGGTCTGCCGCGTCGGGCGCGCCCGCTCGATTGAGGCCTATCGCCAGTCGAAGCAGCCCCGGTACTGTGTTACGCATTGCCTGCGCATTTCGTTGCAGTTTATCGTTGATTTGGAGAAATTCTGTGCGCTTAGCTTCATCGCGCAGACGCCACATAACGACATGATAAATCATGGACGCACACTCCTCACGGTGAATGGGCGCCCGGCATGCAGTGATTCAAAACTCGACGGGTACTTCGGGAGACTCCCCTTTTTGAATCTCATAAACCAGACTGGGTGAGCCGTTTTCCCACACCAACAACATCGAGCGTTTTGGACTAAAACCTTGATGGCGGCAGTACGCCGGCATGGCTGCCATATCTCCGGCCTTCATAATAATGCGCGCCAGCGGTTTTCCGGTGTTTTTGTCCGCGCAACTCCAGTCGATCTCATCGCACATTTGAAAGAACCATTCGACACGGTCGTTACCATGGATGATTGGCAAAATGTGCTCTTCTGTCGTTGGGCACATATAACTATGCTTAACTACGGACGTGAACGACGGATTCCACGTCACCTGCGAGCGCGAAAGAAAGGCGAATAAGTTGAACGCATGAACCTGATCCTCGAAGCCGGGTTCGGCGTGAATTAGCGGCTCGTCCTGCGGCACGTCTGCAAAAGCTCGATTGACCGGCGATCCCGTGTGGTCTGCCCGCAAGGGCAAATCGCCCTTGAGCCCCACGCACCGAGTTGCCAGTTCACGAGCTCGCGTGATTGCGCTGCGATTATTGCCACGCTTAGGGCCGTAGGCCAACCCAGTCTCCTGGGGCGCTGCAAACGGATCGAAGCCTTCATTGGTCCAATCATCAAGCATCTGTTCGAACACGGTGCGGATCTGTTCGGTGGGAAAGGTCTCCAGGCGGTCGATCCCAGCGGACTTCATGGCGCCGTTGTAAGTTCCCGCATACAGGTCAACCGAGGTGTAGTGATTCAGCGTTCCAAATACTTCATCGAAATTGACCCAACCGTAAAAAAAGCCCCAGGCAACGTCGCGCATAAGCGCCCGCAAAAAAATGGCAACGTCCAACGAGTGGCTCATTGGCCTACTATCCCGAGATTCCCAGCGAATGTGTGCAAAGTACTCGTCGCGGTAAAACTCGAAGCCGCCGAGCCTGAACGCCGAATAGCCGTGCACACTATTGCGTTGGAGAGTGGCAGGGGAGGCCGCATGATGGGTGATTCTAGTTTGCGCGTTCAATGTGGATCCTGTGAATTGATTTCGCTCACTTCGACTGGCAAATATCCGCCCAGCGTTCGATTGATAGATCACCCTTGCAGGTCTGGAGAATGAGCACACCGGGTCGGGGGCTACGAAATTGGTAGCAGCTCGTGGCCGGCAACATTGCTTTGTGGCCGCGCTTGACTCTGATCCATCCCATCTTGGGGCCTGTCGGTTCGGTCAGCACGAGAACCGCGCCGTTCTTTTGCAAGTCCGTGACCGCCTGCACGGGACCTGGTTTTGTCAGATGGATTTCGACCTCACCATCCATACAAAGAGCGAATTCATCGTGAGCGCATGTGTACCAGGGTGATACGCCCTCTGCGCGTAGGACTTCAAGGACATAGATTTGATTCTGGCCAAATACGACTTTTTCGTAGGGCCTCGCTTTATTGGCGATCTCGAAACAATTGGAGAACGCATAATTTCTGACATCATCGGCGATAGGTTCCACGCGGCCTTTCTCGTAGTCCAGCAGCGATCCGAACTTCGTTCGATAGCCCTCGTTCATTTCGCTCCCCGATTTCAGCGATGCCACTGGTTTTGAGTATATCGCCTTCAAATCGGAGCATTATTTGCAAAGAACAAATACTGCAATCGCCGGCCGGCGTCATTGCACTACCGCTCGCCAGCGCTGAACCCCTGGCGGCCGGACGCGGTCTGGCCCGATGCCGCTATTCGATCCCCGGGAGTACCGGGCGCATATTCATGGCGCTTGAGTTGTAGGCGTGGTGGAGGGTATAACGTGATTGCATAGGCTCATTATTCGCCAATCGCAAATACCGGGGGGCCCACACTAGTGGATAGACTCCTTTGCATTCAGGCGTTTGTTAGGGTCGCCGAAACACATAGCTTTGCGACGACTGCGCGACAGCTCGGTGTAACTCCTTCTGTAATTACGAGCCGAATCAAGCAGCTGGAGCGCTTCGTGCAAGCGCCACTTTTCCATCGCTCCACCCGCAAGGTGGCGCTTTCGGAAACCGCTTCAGATTTCTTCGACGAGTGCGTGGAGCTATTGGCTCGTGTCGAGTCGATAACCGACCGCATGAGATCCATCAGAGATAGTCCGTCGGGATTGCTTCGATTGCAGGTACTTCCGGGCTTCGCGCTCGGACCTTTTGCACGTGCTTTGAAGGATTTCAGGCTCGAGTATCCAAATATTAGTTTGGACATCACGGTCAGCGACCAGCCGGTGAATCCGATCGATGAAGGCTTTGATATTTCTCTGCAAATATTTAGGCCCGGCGCGGAAGTCCTCATCGAACGACGCCTCTTCACGGTGCGTCGGGTATTTTGCGCATCCCCGGAATATCTAAAACGTTGCGGAACGCCTTCACGGCCGAGCGATCTTCTGAAACACGAACTCAGCTTGTACTCTGCGTACCCGACTAGAAACCGCTGGACTTTCCGACGCGGCGACGACGAGGAAATCATTGAGCTACCCACGTTTGTGCGCAGCAATTCAGTCCATCTGCTGCGGGACTTTGCGCGTATAGGCGCGGGCATCACTTGTCTGCCGACCCTTGTTTGCAGCGAGGATCTCATAAGTGGCGCGCTGTTACCTCTTTTGACCGATTACGAGATGCCTCCACTCGATCTGCTGGCAATCTATCCGTCCACCCACCGCGGCACCATAAAGGTCAAATTGTTCATAGATTTCATTCGCAAGCGCTTCTCCGGCAGACCTGAGTGGGACAGAGCGATGCTTCGCGTTCCAGCGCTAACGGCTTTGACGAAGCTCTGGTAGGTTTGAGCATGATTCGAACGGCCGTGGATATGCGAATCGCTGACGACGCGCAGCGCGCTTGACGCGCCGCTTCGGTGCGCCGCCTCGCTAGAAACCTACGATTACTCGGCGACGCTGCCCAAATCCAATCCAGATCCTTCCGCAGATTGTGGTGCACCGCGAGCCCTATCCGCTTCCCGCGCCGATGCACCGTCTGGCCTGCCAGAATCATTACGAAGGACAAACACTGTATTCGCTTGAAGATATTGTTTTAGTGCCGCCTTTTAGCGGAACCTCTCGGCTCATTTGTCGATGCCATTTGATCAGAAGATGACGCAAGGGGATCAACATGAGTGCGTTCCGGAACACTTTGGGGTCACTTACCATGGCGCTTGCCGCGCTCTGGTTTGGCGCATGTCCGGCCCTGGGATTGGAGGTCAGCAACTCAACGGCGAGTACGGACCAGGCGACGCCAGGTGCGACGCAGCCGGCCGGATCGAAAATATCGACGGATGATGCGCTAGAGGAGCTGACCGTCACGGCCACGAGGCGAAGCGAAAATCAGCTGGACGTTCCAATGACGATGACGGTGATCGGAGCGGCAGCACTCGAGGCTCAAGAGATCAAGACCTTCAATGATTTTGCGACCGAGGTTCCCAATCTAAGTTTTAACTACGGGACTCCGAATGGGGGCTTCGGTGGCAACACCGATGATCGGGGAGTCGCCATCCGCGGTATCCAAGGTGGCGATACTACGGGCTTCTATATCGATGACCTCCCGATACCGACGTCCATGACTCCGCGCGTGCTCGATCTTCAGCGAATCGAGGTGCTGATGGGTCCACAAGGCACGCTTTACGGCGCGCGCTCAATGGGCGGAACCGTGCGCATGATCACGACGCCACCCAATCTCTCCGATTTCTCGGGGTTTGTGCTCGCTCAGGGCACCTCCATCGACGGCGGTGGCAACGGCTACGAGGGGTACGGAATCCTGAACGTCCCTATCATAAATGACACCTTGGCGATCCGAGTGACGCCCTATCGTGGGCAGGACGGTGGATATATCAATCGGGTTTGGCCGTCCACACCGGGCTCCACGGTGCTCGATGAGGACAAAAATACTGCCGAGACTGAATACGAGGGGGTCGTCGCTTCTCTGTTATGGAAATCCGCGGACGGGTTGAGTATCCGGCCGACATTCATCTACCAATCGAGCTCGACCAACGGTTTGCCGTTGGGGGATTACTCGGCTGACAATCTAACCAATTTTCGACACTTCGATATTCCGGAAGGGGTATCAGAGCGGTTCTCAATCGAAGGAATCACGATCGATTACGTGATGCCGATAGGCACCATTACGTCAGCAACCGATTACCTGACCCGTCGAACTGACGATCGAGAGGACGTATCGGAATTCACCGCATACGCTTTCGGTACGCCGCTCTTGCCCTCGCCAATCAATCAAGCGACCACCATGCATATCTTCAACCAGGAAGTTCGTTTTATATCTACTTGGCAGTCTCCGCTGCAACTCACCGCGGGTCTATTTTTCAATAGTCAGAACAGTTCACTCGACTACCGCCAACCGATCGCGGGATTCGTGCCGATCTTTGGCACCAACATGGCAGCGGCCAACCACAACAGAAGTGTGGCCGAGGAGCGCGCCCTCTTCGGTGAACTGACTTACAAGTTCACATCGCAGTGGTCTGCGACGCTCGGAGGGCGCTACTCGCAGGACCGAAGCGACGCTGCTCTGGACGCTTGGGGCGTGGCTTTTGGTTCCCCCACCGAGGCGCAGGCGCTCATAATCCCCACCTCTGAGCGGGATGATGTCTTCACACCGAAATTCCTCGTGAAGTTCGAGCCCAACGGCAATCTCAATATCTACGCCGACGCGGCTAAGGGTTTTCGCCCTGGGTCTGGTGAGGCTGCGCCGCCGCTTACACTCTGTGCGAGCCAGTATGCGGCCTTTCATTTGACCCCGGAAGAGGTGCAATCCTACAAGCCGGACTCGTTATGGAGCTATGAAGTCGGGGCCAAGGCGCGCACCGAGGATCGCCGCTTCTCGCTGAACTCCGCAGTTTTCTGGATCGACTGGACGAACGTCCGCCAGTTTCTTCCTCTATCCTGCGGATTCGCGGCGATACTCAATTCCGGCAAGGCTCGCAGTCGCGGCGCTGAGCTCGACTTCTCCGCGGTCCCAATCGAGCACCTAACGCTTAACGGGGGGATCGGCTATGACGATGCGAAGATCGTAGAGCCTGGATCGTTAGTTCCTTATCCCGCGGCGGGATCACCGATCCAGCAAGTCGCGCCGTGGACCGGCAATTTCAGTGCGCAATACGACATGTGGATTGCGTCGGATATGAAGGTGACGACGCGAGGCGATTACTCGTACACGGACCACAGTTATTCCGCGACTACCTCGCCGCAGTTTCCGCTGGTACGGCCATCCTATTCACTCGTGAATCTCAGGACGGCACTCGACGTGAAATCTTCGGAGTTCGCGCTCTTCGTAAAGAATGCGGGCGATGCGCATCCGAATTACGGGGAGCAGTATTCGATTGCCGGTTTCGTGCCGGGTCGACTACGTTGGACCACAGGGGTACCCCGGACCTACGGAGTCGAGTTCTCTCAAAAATTTTGATATGGCGTCAAGGCCCGGAGTAATGGGCCTCTGGCGCCGAAAGCGTCCCCCGTTTCAAGCTGAAATGGGTGTTCGGCTTGCCCAATGCCACCTCATCCAGCCGAATAAAAGGCTAAGGATCGAGAAGATCTGTTAGTCGCGCGCGTGCTGATACACGCTGCTTACGACGCGGAGCGAAAGCGGCTGACGGTATGGGTGCCTCGTCGCCTCGTTCCTTCGAGTCGAGCATCCCCAAAATGGTCGTCCGGACACGACTTATCATTGGCGACCGAAGCGTCAATGTTTTTCTTGCCATTCCCGTAAATAGCATGGTCCCGTCAATCAGCGCGACAATTTGCACGGCCAGCTCGCTGCAGCGTGCATCCGAGAAATGCGCGCGGGCAGCGCCGATGAAACCTGCGACGTTGTTGCAGTAGTGCTGATAGGCTTGCTTCAAGAGCGACTCGGCATGTTTGTTGTGGCAGCTGAGCGCCCAAAATCCGAACCAAAACTTGCGTGTGTCCGCCTGACAAATGTCTTGGAGGAGATAATCGAGCGCAGCGGTCAGCCGCTGTTCGGGGCTGAAGGGTAGCTTTTCCGCCATCGCTCGGTAGGCGGCGTCGTAGTCACCATTGACATGCTCGAGCATTGCGGTGACGAGTTCATCGGTCGTCGGAAAAACGTGTTGCACCGAGCCCAGACTGAGTTTTGCCGCCTTGGCCACTCTACGGGCACTGAAGGCCGCAGCGCCTTCCCGAATAAACACTTCCCGCGCCGCCACGAGGATTCGTCGAGACTGCTTGTTCTGCTGGTAAGGTCGCGATTCTTTTGCACCGAACATCACCGTAATAGCCTCCGCATCTTCCCGGGGTTGGTCTAGGACTCTCTCGCTGCGTTGCAGCATTAGGAGCTTTCCACAGTTTCGCTTGACTCGCGATTGCCGACAAGCTAAAAGTCATTCTAAGTCAATTGACCTACGAAAGTAAGCACTATGACCCGATTCGGCAAAGACCGGCTGAAAGACACGACGATCTCTCGCTCGCAGCGGAGTGAAAGGATGGGATTGGCTTTACGATCAGTCAACGCGCAGACAATGTCGATGATTCTCGGATTATCGTTGATCGTTGCCCTTGGCGCGCATGCACAAACTACAACTGATGAATCAGCCGTGAAACTGGACGAGATCGTTGTTACGGCACAAAGGCGCGAGCAAAGCTTGCAGTCGGTCGGGATTTCGGTGACTGCTCTCGATGCGCAGACGCTCACACAGTTGAATTTCAAAGATCTAACGGAGGTTGCAAGCCAGGTTCCTGGTCTTCAGTTCAATCAATACGGATCGACGGTGACCGTCTATAACATCCGTGGCGTATCACAGAACGACTTCACCGACCACCAAGAAGCACCGGTCGCGGTTTATTCAGATGACGCGTATATCGCCGCCACCGGAGCCCTCTCGGGTTCTTTGTTCGATCTACAGCGGGTGGAGGTGCTGCGCGGGCCGCAGGGCACGCTATTCGGGCGGAACGCCACCGGCGGGCTAATTCAATATATTAGCCAAAAGCCAACCGACGACGCGGAAGGGTTCTTCAACGTGACCTTCGGCAATTTCGGTACGGTGGAAACGCAGGGCGCCATTAGCGGCCCACTGAAAGAGGGGATCGATGGCCGATTTTCGTTTGCGACCTCCTATCACGAAGGCTATATCGATAACACGCTCGGGCACAGTCTCAACAATCAGAATCAAAATGCGGTGCGCGCCCAGTTACTCTTTAAACTAGATGATGGCGGCCAGGTCCTCGTGAAGCTGCACGGGGAAAACAATGATCACGAGACTTCCGGTGACTACTCCTGGGTCGCAACAGCTCCGAACACCCAAGGCCGAGGTTATTTCGTGCCGGCTACCTTCACAGGAGATTGCCCCCAACTGAATGGCGGCTGCGTGCCCGGGGCCGATTTGAGCGGTTATCGCAATCCCAGCTCAGACCCATACACCCAGTCGGTCGGAAATCCTGGCTACTTTAATCGAACGGTCTGGGGCACGACGATTCACTACACCGACAAGATCGGCGATGTCTCTCTCACCTCGGTCACGGATTATCTTCATTTGCAGAAGCGCTACAGCGAATCGTCCGATCCAGAACCTGTCTCCATCTTTGACTATATGGTCTATCAGAATTACCAGCAGTTCTCCGAAGAGTTCCGCGTCAATGGGGAAATTAGTGGTCTCCGCTGGATTGCCGGAATCTATTATTTGAACTACCACACCAAGGATTTCAACGCCGTGGAACTGTCGCCGATTCTCGGCGGAAACTCTTACGCGGCGTATGGCCTGCGCACGTCTTCAACCGCAGGATTCGGCCAGATCGAATATGACCTGGCGCCACACTGGACGGTCATCGCCGGCGGGCGTTATACCTATGACGACAAGAAATTCAATCTGAATTATCAGCCGCAGGATCTCATTTACGATCCAGCGCACTTCCCGAGCGCGGCCCGGACATTCGACATTCCGACCGGTAAAGTCGAACTTGACTTCAAACCGGTCCGCGACCTGTTGATTTATGGGGGCGTCAATTGGGGGGCAAAGGGCGGGGGATGGTCCGCTGTGACCGCGGGAGTGGCTAATCCCAGCCAATTGCCCTACGACACCGAGCGCTTGACCAGTTATGAGGGAGGGTTCAAATCGACACTGCTAGACGGCGCTGCGCGGCTCAACGGTTCTGTCTTCCATTATGACTACAAAAACTATCAAGGCTTCTTCCTCAACGGACTGACGCAAGTGGTTGAAAATAAGAACGCCCGCGTAAACGGGGGCGAGTTGGAATTCACCGTGATCCCAGTACGAGGGCTTAACTTGAATTTTGGTGCCTCGAACTTGAGTTCCAAGGCCTTCCATATTCCGCTTCCGGCCGGCGGTTTTACGACGACGGAGCTGCCTCAGGCCCCGCGATGGAGCCTGAATGCTGAGGCGCGCTACGAGTGGCCGGCACTGGACGGGAAGCTCGCACTTGAGGCGGATACGAAATGGAATGCTCGCCAGTACATGGAACTGCTCAACAATCCCGACGACTTACAGCCATCCTACGCTGTAACCAACGCATCACTGACTTACACATCGGGCAACGGCGCTTGGGATGTCGGCGGCTATGTGAGAAACGTAACTGACAGGATCTACGAAGTCTACTTCATGGACCTTTCGAGTCTCTATTTCTCGCAGCGCGTATTGGGGCCGCCGCGCACCTATGGAGTAAATATCACTTATCACTGGGGCAAGTGATTCGCGATCCGCCTCGGACATATATAGAGGTTAATTGCAAATGCTTCAGACGGAAGTTCTGATTGTCGGGGCCGGTCCTGTGGGTCTGCTCAGCGCTCTCGCCCTTGCCCAGCGAGGAGTCAAGGTGACCGTGATCGAGGCCGAGGGACAATTGAATGATTCGCCTCGCGCAATCGCCTACTTCGCAGCGAGTCTCTTGGCGCTAGGAGATCTCGGTTTGCTCGAAGAGTTAGATCGAGGGGGGGCTCGTATCCACCGATTTGGAGTTCACGTTCCGGAGTTCAATTTCCATGAGTCAATCTCTGCCGAGCTTATGCAGGATGTGACGTTCGGATATTGGCTTCATGCCGGCCAGGACGCGCTCGGCGCGCTCGCTCTGGCACACTGCGAGAAAGCGGGAGTTAAGATCCTCTTTGATCATCGGTTAACGGGACTGGAGCAGACGGACCGCCAGGTCATTGCCCGGGCCTCCACACCAGCAGGCGACACTACCTTGACGGCTGAATGGGTCATTGGTGCTGATGGGGCAAGAAGTGCTGTCCGCAAGCTCTGCGGACTGAAATTTGAGGGTCACACGTGGCCCAACCGCTTCATCGCGACCAATCTTTACTGTGACTTTGCCGCACTTGGGTACGAGAAGGCGAATTTTGTCTGCGATCCGGTCTACTCGGCAATAGTCGCGGTGGTAAATGCGGATGGGCTTTGGCGCCTGACGTATCAGGAAGACGGTGAACTGCCGGTTGAAACTTTCATGGACCGCGTACCCGAACGCTACGCGCATTTCATACCCCCCTCTTCACGCTATGAATTGAAGATGGCGAACCCTTACACATTGCATCAGCGATGCGCCGAAAGGCTGCGCGTGGGGCGCGTGTTTCTTGCGGGCGATGCAGCTCATGCGACGAATCCATTGGGCGGACTTGGTCTGACTACCGGTCTTTGGACAGGTCTCATTCTTGCAGACGCACTCGCTTCGGTAATCAATGGCATGGCGGATATCTCGATTCTCGACCGCTTTTCGGATGAGAGGCGCCGGGTTTTTTGGGAAGTTACTTCACCCGCAGCGACTGAGAACAAGCGCATGATGGAGGAGAAAAATCGCGAAACGCGTCTCAAGGACATGGAATCCGTCAAACAGACGGCGAGCGATCCGAAGCACGCGCGGGAGATGCTGGCCTTTCATTTCAAGGTGGTCGGGGACACGCTGCACGAAGGATCACGTTGGCGCCACATCGATCCGATTCCCTCCGCGGAAATTGACGTGAAAGATCGACGACGTTGGATATAGTGGTGAGTAACGCATCGCGCGGGTCGCTTATACTGCGATATCGGGGAGCGGCGCGGTCAATGTATTTAGTCTTTCAGCGGGAATCGTGAACAGCGTGGCAGAGGTCGAGCGGCGCGCTCCGGCCCTGGGCCCCATGGCGTTGCTCGGGGCTGTAATCGTTACCGCCGTCGGTCTGCAACAGGTTGCTATTCAACCGATCTTGGTTCAAACCTTCGTTGAGAAGCTAGGACTGACAGAGAACAACGCTGGGTACGTAGCTTCCGCGGAATTATTCGGAATGGCGCTGGCAACGGTCGTGTCGATCGTCGCGCTCGAGCGTTTTCGCTGGCGGAGGCTGATTCTTATCGCATCCGTCGGCCTGCTATGCGCAGATCTAATCTCCATATCCGCGATTCATTTCGTCCCACTCTTGATAATCCGATTTGCGGCTGGCGTTTTTGAGGGTGTTCTGACGTCCGTTGGATACGCCATGCTCGCTTTCGCCAGGAGGCCAGATCGCGGCATCGCGTTGGCGTTGGCGGTATTGTTGAGTTTCGGCGCAGCGTGCGTGTTGCTGTTTCCCAGGGCACTGCAGACGATTGGGGCGGAAGGGATATTTGCCACGCTGGGGGTGATTTCTGTTGTGCCCGCGTTTTTGGTGCGCCATCTACCGGATCACGGTGGCGCGGCGACGACGAAGATCGAACATGAAAGGGTAGGAGGCCCCGCCTACGTCGCACTTGGAGCCATCGCGACGTTTTTTGTGGGCGTGGGTGCGATCACGCCCTATCTATTCCTAATTGGCACAAATATCGGTCTCGCCGATCAGGTGGTGGCGCTTGGCATAAGCGCGTCGCTGATTGCGGGAGTCTTGGGTGCGTTGTTCGCACTCATCGCTTGTGATTTGCTTCCGCCGATCGTGGTGACAAGTGCCGCGATATTGGTGACAGGGCTTCCCGTACTGCTACTTCGTAAGGGTTTGAGCGGGGTAGAGTTTGGGATCATTGCATGCATATTCAACGGCGTTGGTACGATGGCGGCGCCGCTTGTGATCGCGCCCGTTGCCGCATTCGATCGAACGGGACGATTGACCGCGATTGCCGCGGCGATCCAAATTTGCGCCTTCGCATTTGGCCCGTTCCTATCGGCGCTTTTAGTAGAGCCGGGGGCGTATGGTGCAGTCGAGAACACCGCCGCCGTACTGTTCGTCGTGAGCGCGGTGCTGGTGCTGATACCGTTGAAGGAAATACGTTTGAGAGTTGCTAAGTCAGTGTAGCGCGCTGGTACCCAGCCATGGCATCTGTCATTGGGAAATTTCGAATACCCAAATGGAAGAGCTCCGTGCGGGTGGCCGCTTTATCTCGGGGACCAACGCCGGGAAACTGATGGCCTGAAAACCGCCGTAGCCTACGACCATGGCGATGTACTGCTTGCCGCCGGCCATGTAACTGATCGGTGCCGCGCTCGGCACGTCGCTCAGGCGCGCCGACCACAAAATCTCCCCGGTGCGGTCGTCATAAGCGCTGAACCGCCGGTCGAGTGCGCCGGCGAATACCAAACCACCGGAGGTGTCGAGCACACCGGAGGTTTGGGGCGCACGCTGTCTTGCCTTCCAGAGCGTCTGCCGGGTGGTGAGATCGACCGCTTGGATCCTGCCATATCTTCCGTCGCTATCCGGCCAGGGCTTGAGCGCCCAGCGGTAGCCGCTACTCAGCGGACCTCGCTCTCCCTCGCCGGTCTTAATGAGCTCCATGCAGGACTCCACCATGGCGATGTATACCACGTGTGTGCTGTTGTTGTAGGAGCCCGGCATCCAACTCCTTCCGCCGCCAGCGTGGGGGCAGACGCTGATCGACTGCGCCTTGTCCGGGAACTTGCTGACATCGATGGACTTCTCACCGCTTTTTGGGTCGATGCGGGTGATGAGGTTCTGGATACCCATGTCGATTGAAAAGGCGTATTTGCCGCTGGCTGCATCAAGCGCATCGTAGATACCGAGCTTGCCGCTGGTGACTACCAACTGGCGAAGCTTGCCATTGACCTCCAAGGCGACGCGCTGGCGTTCGAATGCCCAGTCATAGTCCCACTGGTCGTTGTGAAGATGCTGGAAGTACCACTTGAGCCGGCCGCTCTCCGGCTCGAGAGCCACGGTCGAATCCAGGTACAGGCCGTCGTTGGAATTACCGCGCTTTTTCACCGGGTGCTGTAGCAGAGCCGTGTCATAGGTTTGTGCGGGACCGAAGTAGGCAAGGTCAAGATCCGGATCGTAACTGCCCGCCGTCCACACCGATCCGCCATTGCGCTTTTTGAGCGGCGTATCGTTCCATGTGCGCTCGTTCGGATCGCCCGATTGCGCGATGCTGTGGAATCGCCATACTTCTTGCCCGTTTCGCTCATCGAGGCCGACGATGAAGGCGCCTCCGCCAGCGCTTTCGGGCTCCCCTTCGCCTCCGACAACCCCTTGCATAACCCGACCCCTCGCCACCAGCGGACCACCGCTTACGCGCCACACCTTGGGGTCGGCGACCAGATGATCCCAGACCACATGGCCGGTCCTGGCCTCGAGTGCCACTACGTGCGCATCGGAAGTGCCCAAGTAGAGGCGTTCTCCGGACAGGGCGAGGTTTCGCTGCATTACCAGGTTAGTGCCTTCCGGGAGCGGGCGGGCGTAGTGCCACAGTTCATCACCCGTTGCGGCATCAAGCGCGAGTACGTGATCTCCGTAGGCGTGCACGAAGATAATGCCATCGTGCACCAACGGCGTGACCTCATTGGGCCCCGCCGGCAGCGCCATCGACCATGCAAGCCGCAGTCTGCCCACGTTGGACCGGTTTATCTGCGTGAGCGGGGAGAAGCCGGAGTCGTCAAACGCCCGGCGCCAAGTCAGCCAGTCGCCGGGAGCTGGGCTCTTGAGCATGGCCTCGCTCACGGGCGTCATCTCCTTCAACAGATCTGTTTTCGCGGGCCAAGGCGGCAATGTGACCGCAAGTGCGAGACCGCCGCTTACATCTACCGCACGCGCCGCGCCGGGTACCCGAATCGCGGCGAGATCCTCAATACTCGAGGGCAGGCGCGCACCCTGCAGCGCTCCATTCTCCGATAGAAGGTAGGCGATGACATCAGTATAGGTTCCGTCCGAAAGACTGCCGGGGGCATCCGGCGGCATCGAGCTTTTAATCTTAGTGAAGAGTCCTGAGACCGGTTGCTCGGCCCAGTGTTCCGCGAAGGGTCCTCCGCGCAGCGGTGGTCCGAATTCACCGTCATCGACGTTCGCACCATGGCATCGAGCGCAGCTTTTTTGATAGGCGGCCCGTCCATCAGCCGCCTGCTCGGTCGTGAACGACGGCGCAACCTGGGTACCCTTGGAATAGGCGGTCAAGGCTGGCTGCATGATCAGCATCGCCGCTGCGATAAACAGCCCTCTGCGATAAAAGAGCCGCTTGTACGGGGGAAGCTGTAAGGTCAGCGGCGTAGGAACGGCGGCTTTCGAAATCGGCCGGGCATACTGTTGCGTGATAGTAATTCTATTTTGGGGTTGCATAGACCGCCATCTCCGCAGCGCCAGGCTAATTTCTTCATTGGAATATAGCAGCCATTTTACAGCCCATTTATTCGCAAGATGCGAATACTGAGATTCGCCTAATCTTAGGAATTCATCTTCGCGGGAGTTACGATGGCGCCGAACCAGCAACGACGACACTCATCAACGATCGGGTCGAATGTTAGTACTTTCAGAACACGATCTCATCGGATTGCTGCCGCCAATCCAAATCGTCGCGGCGGTAGAGGCGGCCTTGCATGCGCAAGAATCGGGGAGAATCGTTGCACCGAAGCGGCTGCACATGCAATGGGACCGCAACACGTTGTTCGCGATTCCGGGCGCTGTGGGTGCACTCGGAGTGAAATACGGGACGCGCCGAGAGACTTTTTCCGTGGGTATTGTCGGCTGCGGCATCCAGGGTGCTTGGCAGGCGATCTTCGCTTGCGCTGTTCGCCCGATACGCGAGGTGTTCTGCGTCAGTCGTTCCACGGTCAAGTTCGAGAAGTTCGCTACGACTGTTAATCGCCACGCTCCGGGCATCCGAATTACGCAATGCCATGACGCAAGTGAATTACTTGCGCGCACGGCCTTGGTGGTGACTGCGACCACATCTGCGGAGCCGGTATTACCGGATGAATCAAACCTGCTTGTGAACAAGCATTCATCAGTGTTGGCTCGTTTAGTCCGACGATGCAAGAGCTTTCGGATTCCGTTTATCGTCTCGCCGGCCTACTCGCAGTCGATTCGCAGCATGCCGGTCAAGAGGTAGGCGACGTGATCAATCCAATACGAAAAGGCATTATTAGGGAGAGCGACGTCTTTTCCATTGCCGAGTGCGTTACAGGTAAGCGAACGCTCGATAGCGCGGCATCCGAAGAAAGAAGTTGAAGAGGCCATACGGCACGCAGAAGACAACGGGTGGCGCGTCGACGTCGGAGGCAGTCATGCGTATACGTCACCCGGCTTCAGCGCACTGTAGACGGCCTTGTTAAACGCGGCGATGTCGACCGGGCCAATGAACTCGTCGTGTAGGTCGTGGTAATTTCGGGAAATCCAGAACAGGTCGAGCTTCTCGGGGAAGGTCCAATATACTAGACTTCTCCGATGATAATCCAGTATACTGGACTAGTGAACTTGCAAACCATTGGCCATCTCATCGCTGAGCGGCGGCGTGCCAAAGGCCTGACGCTCACTCAACTAGCGGCTCAAGCAGCGGTCGGCCGCTCAACATTGGCGGCCCTCGAGGCCGGTAAGCTACCCGAACTCGGTCTGGAACGAGTAGCTCGGCTGTGTGCCGCCGTGGATCTTGTGCTCGAGGCCCGGCCGCTGGAACTCAACCAACCCTTGATGGCGCATCGGCATCTCTCCGAGGTGGCCGGCCGCGAGCTCACCAAGGCCGCCATCGATGACATCATCACCCGGGGCACCATTAGTACCTGGCGCAAACTCATTCAAGCGATGAACGCCGATAAGACCGGTCGCATCGCCCGTCGAGTGACTGACGTGGCTCAGACCCTGGGTAAGCGCGACCCGAAAGCGCGAGCCTTTGCCGCACTATTGCGCAAGCTTCCACGCACACCGCACGATGCTACCGCCGAGTGAACAAGAAAACGGAAACCCCCGATTGGGAAA
>Ga0210406_10002969_pt1 | contig 18903 bp, 9 predicted proteins | sample IncBWC30MmetaG_FD_155454 | JGI IMG/M metagenome (GOLD analysis project Ga0210406, IMG submission 155454) | Forest soil microbial communities from Barre Woods Harvard Forest LTER site, Petersham, Massachusetts, United States - Inc-BW-C-30-M | ecosystem: Environmental > Terrestrial > Soil >... | reverse complement strand
GCTCCTGCGAGCGCTCTTCGACGATATCGAAGAGCAGGCGCAGAAGATGTACAAAGCAGGCGTGCCTGCGGTGGACGCCGCGGATCTTTACGAAATCCCAGAAAAATACAAGAACGTCGCAATTTTTTCTTGGGACTTCTCCATCGGACCGGCGATTCTGAAGCTCTATGCGGAGTGGGGAGCTAAGTAACCGCGGCGGCGGTGCTCCGCGCTGAGGGCCCCGGCTCGGCCGGGGCTTCGATCGAGCTGACTTCAGAATCGAGGAGGCGTCCATGTTGCACGAAATCGATACGGTTATCGTCGGTGGTGGTCAGGCTGGTCTAGCCATCAGCTATTACCTTAAGCAGGAAGGGCGCGAGCACGTTGTGCTGGAGCGAGCACCCGCGGTTGCCAACGCCTGGCGCAATCAGCGCTGGGATTCTTTTACCCTCGTGACGCCGAATTTTCAGGTTCGGATGCCTGGAGCCGAATACAGCGGAAGTGACCCCTGGGGATTCATGCCTTTAGCAGAGGTCGTGAAATACTTCGACGACTATGTCGACCGCTTCGGATTGCCGGTGCACTGCGGGGTCGAAGTACGCAGCGTGGAAAAGCTGGGCACCCAGTATATGGTACGCACAAGTGAAGGTGACTACGAAAGCGATAATGTGGTGATCGCGACTGGCCTCTACCAATCCCCGAGAATTCCTCGCTTTAGCGCTGACATCGCTCCGAACATTCTGCAGATTCACTCAAGTCGGTATCGCAATCCGTGGTCTTTGCCGGCTGGCTCAGTACTGGTTGTCGGTACCGGGCAGTCTGGTGCGCAGATCGCGCAAGAGCTTTACCAGAGCGGGAGGAAGGTCTATCTCGCAATCGGCGGCGCTGGGCGCGTGCCTCGGCGTTATCGCGGAAGGGACATCGCCGACTGGTTCACTCGCATGGGGATGTTTGATATGAAAGTCGACGAGTTGAAATCGCCTCAGGCAAAGTTCGATGCACATCCGCAAATCTCAGGCAAGAACGGCGGCCAGAGCCTGAATCTGCACCAGTTTGCCAGAGATGGTGTCGTTCTGATCGGACATGTGCGGGATGTACGCGACGGGCGGTTGATCATCGCCCCTGACCTGAAGGAAACCCTCGTCGAGGTCGATCAATTCGAGATCGACACCCTAAAGATGGTCGACGAATACATCGTTCGCGTCGGTTTGCCCGCTCCTCCAGAGATGTTTCCACAACTACGCGATGGATATGAGCAGGAAGTCATCACCGAGCTGAACCTTGAAGGGGCCGGAATTTCGACCATCATATGGGCCATCGGATATTCGTTCGATTTCAGCTTCGTGAAGCTTCCTGTCGTCGACGCGCGTGGCTACCCCCGTCAGAAGCGCGGAGTCACCGAATACGAAGGTTTGTACTTTCTGGGAATGCCGTGGCTTCACAGCGGACGTTCGGGGATTCTGTTTGGGGTTGGAGACGACGCAGCTTACTTAGCGGCGCACATTGCGAACCGCAACACAGAAGATGAAGAGACCGCAAGTGTACGAACCCATCGTGCGCGCCACTCGGTGGAGGCAAGATAGGCTCTTATGGGGAATCACAAAACAACTTATATTCTAGTCCACGGCGCCTAGCACGGGAGCTTGTCCGCGAGGGTGAACATCCGAACTGAGGCGATCGATATTTTGTAGCCTATGTAGCTCAGATAAGCAGAGGGAATGCACAGGCAAATGCCGTCAATTCAACGGATTTGGTCTGGCCCAGGCTGGTTCGGGACTGGGAGGTCGGAGGCCTTTCTAATCAGACCTGGCACTGCGGAAAAGTTCTAAAATCGTCCGCTAGGGCCGACCACCACCATATAAGGTAGGTGGAACTGAATACCATCGGTACGAATTCTGGGTGGGCAGTTGGGTGGGCCGACGCGTCAGCCCAGGGACGGCACCCGTCGGCAACCGCCGATGAACCCGAGCCCGGAATTGATGTGGCGGCTCTTTTCCTTCCTGGCCGACACACAGGCGATCAGATCCAGCGGATGCTCAGATCCAAGATATAACGGGAATCGAACGTGTATAGCGCCAGTTCAGTCCAGTTCAGTTCGGTCTAAGTCAGTGCAAATACGTTCAGTTGGTACGGCGCGACCCGCCAAAAAGGCGCCACAGACTGCTGGCGTGCCAGCGCGGTGCCAGCGCGGTCACTCCCGAATGGGCCCAGAATCGCGCCAAGACCCTCCCGAATGAGGGCATTTCCACAGTGCATCAGACGCGGTAGCATGTGTCACCCGGCCACGGCGTTCTTGCGCGCGCACCCACCGACCAGATGACTATCGAGCCTAAATTGGTAGGCCGGGAAGAATCTCGCACATGCCTTCGCCAGATTATCTTCAAGCATCCAAGAAATGCGACATCGTAATGAAAGGTGGCGTCACATCCGGGATCGTATACCCGAAGGCTGTCTGCCGCCTCGCTACCGAGTATCGTTTTCAATCAATCGGGGGGACTTCTGCCGGGGCCATCGCTGCAGCTTTGACCGCTGCGGCCGAGTATGCACGCCGGCAGGGGCGAAGCGTCTTCGACGACCTCGCAGGTGTCCCGGCTTGGCTTGGAGATAAGCCGCCCTCGAAGAGCGATTCGAATCTCTTTAACCTCTTCCAGCCGCAACCAGGTGTGCGAAGTCTATTTCGAATTGCGGCATCGATCCTGATCAAGGGCTGGGGCCCTCGCCTGATCAAATTGGGCGCGGCGTTGTGGTTGGACCTTTTAGTGGGCGGCCTGCCAGGGCTCGCCGTCATCCTGCTAGGATTCAAGGCCCATCCCGTATGGACTGTTCTGTTAGGCGGGTTCATTGTAATTGCCGGTGCAGTCGTTGCGGCGGTCATTGGAATCATTGCCCGCGTCGCACGGCTGCCTCGATTCCGATTCGGCCTCTGCACAGGCTATGCATCGCCCGAGCCGGGTAAGCCAGCAGCGCTAGTCGAATGGCTGAACACTCAGATCAATTCTTTGGCCGGTTTGCCGCTGGGACACCCGCTCACTTTCGGCGACCTCAAGCGGGCGGGCGTCAACCTTCGAATGATAACCACCTGCCTCACTTTTGGACGTCCGTACACACTGCCTTTCGAGTCTGGCGAGTTCTACTATGCGCCTGCTGAAATGCGCGACTTCATGCCCCCCGAGGTCATCAGCTGGATGGAAGAACATCCTGCGACAATATCACCGCACGGCGAACTCGTCGACAGTACGGGTCTTAAGTCATTGCCATCCGCTGATGACCTTCCTATAGTCTTTGCGGCACGCCTGAGTCTCAGCTTCCCGATCTTGTTTTGCGCACTCCCCCTCTACGCCGTCGATTGGACTCGCCGCCGGCGGGCGACTGATGAGCCGGTGCCAGCTGCTCGAGTCCCCGGTGATGCTCTGGCGCCCGATGAAGTACGGAAACCTGAGCCTGTTTGGTTCTCTGATGGGGGGATCTGTAGCAACTTCCCATTGCACTTGTTTGACGAACCGCTCCCGCGGTGGCCAACGTTCGCCCTTAATTTGCGCGATCTAAGGCCTGACCGCGACACCCGGGTATGGATTCCGCAGAGCAACCGAAGTGGCATCGCTCACCTCTGGACGCGTCTGAACACGAGTGGCGGGCTTGGCTCGGCTGTTGGCCTGCTCTCGGCGATCCTGGATGCCGCCCGCAACTGGATGGACAATCTGCAAACGATGGTGCCCGGTTACCGCGACCGGATCGCACACATTTATCTCACCAAGGATGAGGGCGGCCTCAATCTCAACATGCCTGAGCAAACCGTCAATAATATTGCGGCGTACGGCGTGCAGTCAGCCGATAAGCTTATCGATCACTTCATCCATGGCACCGATAATGGCTCCCCCACTGTAATGACCTGGGATAATCACCGATGGATACGCTGCCGGTCCACGCTGGCGCTACTCGAAGCGTTCCTAGGGAATTTCCACGATTCGCTGCATCACCCCGAACCTGGAGACCGCAGTTACGATCAGCTGGTCAAGCGTGGCGCTAAAGATCCACCGACAAGCTACCCGTTGACCGAGCCACAGCGTGAATGTGCCAGCCAGGTAGTGGAATTGCTCGATGATGCTGCTGCCGAGCTAACAGCCTGTGAGCTCGAAACCGGACAGCCGCGGCCGGTGCCAGAGCTTCGTATTCGGCCGAAGTTCTAATTTAGAGAGCTTGAATAACAGAGGCGAGCCGATATCGCCGGTACCAGTCGGGACTTCACGGTCCGGGAGGTGGGTTCACCGAACGCTTATTGAGGTGCCGTTGCTTAACATCTTTCCATTAGAATCACGAGCGCAAAGACTATGAGCACAAGTAGCAAGAGCGCACCGCAACCCGAGCCGCTGACGGGGATAACCGGCTGGTGCTTGTTGAATAACAGAGCCGGCTGTTGACGGCGGCGGAATGGTTTTGAAAAGCTATGTACGTGCAAATCCAACTGGTACTGACTGCCTGCCTGCTGGCTGCGCCCTCTTTCACGCAGGAATTGAAATTTGCTGAACTGGGCGATTTCCGCTTGGTGAACGGCGAAGTCATCCACGACTGCCGCCTCGGCTATCGCACGTTCGGAAAACTCAACGCTGAGAAATCCAATGCCGTGTTGTTTCCCACGTGGTTTACAGGAACGACGGAGAACCTGGCGGGACTGATCGGCCCGGGCAAGCTGGTCGATCCCGACAAGTATTTCGTGATCTTGGCCGACGCGTTGGGCAACGGCGTATCTTCGTCGCCATCCAGCAGCAAGCAGCAGCCGCGCATGAGGTTTCCCGCCTTCGCCATCCGCGACATGGTCAATTCACAACACGAATTGGTCGAGCGCGTACTTCACATTCCCCACCTACGCGGCGTCATCGGCATTTCCATGGGCGGCATGCAGACCTTCCAGTGGATGGTGGCTTACCCCGACTTCACCGATTGCGCAATTCCCATTGTTGGTTCGCCCAAACTCACGTCCTACGATCTGCTCTTGTGGCAATCCGGCATTCATGCTATTCAAGCGGACGCCAACTGGAAGGATGGAGACTACTCTTCACCGCCCGAGGCGGGCTTGCGCACCCTCGCGGATATCGACGCGCTGGCCATTCAGACCCCGTCCTACCGCGTGCGCGAGACCCGTCCGGAAGACTTCCGGAAATTTCTCGAAACAAACGAACAGGACGCCATCCACGGCTTCGACGCCAACAACTGGATTCGACAGGCACAAGCCATGATGGGCCATGACGTCTCATGCCAGTTCAGCGGCGATATGGCTAAAACCGCGGCGGCCGTGAAAGCGCGCGTGCTGGTGATCGTCGCGTTGCAGGACCACATGGTCAACCCGCAACCTGCATTAGCTTTCGCACGTCTGCTGCAGGCGCCAACCTTAGAGCTAGATAGCGATTGCGGGCACCTGGCCAACGGCTGCGAGGCCGCAAAAGTAAACGCCGCGGTCGAACGGTTTCTCGCGAAATAACCGAGGGCCCGTTTCCGGATCAGCGCCGCGCTCGTTCAATCGCCACGACCCGCCGTTGGCACCGGTCCCGATCACTGGCAGCGCGGGCGAGTTCATGCGCCGGAAGGGACGGATCGCGTGATGGAGAACTCAAAACGCGTGCGAACTGGGCCAACAACTAACCACCCGCCTTCTGGTAACACTAACCCTCTTCTAGTGCTTGTGTTGGATGAGTGTAAAACAATATCAGCACTTTTGTCCCATTATTAGAGACACAAATCATTCCGCCGGGTGAGCGCTGACATAATTTTCACGTGTGCGCCAGACGCGCTATCTGGCGCAGTGGTAATCTTGAGGATAACCATGATTTCCGTTCGTCCTCGAAGTGCTGCTGGCGATGCAAAGTCACCCGCAGACCCTCCTCGACGAGCCCGCAATCTCCGTGGCGTCTTAGTCGAGTCACTCCGTGAGGCTATCATGCGAGGGGATTACCCGCTCGGGTCACCGCTCGGGGAGGTCGATTTGGCGCAGCGCTTTGGCGTCAGCCGCGGCCCGGTCAGGGAAGCCCTCATCCAATTGGAACGGGAGTACCTCGTCCGTTCCTTCCCCAACCGGGGTTGCTTCGTGACTACGCTGTCTGAGCAGGAGTTCGACGAGATCGTCATGCTCCGGTCAGTTCTGGAGCCCATTGCCTTGCGGTCGGCGCGCGAGAAGGCCTCATCGAAGGACATCGCCGCCATTCGCCAGCGTCTCCGGGATCTCGAGCGTGTTGCGGCCAAACGGGACCAGCGCACGTATATAGGCAAGGACTACGAGCTTCATGTAGCCATTTGGGAGTTGAGCGGACGGCCTTTGCTCACCGAAGTTCTCAAGCGCGTGACTGCCCCGGTGTTTGTTTTTGAGGCCATTGTGGAGGAGCGGTACCGCAAGGCCGCCTACGACCTCAAGGCTGACGCGCGAGCGCATCGCATTCTCGTTGACTATCTGGCGGGAAAGACCAACCAGGACGCCCACGCTTGCCTGCAACCGGTGCTGGACGTAGCTATGCACGCGGAAAAGCCCATCGTTTTTGATCACCACACTGCGTCTGACAGCGAGGTCATCTCGCTGGCCGCTACCCCTGATCCCACTCTCGCTCGCCCGTAGGGACGTTTCAAGGCCGGCCTGCCCATCACACAACTAGGAAAGACCGGGCGTAACGTCGCTGTTCATGGTGCTCAACCTGAACACCGGCAAGACGATCGGTTACCTGCCATTGTCGTCACCGGCATCCAGAGTTTCTGAAACCTTTGGCTCGGATTGATAAGGCGATTCCTCGTTCTGTTGTTTAATCAGGCAGTTGTAAAAGTTGACCTCCCGAGGCATTGTCCTTCGCGGCACGCCCAGCCAGCCTGCGGCGAGGATCTTCGGTCGTTGCGATAGCGTCCATGGTTGAACCGTGATACGACCGGTGGCGGGCGATGATGCGGGCGATCTTGAATGCTGACTTCGCTTGCCTCCGTGCCTAACGTGCTAAGAAAACTTCTTCTTTTGGCAGAACCTCCCGCAGCACCCGGCTCAGTTCGACCCAGACATAGTCGCGTATCCGGGCAATGTAACGCAGCGTTTGAGATTGATCTAGATCGTTGTGATGAAGGCGTAGAGCTGACAAAAAAATTGTTGACAACGTGATGACAATTTGAATATGCTACGCAGAGTCGTTCGACTCAGGATTTTTCAGACTCATAAGCGCGCTCAGTGTTTGAGCTCGCCCATTCTATTGGGGGGGAAATGCGCTTCAAAATACTAGCTCTAAACTTGGCACTTCTCGCGCCGACCGTTCTCCTGGCGCAGCGAACAACCGCGACCATCTCGGGAACGATTACAGACTCTTCCGGTTCCCTCGTTCCCGATGCGGACGTCTCCGTACTCGAAACCTCGACAGGGACAACAGTCAGTTCTCGAACCAACTCAGACGGATTCTATGTGCTTACAAATCTGTCGCCGGGGGCGTATCGTCTGCGGGTGCAAAAAAGCGGTTTTCAATCCAGCATTCAAGAAGGCATCGTCCTGGCTGTTGATCAATCGGCCAGCATTAACATTAGTCTGAAAATTGGGAGCCAAGCCGAGACAGTTACTGTGACAGCTGAAGCCCCGCAGGTTGACGTGCGTTCGCAAGTCCTGACCACGGTGATTACTAGGCAAATGGTCGACGATTTACCGCTGAACGGCAGGAACCCGTTGCAACTGATGAGCCTTGCTCCCGACGTCAGCCCATCTGTGCCGAACGGTGTATTCAGTTACTACGGGCAGTTCGCTACTAGACCGGAGTCAACAAATACATTTGTGTCGGCGAGCGGAGGGCGTGGGAATTCAACTGCCTTTTACCTAGACGGAGGAGTCAACGAGGATCCGTATACCAATGTGGCCAATATCTTTCCAAATCCGGACGCCATACAAGAGTTCAGCTATCAGACGAACAGTTACAGCGCCAAATTCGGCGGCCGAGGTGGAGGCGTAGTAAACGCTGTGACGCGCGGCGGCACAAACGATTTTCACGGAGACATATTTGAGTTCCTCAGAAACGGCGACTTGAATGCCCGAAACTTCTTCGCATCAGCGAATGACGGGCTCAAACGAAACCAGTATGGGTTCGCCGCCGGTGGGCCCATCCAACGAAACAAGACCTTCTTTTTCGTGTCTTGGCAAGCAACAAAAGTGCGTTCCACCCCGACGCAGAATGTCGCGAGGACAGCGACGGCAGCCGAGCGTGCCGGGAACTTTTCTGAGATTCCGACACAGCTCGTAAATCCCAATACCGGAACGCCGTTTCCGAACAACCAGATCCCGACATCGCTCTTTGATCCAGTCTCATTGAAGATCCTCGATATAACGCCTGTCGGTGCACCCGGCACTGGGCTCGTTTTTTATCCTTCTCGTACGGTGACAAACGATGGCCAGTGGGTCACCCGAGTCGACCGCAATTTCGGGGAAAAGTTTCGCGTTTATGGTCACTATCTTTACGATCTTCTTAATCAACCTTCGCAGACTGTCCCGACAAACCTGTTAACCCAATCGCCGAATGTGTATTGGAAGAGTCAAAACGCGGCCGTGGGTGCCGACTACATCGTGCGACCCAATCTCGTTGGCACTGGCACGCTAACGTTCAATCGGGTGACGATCTTGTACACGGGGCCCCCTAACCTTCCTAGCCTCAGTCAGCTGGGCGTTAACATTCCGAATCTCGCGACACTAGGATCCAAGACCAATTTGGACTTCAATATCGGTGGATATTTTAGTTCTTTCTGGAATGGAATCTATAGGATCCCGCGACAAAGTTTTGACTTTAATACCAACTGGACATATATCCACGGAACACACACCATTGAATTCGGGGGAGAGTTTATACGGCAGTATGACACTCTCGCACAGGATTGCTTCTCTGACGGGTATTTCACCTTTGGCTCGCAAATCTCCGGTGACAACTTAGTTGACTTTATGCTCGGTAAACCGGATTATTTTTCGCAGTTGCCAGTGGAGTACAATTCTTTACGCCGGTCTGTACCCGCGTTATTTGCAAACGATACGTGGAAGGCCTCGCATCGGTTAACGCTTTCTCTAGGAGTACGGTGGAATGCCTGGGTGCCGTGGCAGGACGTAGCGTACAACCAGGTCACTGTCTTTGATCAGAATGCCGCCAACGCGGGTACACATTCGACAAGATATCCCAACCTGCCACCCGGAGAATTCGTTGGTGGAGATCCTGGAATACCTCCTGGGGGTGTACATTCTAACTACCATCTTTTTGATCCTCGCATTGGCCTCGCGTTTGATGTCTTCGGTGATGGCAAGACCAGCATTAGGGCAGGGTTTGGAATTTATCATGATGAACCTATCGCTGAGGGACTTAACAACGAGGCTGCCGCACCGCCGTTTATGGTGGCGGTCAACATCCCATTTCCGCCGAGTTTTGATAATCCCTACGCAGGGCGTGTGGACCCTTTCCCCGCACCTCAGCCCCCTCCCCGCTCCCAAATATTTCCGGAGCCGTTCTATGTGACGGCCTACAATCCTAAGCTGACCGATCCGACGATTCAGCAATGGAACTTCACGATCGAGAGGCAGATAACGAATGGCCTCATGGCGCGCGCCTCATACGAGGGATCGGAGGGATACCATCTTTTTGGAGCAGTTGAAGGAAACCCTGCAGTCTACATTCCGGGTCAATCAACCTTCGAAAACGTGCAACAACGTCGAATCATGGGTCAATATTTTACCCATATAACGTTGGCCAACTCGGTTGGCACTTCGAGCTTTAATGGGCTGGCGCTCACGCTGGAGAAGCGGATGTCTCACGGGCTCTCCTTCCTAGGAGGATTTCGTTGGGCGAAGTCTTTGGATGAGATTTCGCAGAGCGACTACAGCGAAAATAACTACACAAACCCCTACAGCATCAAGTTCGATCGGGGCCTGTCGGACTTCAATATTCGCCGACAGCTTATTTTCTCCTATGTGTGGGAATTGCCAACGCCGCAAAGGCTCGGCTTTATCGGGAGGCATGTTTTGGGCGGATGGCGTTCCAACGGGATTTTGACTCTACGATCAGGTTTTCCTTTCACTGTGTACTCTGGCTTAGCGTACTCTTACACTGGTTCGAGTTCACGAGAGCGAGCCGACTTGATCGGAAATCCCAACCTACCTAGTAATCGGTCAACGGGTGCAAAGGTTGCAGAATGGTTCAACACAAGCGCATTCACGTACAATGCTCCCGGTACGTTTGGCGATTCCCCCCGCAACTTCCTGGAGGGTCCTGGGTTTGCGAACTTTGATTTGTCCATGATCAAGTCATTCCCCATAAAAAAGGGGCACTTCGCAGAATCGCAGCGTGTCGACTTCCGTGCAGAGTTCTTTAATCTCTTCAACCGGCCAAATTTTCAAAATCCGGAGGGTGGCTTCGCACAGGTGCTTGACGGGCCTGTTTTCGGGCAGATTTTCGGTGCTCTTGACCCGAGAATCATTCAATTCGCGCTGAAGTACGTATTCTGAGGCCATACCCTTTCTTGGTGTGCTGTGTGCTGGCCGGGCTGAGGTTTTCCCTTTCGGTTTCATCGGCTCAACTCAAGAGTTCCCAGGAGATAATCGGGATGATTAGGCGTTTTCAAGGAATTGTCTTTCTTAGCTTTTCGCTTGTGCTGGTCAGAGCGGCGGATTTGCCGCGGGTCATAATTGACGGAAAAGCAACAGACACTTTTTGGCAACAGGTGCACTCCGAGAAACTCGCACCGGCCGAGGCTGGGGTTCCGTCAGAAATGGGAGGAGAAGTTCGAGCGGTCATCGCGGGCCGCTATCTCTATCTAAGTGCGCGAATGCTGGAGCCCACGGATCGAGTGACAGCGCGATCCATAGGCCGGAATCCAATTTGGGAGGGGGGCGGCGAGGCTCGGAATATCACTCAGGCACGCCAATACTCTAACGGGGCACCGGAGGGTGAAGATTATGTGCGTTTCGTCATCCGAGTTTACAACGAGAACGATTGGATGCTGCAGGTCGGTCCGATGGGGGCTTATTCGGTGAAATGGCGCTGGACTGGAGAGCACGAATGGTATACGAGCCCGCCCGACAAATGCGACCGCTTTCTCGTCGCCGCCCGGATCGCTGAAAGGGAGTGGGGTGTCGAAGCGGCGATTCCTTTAGACCAACTTGGTTCTCCTCCGCCAGGTTATACCCGGCTAAGTGTCGAGCGGAATCGGGCCGAGCGCCCGGGCACACCCAGAGAACTATGGCGTTGGCCTGCGCAAGAACCGACTGCGGAATTGGCCGTCCTTTCCGCCGCCAGCCAGAACCTGCCCGATCCTATTTTCCAACCGCCGCTTCTGGGAAACCATGAGCCCCCGATCGAGGTGGGCCTTCAGAGGGAACTGCCGCCGCTTGACAGCGGATGGACAGACCCCGCCTGGCGCGAAGTGCCAACCTTGGTCTTGCATCGCAACGAAACACCATTACGACTACCCGTCTTCCCGACAGAGGTAAAGCTCATCCAGGACGGCCACACCCTAGCGGTGCTGGCGAGATGCATCGAACCCGACCGCGTCATCGCCGGCGCCAAGGAGCCCGACGACGGCTTGGCGCTACAGGGTGACAGCTTTCAAGTCTATCTGGCCACCTCAGGTTCCTCGTATGTTCAATATGCCATCAATCCCACGGGTTACATCCTGAATGCCACTGGGCATACTGGCAACTCTCGGCTTTCGCAGCCGTTCGTGGATTGGAAAAGTCTGGTTCGGGGAATGGCGCGTCAAGAGCACGGGCAATGGATGGCTCGGTTGGATCTGCCGTTGGCAGCCGTTGCAGAAGCCATGGGAGAAGTCGCGACTCCACAGGAATGGCGCGTCTTACTGTTGCGCTCGCGTCCCGCGCGTGACGGCGAACCTCGTGAGACGGGTGTTTTGCCGATCACGCAGAGTGTTACACCATTGTGCCCGGCTCGCTACCGTCGGTTGAAATTGGTGGGGACAGCACCTTCCCAGTTGCACGCTGTTTCTATTCCCGAACGGAGCGGGAACTTATCATCCTTCCCCACCCGGGTTCTGGGGCCCGAGCAGCGTAAGCAGATGGACCTTGCCGGGATGCTGGAACACGAAATTAGGAGTCGAGTACTGAAGATCTTGGAGGCGGAAAAGCAGGATTGGGACCGAGTGAAGACGCTGTCGGATTGGGAAAATTTCCGTGGTCCGCGGGTGAAAGCACTCGCGGCGGCGCTAGGTAAGTTTCCGGATCGTGGTCCCCTGGAGACCCGAGTGATTTCGGAGTTTCGAGGCGACGGCTACAGGAGGGACAATCTTGTTTACCAAAGCCGTCCGGGGTTATGGGTCACCGCGAACCTTTACCTGCCTCTCGAGCAGCGGAAGCAGATGCCGGGCATCGTCATCATTCACAGCCACCATGCGCCCAAGACGCAGTTCGAACTTCAAGACATGGGTATCATCTGGGCGCGAGCAGGGTGTGCGGTTCTAGTGATGGATCAGATCGGTTACGGGGAGCGCATCGAGACCTACCCCTGGGACCGTGAGGCGCACAATTCCGACCACATACTGGGGATGCAGCTGGAGCTGGCTAATGAAAATCTGATGAACTGGATAGTCTGGGATACGACGCGCGGCGTCGATCTGCTGTTGCAGAGAGGCGATGTAGATCAAAAACAGATCGTCCTGTTGGGTGCCGTCGCTGGCGGAGGGGATCCAGCGGGCGTGGCGGCGGCGCTCGATTCCCGCATTGCTGCCGTCGTCCCCTTCAATTTCGGCGAATCGGAACCGGAGGAACTGAGATCAGATCCGAATAAGAATCAATGGCCTCTGGACCTCGCCGACGCTGGGTGGGGTGACATGGTAGCCACAGGTGCTTTGCGTGGAGCTATTCGCGACCAGTTTTTTCCCTGGACCATCTGTGCTTTGGTCGCACCCCGCCGGTTCGTTTACTCCTTCGAATTAGGATGGAACGTCGAGGATATGCCGGCTTGGGCGCGCTATCGAAAGGTCTTTGGCTTCTACGACGCTCTCGACCACCTAGCCGATGCACACGGGTACGGTCCGTTTCCAGGACCTGGGGAATGCTGGAATATCGGTCCGGCCCAGCGCAAATCGCTGTATCCGACCCTCCAACGTTGGTTCGGCATTCCCATTCCATATACCGAGATCAGTAGTTCTCTGGAAGGGAATTTGGAGAGGAGGCCAGTTGTGGACGGTCGGCCCGTCTCGGAACTGGCCGTCTTGACACCTGCCGTTGCTTCTGAGCTTCACATGCGAAGTCTGCATGAACTGGCCCACGAAGAAGGACAGCACCAGCTGGCAGTTACCCGCTCAGAGCTGGACAAATTGACGCCGCAGGAGCGCCGGCAATGGCTGAAGACCCGTTGGGCAAACAAACTAGGTGACATCGAGCCGAACCGTCACCCAGAAGTCGTAGTGCAATGGAGCAAGCAGATACCTAATGCTCAAGTCGAAGGGATAACGCTGACGGTCGAACCTGGGATCGTCGTTCCGATGCTGCTCCTGCGGCCACCGCGGCCTGCAGGAGACAAGGCGCCGGTGGTGGTAGCTGTCGCAGACGGTGGCAAAGACTTATTCGTGGCCGAGCGCAGCCAGGAGATTGAAGCGATGCTCAAGGGCGGGACCGCCGTGTGTCTGCCCGATGTACGCGGGACGGGAGAAACATCGCCTGATCCAACGATGGATCCCGATGGGGACGAGATCAGGGAACATCTGGCCGCAAGCGAGCTCATGCTGGGGGACACTCTGCTTGGGAAAAGGCTGAAGGATCTGCGTACAGTGATCGCATATCTCGAGGGACGGCAGGATATGGACGCGCACCGAATCGGGCTGTGGGGTGATTCCTTCGCCCCTGCCAACCCGGCTCGCTTGCTGATTGACGAACAGGTGCAGTGGCAGGTCGGACCAGAGATTGAGCAACAAGCAGAACCACTAGGTGGCTTGCTGGCGATCCTTGGCGCCCTCTACCAGGATGGCGTGCGGACTATAGCGGTACATGGCGGGCTGGCCAGCTACTTGTCTGTTTGTGACGACTACTTTACTTACGTGCCAGCGGATGTGATCGTTCCCGGCATTCTGGAAGTCGGTGACATTGCAGATCTCGCGGCAGCGTTAGTACCTCGATCTCTGTTGTTGGCAGGATTAGTCGATGGCCGGGATCACTTGCTTCAAGATGCTGAGGTGCATCAGCAGTTTTCGACGGTTGAGCGCTCCTATCGGAGCGCGTCCACGTCTAAACTCGATATACGCAGCGTCGGTGACCGCGCGAACCTGGCCGACTGGTTTCGTACAAGTCTATAAACCGGACTTCCTCACCAGCAAGTCGAACACAAGGCCGTAATGTCATCGCGCAAAAGAAGGAGAAGAGATCGTGCAGGTCGGTGCTGACGGACGTTTCTAACGTACCTCACAGTGAACCGAGTGATACCAGTTCTCTTCGTAACTGTCAAACCTATGTGAATCCCTGATCCTAGGCTGGATCGTACCTCGATCGTCGGTGGCGCGCACCAAGATAACGTAAGCCCCAGGCATCTGCACATCCCACGGAAAGTTCCACAGGACCCAGGCATAGGGCCGAGACTCATTGTACAAATTTGCAGGGTTCCAGTCGTTCCCTCCATTGGTGCTTACTTCGACCTTTGCTACGCAATTCTCACCGGCCCAGGCTGCACCTCGGATCATGTGAGAACCCGGCGCCAGAAGTTCTCCTTGCCCGGGTTGCGCGATCTGTGATTTCACTCGCATGCGGGTAATCGGATACTGCTCGGATCCGACCGTTTGCAGGCTAACGGCCATATATCGCTGCGCCATGTAGAAACTTTCATCATCCCGCTCCAGAACCTCGATGCCAATGAGCCATTTGACAGAGTCCATCCCATACCAGCCCGGAATAACGGCCCTCAGGGGATAACCGTGTTCCGCCGGCAGGAGCGCTCCATTCATGCGAAACGCCAGAAGCGTATCGGGATGCAAGGCCTTCTCCACGGGAATGCTTCGCGCGAACGAAACCGGAACAGTTGAGGAACCTTCAATTCCTCGATCGGCCCCGACCAATCGAACGTACCGCGCGCTGGAACTCAAACCTGCCTCCCTCAGCAATGCCGCGAGCGAAATGCCAGCCCATGTCGCGGTGCTTACGCCACCCGACCCTACATCGTTGCCCGCACACTCGATCGTAATGGTGCCTTCATGCCGGGGGCGGGCAAGAATATCGGTGTAGTGGAGCTCCATAGGCAAGCGAACCCGGCCGGTAAGGCGAAGTTTCCAGCCGGTCAGGGACAACGACGGCACCACAAAGTGATTCCGAACAAAAAATTCGTCATTGGGCGTCAAGAGCGTTCGAAGAGAAGAGAAATCCATGGTTCGGATCAGAGGATCGCCGGACCGCTCGGGTCTAAGAGCTTGCAGCTCGGTCGGCCGAGCCGCGGCCGCAAGAGCTAGGGACGCCAGGAATTCGCGTCGATTCCTCTTGGGTCCAGCATTGGTGTTGCGAAAGCCCTTCATCTCAACGTGAGCGGAAAGCAACCACTACTTACTCGTCTTCGGATAGTTGCGCAGTGTAGGCAATTTGAGACTCTTAATTAGTTCTAGTTGCTTATCATTAAAGAAGCCGGAGCCATCCGCAAATTGGATCAGCATCTTCCTCTCCTGATAGTCGCGGGAATCTAGGTCAATCCCACGGTAATTCGCCTGCCGACCGCTGTAGTCCCATCTGAGGCGCCCGTCCGTGCCCCAGGCCTTGTAGGTTAAATTACGCGCATATTCCAGCGTGTTTGAAAAATAGTCAAGCGCCGCTGTGGGCATCAGCGGTTTACCTTTGGCGTCTAGCTGCCGCTGGATCTTGATCTCAAGCACACCGGGGATCTTTACTTCGTACGTCTGGTCTTTCGGTAGCTTGCCAAATGAGAGTTCGGTTCGCTTGACATTCAGCAACATCAATGGGCGAAGTGGATTGAATGATTGAATGATACGTTCCAGCGCTATGAGCTGATCGTCGTTGGTCGTATGGCTCACGTAAAGATAAGGAGGGTCAATATCCGGACCCATCTGGTGGCCCATCCTGGCGAAAACGAATCCATCAAGCGGAACGTTGCCGTAGTGCCCTTCCGTAATCCGGAAGACGCCCGTGTTCTCGCAGTGCCTATAGGTCGGTGGCCCGTTTGACCGGCAAGGACAGGGGACCTTGCACGGGCAGCAGACCATGCCTTCTCCCTTCAAATGCCAGTCTTCGGAAAAAGGAACACGTATTCGCTCCGGAGCGCGCTCGCGTTCCACGATTGCCAGCATTCGCGGGATGCTCGGAACTTGTGGCCACTTGTCACGGGCTGCGTTTGCCGTGGCTGTTGCGGCCTTCATATCGCCTGCCAGGACATCCGCCCAAATTGAGAGGAAGGCGATATCGGCGTCGTCGGGCTTGCCTTCAGCTGCCAGTTTTAGTTTCTTCTGCGACTCCTGCGCCCTGCCGACAGCCAGGAGAGCTGCACCCTCAATGTCTAGCGCGGTCGCCCGGGAAGCAGCGTCGAGGCTTCCCGGTTCTATCTTTCCCAGGTACGTTAGAGCTGAGAAGTAATCCTGCCGGTCGAAACGCAGCCGAGCCATCTGGAGGTAGACGTCGGAAAGCTCAAGAGCCGGCCGCGGACTATCTTTGGTTTGCTCCAGCAGCGCCGCAACGCGCTCAAACTTAGAGTCTGCCTCTTTTAACATGCCGTGTTCCTGCAGAAGCTTGCCGAGACGAAAAAAGACCCAAGGATCTTTCCAGGCGAGCACCTCGAGTCGCGACATGTTTCTTCTAGCGTCAATCAAGTGCTTTAGCCGAATTTGGGTCGCAACCAGTGTAAAGAGCCTTTCTGGGTCCTTCGGGTCCGCGCCGACAGCTGCGAGAAGGTGAGGGAGAGAGGCTGCGTAGCGTTTCTCCGCAAGCAGGGACAACGCCAGGCCGAAGCGCGCCGCTCCCGTGGCGTCACCCAGGCTCATGGCTGCTTGGAATTCGTTCTCTGCTGGTCGCCACTTCTTCCCTTCAAAGTAGAGCCTTGCAAGATAGACGTGGGTTGCGATGCGAGAGGGATCTAATTTCACCGACTGCAGCAAAGCTCGCTTAGCTTCCTCCTGGGCACCACGCTCCTTCTGGATCATCCCCAAAAGGAAATAGGCATAAGCAGAACTGGGTTCCAGCTCAATGGCGCCCCGGCATTTCGCAAGCGCAGCTTCGAGGCGGCCCTCCTCAAAGTCTTTCTCTGCCTTGCCCAAAATGTCTTCAACTGCTGGAGGGTTTTGGGCCTCCAGGGGAGGAGGTGAGGCACCTTGGGCGTTCAGGAGCGGTGCTGACAGCGAAAAAAAAACCCCAGTGTACGCTACCGCGGCGGCAGCAATCGTTGCCGAGATCGCTACTGCTATCGCCAGGGCGTTTCGATGGACAGGCCGCAGTTCGGTTTTTCCGCCCAGGTCCATTTCTGTCTATTCGAGTTTAGTGAAACCTTCCAACCTACCGCGACGCTAGCCGGAAAGTTAGCACCATTCCGTCGAATTCTAACATAACGCTGATATGAAACTGGAAAACTGATGCCGCTCGGCCGGTATCGGCTGGCGTGACTTGGAATGAGAAGGTCGGCCGTCGCCCGTAGCGTCTTCTACGTAATGACTGGGTGCTTCTTACCGAAGCCAGTCGCCTGTTCGAACGCGTGCGCCATTTGCAGGACGCCGAAGTCTTCTTTGTTCCGGCCCACGATCTGCACGCCAACCGGCAGTCCTTCAGGCGTGAAGCCGCCCGGCACCGAGGCCGCTGGATTGCCCGTTGCCGAGATATACCAGCAGGACTTCATCCAGTCGATGTAGTTATCGAAGTTCACGCCCGCGATCTCTGTCGGGTATGGCGTGTTGACGTCGAATGCTGGCAACTGCGTGGTGGGCAGAACGAAGTATTCGTATTTTTCGAGGAATGCCTGAAAGCGCCGCCAGAGCTGGCCGTGGGCGGTCTCGGCCTGCGCGAGGTACATGCCTGTCAGTCGAAGCCCTTCCTCGATCTCACCCTTGAGCGTGTCCTTGAAAGCGTCTGGGTGCGCGTGCAACCGCGCGCCATAAGTATTCGCCGAATTCCACGCTCGCAACACGCGAAAGGCGATCTCAGCAGGGGCGAAGTCCGGTTCCGCCTGCTCGACTATGCACCCCATCGACTCAAATGTCTTGCGATGCCCATCCACTATGGTGCGCACGCGCGGGTCGAAGGGCACCCCGCCGAGGTCCTTGAACCAGGCCACGCGCACGCCTTTGAAGCTGCGGTCGAGCGGGCGCGCGAAACGTTCTCCGGGTTCATTGATGGAGAGCGGCGCGCGGGAATCGGGCCCCGCGATCGTGCTCAGCACGAAGGCAAGGTCGGCCACCGAACGCCCCATGCATCCCGAGGTACTCAGCGTCGACCACGCGAACGCCGCTTTCGGGTTCGGTACGCGGCCGATCGAAGGCCGAAAGCCAACCACGTTGCAGAATGCGGCGGGATTTCGCAGCGACAATCGTTTCCAGGTTTTGTTAGCAAACATCAGGGGGTCGCACACGCACCAACCGAGCTTGAGGTGCATGGGTCTGAAATGTGTGGAGGTTCAAAGTCCCTCATTGTTGCCGAGAACGGCACTGGACGGGATCTTGCGTGCGTTTGTCGATGCTCTTGGTACCAGAGCGAACTTCTCCGGGCGTCGCCGAAGCGCGGGCTTGCCGATCCACGGGACCACTGCGTGAGGCCCAGCGTAGAGTACCTGCGCACCCTCGAATTAGATCCCGCCCCCCTTCTGAGCCTTCGATCCGAGTTCATGAGGCAGGGTTGGGCAGCTTTACTTCACAGCGCTCAGCCGGAGATAACCGGCGGCGGCGCGGACCCGCACGGCCGATTGGCGCACATCAACAACGGCGTTATGCGGCAAGTTGCGAAAGCCGCCGGCCACGGGTGTTGAAGAC
>Ga0210406_10002968_pt1 | contig 18907 bp, 16 predicted proteins | sample IncBWC30MmetaG_FD_155454 | JGI IMG/M metagenome (GOLD analysis project Ga0210406, IMG submission 155454) | Forest soil microbial communities from Barre Woods Harvard Forest LTER site, Petersham, Massachusetts, United States - Inc-BW-C-30-M | ecosystem: Environmental > Terrestrial > Soil >... | reverse complement strand
GGCAACGGGCAAGATTCAAAAGTACGTCTTGCGCTCCGGTCGAGCCGCAATTGCACGACAGTGAAACCGGAAGATTGCTAACACCTAAATCCCCTCTTTTCGTACGTGGTTCAAAAGGGTCTGCCTGACGAGGCGTAACTAGTTTGTTTTCACGCGCCGAATTTTCGCCTGAGGCTGGTTCGCAGGCTAAAGGTTTTGGGCCAGTCGTGACCTCAGCCGTTCGCGACCGCCTGTCATCCTTGATCCAGATGGCTATTAGATTTGGCTCGATCCGGGAATGACGAATGTGGCTGCGGCGTCCGAACTGCTGAAGCGCTATGATGCGCGGCTTACGTGCTGCTATCCCGTGAGCACGCGGATCAATCACGTTGCTAACGACGACGCAGCCTGCTCCGCACCCGTGGTGGAAGTAGCGCAGATTCAGGATCGGCTCTTTTAACAAGCTCGAAGGCTAGCCTAAGCAGTTCACCACATCCATCTTTTCACCGATGGCATTTTCGCCACGGGGCGGATCGCCGTCCTGCCCTGCCGTGGCGGTGAAGAATTCTTGCGTCGATTGTTCGAACCACTGGGGTATCAGGTTGTCGCGGAACGTGCGTTTTCCTGCCGCGCGGTCAAATTGGGCAGACCACCATCCAGCGCAGACTGGGCACGAGCGGAAAGGCAATCGCAATATGTCAGTAGCTATCGGTCACGCGGAGTGTGGGTTGGAAGCGCACAACGGTGGAACTGAACCAATTATCTGAGAGGTGAACCACGCCGGCCGTTTTGAATTTCGAAATCGTTTTACGGACGTAGCATTCCTCATGCACACTCTCTCCACGCTCATCGGTATTGCTGGTTTCGAGCGCCAAGGGTCCAGCGCAGATGCAGCACGTAATGTTGCGTTGCGACCTAGATCGGGTAGAGCCTGTCATACATGGTCCTCCTTGCGGACTACGGGATAAACAGGCAAGAACGCGAAATGTAAGATTGCAATTCGATGACCAATCTTTTGAAATCACGCAAACCCGACTGGGACAGAGAGTTACGCAAGTTGAGACGATTTGCCGGAGCCCGCTTTGGCGGCGAGGCGAGCAAGAAATTCCAAGCAAGAAAGGCAAGCCCGGAGCATTCGCACCACTCTGAGCGGTGGCGTCATTGCAATGCGGCTGGTGCTGCCTGATTAGCGGGCCAGACGGTCTTGGTTGGGTCGATTTGAACAAACAGGAACGCAGGAAGCCTATAATCCGTTTTTTGAATCCGTTGTGTAGAGGTCATCCGCGGCAACAACCCATGAAGGACTAAGGAGGACGCCATGTATCTGAGCAAACTGTGCCTGTTCACTCTAGCCGCAACGCTCGCCGCTTCCCCAACGGTCGGAACGCTGAATGTACAGATTCAGGAATACGAAGTGCCGACGCCGAAGTCGCGTCCGCACGACCCCGCGCTCGCTCCTGACGGCTCACTCTGGTACACGGGCCAGGGAGCGAATAAACTGGGGCGTCTCGATCCGAAGACTGGAGTGTTCAAGGAATATGGGTTGAAGACGCCAAATTCCGGGCCGCACGGACTGGTCGCCGACAAAGACGGAGACATTTGGTTCACCGCAATTTCAGCCGGCTACGTAGGCAAACTGAATCCCAAGACCGGTGAAATCGCCGAATATCGCGCCGACAACGGCACCGAGATCGATCCCCACACGCCCGTATTCGACCACGATGGCATCCTGTGGTTCACGAACCAGGAGACGAACTACATCGGGCGCCTCGATCCGAAAAGCGGCAAGATGACGCTGGCCAAAGTTCCTACTCCGCACGCTGTGCCTTACGGCATCGTGATTTTGCCAAACAACACGCCCATCTTTTGCGAGTTCGGCGCCAACAAACTGGCGAGCATCGACCCGCATACGATGACCATTCACGAGTACACTTTGCCGGCTGCATCGGCTCGCCCCCGGCGGATCGCACTCGCCCCCGATGGGACAATTTATTACACCGATTACGCCCGCGGTTATCTGGGACACTTTGATCCGTCGGCAGGAGTGCTGGTCAAAGAGTGGATGTCGCCTGGCGGTGGGGACTCCAACCCGTATGGAATTGCGATCATGCAAGATGGCCAGGTCTGGTATAGCGAGTCAGGAGTGCATCCCAACACTCTGGTTCACTTCAATCCCAAATCGGAAAGCTTCCGTGCGAAGCCGATACCATCCGGCGGCGGCGTGGTCCGCAACATGGTGGCAACGCCCGACCGGCGGCTGTATCTGGCGTGCAGCGGAGTGAATAAAGTCGCGGTCGTGAGTCTGAGCCAATAGACCTAGTTGAACTTTCCAGTCGCGGCCCGTTGGAGCGCATAAGCCGCAAGCGCTCGAAAGCGTGTGTCTTTGTGCAATTGTTTGAGGTCGGGAGTCGTTGCTATGGCACGAACGGTCGTCCGGTCCAGCCCATGGCCAATCGCTTCGCGCAATAGCGCGAATGCCTCGTCGTTGTGTCCGTTGTGTGCCAGGATGCAGCCTAGGTCGTAGGTTGTGCTTGCAGTGTCTGGATGCTCCGGTCCGAGGACGCGACGCTGCGTTGCCAGCGTATCGCGCGCCAGCTTCTCTGCCGCGTCGTACCGGCCTTCGCGATCCAGAGTTTCCGCCAATTCGTCGGTCGTCACCAGGGTGAAGGGGTGCTCTGCTCCAAGCACGCGCTGCATGATCTCGATGGTTTGCCGCTGCAATCCTTCCGCATCGCCATAACGGCGCTCCTTATTCAGGGTATCGGCCAGATTCGACATGGTCGACAGCGTGTTGGGACGCTCCGGCCCGAGCACGCGGCGCTGAATCTCCAGCGTTTGCCGAAGCAGATTCTCAGCTTGGGAATACTGACCCTGTCCTCCCAAGGTTACGGCCAGCTCTTTCATTGCCCACAACGTGTCCTGATGCTGCGGTCCTAAGACGCGCTGCTTGATCGCCAGAGCCTCTCGCTGCAGCGACACCGCCTCGGCGAATTGATTTTCGTGGAAAAGCGAATTGGCGAGATTATTCATTGACCGCAGCGTATCCGGGTGTTCCGGCCCAAGAATACGGCGCTGCAGGCTTAGCGTCTCGCGCTGCAACTTCTCCGCTTCGGCGTAACGCCCTTCCTGTTGAAGCGTAGCGCCCAGGTTATTCATAGCCAGCAAAGTGTCGGGATGGTCCGGCCCGAACACACGCTGGCGGACCTCCAGAGTCGTGCGCTTCAAACTTTCCGCCTGTGCGTAATGGCCTTCGTGACCCAGCGTAGCCGCCAGATTATTCATCGCTGCCAGGGTCTCTTTATCCTCGGTTTTCCCAATGAGCCGCCGAGTCTCGAGAACTTCACGTTCCGATTTCTCGGCCTCGGCGTAGTTTCCTTCCCGATCCAGAGTCCAAGCAAGATTGCTCATGGATTTCAGCGTGTCCAAATTTCGTTCGCCGAAAACTCGCTTTCTGGTTGCGACAGTCTCGCGTTGCAACTTTTCGGCCTCCGCAGCGTGGCCTTGCTGATTCAGAATCCAGCCCAGGTCGTCCAGCGAACGCAGTGTTTCTAAATTCTCAGCTCCGAGAACGCTACGCCGGATTTCGGCGGAGCGCTGAAAAAGCGACTGCGCGCGAGGAAAGAGTCCCAACTCCTTATAAACATTGCCCATGACGTACATCATCTGCGCCTGGAGTTCGGGATCCTGCGCCAGCCCCTTGTCAATATCGTTCGACGCCTTGTCCAGAATTTCCCGCGCCGTAATGCTGTTGCCTCGCGCTTCACCCGGGTCGGAAACTTTGAACATGCCTTCCATGAAATCCGTCACGCGATTCGCTCGGTCGCGCTCGCGCGTGATGCGGCGTAACTGGATCGATTGGTTAACCGCGAAGCCCGCCAGCAGCAACACCAATCCCGCAGCCACGGCCACGCCCAGCGGATGGCGGCGCACATATTTTTGCGTCCGATAGACGACACTGGTGGGACGCGCCAGCACCGCTTCGTGAGAAAGATGTCTGCCGATGTCGGCGGATAACTCGGACGGTATTGCATAGCGGCGGACTGGCTCTTTCTCCAGCGCCTTCAACGTGATCCAATCGAGATCGCCGCGCAGCAACCTCACCAGTTGTTGCGGCTCCGCTCGGCGTGTCCCGGCTGTCGCCGTTAGGTGCTCCTGGTCTGTGCTAACTCTGGTACTTGGCTGTACGGGTTCTTCCTCGCAGATCTGGCGTTCGATCTTCCGCCAGTTGTCGGCGACCCCTTTATAAGGGAGACAGCCCGTCAGAATTTCGTAGAGCAACACTCCGAGCGAATACACGTCGGTTGCGCTGGTCACCGCATCGCCGCGCACTTGCTCCGGGCTGGCATAACCGGGAGTCATAGGATGCCAGTTCGCTTGCGTCGTCAATGGACTTTGAAAGCATTCCGGATTCAGCAATTTCGCGATGCCAAAGTCCAGCAACCGGGGAAGACCATCCCCGGTGATCAGAATGTTGCCTGGCTTGAGGTCACGATGAATCACCAGATTCTGGTGCGCGTATTGCACCGCCGCACAGACCACGCGAAACAGTCGCAGCCGGTCGTCAATCGTGAGTTGCTTTTGATCGCAATACTGATCGATCGGCAGACCTTCCACATACTCCATCACCAGATACGGAGAGCCATCTTCGGTGCTTCCTCCGTCCAGCAGTTTCACGATGTTAGGATGGTCCAGCGCGGCCAGCGTCTGACGCTCGTTGCGAAAACGTTGCAGAATTTGCGCGGTGCCGGTTCCCGGCACGACCATTTTGATAGCGACGCGCTTGCGATAATTCTGATCGTCGCGCTCGCCCAAATACACCACCGCCATCCCGCCCCGCCCGATTTCGCGGACGATACGGTACGCGCCAATTCTCTTGCCCACCATGACTGGAGAAAAAGAGAGCGCTTCCGTGGCAGGAGAGTTTTCTAGAAGACTGTCGGCGCCGGCGTAGTGCAGGAGCAGCGATTCCACTTCGGCGCGCACCGCCGCATCATCGCCGCAGGCTTTGCGAACAAATCCGGTTCGCTCCTCCGGGCTCTGTTCCAAGGCCAGCGCCAGAATCTGTTTCACTTGGTCCCAGGTCTTAGGCATTCTTCGCCCCGTGCCCCAGTTCTCGGGCAAGCCATGCTTTGGCTACGTTCCAGCTACGTTTCACGGTGGCTGGCGAAACTTCGAGGACGTCGGCTGTCTCCTCGATGCTCAGGCCGCCGAAGAATCGCAACTCCACCAGCCGCGCTTGCTGTGGATCGAGTTCGGCCAACCGGATCAGCGCCTCATCCAGTGCCACTACATCCGCTGCCCGCGCAGTCGAAACAATCGCGGCTTCTTGCAGATATACTTTTTCTACATTTCCACCTCGCTTGGCGGCCTGATGGCTACGGCTATAGTCCAGCAGGATGCGTCGCATCAGTTGCGCCGCAATTCCCATAACCTGATTGCGGTTCCCCCACTGAATGTCTCTTTGGTCGACTAAGCGAAGATAAGCTTCGTGCACCAAAGCCGTCGCCTGCAACGTATGATTCCCGCGTTCACGCCGCAAATAATAGGAAGCGAGGCGCCGCAACTCCGAATACAGCAAGGCCGTGCTCTCCGAGAGACCTTGGTCGCTTCCGCTGCCTGGGCCGGGCGGTCCTGAACCATCTTGTGGCGGTGTGTCCAAGCCAGCCTCCTGGCCCTATCAAATTGCTCGACGCGCGGGTTAGCTCGGGGAGGGTATCGCGACAAAGCAAACTGCAGTTTTCAGCAACGCCAACCGTTATGGCTGCGAAGTATATATCGCCGCTTCTGCAGCCGCAACAAGTTCGGTGCAGGTTCGGTGCAGGTTGTGCAGGTTCGGCGCAGGCACAAGTTCGGTGCAGGCAAAGCACTCCTGCTAGCGAAGCCATAAGAGACTTTATATCAATTCTTTAGTCCCAGTTAGTGATGTCGCGCGGATGGAGCGCTCGCCTAAACGCTGGCCGGCCAAGAATTGAGGTTTGGCAAGTCATTTCTCGTTTGTTGGCTGGCCAAGTGTGAGCAAACCCAAAACCGCTAAATTGTGTTCCGGCCCAAGGGTACGTTGCCGAGTATCCAAGACCGCTCGCTTCAGTCTTCCGCCTCGGCATAATGACCCTCGTGGCCCAGGGTGGCGGCCAGATTGTTCATTGTCGCAGCTTGTCGTGGTCGTTCGTTTTGCCGACGGGCCTACAGATTTCGAGCACCTTTCGCTCCAGTTTTTCGGCCTCGGCGTAGTTCCCTTCCCGATCCAGAGTCCGAGCATGTTGCTCACGGACTTCAATGTGTCCAGATTCTCCTCGCCGAAAACGCGGCGCCTGGTCGCGACGGTCTCGCGCTGCAACTTCTCTGCCTCTGCGGCGGGACCTTGCTGATTCAGAATCCAACCCAGATCATCCAGGGACCGCAGCGTTCCCGGAGTTTTCCGGCCCGAGGACGTGGCACCGGATGTCCGCAGAGCGTTCGAAAAGGAACTGTGCGCGAGGAAAGAGTCCGAGTCCTTTATACACGTCCCGCATCACGTACATCATCTGAGCCTGGAGTTCTGGGTCCTGCGCCAGCCCCCGTTGATATCGCTTGCAGTGATGCTATTGCCGCGCGCCGCGCTCGGGTCCGAGACTTTGAACATTCCCTCCATGAGCTCGGTGATGCGGTTGGCTCGATCGCGCTCGCGCGTGGTCCGGCGCAACTGGAACGATTGCGTAACGGCAAACCCGGCCAGCAGCATCACTAATCCTGCGGCCACGGTCACGCCGACCGACTATCGGGGGCGGAAATATGTCCGCCGTCATCGCTCACGAACCAGTGTTGGCTCGTCCCGACCAGTGCCCTTGACATACTTCAGACCGGGGGACATGGCCCATGGGCATGCCCCACTGGCGCAAGCGTAACAACCTTTATATCAATCAGGTAGAGCATTTGTGTACGAACCGAGCGGGCATGAGCGGTGGGCACAGCGTGCGACCCGGAAGCGCTCGCTGTCTGGCAGCAGAAACTATTTTGTGGAATGTGAGCCATTTTCTCTCGCGTTTTCGCGTTATGTAGCATGAGCGGATCGTGAACTTGGGAGGCACATTCAAGACCACGCATGGTAGATTGTCTACAACTCTTCCGGTTGTCCGCTGAAGATGTCAACAGACAACGGACGAGGTTGTTAAGACTTTCGGGAAGCAAGAGGCCGCCATGAAAGACCGAGGGGCACTGAGAACTCGCAACTCTGAGAAGACTCAGAGGGTTAGGAATGTGGTTGTTTGCATTGCGCTCGTTCTGGCCACGGTTCAACTTTGGAGCGACCCCAGAGCTATTCCGGCGGATGCCCAAGTCGCTGAAAGATTTGTCGTTGCCTTGAATGCGGGCAACGTGCAGGGCATGGTTTCAGCCTCGGGTTGCCCATTCGTGTTCAGGAATCAGGAATGGGAGAGCGTAAAGGATGGCAGCGGCTTTGTTCATGGAAGAGCTGACGACAAGATATTCGCGATGAAGAAGTTGTTGGAAACATTTTTTGGAACTTTGGTGAGCAAGGTAAAGATTGAGAGCGAGAAGGCCGCCGCAAACCCGCGTCCGAAGGATAGCCTTTTGGCGGACAATCTTAAGGAGGCACCGGCTGCCTGGCGAGATCTCAGTCTTTTTGTCTTCCTGCGCGGATTCGGAGACGTTGAGCATGTTGCGATCATAGGTGTGGATTCCGCACATCACAAAGTGCGTGGTCTGTATCTGAATTGAGTCAAGAACAACAAGAAGTGAAATCCGAAGGAGAATATCCACATGGCCGACACGACTACGGCGACTGCCGCAACTCCCGCCGCTCCGGCTGCTCCCGCGTTCGATCCCAAGGGAAAGAACTTTCTTCAGCGACTCGACGCCTTCATTGCCGATGTTAAGAGCACATACAAGTTGACCATTACGAGGGACTCCGGTCGTACAGTCGCTTGGGAGCAGAAAATGCATATCTGCCATATGTTCCTCTACAACAAGTTCGAGACGACGACGCCGAAAAACGTGGATCCCGCAGGACGAACGATTGCCTGGAGCCACTTAAGCGACGCGAAGGTGATATGGGCAACGGTCCCATTCACCGAGATCCTCAGGACGTCCAAGGACGGCCTACCCACGAAAGACGCCAAAACCGCCACTGGGTGGCAGAAAGATCTAGAGCCCGATAAGGACGCCACGGAAAAGCAAGCCAAAAAGCTCCTGGTCGATGAGAAAATCGGAGACAGTGGTCAAGCGATGGTTGCCGCCGGACTCAAACCTTGCGGCGAGCCTTGTGGCTGTGGAGCGGGCAGATCGAAGCACCTTGAGGACCTGGCGGCCGATTTGCGCGATCTGGACACGCTAAAAGGAAATCTGACCACCGCGAAAGCTGGCGACCTCGATAGCTATCTAGCGAAGTTCGGGCTGAATCGCCCCCTGAAAGACCACCCCAAGAGTCCCGAGGAGTGGCACGTGGAAGCCATCCCCTGAGTTGGCTCAGAAGCTGGCTCCGGAAGTTGTCCCGAAGTCTTCTTGTGGGAAGTCCCATCGCATAGGTAACGACAACACGTTTGTGTCCACGAATGGTGCGATCTCCGAGACTGAAGATCAGCGGTTTGCATCGCTCTTGTGGAAATGCCTATCGCTCATCCGAGCAGTCCATCCTGAATAGCCGTAATGGAACAGTGGTCCAATGGATGCGTGAGCATCCTACAGATCGCTCTGCTATGCCGACCTCTCGTTACTAATCCGTTCCTGGATGAGCGCTCTCGGCGGCGGTGTTTCCCACTTGACATTCGACAAGACAGAGAGTCCGACTATTGTCGGACATCGAGGGGAAGGTAGGCTAACGTCGACAGATCTGCTGCAGGGAACGCTCGACCTCCTGATTCTGCAAACGCTTGCTCTTGGGCCGATGCATGGCTGGGGGGTGGCCCAGCGCATCCAGCAAGTATCGAAGGACGTGCTCCAGATCGGACAGGGTTCGCTTTACCCGGCATTGTACCGCCTCGAATATAAGGGTTGGATCAGGTCAGACTGGGGAAGTTCGGGAAACAATCGACGGGCGAAGTTCTATCGGTTAACGGTTGCGGGCATGAAGCAGTTGGAGACAGAACTCGCAACTTGGGATCGGCTGTCGGCCGCGTTTGCGCTCGAGTTGGGCCCAGGTGCGGAAGCATCGTCATGATGACGGAGTTTCTAACCCGGCTTCGGTTCTTTATTGTTCGCAAGAAGTGTGCCGAACTGGACGATGAACTCCAGTTTCATTTGGAGCAGTTCATTTCGGCGAAAGAGGCGGCTGGGCTGACCGCCGTGGAGGCGACGCCGGCAGGCGCTCGTCGAATTTGGTGGTCTTGAGCGTACGCGGGAGCAATGCCCAGAGCAGCGCCCTGGCTGGTTCATGGAACTGTGATGCAGAACGTGCGCCGGCCTACCAAGTTCAGTCGGCGGGTTTCATCTTAATCTGTGCGGGTTCGGAGGCTACGACTTCCGGGACGCCCTTGAACGAAGTGAGTTTCCCCGTAATACATATGCGCTTGCCACGGTAAGACGTTTCTGGGTCGCCAAATTTCGAGCGGTCACTTCCCCAGATGAGAAGCGTAAAAACCTGATTGGGATAGGGCTGGTCGAAGTTCAGAAAAGTCGGACTGCCACGACTGCTTTCCGCATATCGCGTACTCACGACCTTGCCGCAAACAGTCCCTTGCTCGCCTATATGGTCTTTGGCCTCCGTTGCCGTGAGGGTTTTCTGGGCTAGGGCTGGCGAAACAGCTAGCAGAATGACAGCTAGACGGGATAGCCTTGAACGCTGAGACATTATTCCCTTCCGCCGGTTGAGCGTGTATCGTCGCGACTCCCCGAGAGGATCGCGTTATTGTCCGTTAGTTCGGCGATGAGAGTCAAGATTGGCTGAGCTCGCCGCTCTTTAATTCTTGTGAATGTACCGCTTGAAGTGCTCGTCGAACTGCGCCTGGATAGATTTCTGATATTCTTCGCGGTGAGGTTCGATGACCTGACCCTTTCGCTCTGAAGACGACGCCAGGACACGCGGTACAAGCGGCTTCCACAAGAATGTCGCCGAGCCATTTCGTAACGCGGATCGTCGGCTTTTTCATTTGCGCCTAACCTTTTTCGACTGGCCCGATAGTTCTTTGCCAGCGGTTGGTTCCTTCTCGCGCCGCACGAACGAAAGCCCGCGCTTCAACTCAGCCGTCAGATCGGTATTCTCAGTAGCAACATGCACCGGCTTGCCGGCTCTTTCCCGAGCCAGGTGTTGAGTTCGTCGAGTGTAGTCTCAACATACCAGCCTTGCCGAACTCGGAAAAGCAGAAAGCAAATCCTGCGCAGATGCCCGCTGGCTCTCGGAAAAGCTGCATTCGAGTGGAAAGCAATAAGTCTTCTCAACAACGCAGCCAGTCGCGTCTCCCTACGGGTTAGGGCGGGTTTTCATCCGTCTTCTGATCTGGGAAACGTCTACCGGCCGGAAGGTACCATCGCTGCTCATCACGCCGCGGATGGCCGGTGCTCCGGGCGGGGGAACAGCCGTGGGAGCGGCATCGTGAATGAGTGGAGAACGGCCCTTGAGCTCTTTTTCGTACCAGGCTCTTGTTTCCGCTGGCCCACGCAATCGCTTCGGCTCTCTCTGTTCCGGAAAGAACACGAATATGGTTTCGTCCTGGTCTGTGCTGTGATCGAGGTATTCATCCTCGGCACCGTGCTGAACCATGGGTTTTCCGATGGCATCATTCACAAATTCCTGGACGGCATAAAATCTCGGTCCCCGACGCGCATCTTGCCCTAGCGTCTCTGTTACTAACGTCAAGATGCGCTGTTCCTGACCGGGCAGCACGATGCCCTTCAGGTCGTAGTCGCCGTGCACGCGCTTCCCACCGAGCTGCACACAACCGTGGTAAGGAGAAGCGGCGTCCTTCACCACGGTATATCTGGGAGATAACGTGCAAATCCATTCATCTGCCTTGGCTCGCCTCTGGCTCGAGAAAGCACTTCCATTCTCGCGAGGATCAACCACCAAGCCGGCCAGAGGCCCCCGGTCGGCAGTTTTCGCTTTGCAATCGATGGGTTTCGGAACACAAAGCGGATCGGAAATATATTTGAGCGACGCCTCGTTGGTCCCGCGCACCAGAATGTAGACGCCAATCTCCAGCGCTGCAGCCGCGAAAACCTCTTTATCTTCTTGCCGGATATCATTCATAGCTCATCCTCGCTCCAGCGACCCGCCCTGAACAATGCCTATATAGCTTTCTTTCGCGAAATGATTTCTAACTCACTCGGAGACGGGAGCGTCTTCAAACGGCGCGAATTTCGGCACATTAAGACTGACGCGCTTGGATGTTGGCGGTGGAGCCGGGTACTTCGCCCACATCATATGCTGCTCGCCCGGCTGCAACGTACCCCACCACATGTCCAGAATCCTCTTACCGTCGATGGTGAGGTTGTTAAATTTCTTGTTTCCTGCCGGATCGATGTAATAGATATCGTCCCAGCCAAAGTCGTAAGAGATAGGCTTGGCGCCGGTGTTAACGATGCGCCATCTGGCCAGTAGAGCGTTTCCGCTGACCCGCTTCAACTCGAGCAAGTCGCACCGCAGGTTGGGATCGTTTGAATATTGCCCGCTGGCAATCACCCCGGACGCGGCCGCCGGGCTGACCAGCGGAGCAGGAGCCGGCGCTGGGTCAGCTGCAGCAGGTTCCGGGGCGGCTGCGGCGGCGGCGGACGGATCCACCTGTGCAGGTTGTCGTTGGACGTCTGAAACCGGTTGCGGAGCTGGAACCGGGGCATTGGCTTGCGCCGCCGTCCCACTATCGAGCAAGTCAATTTTGTCGGTGCTTCCTTCAATCGTAGCCACCATCAAGCTGTAGGCCCAAATTCCGGCGCTCTTTTGAGCCTTCACGTAAACCGTTCCCTTGCCGTTCGGTCCGGAGATCGGAACGGAGAGATCGGCGTCGCCCGAACCGGGTTGGACGTTAATTGACCCACCCACGAACCAGCCTTCGCTAATCGGATTTCCCAGACGCCGCGCCAGCAGCGCATTCGATTGTGCTCTCGCCACGGTCTCTTTGGCGACGTCAGAACCTCGGATAGCGCCCACAACTAAGGAGAGAATGGCTGCTACGAACAACACCATGCATAGGAACGCGGCGGACAGTAGTTTCCCCCAATTTCTTCCCAGCCAGCTTCTGCGCTGATTTGGCATGAGTGTCGGGCTGGGCGTGGTTGGCGGTATGCTGGTTGACTGTGTGGACATAAACTCCTCCTCAGATCATCGAATCGCAGGTTATTCTGCCGGGGGCCTGGGCGATTACTTGGCGGCCTTTTGGGGGGCCGTCCATTCTATAACGCGCAATCGTAGCTCGGAATAGCTCACGTAGACAGAATTATTCTGGGCGATGGCGGGATGGGTGACCTGGCGCGCCGCTGGGGCTACCGACTCTGGCCAATCGAAGCTATCGCCACACGGCCCGGTCGAGGCGGCCTGTTCCTAGAGCACTTACTCCAATCAGCTATGTTTCCCTGTCAGCTCATCCAGGGCCAGGACCAGAACCAGGACCAGGTTCAGCTCCAGCACATTCACCCGTGGTTCGCCGAGCAGACCAAGATCTCGCTCATAAGCGTTTCTGGACCAGGTCGCGTACCGCGGATTCGGGCACAGCACGCTCCCGGGCGATGCGTGGAATCTGAAACTCCGCCGCCGCAGAGGAGATTTCTCGATCCAGACCCGAAGCGGAAGTCGTAACCAGATGGACTGGAATCGGTTGAGCAAGATTCTCTTGATGCAGGCTGCTGGCATCGGAGCGCACCCCTTCAATTAACCTCTGGTTGGTAGAAGCGGTTCGTGCCACCGGAGTTGGCGGCGTCGTATCCATTGCCGGCGTTCGAGGGACGGGAGTGGAAATATTTCGCGGAGACAAACGGCTGGTCATTATCAAATCGGCAGCATGATCTCCGTTCTCCGTTCGCGGGGCAGCGCTTCCTGGATTGCTTTCGCCATCACTACATTTGATTCCGAAACGCGTAAAGATTGAATCAATGCTTCGTGGAATGTTCATAAGGCAGGGGTTTTGTGGAATGGAATATTGGGCAGTAACGACTGTTCTATTCCCCGGGTTCAAACCGATATCCAACCCAAGGCTCGGTGATGATGTAGCGAGGCGAGGAAGCATCGGGTTCGAGTTTCTTGCGTAACTGACCGACGAACACTCGGAGATATTCCACTTGCTCGGTACTTTGTCCGCCCCAGATTGCGCCTAACAGAGTGCGGTGGTTGACGACCTTGCCGGCACGGCGGGCCAGGAAGACAAGCAGTTCGAACTCTTTGGGAGTGAGCCGGACCTCGTTGCCGCGCACCGTAACTTTGTGCGCGCCCGTATCGATGCGAAAATCCCCGATTTCAATCACGGCGTCAGCGGCTTCGCTTTCGCTGGGCACGCGGCGAAGATTGGCCCGCACTCGGGCCAGGAGTTCGTTCATACCGAACGGCTTGGTGACGTAGTCATCCGCCCCGGCGTCGAGCGCTTCTACTTTCTGTTGTTCCTTGTCGCGAACCGAGAGGACCACAATGGGAACCTGAGAAACGGCGCGTACCGTGCGGCAGAGTTGGATGCCGTCGACCGACGGCATCGACAGATCGGTGATGATCAAGGTAGGAGACCAGTCCTTCATAATCTCCAGCGCCATTTCGCCGCTATTGGCGATGCGGATGTCGTAGCCTTGGGCGGACAGACTGGTGCGCAGCACGCGCGTGATCTGCGGTTCGTCATCCACGACCAGAATGCGCGGCCGGTCCGCCATCAGCGCACCTCCTGACTAATAATGTGTACATCGACCGAAGGCGAGTCGCGCAGAAACCGTTGAATAGCCGACAGATAAAGATATCGCTGCCAGCCGGTGCGTGCCGATCGTCCAAAAATCACCTGCGTGATGTGATGCTCACGCACCAGTTGGGCAAGACCATCCGCGATGCTTCTGCCGGAGCCACGCACCACATGGGCGCCCAGGTTCTCGGCGAAGCGGATGTTTTCCGCCAAGGTCTTCTGATCTTCCGGACTCGAATCGCGGCCCACATCGACATAGAAAACATAGAACTCGCCGCCCATGGCCTGAGTCATGCGCGATCCGCGCGCGATCAAGTATTGAGCGGCGGGATTCGAACTGACGCCGACGCCAATGCGCTCGCGCACCGTGTGCGCCGGCTGGGTCCCCTCCTTGTCCAGAAAAGCGTCAAGACTGCGGTCGACAACCCCGGTGACCTGACGCAGCGCGAGCTCGCGCAACGCGATCAGGTTGCCGGGACGGAAAAAATGCGAAAGCGCGCGTTGAGCCCGGTCCACCGGATAGATATCGCCCCGCAGCATGCGTTTTTGCAGGGCCTGGGGCGTTAGATCGGCGAGCACGATTTCGTCCACCCGCTGCATTACCCAATCCGGAACTGTCTCTCGCACCTGCACGCCGGTAATTTGCTGGACGGTTGGGCCGACACTCTCGATGTGCTGCACATTCATCGTCGAGAGCACATCGATCTTGGCCTCCAGCAGTTCCATGACATCTTCGTACCGCTTGGCGTGCTTGCTTCCCTCGATGTTGGTATGGGCCAGTTCGTCGATCACGACGACCGCCGGTTTGCGCGCCAGGATCGCATCCACGTCCATCTCTTCAAACCTTGTGCCCTTGTACTCGAGTTTGCGCGGCGAGATGCGCTCCAGTCTCGCGGCTAATTCCGCGGTAGCCTTGCGCCCATGGCTCTCCACCACTCCCGCCACGACGTCTTCCCCGCGGCTTGCCCGGCGGATCGCCTCGCTCAGCATGTTGTACGTCTTCCCCACTCCGGGGGCATAACCCAGGAAAAGTTTGAAAATTCCCCGCGCCTTTTCTGGCGAAACCTCGCTCAACCAGTCCTCGGGCGTCTTGGTCATCGCAGCTATTCTCTTTCTCCCGGGTAGGAATTGTCACGTCCATCGTACAATGCGGAAGTGAAAACCGGGCCTCGGACTCAGGCTGCGCGCTACGCTCTTGTAATCGCGGCCATCGGCGTGATCACGGCAGTCGATTTCAAACTGCACGTCAATCACACCACCGTCGCATTGATGTTCCTGGTGACCGTGCTGCTCACGTCGGCCTACTGGGGACTGCGCTATGCGGTCGTGATGGCGGGAGGAGCCACTGCGGCTTTCAATTTTTTTTTCCTGCCCCCGATCGGAACCTTCACCATTGCCGATCCCCAGAATTGGGTGGCGTTGTTCGCTTTCCTGGTCACCGCGCTCGTCGCCAGCAATCTTGCAGAACGCGCCCGTCGCGAAGCCGAAGGAGCAAAACAACGCCGCCGCGAAGTGGAGCGGCTTTTCGCACTAAGCCAGCGGTTGCTGGCGTCGGAGAACGTTCTCGAACTGCTGAATGCGCTTCCGCTCTATGTGCAAGAGACATTTTCGGTGGGCAGCGTCGTCGTCATGGCCGCGGACCATCCGACGGCGTATCGCTCATCGCCCGATGCCAAGTTCGAAGAAACCGTATTGCGCTCAACCCTCTTGCGGGGCGAGCCCATCACGCAAGGCGGAGTTTCTTACGTACCTCTGCGCCTGGGAATGCGTACCGTGGGTGCATTGGGCGTCGCCGGAGATGAACTCTCGCGCGAAACTCTTGACGCTCTGGGAAGCCTCGCGGGACTCGCGATCGAGCGCGCCCGCGCTCTGGAAGCGCTTAGCAAGAATCGCGCGGAGCAGGAACATGAGCGCCTGCGAACCGCCTTGCTCGATTCGGTCACGCACGAGTTCCGTACTCCGCTGACTGCCATCAAAGCCAGCGTTACAACTTTGTTATCCGGCGCCCTCGACGACCAGGGCAGACGCGAATTGCTGACCGTCATCGACGAAGAGGCCGACCGCATGAATCGCCTGGTAGGCGAGGCCGCCGAGATGGCGCAACTGGACTCGGGGATGTTCAAACTCGATTTACAGCCGCATTCGGTGTGGGACCCTCTTGAACCGGCCCTCCAGGACGCAAAGGCCTCGCTGGAAAATCATCCGGTAGAGGTGGTGGCTCCCGTGAAGAAATTGCCAAGCGTGCCGATGGATTTGCAGCGCATCCGCGAAGTGCTCATGCACCTTCTCGAAAATGCCGGTAAGTACTCCGACCCCGGAGTTCCTATCAAAGTGACCAGCGAGGTGAGCGACGACCGCCTCGTGACCAGTGTTTCCGATCGCGGGCCGGGCATCGATTCCTTCGAGCAGTCGCTGATCTTTGAAAAGTTCTATCGCGGACAACATCAGCGCTACACCGCGCCCGGAACGGGCATGGGCCTGGCCATCGCGAAAGTAATCGTGGAGGCCCACGGCGGCACGATTGGCGTAGTCAGCCAGTTAGGCAGCGGTTCGGTGTTCTGGTTCAGCCTGCCTTTGGACAAACGCAGGTAATTCGCGGATCGGAAAGGACCCGACTTCAGCTAGTGCCGCACAATCAGAGTCGGCTTTTAGCCGCTGAGGCTCTCGCCATGAGGCTTCGGCCGCAGAGGAATGACCTCTGGGGAACGACCTTTTATGGCTTCTTGATGTAGTAAGCCGCTTCCTCCGGTCGCATCACCCGCGGAATCCACAAGGGCCGCCGCAGCCCGCCCGGCCCCGGCGCGGGACGAGCCAGTGCCTTCCACCTCTGATAAACCGCAAACGAAAGATTGGTGTCCACGAAAATATCGCCGTAGCGGTCCTCCGCCGCAGCTCGTTCCACGCGCACCATCTGATGCCAGCAGTGCATGCCGCTGATCGGATCGGGGTGAACGGGGAAAGTAATGTCCTGGTGCACGCCGGCATCGCTCCACCACACTCGCTTGGTTTCCGGATCGGCGCTCTCATAGGGCGAGACACTTTCAAGTTGTCGCATCTTCCACTGCCCCTTGCCGACTTCCTTCAGATCGACCCATGCGCTCGACATGCGTTCCACCTGATCCTCTTTATTAATCCGCCAGCGCCCCAGATGATGAGAACAGGCGACGACCCCCGGCGTCAGTCCCTCGGTAACCCAGGCGTGGAGCACGAAGTAGCCAATCTCGGTGTGAACTTTCATGAGGTCGCCAGTTCGCACCCCGCCCAGTCGGTTGGCGTCCACTGGATTCACCCACAGCGGATTCTTGTGTGAAATCTCGTACAAGAACTTGGCATTGCCCGACCGGGTGTGAATCAGATTCGGCAGGCGAAAAATCGGCAGCAGCGTGTACACCTCGCCGCGCGCATCCTTCGGCCACTCCACCACCGGCATGTACTTCCGATCAAAGCCCTCCGCCGGTTGTCCCAACGAAGCCGCCTGCGCCGAACGATGGATGTGGCTGCGGTAGTATTCCGGCAGTGTAAACTCCGGCCACTTCCAGTCGGCCATGGTCTTCGAAAACAGCTCCAGCTTGCGCGAGGGAGTGTTGTAGCCGACGACCGCCCTGCCTTCAACCATCACGCCGACCGGCTTTCCGTCCTGGGTGACCACGCCGTTTGCTTCGACATTGGACCGCGCCAGATCGGCCGCCGCCACTGGCTTCTCATTCTGTTTGTAAACATCACGCGTCACTTCGAATGCGCCGTACTTGCGCATGTATTCGAGCGGCGTGAGTCCTTCTTTGCTCGCCGTCTCCGGCAGACCCGGAACTGAGTGGTCGAAGATCCAGCCATAGTATTCGTCCACCGTAAGCTTCTGCCCCGGCCGATCGGGTGACTCGAAGTATTGACGAATTCCCATCGATCCGTCGGGATCAATCGCCCAGGACAGGTTGATCCAGAACTCATCCTCTTCCCAAACCTCGCCGGGATTGGCCTGATAGGTATATTCGAACCTCTCGCCGCTTCGTTCCCGCAGCACGCGATTCACCGGCTGGCGAAATCCAATCCATTTCCCGGCGTAGGATTCCTGGCTCATCAGGTCATGACGTTCCGAACTGAAGCCCATGGGCAATACGTAGTCCGCGAACCAGGCGGTCTCGCTCCAGGTCGGCGTCAAGGCCGCGTGCAGCCCCAGCTTGTCCTCGTCGCGCAGCATCTCGATCCAGGAAAAGCCGTCGGGAAACGTCCACACCGGATTAAACACGCGCGTGAAGTAAGCTTCGATGCGTCCTCGCCCTTCTTTCAAAAAGTGGGGCAGCAAGAATGACATCTCGTGCGTACAGAGTGGCCATTCCTGCGGATAAAGCAATTCGTTCCAGCGCTTCTGCGGGGGAGGAGTTCTGAACGTCTTGGGCACGAATTTATTCCAGGCATTCAGATTGTGTCCGCCTTCGGTGCCCACCGAACCGGTCAAGACGTGCAGCAGCATCAAAGCACGCGCGGGCTGCCATCCCCCTAAATTCCCCGAAGCGCTGCCGCGCCACAGGTGCGAGGCAAAGCGGCTCCCTGCGATCGCAATCTCCCGCGCAGTCTTGACGATGAGGTCCGCCCTGACTCCGCTTTCCCGGGCGGCGAACTGTGGCGTGAACTGCGCATAATGGGTCTTTAAGGCCTCGATGAGGGCTGCAAAGCTCTGGCCTTTCGCCTGGAAACCATCGACTTCCAGCTCTTCCCAATTGGTCCAGTTCTTTACGAACTTGGCATCGAAACGGTTTTCCTCAAGAATCACCTTCGCCATCGCCAAAAGAACGGCAGCTTCTGTTCCCGGATACGTCGGCATCCAGTAGTCGGCCATGCTTGCCGTGTTCGACAGACGCGGATCCATCACTGCCAACTTTGCCCCCGCCATCTTTCCGTCAATGATCCGCTGCGCGTGCGGATTGAAGTAATGTCCCGACTCCAAATGCGCCGAAAGCAAAAGAATGAAGCGAGCGTTGGCGTGGTCCGGAGATGGCCGGTCGGCATAGTGCCACAGCAAATAGCCCAGACGGGCCGACGACGAGCAAACGTTGGTGTGCGAGTTGTGCCCGTCAATGCCCCACGCCTGCAGCGTCCGCTCCATGATGAAGTCGTGACCTGGGCGCCCCACA
>Ga0210406_10002967_pt1 | contig 18913 bp, 19 predicted proteins | sample IncBWC30MmetaG_FD_155454 | JGI IMG/M metagenome (GOLD analysis project Ga0210406, IMG submission 155454) | Forest soil microbial communities from Barre Woods Harvard Forest LTER site, Petersham, Massachusetts, United States - Inc-BW-C-30-M | ecosystem: Environmental > Terrestrial > Soil >... | reverse complement strand
ATCCCCACACAAGAAACCTGCCGAGAACAAGAAACTCAACCAGGCGATCGAACAGATCCTCGGCGAGCCCGACGTGGCGCGCGGGTTCTGGGGGATCGACGTGGTTTCGCTCGACTCCGGCAACCGCATCTATGGTCTGAACGAAAACAAACTGTTCACGCCGGCCTCGAACACCAAGTTGTTTACGACCGCCGCGGTGTTCGGGCTGATCGGTCCCGACTATCGCTTCAAAACGACCGTGGAGAGCCTGGGCACGGTGGATAAGTATGGCCGGCTGAACTCGGACCTGGTGGTAGTAGGCCGGGGCGATCCCAATCTTTCCGGACGCACGCTGCCCTACTATCTGCACACCGAGCGCAAGGCGCTGCCCATCCAGGTACTGATCGACCTCGCCGACCAACTGGTACAAAAGGGCCTGAAGTACGTTGATGGCGACGTGGTGGCGGATGACTCGTACTACGTCTTCGAGCGCTACGGTGAAGGCTGGTCGCAGGACGACCTGGTGTGGGAATGGGGCGCTCCGGTATCGGCGCTGACCATCAACGACAATGTGCTGTTCGTAAGCATCATGCCGGCGGACCGGCCGGGCGAGCGCGCGTTTCTCAGCATTACGCCCTTTCCCGAGTACTACCGCATCGACAACCGCGTGATGACTACGCCGCAAGGCACGGGGCCGCGCAAGATCTATATCAACCGCGAGCCGGGATCGAACCAGATCACCTTCTGGGGCAACATGCCGCAGGACGACGCCGGGGCGGGCGAGGCCCTGGCGATCGAAGATCCGGCGGACTTCACCGCAAGGCTATTTCGCGAACTGCTGGAGCAGCGGGGCGTGACGGTGTACGGGCATCCGCGCACCCGGCACACGGAGCTGGCGTCGATGCAGACGTTCACGGTCACGAGCGTGGCGTCGGGTGGTGGTGGCGAGTCGACGGGACATGCGAATCCGGCGGCGCTGGTGCTGGCCAGTCACGAGTCGGTTGCGCTGTCGGACGACCTGCGGGTGATCAACAAGGTCAGCCAGAACCTGCACGCCGAGCTAATGCTGCGCCTGCTCGGCAAGGAGAAAGGCACGTCGGGTTCGATCTCCGGCGGGTTGGAGGTGCTGCGCGGCTTCCTAACATCGGCGGGCATCAGGCCCGATCAATTTGTGTTCTATGACGGCTCAGGGCTGTCGCGCGAGAACCTGGTTAGTCCCGCGGGAGTGGTCGAACTGCTGCGATACGCGCAGCAACAGCCATGGGGCAAGCTGTATGAAGACTCGCTGCCGGTGTCGGGAGTCGACGGTTCGTTGAGCGACCGCCTGAAAACCGCGCCCGCCAAAGGTGCTGTACACGGCAAGACGGGATCGCTCGGTCACGTTAACGCGCTGTCGGGGTACGCGACCACCGCGAAGGGTGAGCGGGTGGCGTTTTCCATCCTGTGCAACAACCACAACCTCACTAACAAGAAGGCGATCGAGACCATCGACCAGATCGTGGAGAAGATCGTGGCCGACGGCAGTTAATCACGAGCGTTTCGCAACTCCGCGCGCAAGTCAGAGGACCGTAGGTTTCTAGCGGCGGCGTGCCGCGCGGGCGCGACCGGCAGCCACGGCGCGGACGGGACCGGTGCCGGTGGGGGGCTTGCGTCCGCCAGCGACCAGTTGCTTCAGTATCACAGCATGGTTCTGGTCAACGCTCTTCGAGGCGAAGAGCAGGGTGAGCCCGCGTCGCTTCACGGCAAGGTCGTGAAGTTCTTGCAGGGCGGCATGGGCCGCGCCGGTAGTGAGTTCGGTCAGGTATTTTTCGCGGAACTTACCCCATTGCGGAGGATGCGCGTGAAACCACTTGCGGAGTTCGTGGGAGGGCGCGACGTCCTTCATCCACGCGTCGAGCGCGGCGGCTTCTTTCGTCAAACCGCGCGGCCACAGCCGGTCTACGAGGACGCGCGCGCCGTCCTCGGGCGCCGGAGGATCGTACACGCGTTTGATGCGGATCGTCATGCGAGGTGTATTCTAACTCGGTTACAGTCACTATATCGGCCCTCGGCGGCGAATCCGGCCGATTCTACGGAGAAGGTCGGATTGATCAGCAAGCGGGCGGGCCGTTCCATCCTGATAGTGTTCATGTTCGTTGCGTTGACCGCGCTGGCAGGCTGCGATTCGGAGCCGCGCGAGAGTGACGCCGAGCTGGGTCTGAATGCGCAACAGGCACGAGGACGCCGGGTGTACGAAGCGCGCTGCGCGGAGTGTCATTACGCCTACAGCAAGCGCGACCTGCGCGGCCCCAGCATGCACGGGTTGTTCCGGAAGAACTACATGAGCAGCGGTATCCCGGCGAATGACGAGCGGGTGATCGACATCATCGAGATGGGACGCGCCAAGATGCCGGGATTTCAGAACAAACTCACGGTCGACCAGATCGCCGACCTGGTGGCGTACCTGCACACACTGTAAGGGGCCTGCGACCTCGGCAGAGCCCGCCGCCATCGTACAATAGATACGTAGCATGGCCAGCGCTCCCGAACTCATCCAGATCGATGTTGCCCCGCGCCGACCGGCGCCCAAACCGGAGTGGCTAAAGGCGCGCGCTCCCATGGGCGAGAACTACCACAATCTGAAGACGCTGGCGCGGCAGCTTGACCTGCACACGGTGTGCGAGTCGGCGCACTGCCCGAATATCGGCGAGTGCTGGAACCACCGCACCGCTACTTTCATGCTGCTGGGCAATTTGTGTACCCGGCGTTGCGGCTTTTGCGCCGTGCCGAAGGGGCGCCCGGAACCCATCGACTTCGACGAGCCCGCACGCGTAGCGGAAGCGGTAGAGAAACTGGGTCTGAAGTTCGCCGTAGTGACCAGCGTGAATCGCGACGACGACAATGTCGGTGGCGCGCGAGTTTTCGCCAACACCATCACCGAAATCCGCAAGCGCATGCCCGATTGCCGGGTGGAAGTGCTGATCCCTGACTTTCAGGGACTGGAAGAACCGTTGCGGATCGTGATGGATGCGCGGCCGAATATCCTCAATCACAATACCGAGACCGTACCGCGCCTTTATCGCGTCGCCCGCTCGGGAGCGCGCTACGAGCGCACGCTGCGCCTGCTAGAAAGGGCGAAGGAGATGGATGCTGCGATCCTGACCAAGACCGGAGTGATGGTGGGTCTGGGCGAGAGCACGGACGAGCTGCTCGAGGTCTTCCACGACTTGGCGGCTCGCAAGGTAGACATCCTCACGATCGGGCAGTATCTGCGGCCCTCGAAAGACCAGCTCCCGGTGGCGCGGCTGTACCCGCCCGACGAATTTCGTATGCTGAAGGAAGAATCGCTGAAGATCGGATTCAAGCATGTGGAGTCGGGCCCGCTGGTACGGTCCAGCTACCACGCGCACGAACAAGCCGACGCGGGCACTGGCGTGCGGGTCGTATAGCAGGGGTTGCTCTTCTTTCCCGGCAGATCCGCCGGATCGAAAAGGTGCGATCAATCGAAGGCCACCCGCTTGTCGAGCCAACATGTAGGCCCACCACAGCGTTTGGAGCTAGAATAACGGCCTGAAGAAGACGTTAGGGAACTGCTGAAACAAGCGATGGAGATTCCCACTGAGGCGCGCCGCTCTGGCTAATTCACTGTTCGAGAGTCTCGACGACCGAGTGGACGCATCCGCGGAAGAAGAGTGGAAACAGGAGATTGCGCGGCGGATAGCCGAGTTGGATTTAGGCAAAATGAAGCCTGTCCCATGGGTGGAAGCGCGTCGTCAGATTTGCGCAATCCTTCATGGCAATCAAGTCATTGGATATTCACCCCGCCGGACTCGAAGAGTTGAAGTCGGCTGTGGCGTGGTACCTAAGCGAAGCGAAACTGCTGCAATCAAATTTATAAACGCCATCGATGAGGGGATGGGCCTTGCACTTGCCTTGCCACAGCGACGGCCAGCCGGTAAGTACAATACTCGAAAATTCGTGCTACGGCGTTACCCGTTCGCAATCGTCTACCGCGAGACGGAGACAGGTGTTAAGGCGTTGGCAATTGCGCACGGGCGTAGGCGACCCGGCTATCGGAAGGGGAGGCGGTAGGTCTATTCGCTGATGAAGCTTGCCATCTTTCGTAACACCGATGCCGGCGCCCGCACCTCTAGTTCGACGTAGCCTTCGCGATATTCCCGGGACATCACGAGTGATTTTGCATCGAGAAGGGCCAAGGCTTTGCCTTCCGATTGCGGCACCCGCAGCCGCACCTGGCGGACAGGATCCTGGTCGATCAACTCATCGATGCGTTGCAGTAACCTGTCCATCCCAACGCCCTTTGCCGCCGATACGTGGATGACGTTGGGCGTATCGATGAGGCTTTCGCGTTTGAGGTCAGGAAGCAGGTCAAGCTTGTTCATCACGAAGAGGCGCGGCTTGTCGCCGGCGTCGAGCTCGCGCAAGACCTCCTCGACCTGCGCCCGCTGCTCGGCCGCAGACGGGCTGGTGACGTCGGACACCTGCAGTAGCAAGGTCGCCCGCTGCACTTCCTCGAGTGTGGCGCGGAAAGCCGAAACCAGCGTATGCGGCAGGTGGCGGATGAATCCCACAGTGTCAGATAGCAAGACTTCGCGCTTCGACGGCAGCTTGAGGTGCCGCAACGTGGGGTCGAGTGTAGCGAACATGCGCGGGCTTTCCAGCACGCCGGCGCGGGTGAGCGCATTGAACAGCGTGGACTTGCCGGCATTGGTGTAGCCCACCATTGCAACCACCGCAACCGGTACGGATTCGCGACGCTGGCGCTGCTGGCCCCGAATTCGCCGCACGTTTTCCAGTTGCTCTTTCACGTGACGGATGCGGCGATAGATGCGGCGGCGATCGGTTTCGAGCTGGGTTTCGCCGGGTCCGCGAGTGCCGATGCCGCCGCCGAGCTGCGACATCTCCACGCCGCGTCCGGCAAGGCGCGGGAGCATGTACTCGAGCTGCGCCAGCTCCACCTGCAACTGGCCTTCACGAGTGCGGGCGTGGCGAGCAAAGATGTCGAGGATGAGCTGAGTGCGGTCGATGACGCGAATGTGCAGCTCGCGCTCCAGGTTGCGCTGCTGCGAGGGCGTCAACTCGTGATCGAAAATCACAAGGTCGGGCGCGACGGACCCGACCGCGCCGTGTAACTCCTCGACCTTGCCGCTACCGATGAGCGTGGCGGAATCGGGGCGCTGGCGGCGCTGATGAAATTGCCCGGCAATGGCGGCACCTGCGCTGCAGGCCAACTCGCGCAGTTCGGCCATCGATTCGTCCGCGGAAAAAGAGCGCGGCTCGGCATCGGTGGCATGAAGACGCGAGTCGGCAACGCTGCGGGCCGCACGCGCCGATGCCGGAACCTTCCCCGGTGGTTGCTGGCGGGGATGGGGATCAGCCTTATCGCCGACGTCGACCTCTCCGCCCTCCGACGCACGTGCCGTCTGGCGCTTTGCCAACCCGCGCGAAGCGAACTCGACTCCCACCAGGAAGACGCGTTCGGGCTCGCTCCGGCTAGTACGCCAGGAGCGATCGGTCGAGCCGGAGTTCATTCCACCCGTGGGAGAAATACGTCAGCTCTCCGAGGTGGAGGCAGGTGCCGATGGAGCGGATGCCTCAGCCGCTGCCCTGGGTTCCGTGTGACGATCGGCTATGTGAGGCGGACGCGACATGACTACCGTGGAAATCGCGTGCTTGAAGATCAACTGCTCCTGATTGTTGGTGTCCAAGACGACCGAGTACTTATCGAAGGAGCGGATACGGCCGGATAGTTTCACTCCGCTCAGCAGGTAGATGGTTATGACAGACTTGTCCTTGCGAGCCGTATTCAGAAAAGAATCTTGTATGTTTTGTGCTGGCTTGTTTTCCATGCGTGGTCCTCCTAACAACCGGCAAAAACAGCCCAGCCCCAGAGAGCGCGGCCCCATAACGTTCCCGGGTCTGTAAACAACAGTCCTCGGCGGACCCAGCAGCACTCCACGAGCCGCGCGAGGGTAAAGTCCAGCAAGTTTACGATAAGTCTCCCGTGGCGCAATTTCAACTAAAACCAGCATATTCTGCCGTAAAGTAGAATTCACCCGACTGCTGCGGGACGCGAATTTACCCGGCCCGGCCGAGGGCGTAGTCCGCGGAAAGGGAAAATTCACGATGGGACCCCTGGTTGCATTGATCACTACTCCACAGATCGACTATCCGGGAGGCGAACAGACCGCGCTCATCCTGCTGCGAACCGTGCACATAGGTGCCGGCATCCTGTGGGTTGGGCTGCTCTATTTTTTCAATCTGGTGAATGTCCCGTTTCAGCGGGAGCTCGACACCCGGACCAAACTGGCGGTAGTCCCGAAGCTCATGCCGAAAGCGCTGTGGTGGTTCCGCTGGAGCTCGGTAGTCACGGTGCTGGTGGGCATTGCCTACTGGATGCACATTGTCGGGATCGACGTAAGGAGCGCGGTCGCCGGCGGCGAGCAGGTGTCGGGCGGCGCGATGCTGGGCGGCTTCTTCGTGATCTGGACGCTGGCGTTTGCGGTCGAGATGGGAGTCCTGATGTCGCCAGCCGATGCCCTGAAGAACGGGCCGGTACTGGGCGTCATCGTCGCAGCTGTGGTTGTGGGGGCGTCGTATGTATTTCTGGCGATGAACCAGCACGGCTGGGAGAGCAACCGCGCCCTGGCCCTCGGCATTGGCGGCGGACTGGGCTGGTTCATGATGATGAATGTGTGGGGCATCATCTGGCGCATGCAGAAGAAGATGATCCGGTGGACAGAGGCGGCTGCGGAGGGTGCTCCCATGCCGCCGGAAGCGGCCAAAACGGCCCGACTCGCATTCCTGGTCTCGCGGGTGAACTTCTGGCTGTCGTTTCCCATGCTCTTCTTCATGGGAGCGGCCAGCCACTACCTCATGTTCGTGCAGCGGTAGAGGTTAGCGGGCGAATCCGATGAAGAAGGCGGCGACGAAAATGATGACCAGAAGCACGCGAAGGCGGCCGCCTTCGGGAGTAGGACCCTGCCCGGCCAGCCGCGGGGGTACCCAGTAGACTGCGACGATGGCGAGAACCAGGGCGGGGACGACGAGAAAGGCAATCAGTTCATAGTGAGCCAGGTCGAGGTGAAGCAGTTGGCCGGCTCGCGTCGGGCCGGAGAGCACTCCGCCCAGAAACCAGCATAGGATCGCGCTCCCCAGCCCGGCCAGAGCCCCGAGCCAGCGCAATATCGGTGAAACCATTCCCGTCCTCTCACGTGGATTCGCTAGCAGTGTAACAGCCGGTGCGTGACCCCAAAAAAAGACCGCGGTACCGCGACCGATTGGATCGTGTTTGCCGGGTTCGTGCTGGCTGTCTTAGGTGCCAGCCTGCGCGTCACCATGATGATGCGAGCCCGCGATGCCCACCCGGCGAACGTCGCGGCCAGGTGACGCGACTTGTTTCGCTCCTACAAGACCACATTTCCCAAGAGCCATCTTCCGATGGCGATGTGGCTCTCTCTCCGCGCTGGATTCGCTCTGCAGGTGGCCGGATTGCTGCTGGAATTACGCCAAGAGTGGCTTCAGTGCGAGACGGGCGCCTTGCTGGTGGCCCCGGCGGCGGACTTCACGAGCTTCCACGGTTTGGGCTTGGGCATTCCCGGCGGCATGGACATTGCGATCATCTTGAGTTCGGCGGCATCATTTTCCGCGGACACCAGCCGCATCAGGTAGCGATCGGATTCTTGCGTGTCCGCGTCCTTCGTCGTAAGCAGCAGCCCGTCAGGGTTGAGTACGGCGGATGTGACGGTCGCGCCCGACTGCTCGTCGCTGACCGACTTCAGATCTCCGTTGTCCTTCACCGAGAGGTTACGCGCGTGAAGTAACGCGCCGACAAGCTGCTCACCGCGGAACTCGAGGTGCAGCCGCAACCAGACCTTTCCGTCGAACGTCGCTGTCCATTCGCCGGCGTATTCGGCAAACGGAGAAACCTTGGGCTTCGGAGGGTGGGCTGCGGCGCTCGGGCTGGCGGGGGCCTGGCTCCAGACGCAGAGGCTGAGAGCAATAACAATCAGGAGTGCGGCAAGCAGCTTCAACTAGTTCCCTTCGCGCGAAACGAATTGTACTCCGGAGACGCGCGTCTGGATTTTTGATTGGGCGAAACAAAAACGGGAACACGAGCGTGTTCCCCAATATCGAGTGGCAGGCGATGCGACAGCGACGGACGGCGCCGGCTTTGCCCCGGCTTACTCTCCCGACCGAGCGCAGGTTATTACGATTGCCCTCCAAGATACTCGGCGGCGCCTGGCGGACACCCTCTTCCTGGTGGCAGTTCCAGCAAAGGGGCGCCATCTGATCCAGAACGGAACCAACTCGCCCAGATGCATGTGGCGCAACTCGAAGAGCTTCTGATGCTCGTTCGGAAGAGCGAGGCGGCTACGCCTCCAATCCGCCGGGGTGAGCGCGCGCGCGCAAATCGCGTAGGTCTTGCCCTTGTACCAGTTCTGCAACAGGCGCTCGATGTTTTCCGGAGATGGATTCACTTGCGCAGGCACTCCTGGCCGCACTCGCCTTTCTCGGGCCAGCGCGAACAGTGTGCAGACGATCGTGCTCCTTGCCACGCAGCGCCGTGGCGAGAGCAAACTTGCTGTCGACCTCGACGGAGGCGGACCCCGCGGTTGTCGGGACAGACGACGGTGACCCGGCCACGGTTGCGGACGTACGCGTGCAAGCTCACGCCAGGGAGAAGCGCGACCAGCAAGATTGCACCGATGAATACAGCGCAGTGATTGACGACACGAGCGCCTGTGACGGGTGGCCAAACCGGGTTTGGTTGAGCCGTATCCGGCTGGTTATAATCGGCGGCACCACTAAGCCAAACCTCACGAATGAACCGGTATCCCAACAAGCTGGCGGCGCACTGCGTGGCCTCGCGTAAATTGCTCTCCTATCCGGCCGCTGGCGTTCACTCGGCACTCGCGCTCGTGTTGCTGTTCGTGGGAACGACGGCCACGCTGCTCGCGGAGCCGCCTGCCGCCGGTAAGCCACGCATCACGCTCGATGAGTTCTTCAACGCGGTGGAGTTCGGCAGGGTCGCGATCTCGCCAGACGGGCACATGGTGGCCGTTGCCACCGAGCGCGCAGACTGGGACGCGGAACGCTTCCGCGAGGACCTGTGGCTGTGGCGCGACAGCGATGGTGTGCTGATTCCGCTGACGCAGTCGGGACACGACTCGGACCCGAAGTGGTCCCCGGATGGCAAGTGGATCGCTTTCCTGTCGGACCGCGATGCTGACAGCGACAAATCAGACAAGACGGACGACGACAAGAAGGGTGTGATCCACCTCTATCTCATTCCGGTGGGCGGCGGCGAGGCCTTTCCGGTGACCCGCGGCGCCGAAGACGTGCACTCGTTCGAGTGGAGTCCGGACTCGAAGACGCTGTATTTCGCCACGCGCATTCCGTGGACCACCAAGCAGAAGGACGAATACAAGGAACACTGGAAAGATGTGATTCGCTATCGCGAGCAAGAGCGCGGAGACGTGATTTCGCGTATCGGCGTTGCCGACGCGCTGGCCCGGCAGGTCGCGATGGGCACGCAAGAGACGAAGAAGAGCAAGAAGGGCAAGAAGAAAGACAGAGACGAGGATGAGGAGACAGGTGAAACTCCGGGCGCGCAGGCGGTGGTGACCTCGGCTTATCGCGTGAAGAGCATGGCGGTCTCACCTGACGGCAGCAATGTCGCGTACCTGACGGACAGCGTTTCGCAGCGCTTCGAGGGCCTGAAGGAAATTGAGATCTACGTCGCCGACCCCAGCAAGGCGGGACCACAGAACACTGCTCGGCAACTTACCAAGAATGAGGCACTCGAGGACGAACTGCAATGGTCGCGCGACGGGAAGAATCTGTTTTTTGAGGTGGTGCAGGGTTCGGTCGAGAGCGCTTACTCTGACTTTCAGCCGCGCGTCTATTCCATCAATGTCGCCACCGGACAACCCACGCGCTGGGCGGCGAGCTTCGATGGTGCGGTTACACACTATTCGCTCGGGGACACTGGAATGCTCCTGGCTCCGGGGATGCTGGCCACGGCGACCGCGCTCTATCAGCAGGCATCGCCGCAGGAGCCGTTCAGCAAGCTCGACGGCCGGCCCGGCACCTACGGGCACGCGGACACGGCTGCGGGCTCGCCCCGCATCGCGTTCACTTACTCAGAGGTGGACAAGCCTACCGAGGTCTACATCGCCGACAGTGCCAACGGACTGAACACCGCGCGCCCGATCACCTCATTCAACAAGCTGTTCACCGAGCGCGACCTCCCCAAGGGCAAACCGTTCAGCTGGACTTCGGATGATGGCACGCCGGTGGAAGGCATGCTGCTCTATCCTCCGGGCAAGTTCGACGCGAAGAATCTACGGCTGTTCGTCCTTGTCCACGGCGGCCCGATGGACGCCGACGGCAACTACTTCGGCGCTGACTGGTACAACTGGGGCATGTACGCCGCCAGCCAGGGATGGCTGGTGTTTCGTCCCAACTATCGCGGATCGGCGGGATATGGCGACAAGTTTGCGATGGCCATCGTGCCGAAGATCGTCTCGTCGCCTGGACGCGACGTTCTCAGCGGCGTCGAGGCGCTGGTGAAGGCGGGCATTGCCAATCCCAAACGGATGGCGATTGGCGGCTACAGCTACGGTGGCTACATAACCAACTGGCTGATCACACAGACCAACGAGTTTAAGGCCGCAGTGACGGGCGCGGGCGCCGTGGAGCACATCGGCAACTGGGGCAATGACGACACCGCCTACGACGACGCGTTCTTCCTGGGCGGGCTGGTTTGGGAGCCAAAAGCCCGGCAGAACTATATCGACGAGGCCGCGATCTTCCAGGTCGACAAGGTGAAGACGCCGACGCACATTGTGGCGGGCGAAAACGACATCCGGGTTGCCGTCGCGGAAGATTACCTGCTGGAGCACGCTATGCACACGCTCGGGGTTCCGAGTTCGCTGCTGATCTTCCCCGACGAAGGACACGAGCTGGACCAGAATCCGTGGCACGGGAAAATCAAGGTACGGGAAGAGTCGGAGTGGCTGGAAAAGTACTGCGCTTGCCCAGAGCAATAGGTTCAACTGCTGAGCGTTGTTTCCCCGCTATCTCGCTCCAATTCAGACACATAACCGAGTTCTCGCCAGCATGAGCAAGCCTTCCATTAAATTGGTGGTTAAATTTTATTTATTTTGTTGTGTTTACAAATTGATTTATTTGATTATATTATCAATTTTGTTGAATGGAGGTTCGCATTGAGCTCACCTGATCCCAAAGCGAGCATCGACTGGCAGGAGCTGACCCGACTCACGAAAGGGCAGAGGATCGTGGTGGAACGGGTACGACTGGCGGACAAAGACATCGCCATCGAAGGCTCGTTTGAGCTACCGCAACTGGCGCGTCTCAGTTCCGACGACCAGGTGTTCATCACTGCCTTTGTGCGCTCCCACGGCTCGATCAAAGAGATGGAGCAGGTCTTCGGCGTCAGCTATCCGACCATCAAAGCCCGGCTCACTCGCATCGCCGAGAACCTGGAGTTTGTCGAGACCAATCCCACGCCTTCGCGAACCGAAGTTCTCGATCGCCTCAAGCGCGGTGAGATTACGGCGCAAGATGCCATCCGCGCATTGGAGTCGCTGTCATGATCCCTCTGGTTGGAGTGGTTAGCGTTCGTCATTGGCGGCACAGCCGCAACTTCCGGCTTTGGATTCCGCTGTTTCTGCTGTGGCTGCTAATGCTGCCGTTCGCGGTGCTAGCGCTGCCAGTGTTGTTCCTCGTCTGCCTCATCAGCCGAGTGAACCCATTCGAGGCGATCGTGACCTTCTGGCACATCTTGGCGGCGCTCAAAGACACGCACATCGAAGTGGACAACCGCAATGCGCTTGTCCTGATCCGGATCCTGTAGGAGGAACCATGAACGAACATCGCCGCCAAATTCTGGACATGCTTTCCGCGGGAAAGATCACGGCTGACGAAGCCGAACGGCTGCTCGCGGCGGTGGAGCGCGAATCTCCCGCAGCCTCCTCTGGCAACGGGTCGCAATCGCCTGCCGCCAAGGCGAAGTACCTACGCGTGCTGGTTGACTCCGAAAACGGCGGTAACCCCTATCACGGGCCGATTAAGGTCAACATCCGCGTACCCATGCAGTTGTTGCGCGCAGGAGTACGGCTGGCGGGGCTGATCCCACCGCAGGCGCGAGAGCACGTGAACCAAGCCATGCGCGAACGAGGCATTCCCTTCGACCTGAGTCAGATCAAGCCCGACAATCTGCAGGAGCTGGTGGACCAGCTCAACGACCTGACTATCGACGTCGATGTCGATAACAAGGGCGGGTTTGGGCAGGAGAAGGTCAAGGTCAGGGTCTTCTGCGAATGAGGCGAGACCGCTTGCGGGTTGCGGTACTCTGAAGCGATGACTTCGAAGGCTTCCGCCCGCAGGAACAGAACCGTTGCGATCCCCCTGCCCGCGTGGTTGGTCGCTTACCTGAGCCGGGCGGGCGCGATCGACCACTATGGCTCCCGCCTGATCTTTGTTCCAGGAAAGCCGTCTCCGACACGCCCGGGAACCATGGCGCACAATTCCAGCCGATCCGTAGTGCTGTTGGGCACGACGTAGCAGAAGTCGCCGCCTTGTGGGTCGCAGGCGAAACCCCGCGCACGTGAAAGCGCTGCTCTACCTCCAAGGCAACTATGACAACGTCGGCGACAACGCGGCGCGCGCGGCGCGCCTGAGCTGCTACGGCGTCAATATGCTGATCCCCGACTACTGCGGATTTGGCGACAGTTCAGGACCCGTCCCTTCCGAGAGCAGAGCGTACGAAGACGCGGAAACAGTGTGGCAGTGGTGGCCGCGCGAGAAACACTGCTCTCCCGCGGAGATCGTCACTACGGACAGTCGCTGGGCGGCGCGATCGCGGTCGAACTGGCATCGCAGCATGCCGATACCGCCGGCCGATCGTGGAAAGCTCGTTCATCCCGGTGGCGGAAATGGCCCGTCTCAATCCCAAGTTCCGCATCTGGCCGATGGACTGGCTGGTAACGCAGCGCTTTGACTCCATCAGCCGCGTCGCTTCACTCGGCATGCCGGCCCTGTTCATCCAAGACGGCTTGGACTGCGTGATGCCGGCATTCATGGCACAACGCATGTATGACCGCGCCCCTGGACCAAAGTCACTGCTGAACGTCCCGGGAGCCGGGCACGACAACTGCGCTGTCATCGGCGGGGAGCAGTACGTCGCACCGGCTAAGGAGTTTCTGGAAGGGCTGAAGTAGGGCTGAGCCCGCCCAAGCCACCCGCAATCCGGCTGCCCGCAATCCGCCTTGACAATTGCTGAGGCGCTGAACATACTTGCGCCGTTTGTTCAGAAGAATGGTCGTGAGCGTTATGAAGAAGAAAGCCAAGACAAGCAAGACGGCGGCGAAGAAGTCAGGCGCTAAGAGCACCAGGAAACCCGCGCCGGTAAAGGCATCCAAAACGGCGAAGAAAACTACCGCTGCGAAGCCTGGCAAAGCGCCCCCGAAGAAGCCCTCGACCGCCAAGGCGGGGCCGGTGAAAACGGCTCCGGCGGCGGTTCCAAGCAGCGACGGCAGGCTCACCTTCAATCACGCCATGATCTATTGCAAGGACGTGGAACGTGGACTGGGCTTTTATCGCGACCTGATGGGCTTCAAGCTGATCGAAGATTTCCGTTACGAAGGCAAGCCGGTATATGCGCGGCTGCGGGCCCCCGGTGGAGATGGAACCATTGCCTTGCATATGGCGGGCCCGGGCGCGTCGCTGGCCAGCGAAGGAGTGCGGCTCTACTTCGAAGTGCGCGATCTCGACGACTTCTGCCGCAAGCTCCAGCAAAAGGGTTTCTACATCACCCAGATGCCTCGCATGATGCCCTGGGGCTGGCGCCACGCTTACCTCAACGATCCGGATGGACACGAGATCAGCCTCTACTGGGCGGGCGAAAACCGCATGAAGAAGAGCGTGATGCAAGCCGTGCGCCAAGTCGCGAAGGGGTGAGGAATTACAACCTCGGATCCAGGTTAGCGTCGAGAAACGACGCGAACCTGGGCCACCGAAAGACCTACCTTCGCTTAGACAAACGGGTTCTCATCCGCGCTCGGTCCGTACACCACCGGAACCGGAACATCCAGCAGCCGCAGATAAACCGACAGCTGCCCGCGATGGTGATACCAGTGGTTGAGCATGATCGACCGCATGACGCCCATACGTGGCTGGGTGAAGATCTCTCTGTCGCCACGTTTGAGAGTCCAAGTTCCCAGCGCCGCCTGGTCCGTCATCATGTTCAGGACCTTTTCAGACGCAACGACGCTCTGCGCAAAAGCGTCGTGAATCTCCTGCAAGGTCTTTGGTTGCGGCGGCTCAAAATTGGCCTGCGAGACATCGAATCCATCACCCTGGGCAAGCGTCGCCAGGGCACCCGGCACCATCGCGATGTGAATTGCCAACTGTCCAAGCGACATCGATCTCGGATGCGGCCTCCACGTCAGCTTGTCCGCTGGAACTCTCTCGAGAATGCGCTTGGTCACGGCCGTTTCTTCCTGAAACTCGGCGAGCATCGGGTCAGTCATCCTGCCCGTCTTCTCCGGCTCGCCTGAGCAACAGGCCGCGGCCTCTCCGCCGGCATACCGGTCATGATGCCGAACCCACGCCATGCAGTGCGGGACCATTCCCTCTTCGTCGCGTCCCTTAGGCGTGAGGTCCAGGTAGTTGTACGTAGTCAGCAGAATGTCGAGCCCGCGCGCATAAGTCGAGTAAGTATGAAATATCTCTCCCTGCTTGTCTTGGTAGAAGACACTGAGACCGGGGCCTTCTTCCGACGAAAAGTCCATAGTGCCAAAGTTATAAGGACGCTTACCGGCGGCGAGCTCGTCCTCCGAAAAAGAAACGCGATAGTCGTAGTTGAAGTCGCTTGTATTCGACGACACCCATGGAAAACGCCATCCCATGCGCTTCTTGAAGGTTTCGATTTCCGGCAGAGCGGCCCGCGAAACCACGGCGAACGCCGCGTCGCGTTGTACGAGATGGGTCCTCATTCCGTCAAAATTGTCGGCGAGGAACGAACAGCTCGGACAGCCTTCTTTCCATCCCGGACCGAACATGAAGTGATACACAATCAGCTGGCTGCGGCCGTCGAACAGATCGGCCAGCGTTACTTTGCCGTTGGGGCCGTCGAAGACGTACTGCTTCTCGATTTTTTCCAATGGCACCTCGCGGCGCTGGCGGCTCAGCTCATCCCGAAGCCGGGTGAACTCCTTTTCCTTCTCCAGCAGTTTCGTCCGCGCCGTCAGCCACTCCGCCTTGGGCACTGCTTTCGTGGTCAGTTTCTCGCTTGCTGCCGTAGCCATCGTCAACTCTCCTTTGCTTCGAATTCGAAGTTGTCTTTCTGTTGCGAAATGCCTTCGCGATGAGCGCGCTCGACCCGCTGGTCGAAACCGCGCCGCCTACAATCCATACAGCCGTCGCCAGACATGCCGGACACATGCTTCACTCCTCAACGCGACCTGGCTTCAGCCCGCTCGCGAATGCCCGACAACATGTGCATCCATCCCCGGCTGACGCCCTCCCGGTGGTCGTCCTGTATCGCGCCCAGCGCCTTGTGATGGAACGTAATCAGCGTCCCGCCGTCCGATTCGGCCAGCCGGTACTGCACATTCGAGACCACGGCGTAGGACATAAACAGTGGGCCCGAGATTTCGAGCAGTTTCGGCCGCTTGATCGCCTGCACGTGTCCCCACAAATGTCCGTTGTTGTCGCCCAGGTCGCGCCACCATCTTCCGCCAGGCCACGCCTCGAGCTTCATGTTCATCTTGACGCCCTCGGGCGTCGTGTTCTCCGGCCCAAGTTGCTCGAGTAATGCGACAAAGGTATCTTCCAGGGACGCCTGCACCTGGATTTCCCTGGTCACGCTCAATGTCAGACTCTCCAGCCCTGGGGCCGTAGCAATCGTGCTCATACTCGCTTCTCCTTTGTTATTTGCCGTTGTCTTGCCGTTCCTTGGCTATGGCCTCAGCCAGTTCTTTCACTCGATTCAACTGATGCATCCAGTAGCGCTCAAAGGTCTTCGTCCACTCATGCAGCGGGCGGATCGCCTCGGGGTTAGTTCGATAGAGCATGTGCCTCCCATTTCGTCGAACTCTCACCAGGCCAACTCTGTGCAGCACCCGCAAATGCTTCGACACCGATGGCTGTTCGAAGCCAAGAGCGACCACGATGTCACCGACCGTCCGTTCTTCGTCGGCTAGATGAATCAGGATCTGCCGGCGCCGGGGCTCCGCCACTGCGTTGAAGGCGTCGGAAGTTGTCGCCGCGCGTGGCATGACAGGAAATATATATTCCTATATAGGAATATGTCAAGCGGGCCCGCGCTCTCTTTGGACAGAACTGCAAGCAATCGTGATGAATGGCAGTCACCAGTGACGACGGCCATCTCATGCTTCGCCTGACCCGAGCTCGAATTGAACCGGTTGCGGGCCGACGTTGCGGTTCAAGCATTTATAATGGTTCTGTTAGCTGCTGGGCCGGGTGATCGCTGCCGGCCTGCGGACGATGGGCCCACGCCCAGGCTGCGCAGGCAGGGAGAGGAAAGTCCGAACTCCACAGAGCGGTGTGCCGGATAACGTCCGGGGGGCGGCCTTCAAGGGCCGTCTACGGAAAGTGCCACAGAAAATATACCGCCCCGAGCAATCGGGGTAAGGGTGAAAAGGTGCGGTAAGAGCGCACCGCGCCGCCGGCAACGGCGGTGGCAGGGAAAACCCCACACGGAGCAAGACCAAATAGGGGAGGACGGCCCTTCAGGGCCCGCGTGCCGGCTCGGTGCGCCACAACTTCCGGGTAGGTCGCTGGAGCCGCGCAGTAATGTACGGCCTAGAGGAATGATCACCCTGCCGCTCTTTGTCGCCACTGGGTGTTAAGTGCCCAGGTTCACGCCCTCCTTTGTGCGACAACCTGGGAACTCAGCGACGAGAAGGAGCGGCAGACAGAATTCGGCTTACAGGCCCGGCAGCTATCGAAAATGGGAAACAGGGGCGTAACGTAAGCCCCTCCGTTTTGGTTTGTCCAGAGAAAGAAGTTAATGTCGGTCACTGTGACGCGGTTCTGCGCTTATAGAGGTGGTAGATCCCCAGCAGGATCAGCGCCCCGATCAGCGACATGATGAAGCCAGCCGACTGGCCCTCCTGGTACCAGCCCATCAGCCTTCCGATCCAGGTGCCGAGGAACGCCCCTGCGATGCCGAGCAGCATGGTGATGAAAATTCCACCCGGGTCTTTGCCCGGCATGATGAGTTTGGCGAGCGCGCCAACAATCAGTCCAATGAGCGCTGTCCAGAGAAGACCTAACATACACACTCCTTCCGTCAGATTTGAGATACAGCGGTTGGGTTGATACGGGAGCGCCACAGGGCATTGCTCCCACGAACCAGTCGCTTTAATGCGACGGCAGGGCACCAGCAATCCTGGAACTACGCCTTGTGGAACAGGCCCTTGACCTTCTCGAACAGGCCTTCCGCCTCAGCGCCGCCGGCCAACAGGCCGTCAATGTGTTGCGATAGGTTCTCAGGTAGCTTGCCTTTCACTTGTGAAACGACAAAATCCACGATCTGCTGAGCGGTTTCGGGTGAGAGATTGAACTTCTGCGCGACCATATTCACGATCTCGTTCATGGGAGTGCTCCTCACAATAACTGGTTTGGCATTAGACGACGGAGCGCAGGTCGGGCGCAATTCTGGGCGGCTCTCCCCCGGGTTTGCGCCAAAACAGGGGGAGATCAGTCTATCTGCTCAGCTATGGTATGCAATGGCACGAAGGTGATGGCGCGTTCCCGCCTCGACTAATCAACCTTAGTACTCTTGTTCTTAAATACAGTGACGTATTTTATGAATCGAGCCGGTGGCGTAATCTGTTAAGCTTGCATCGGAGATGCCTTGTCCTTCGATGCCTAGAAAAAGCCCATTCGCCATGGATCTCTCTCGCGAGGAGCGACTATCACTGGAGTCCGTGGCCCGACAATATACGTCACCGTATTGTGATGTGATTCGGGCCAAGATCATCCTTCTTGCCGATGAAGGTTTGCCCAACAACCTCATCGCGGCCAGACTCGATACCCCTCGCCAGATCGCCAGCAAGTGGCGCAAACGATTTGCGCTGTCCCGACTGCCCGGCCTGGAGGCTCAGCCTCGTGGCGGGCGTAAAGCCCGCTTTTCCCCCCAGCCTCGTCGTCCAAGTTAAGGCACTTGCCTGCGAACTCCCTCACCGCCTCGGACTGCCTTTGTCACGCCTCTCCATCGAGGAGATCCGGCAGCACGTGATTTCTCAGGGTCTGGTCGCGGAAATCAGCGGTGCCACCTTGTGGCGTTGGCTCAGCACCGACGCTCTCCGTCCCTGGCAACATCGAAGCTGGATCTTCCCTCGCGATCCCAACTTTGCTGCCAAAGCCAGTCCCGTCCTCGATCTTTACGAGCGCATTTGGGACGGCGCTCCTTTGGGTGCTAACGACTTCGTGATCTCGGCGGACGAGAAGACGAGTATCCAAGCTCGACGCCGGAAACAGCCGACCTTGCTGCCCGCTCCCAATCGCCCCACCAGGGTCGAGCATGAGTATTTTCGTGAAGGCGCCTGGACCTACCTGGCTGCTTGGGACGTTCATCGCGCCAGGGTCTTCGGCCGTTGCGAAGTCAAGAACGGCATGGCTCCGGTAGAGCGTCTCGTCAGTGAAGTCATGAACCAAGAGCCCTACAAGTCCGCTTGCCGCGTCTTCTGGATCATGGACAACTGCTCCGCTCATCGTGGCCAGAAAGCTGCCGACCGCTTCCGCGCCAAATGGCCCAACGCAATCCTCATCCACCCTCCGCTCCATGCCAGTTGGCTCAACCAAGTCGAAATCTACTTCTCGATCGTCCAGAGAAAGGTCCTCACGCCCAACGACTTCTCCTCTCTGGCCGACCTCG
>Ga0210406_10002966_pt1 | contig 18914 bp, 12 predicted proteins | sample IncBWC30MmetaG_FD_155454 | JGI IMG/M metagenome (GOLD analysis project Ga0210406, IMG submission 155454) | Forest soil microbial communities from Barre Woods Harvard Forest LTER site, Petersham, Massachusetts, United States - Inc-BW-C-30-M | ecosystem: Environmental > Terrestrial > Soil >... | reverse complement strand
CAGAGGTAATATCCCAGCCCTTGCCCTCCGAAGGCAAAGGTCACACGTTCGAATCGTGTCGGGTGCGCCAAATTGACACCGATCTGAATAAAGCAGCGAATTCCGGCTGTGATCGCGATCGAAATTTGCGCCTCACCGGCTTTGCTGAGGTCACTCCAGCCACCTGTTCGAAGGGGAAGGGCACTAAGACGCGGCGCCTGTCGCCCGCTCGGGCCTCGTGCCGAAACACAACCGCGGACGAGTCTGGAATCGTGCTCATCCACGTCCCGATTCATTTGTTCATGGGCAGTCCCTTCCTGATGGATGATCGACGTAGGCGTCGCCTGTCCTGTCGCTGTCATTCCCCTCGTCGAAGGCGTTCGCATACGATAGACCCCCGCCCGGTCGCCTCATCGAAAGAGGCTCCGAGCGGGGTCGCCAATGGACATATCCCAACGGTTATTTTGATGATCGTCGGGTGTTCTTGTGGATGAGCACTTGACTCATTCGGCCGCCATCAGACCGCCCCTGACCGGCTCGTCCATTCCGAGCCCAGCGCCCTCCATGTCCTTTGTGAAGACGATTGGATCCGATTGAGCAAAAGCCCGCGGATCAAAGCTATCATCGAGCATGACGCCCCAGATCTTGCGTACCTGCATGCCGAGATTGCCGGCGTCATAAAGCGGAAACACCATGGATTCTCGCATGTAGCGTTCGATCGGATGCTTTCTGTCCAGCGAGTTGACGCCCATGATCTGCATTGCCTTGAAGACTGAACTGGTCATGAGCTCGCCACACAGCACTTTCGACATCGCGCCGATCGCATGGCCTTCGGAATCATGCAGATCGAGGTAGTGCGCGGCTTTCCACGAGAAGGCGCGGCAGGCTTCGATCTTCATCGCGACGTCGGCCATGGCATAGCCCACCGCCTGATGGTTCAGAATCGGCTTGCTGCCGCCCGCGGTGTAAGTCTTGGACCATTTCAAAACATATTCATATGCCGAGCGAGCGACGCCGACCGCAGCGATTGCTGCGACCGGACCAGACCAGGTAAAAGCCTTGCTGATGATGAGATCGCCATCGCCTACGGCGAAGACGTTTTCCTCAGGCACCCGGCAATCCTCGAACACGATCGAATTATTCTGGCAAGTGCGATGGCCGAGTTTTGGAGATCGGCTGTTCGAACGACAATCCGGGCGCGCCACGCGGCACCAGCATGCCGCTCAGCCCCGATTTTCCACCTTTCTGGGTGTCGGTGCGAACGATACAGACGTTGACGTTGGCGCCCTTGAGATCCCATCCGCCCGCATTGCACGGCCAATATTTACGGCCGTTCAGAATATATTGCCCGCGTCCCTTATCGTGTGTCGCAGTAAGGCCGATACCCACCGGTCCGAGCCCGGGAGAATCGAAATTGGCGGTGCCTCCCGGTGTTCCAGCCGGCTCGCTCACGGTCCAACCGGCCAGATATTCGGCGGTCGGATCGCTTGTCGCCTCACCGATCCATTTGCGTTTCTGCTCTTCCGAGCCGAACCACGCGACCGGCATGAGTCCCAAGCCATTGACCAGTGCGATTGTCGCGAAGCCCGGATCGACAGCGCAAATCTCTTCCGCGACAATCTGGAGGTCGACATTGCTGACGCTGCCGCCGCCATACTCCTTGGGCAAGAACCCCATTGCAAGACCAAGCTTGTAAGCTTCTTTGTAAGGCCCCTTCATCATCTGAAAAGCCTTTTGGGTGTCGGGCTCTTCGTCGGCCTTCTTCACTGCCGGAGCGAGTATTTCCGTTGCAAATTCGCGTGTGATCTTTTGCAACTTCTTCTGGCTGCTGGTCAGTGTGAAATCGATCGCCATCGTTTATCTCCGTCTGGACTGGATGGAACTGAGCTCTGAGTTGTACGAACCTCAAGTTTTGACCGTTTCGGTTTTTTCGACCGTATGCATTTCCGCTACGATCGTGGTGTAGCAAGCGATCCATGCGTGGCGGACCGGCGGCGTGAATGCCTCGCCTAGAGCCTTTTCCGTTCCGATTAAATCGGAACGGAAGCTCTAGTCTTTTGTTTTGACGCGTTTTCTTCACGCGAACCGGTACCCACCCGCGGATCAAGTCCGAGGGCATGCTTCGCTCGAAAACGCTCTAGACCCTTTTCGAGCGTGTCGATCAACGCGGTTCTGACGGTGCCGCAGTCGTGGGGGTGATGTGCAGTAGCCCGAGCTGTTTTACGTGCGGCGCTGCCGCGTCGCATTGGTGCAGATTGTTGACGGCGGTCGTCAGCATCGCCATCAACTTCATTCGCTGCGCGCGCAGGTCTTCCTTGAACAACAGGTCTTCCTTGAACAACAGGTCTTCCTTGAACAATCCGCGCAGCGACGGACTCGGTTCAAGCAATCGATCACAAAATGGCCTGGCTGCCGTTTCGGCGAGGGATGCAACCTGAGCAAAATTGTTTTGCGCCAAGGCCGTCTGTTCCGGAGTCATGTCGCTGTCCTCCTTCCTCGCCGCTTCCCTTCCGCGCCGATACCCGTTACGGTACTTTTAACATATTTAAGTGTCAAAACAATATTATGGGCAAATCGCCTATTCCGACGCCAGCGTTCTGACGCACTTTGTTGCAGTTTCCACAGCAATGACGTATGAAAGGGCAGCGAATACCCAGCGAGGGATGCAAAATTGCTTGCCGGCGGCGACACCCAGCAACAGCTACTTTCGCAACTTTTAGATTGTAAATCTGGTCTTACGATCAACGAGATAGCGATCCGCCTCGACATCAGCCGGAGCGCGGTGAAGCAGCATCTCAACGGACTTGAACGAAACGGTTTCGTCACGCGAAGTTCGTCGCGTAAGACAGGCGGCCGACCCGGCAATCTCTATGTGCTGACCGATGCCGGCATCGACAGCTTCCCGAAAAAATATTCGTGGTTTTCCCGCGTCCTTTTTGAAAGGCTGCGGTCGAAGATCGGCCCTGGCGAGTTCGGACAATACATGTTCGAGCTTGGTGTCGATATGTCCGCCGCGGCCATTCCACGCCTTGTCGGGAAGACCCGCATCGAACGTGTTGCCGAAATCGTCAAGATCATGAACGAGACCGGATTTGCCGCTCGTGTCATCGATGCTGAAGAAGGCGATAAACTTCCCCGCATCGAGTGCAAGAACTGCGTCTATCATGATCTTTCGAAAGACTACGTCGAGGTTTGCCAATTCGACATCGGCTTTATTACTGGATTGATGGGAGCCGATATCGACCATCAAGAATGCATGCAGCGCGGCGGTCAGGTCTGCCGTTTCCGATTCAAGCCACTGGCCTGAGCGAAATAAAAACCGCGTAGCGCCCCGAAAAAGGCCGTCACACGCAACCGCATTCCCGGATGCTTCAACGCTTCGGGGCAGCAATCAGACGTGGCTTAGGCGCTGGCGTCTTGGGCTGCGGGTTCTGCTCGGAAGCCCTCGCCGCCAGGAACTTGGCCATCTGGTCTCGGCCGGCCTTGATCTCTTCGGCGGTTTTCGCATTGTCGCGGGCTACTTGTTCTTGGGTTCTCTCGAGCTGCTGTATGGCGTTAATATTTTCGCGCGCCAACTGGTCCTGGCTCGCCGTGAGTTGCGCGATTGCCTTCGCATTCTCTCCTGCCATCTGTTCCTGACGGGTGTTGAGCTCCTCGATCCGTTGCCCCAGCTTGGCCACATCGCGCGCTATCTCCTGGAGCATCTGCGCCTGATCGACAGAGAGCGATGCTGTCGCCGCAACTTCTTGCGGCGCGGTCTGAGGCGAAGGCGTTGGTTGCGAAGGCATTGATTCCGCTGCGTTCAGCTGAGCGGCAGATATGCCGCGTGGCACGCTGCGCTCCGATGGGTTCAGTGGCCCCGATGACGTGGAACCGAGCTGCGCAACCCATCGGACGACAGTTTGCTTGGCCCGATCGATGTGAGTTGACTGCGAAACGAACGCGGCGACAAAGATGCCCGCCGCCAATAGCAAGCCGATGAGCGCACGCAGCGCCGGCCTGCCAGCCGACAACGGGCGACCTGGGACGGCCGAGGGATCTTGCACGGCATCGGGCTCTGGCTTGGAAATCTGTCCGGTTTCGCGCGCCAGCCGTCCGTCCGCGGGCTCAATCAGCCCAGTGGCGGACTCAGTTGCCTTCGGGTTCGATGCGGACGGCGTGACCTGTTCATTGGTCTGCGCTATCTTTTCTTGAGCCTGCCCTGTATCCGCACCTTCAACCAGTGCATCGCCGGATTCAGTTGCTTTTAGGTCTTCGCCCGCAGGCGCGATCTGGCGATGAGGATGCGCGAGCCCTTCATCCGCGCTCACGATCAAGGCGTTGTCGGACTCAGTCGGCTTTGCGTTCGGCGTGGAGTTCATTGGCGTTCCCTTCCGTCCAATGGCACCTCATCACCTTCTTCGGCAGGTTCCTGCTGGAAACATACGACGCTACCACATGATCGAGTGGCGCGGGTAGTCCCTTTGACAGCCAACGCCTCCCTCAAACGTTCGTTCAGGGTCAGACTCGGAAAAGCTCGGGCTGAGCAAAACAACGCGCTCCACCTTCAGCGATCGGAGTTCCCGAAGGCGGGTGGCCGCAGCGAAAACATTCCGCGACATGAGTTACCCCCGTCGACTGCCCCATGTGCATCCGGATTGCGAATGCAGAACTTATCAGGCGAGCCCGACACGATCGACCATGCGGCGCAGCCCGTCGACTGATCGTCGCGTGGTGTCGAGGGGCTCTGAGGAAGCATGCGTCTCGATAGTCAGCGTCAGGGCTGCCTCGTGGGTCGGCAGCGTCGCAGCCAACAGAGTCGCGATCGGTATATCTCCCTCGCCAACGGCGACGAAACAGCGCGACGCATTGTCGTAATCCTTGATGTGCAGCATGTCCGTAAAGGGCAACAGCCGCACGAGATCAGCTGCTGATAGCGGCCTGGACTTTCGATATGCATTGGCAATGTCAGGTAGTGCTCTCAGACGCGGATGGCGATATGTCGTCATCACCGCCTCGAGTTCAGCGAAGCCTGCGACGTTGCACACGCCTTCATTCTCGACATGCACCTTCATGTCGAACTTTTCCGCAAACGCAAGCAGATCTTCAATGGGCTCTCGCAGGTCATCCAGGCAGTAGTCGTCGTAGGCCAGATAACTGAAGACGCGAAGGTTGCGCGCGCCAAGCATATCCGCAGCCGCGAAAGCCCGGGCGTAGACGTCGCGCGGCGTTTGATCGCCGAGCTCGAAGCCGAACTGATCGCCCTCGGTTCGCGCTCGCTTGCCCGGCGGGCTCCATTTCAGGAGTGGCGTGCAGATGCATGACACCGATAGTCCCGCAGCCCGCACGCGCTGCGCCGCGTCAGCGAGCTCGCCGCGTGACAGCGCCAGGACGTTGCGTCCATCGATGACACGCAGATCGATTGTACCGATGCCCTCCTCGCGAGCGAAGGCGAGCCCCTCGTCGAGTGAGGGCGATACTTCGTCGGTTATCAGGCAGATTGTCAGATCCGAGCGGCGCATGCGAACTCCCGGCGTCGAGATGGCCCAGGACAGGATTCAAACTTTGGACGCGCGACTAATCAAGCCGCTTTCAACGTTGAGGTGCCGCCGCATCTGGGTGACAGCCGTCAGCACCGCGAACGATCGCACAAGAACCGGAGGGAGGGACAGCATTCCTCCCAGCTTGGCATGGCTTGAAGGGGTCATAACGCGACTCATGCACCGCAACAAACAGCCGCGGAATGACCCCGGAGGGCCGGGAGCTATTTTACCATTTCAATGAGGCGCACGCCGCAGGAAGTCCCGAATTGCGCGATTTACCAACATCGGATGGGATTGCATCGGGAGGTGGCCCCCATCATCGATCCGAACCACGATTGCATTCGGCGCATAGTCGTGGAGGTTGTCCAGTTGACCGGGCAAGCAGACAGTGTCTTGCATTCCCCACAGAACCAGCGTTGGAACGTCCACCCGGAGTGATGTGGTCGCGGGAGGTTCTGCCACATCGGCAAAGAACCGGGCAGCGAGGTCTGGCATTTCTGTATGCGCTGCATCAGAGATGGAAGAAGGCACCTTGATCGGATCCGCGCGGTAGTAGTTGTACCAGGACGGATAAGGGGCAATAGCACTGTTATAATCGCGCTCGTATTGCGATGCCTGAATTTGCGCCGCGCTATTGCGGACCTCACGCAGGAGTATGGCTGGATGCGGCGCATTGAGAATGACCAAGCGTTCGACACGGGTCGGATAGGCCGAGGCAAACACCCAGGCAATGTAGCCACCCCAGTCATTGCCCACCAGGATGCACCGTTCACGGCCGAAATACCGGAGCAGGGCATGTACATCGCCCAACAATCTTGGCATGGCATAGGCATCGACAGCCTTCGGTTGATCTGATGGCGAAAAACCTCGCAAATTGGGAGCCACCACCATGTGGTCTCGGCTAAACTCCGCGAGCTGGCTCGTGTAAAGCGTCCAGGTGTCCGGGACGCCGTGCAGGAACAGCATGAGCTCGCCCTCACCTCCCTGGACAAAGTGCAGCTTCACTCCGTCACTGTCGGCGTAGCCCTCCACCAGACCGGATTGGCTTGCGCCCGAGTGCGGCCAGATGGCCAGCGAAGCGAAAGTTGCCAGCGATAAGCTGGCACTCATCGTGAGCAGATGTCGTCTGTTAACAGAAGGCCGAAGAACTGGACGCATATGCCTCCTCGTCCCCCTGGGTTGGGTATGGAGGAGGGTAACCGATTAAACAGGGCTTCGGAAGGCGCGGACGATGGAGGCTTTCCGGGACTGGCTGATTGAAGGGGCCCGACGCAATCAGGAAACGCCGGCAAGCTTGCCAACTCGCGAGAGAAGTAGCTTCAAGATCGGCGACTTGTTCGCTTTGTGGTAGGCGAGGATCAGGTCGAGTGTGGGCGCCTCTCCCTTCGCCGGCCATCGCGCATTCCACAACGCGACCGGCCTCTCATACCGCGTGAAGTTGTGGCAAACGATGCTGATCCAACTTCGCAGCCCCTTCGAGCCTGCGGGCTTGATAGTAGTTCAACACTTCTTGTGAGGTGCTAGGGTTAAGACGAACAAACTCGTCATGCAGCCGGTCGAGATCATGCGACTTGATACGATGATCCTTCGCGCTGAGAAACAACAGCGACATCGCGGTTTCCCACTCGAAGTTGCAAGCCTTGGCCAGGATGAGCGTCATTTCCGGATCCGTCAGCGCTCTCTCGACCGCACCGACGGACAATGAGCACAACAGAGAAAGCCCAACCGTAGCCTCTTCAACGTTGTGGGCTCGCGCATAGTCGAGAATGTTTTTCTCGTTCAGCTCGCCGAGCCTATGCCGGGAAAAGACGAGCTTCTTGGCGGCAAAATACCGCTCCGTTGCCGGGCCGAATTTGGACTGTAGTGTTCCCGCAACCTCGGTCACAGAGCTTTGGATTTCGCCGAGCAGGTCGGGCCGCTCCTGTTCCAGCTTTCGCCTGACGTCAGCCGACGCTTTTGCGATGAGCTGCTGGAACATCTGTCTTGGAATGTCCTTTCGACGGCCGAGCTCTACCACGAGAATCGAATCACCCTTGGACCGCTCAATCATGTGGAGAAAACCGTAGTCCGATAGACTGGCACCCTCGTTCGCCGCAACCGAGGTCACAACGATCTGATCTCCGCGCGTCACCAGCTCATCCGTCACAACGGAAGGAATGGACTTTCGATTGGAAATCGCTAGCAGGTGCCGCTGGCTTTTGGTTCTGATGTTGCGGATCAAGGTTTTGGCGTCGAGCCGCTCACAATGTTCGAGGACAGGACCTGCAACGTCGATGGAATCATCGAAGGCAAGTTTCTCGACGACGTTCATGGGAGCGTTTGCCGCGTCTGCCAGACGCCTCGCAAGCTGCGCCCGCGCCGCGACCTCGATCACGTCCGCCAGCCGTCCGATCACCTCGCCGAACACCCAGATCTCGTCTTCGGTATAGCGGCCGATCATCAGCATATCGGTCGCATATGAAAGCGCTCTGGCGCGGCTTTCAGCCGACCCGCGCAAAACAGCTTCATCCAATTCCTGCAAAAATGATTTTGATTCAGTCATAACGTGTCCGTGCCCCGCCGACTGTGTCTCCCAGGAAATTTTCTATAATGAGCGTAAAACTCTAAGGAGCACGTTGTAATCTGGTTCCAAATTGAACAAAGCAGATAGCGACTCGCTAACCAATAAGAGACCAGCGCGATCAACGCCCTTTCTGACAGCGTCGCCTTATTATCGGGCCAGCCGATGAAGAATGCCCGCGAGAACGCGGCCTGGATCAATATTGTCGAGTGGTTTGCCGTATCGCTCCGAATAGACGCGCCGGGTCATCGCCTCACGCGCTTGGTCGCCGATCAAATGACGGCAAACTCGTTGGCGCCCTTGCGGGCAATGACGGCGGGGCTCTCGATTCGCTCCATTATGAGTGTGACTGGCGACCCTATCGGATCTGCTATCTCACCCGCCAGGCGCATTCCGCTGGCGGAAATGTCCTTGACGTCGTAGACGGACAACCGATCTCCGATTTTGATGAGTGCTTTTTCCCTCGTGACGAATCGTTCATCGGAACGCCGTCGCGGCTGCTCGACGCAGACCAGGCAGCAAATCGTCAACACAAGCAGATTGTGCCAGGCCCAGAACAGATTTATCGCTCCGCCGTCCTCGATCAGGTCCGAGTTGTCGAATGCAAAGACCTTGGCAAGACCCACAATCGTGATCGAGGCCAAAGCGAGGAAGCGAAAGAGCAGACGCCAGTGGACATTCAGGCCGGCATAGTGAATTCCCTTGGCGGTGACTTTGAACTTGTGACCCCGGGGTCGTATGAGCGCAAGGGCTACGACCGCGATAATCTCCGGGGCGATAAGCATTTGGTACACGTCGGAAATCAACGGCAGCATGCGGCCGCCGCCGAGCCAGGTGGTGATCGCAACTTGCGTAATCACCATGGGAGCGAAGTGCGCGATTGCATCCGAAAAGTTTGCCTGCACCATGCGAATGTTGAACAAGAAGAACAAGGCGGGGGCCAGCATGCAGAACATGCGAAACAGAAAGCTCGCGCCCCAATAGAGGAACGTTTCAACAAGACTGATCCGAAACGAAAGCGGAAGACCGTTGCCGAGGCGAAAGGGACCGGACGGCCCTCGGCAGATTTGCACGAGACCAAGGCACCAGCGAGTCCGCTGAGTGGCGTATTCATTGATCCCCTCGGGCGCCAGGCCAACGGACAGCTTCTCGTTCAGGTATAGGGTCTTGTAGCCACGCTCCCGCAGGCGAACGGTGAGCAGGAAATCTTCGGTCACCGAATCCGTCGGAAAGCCTCCGATCTCACGTAACGCCGAAAAGCGGATGATGGACGACGTACCGCAGCAGAACGCCAGCTCCCACGCGTCCTTGGAGGGCATGATGATGTCGAAGAAGAATCGCTGCTCGTCCGGAAAGACTTCCGATATTGCCAGATTGCTCTGGATTGGGTCTGGATTGAAGAAATGTTGCGGCGTCTGCACGATACCGGCGGCCGGGTCCTTGAACAGACAAAGGGCGCGCGACAAAAAATTTGAGAAGGGCACAAAATCCGCGTCGAGCACGGCAATGAAGTCCGGCGGCGACGGTAGTGCTGCGAGATGCCCAACCGCATGATTGATGTTGCCGGCCTTGGCATGAGAGTTGTCCGGCCGCGTCAGATAGTGGCAGCCTCTTTGAGCGCAGAGATCAGCCAACCAACCACGTCGACCGTCGTCGAGCACCCAAAGCCTGAAATTTGGATAGGTCATGCCCATCGCGCCGATGATCGTACGCTCCAGGATGGCCTGGTCTTCGTTGTAGGTACAGATCAGAACGTCGACGAGTGGCTTTGCCTGCTCAAGCCAAGGCATGTTGGTCGCGACGGTCGCCGACCGCGACGAGCTCCGGGACAACAAGATCCATGTGATGGTCCCTCCAATTCCGGTCAGGACCTCCGTGCTCAGAAAACCCATTCCAAACAGCCAATCGGCGGAGAAGCCAAATGGGGGCAGGGTTTCAGTGATCCGCCAAAGCAAATAATTCCAGGTCATGATCAGAGAGACCGCCACGAACGTGGCACGGACCCAGGGATTTGCGCGGTTGGCCCAAGGAAGAAACAGGCAAAGAAGGCCAGTCACCATCACCGCCGGTGCGATCGATTCGAACCCGGACATTGCGATCAAGAGCCCGGCAAGAACGAGGAAATCGCGTCTCGAAGCGGCTGCAAGGGCCCGCGGGCGCCGGCTGAGGGGTTGAACACGACCGTTCCAGTGCGTCCGACAGCGCATTGTGTCGATGCCAGATCCGGGACCGAGACAGCGACCCGATATCCTGCTGACGAAGATCCGGTTGGTTGAATGGCGAGGTTGTCTGGAGGTGCCGCGCTCCCCGACATGCGGACGATGGTCCCGTCGTAGCTGCCCGATTGTCCGGAAAAACGGAATTGCGCCTTGTCGCCAAGCCGCAATTGATTGAACACGGATTCCCGGACTGTGACGGTAACCATGGCGCCGGAACAGTCGAGAAGGCGCAGGAGGTCTTGACCCTTTCTCACATCCTCACCGGGAGAGACCAGGATCTCCCAAACCAGCGCGTCGGTCGGAGATGACAGGACCGCATTGGAAAGTTCTGAGTATCGTGAAGCTTCGGCGTCCCGTGCAGCGTGAAGCGTGGCGAGCCGTCGGTCGCGCGAACCAAGCTCTGCCTCGGTCTCGGCAACGCGGACCGATAGCTCATCGGCATGTTGAAGCGAGCTGGGACGATCATTGTAGGAGTCGCCGACATATTCGCCGCGCCGAGCGGCCTCCAGCTCGACCACACTCGCGAACAGCCGGTGATTGAGTGACGTTTGGGTTTGTGTCGCGACTTTCGCGTCGCGTTCCGCCCTCTCTACCGCAACCGGGGTCTGATATCCGAATGAAGCCAGCGCTTTCGTGCGCGCAAGCGTCGACGCAGCTTCGAACTCGGAAGCTTCGATGGCGGAAGCCTGCGCCTTCAGGTCCATCACATGTTCTTCGAGCTGCCTGATGCGTCCGGCTTGAAATGCTTGTGCCTGTTGAGAAATCTGTTCGTGAATTTCCTTTAGCCGCGTGAGGCGTCGGGCGATGGTCGGGCGCTCATCCTCAGCCTGATCGACCAGTCTCTGCAGATCATCCAGCCGCGCGCGATCAGCCCTGCTGTTGGAGATGCGCAACATGGGCAGGCCCTTGGGCGCTGCGGCGCCGATTGCGGGCGCAAAGCCGGAATCCTCGATCCTGCCCTCGATGGGCGCTCGGAGCGTGACGAGACGAGCGTTGACGACTGCTTCAACGCTCGAAAATTCAAGCAGGCGCTGAACAGGCCCTACCCCGGCAATGATGACGACAGCGACACCGGGCGCCGACTTGAACACGCGCCACCCGTACCGAGCAATCAAGTCGCCGCGTTGGGACGATGGAGCGAAGGCTGGCGTATGGCGTTCGAGCGGGTCTGTCCTTTCAAAAGCGTCTTGCAGGAGTGCTGATTGGGCTCGGACATCCAATCCCGGCGGCCGATCCGTTCCACCGACGAGCTCGGCCGGGGCCGAAAGATCGAGGCTAGAGGAAGATTTAGATCGCTCGCTCTCGACGTTCGGTGCCTTTCTTTGCTCGGCGACCATGGTAAATCCCCACCGCTTTTGCGGCCCCAATACGGTATAGCAGTCACAAACGATATGAAGCGGTCATCCTTTATCGGGATTAGATTTTCTTTCTGTTTACGCAGCCCGCAACTCTGCCGAATCCAGCGTTTGGTTAAGCAAACCTGAGCAATCGGCCTTGTGAGTAATCGGCCTTGGGGGACTACTCACTACTCCAAGATTTTTCGAACCAGGCGAAGCCTGACAGGCACGGTCGCGATCGACTTCGGCGATATTGCTGTCGACTTCCCCGCGGCCGAGGAGTTACTCCCGGTCCGCCCTAAACGGCTGACACGGGAATGAGTGGCGGCTCCTCTTGCCCGACTGTCAAAAGACAGCTTGCGGATGTAAACTCGGTTTCGTTTGCACAGTGTTGGCACAATGGAGTTTGTGCATGTCAGCAGATACGCCGAATATGCGGCAGCTGCATGGGTACTGCAGTCTTTGCATCGCTCGCTGCGGAACGGTGGCGACGGTAACCAATGACAGGTTTACACGTCTAGATCCCGATCCCGACCACCCTACCGGCGCATCAATTTGCGCCAAGGGCCGTGCGGCTCCCGAACTGGTCTATCACAAGGATAGGCTGACGCAGCCGCTCCGTCGAACGCAGCCCAAAGGCGACGCCGATCCGGGATGGGAGGAAATTTCGTGGGATGCTGCGCTTGACCAGATCGCCGCCGCAATGCGCGACATCGCGGAGCGGCATGGGCCTCAAGCGGTCGCTTTCAGCCAATCATCCCCCTCGACAACGGCTATCGCGGATTCCGCGGTGTTCGTTCGTAGACTTATGAATGCTTTCGGCACGCCCAACCAGGTGTCGCACCTCGACCTATGCGGCTGGGGACGTGGTTTTGCGACGCGCTATGTCTTCGGCGTTGGCAGCGTTGCCACGGGAAGTGCCGGCGGCGCGATGGCAGACATCGCGGAATCCGGCTGTCTCATCCTGTGGGGCTACAATCCTTCGTTTACGCGCATCACGCACGCGACGGCGACGGTCGCAGCCCTGAAACGCGGAATGAAGCTGATCGTAATCGATCCGCGCAATATCGGGTTGGCTAACAAGGCGGATGTCTGGCTGCGCGTGCGTCCCGGAACAGACGGTGCACTGGCACTGGGTCTCGCCAACATTCTGATCGAGCGAGAGTGGTTCGATCAGGATTTCGTCCGTGCGTGGAGCAATGGACCTCTCTTGGTGCGTTCGGATACAGAGAGGTTGCTAAGGTCGGAAGACCTGGTTTCCGCCAGCGGCTCCGGGCAATTTGTTGCTTGGGATTCGCTCTCGAACCGCATCGTTCACTATGATCCAGTCGACGGACGCTATGGAGTACCTAGCGGGCAGCTTTCCCTGCGCGGCGAATACATCATTGCAACTGTCGACGGTCCAATCAGCTGCCACCCAGTTTTCGAACGCTATGCGGCGCTATGCAAAAAATATCCGCCGGAAGCAATTGAAGCGACATGCTGGGTTCCTCGCGAGCAATTGGAGAAGGCCGCGAAAATAATCTGGCACTCTCGGCCGGTCTCTTACTACGCCTACAGCGGGCACGAGCATCACGCTAACGCGACGGAAACCGCGCGGGCAATGGCGATACTCTATGCGTTGACCGGCAGCTTCGATGCGGCCGGAGGAAATGTACTGTTCCCTGCCGTACCGAGCGGTTCAGTCACCGGAGAAGACCTGCCTTCGGCAAAGCGGCTCGCTCCGGCGATCGGTTTTACTGAACGGCCGCTTGGTCCCGCGCGCTGGAACCACGTCTCGCCTCAGGATTTCTACCGCGCCGTTCTGGAAGGCCTCCCCTATCCGGTTCGCGGACTAATTGGGTTCGGCACCAATCTGCTGCTCGCTCGTGCCGATCCCGTTCGGGGCCGTGCCGCGCTCGCCGCGCTCGATTTTTACGCCCATGCCGATCTGTTCATGACTCCGACGGCCGCGCTTGCGGACATTGTGCTGCCGGTGGCGTCCTGCTTCGAATGCGAAGCGTTGAGGATCGGATTTGAGATCAGCGAAGATGCACAATCGTACGTTCAGCTTCGCCAGGCTATCGTTGCCCCGCCAGGCCAGGCGCGGTCGGACACCGATTTCATTTTCGCGCTCGCAGTGCGTCTCGGCCTTGGCGATTATTTCTGGAACGGTCGTGTCGAAGAGGCTTACCGATATCAGCTTGGCCCGAGCGGCATTAGCTTGGATCAGCTTCGAGCCGAACCCGCCGGATTGCGAAAACCGCTGACAACGCGTCATACCAAGCACGCGGCGAGAGACGAGAAAGGAAACTTACGCGGCTTTTCGACGCCGTCGCGGAAAATCGAATTCTGGTCGGAGACTTTCCTCGATAACGGTTATCCCGCCCTGCCGGATTTTGTCGAGCCGCCAATCGGTCCCGTTGCCCGCCCTGACCTGACTGCCTCCTACCCTTTGATCTTGACGTGCGCCAAGCCAAGCCTGTTTTGTCAGACCCAGCATCGCGCACTGCCGAGCCTGCGCAAGCACACAGTGCATGCGGAGATCGAGCTGAATCCTGCGACTGCCGCAGCGCGCGGAATCGAGAATGGCGATTGGGTCGACGTGCGCACCCCAACCGGCGGAATGCGCGCCCGGGCGCGTTTCAACGAAAAGATCGATCCACGCGTCGTCGTCGGCGAGCACGGCTGGTGGCAGAGATGCGATGAATTGGGAGTTGGCGCCTCCGATCCGTTCAATCCGGACGGCACGAACTTCAACCTGACGGTTGACCCTGCCGTTCGCGATCCTGTCAGCGGCACTCAATCCCATCGCTCCAATCTTTGTGAAGTTCGGCTGGTGTCGGGATCTTGAGCCAGAGAGCTCTGGAAGAGAACACCTGAAAATTCAGTTCGCGTCAGCAAAACGTTGAACGTCCGCTTGCGGTCAACAGCGGCGGCCGAAGCCCGCGCAAGCCCCGGTCTGGTCTACCCTCAAATTAGGTAGCCGACTCGCTGTTGGGCGGGCAACCGTCCGCGCCGACCCGCTCCGTCACCTCGGGAAATATTCCCGGCGATGTTCGGGAAACCGGCTCAAGCCTCCCTCCGCCCTTCTGCGCTATTACCGCGCGTGGTCTCCGCTCCGCGACAGCGCGAAAGAATAGCCAGGGAGGAACATATGTGCCCATTGCCTCACCATGCCGGCTGCTCTCACGCGGCAGACGGATTCAATCGGCGTTACATGCTGAAGAGGCTCATGGCCCTGGGCCTGACGGCGCCGCTCGCCACGCTCGTCCTCGATCGCAGGGCCATGGCGGCGATAACTTTTCTCGACCGCGTGGAGCTCATTGACGGCGTGACGGCGCTCATCGCCAGGGCCAAATCCCCCGAGCTCCGCGAGGCCCGCGTCTTCGATCTCTCAGGCAGCGAGTTGCCCTGGAAGGACCTCGGGATCAGCCTCGCCAGTGGACAGGAAGTGACGTTCCTGCTCGGCGGCCGCGTGCGGCTCGCCCGCGAACAGGATCTGTGGGTCGAGCCTGGCGTTGCGTTTCACGTACGCACGCGGGGCGCCCGCCCCATGTTCAATCCGATGAGCAACACCGGGACGATGACGGCCGCCGCCGACGGTCCCCTCGAAATGGCGCGATCGCTCGTCGAGTTCAAGGATGCGGGTGGCGAACTGGCGGTGCCGAAAGATGAGTACGCCAAGGCCGACGCGCACATCTACGGCGTGGCTCTGGTCTGGCGCGGCAGCGCGCTCGCCGGCCTGACAAGCCTGCTCAGCCACGGCGACGTCGACGGCATCGTTGCCGCGGAACTGGCGCGGCTCCAGTCGGCCCGCAAGCTCCCCACGGGCTGGCACAACTTCTTCATGCTGGGCGGCGGCCCGGTCATCTTCAATGATATCGGCAATGGCGCGATTTCCGTCGAGCCGCTGAAGAATGCCGGCATTCTCCAGCGCCCCGTCGGCATCGAACTGAAGCCGCAGACCAAACTGAGCTGGCGCTGGATCGTCGAAGAGCTGCCGTCGCGGCTGCCGGAAAACCAGCTCACCTCGCACGACTACCTCTCCATCGCCGCGGAGTTCGACGACGGCCAGGACCTCACCTACTTCTGGAGTTCGAGCCTCCCGATCGGCACCGCGTTCCGCTGCCCGATCCCGCGCTGGACGCCGCTCGAGTCGCACATGGCGGTCCGCAGCGGCTTTGCCGATCTCGGCAAGTGGGTCAGCGACGAGCGCGACATCTACGCCGACTACAGGGAGCACATCGGCGGCCCGGCCAAGTCCGTCGTAAATGTCTGGCTGCTTGGCGTCTCCCTCTTCCAGCGCCGCAGCGGCTCGTGCCGTTTCGCCGACATGCAGATCTCCCAACCGGGCGCCGAAACCCTCAAGCTTTGAGAACGCGAGAGCGAGTTCGGTTCAATCGGCTCGCCGCTAGAGCCCTTTCCGTTCCGATTGAATCGGAACGGAGGCTCTAGTCTCTTGTTTTGACGCGTTTTCCTCACGCGAACCGGTACCCACCCCGGATCAAGTCCGAGGGCATGCTTCGCTCGAAAACGCTACAGAGCATGATGTGATGAGGTGGAATCGCTATCGTGCTCCAGCTCTTTGCTTGAGGATGATCTCCGCGCAAACGCGTTCCGCGTTTGTCGCGAGGGAAAACCGGTTTCCACCTTTCCGGCCTCGAGCAGCACATGCATGGTCCATTTGGGCCAATCCGCGCGAAAGTGCAGGAGCTGGCAGCGGCGTCTCGCGCTGCGAGCCAAGCTCTTCCTTCCAGTCATCATTTGCACGGCGCTGGCGCGAGGCACATGTCTCCAGAGTGCTTACGTCAGGTTAGGCGCCATCGAGGTGGCTCGGCAACCCTGAGATAGACCGGCATTCAGCCGTGATAGGCGAACAGCTCGATCGGGTCGTGGAAGCCGCGCACCGGATATTCGCCGACGCGTTCGAGATCGAATTCGCTTGCGACGAAGTCGGCGAACGCACGGGACAGCAGCACCGTCTTCCCCAATTGTTTGGTGAGGGTTTCGAGACGCGAAGCCATGTTGACCGCAGGACCGATGACGGTGAAGTCGAGCCGGGTCTGCGACCCTATATTGCCATACATGACGTCTCCGACATGCACGCCGATGCCGTAATTCAGTGGCGAACGACCGGTCTCGCCGTTCCTTTCGTTCAGGGCAACCATGGCCCGGCGGGCCTCGGCCACGGCATGCAGCAGATTTGCGCAGGCCGACGGCTGGCTGAGCGGAAAAATGGCGAGCAGACCGTCGCCGATGAATTTCAGTATTTCCCCGCCATGTCGCGCGATCGGTTCCGACATCGCATCGAAATAGTCGTTCAGAAGACCAATGACGTCATCGCGCGGCCAGCTATCGGAGATCCGGGTAAAATCACGCAGATCGCAGATCATGATGGCGGCGCGTACCGTCGTCCCGCTTCCGCGCCTGGTGGCGCCGGCCAGAATGAGCTCGCCGGCATGCGACCCGACATAGGTTTCGAGCAGCGTTCGCGCCAGCCGGTTCTTCATACGGATTTCGCTGACCAGCGCCAGAACCGGCAATAGTTTCAACAGATCGGCGATATGCGCGTCGTCGAAACCTCCGGGCCGGTCGGTCGCAAAGGTCACGATATGCCGCTTGCCGAGCGTATGGTAAAGCGGCCACGCGACATAGTCGGTCAGGCCTTTCGCCCGCATCTCGTCATAGACGGCGTGCTTGCGGCCCAACGACGGATCGCGTTCCAGATTCTCGCGCACCTCCTTGACGCCGTCACGGATTTCGTTGGCGGGGCTACCGATGTATTCGGATCGCTCCCTGACATCGTAGTCGACCCTCGCAATCTCGGCCTCGCGCATCCCGTCGGCCCACATGATCCGGGCGCCAAGCCATTGCGGATGGTAGATCAGGAGATGAAGCGACGCCCGCTTGACGGGAATGCCGGCTCGCTGGAGCCGGATACACAGCTCCGCGAAAATATTATCAATGAAGCGCTCATCGCGCGTATCGTTTGTCAGCCAGTGCACGACATCGCTGTCAGGCGCGGTGATGGGACCGACGTTGGGCGGCGCGTTCATATCTTGCTCCTGTGACTCTTGCTCCTGCGACCTGGATCGACGGTACAGGATATGTCGTGTCCCCGGTCGGCGGCGTCAACGGAGTCCGCCACAATCTGTTTGCGGACACTGGGTTGCCGGTGGGGTTGACTATGCGTCCGGCGACAGAGGCGCAGCAATAGCGCCGCGTTCTCTCATTCAACCCTTAACCTGCCTTTGGCAATTCGAAGGGCTTTCGGTCAAACATAGGCCGTTATCCGAGCCCTGCCCCGGAAAGGCAAGGTTCACACCACGCGGTCCTCTCCGCGAAGCGGGTTCATGCAGCCGCGGTATCGATCGAGCGGCGTATCACCCGCTGGACTTCCGCATTCGAGAGGAACAAATCATGGTTGACGATGCCCCAGCCTGACTCGGAGGCATCGATCACGCGCACCCCAAGCTGCTCGATCGCGGCCTTCTCGGCGGCGCCGACCCGCGTCATTCCGCCCGCGATCCGTCCCGACAGCGCCAACGCGCGATCGTTCGTCGCGGCGATGACAGTGATCTTGCTGGCGAGCGGTCCCATGCGGTTGATTGCCGACGAGAACACGTCCATGTCGATATCCGGCGCGGCGAACACGACGGCGCCGATCCTGCCCGCGACAGTGTCACCATATTGCGTGTAGAGCTCGCGCAGGCTTTCGAGCGTCAGCATCGTTCCCATGCTGTGCGCAACGATGTGGATGCGACTGGCGCCTGGGACCGACACGATGGAATGGAGCACACGTTCGAAGCCGTCGCGAGACCACATCGCGCTGTCGCGGTCATAGGCGTAGTCGAAAAATCCCGCTTTGGAGGGCCAGGAGAAGACCATTGTCCGGCCACGGAACTTGATCCCATCGGAGAGGTGAGCGGCATCGAGCGCCGCGGTCTCGAAAGTCTGCTTGAAACCATGCACGTAGATCAGGACGTCCAGTCCGCTGGCCTGCGCAAAGAGATTGCCGGGCTCCGCTGACATCGGCTCGACCTCTTCAAGACGCCAATCGGCAAGTCCGACCGCGGCGAGCGACATGCGGCCATCGTCTGGCGGCACCAGCTTTGCTCGTGCGACTGTCATCGCAGGCGCCCGCTCCGGCCCGAACCAGGGCTTCGCGCGGCCGCCATTCACGCGTTTGCGCGTGGTTGCGATGAGGAGTGTCGGATCCGCTGCGAGCGACGAAGCGTCGAAGGCCGCACCTGTCGCGCCCATACCGGCGCATCCGCCAAGCGTGAGCACGCTTGCCACGGACATAATCCCGCGC
>Ga0210406_10002965_pt1 | contig 18916 bp, 19 predicted proteins | sample IncBWC30MmetaG_FD_155454 | JGI IMG/M metagenome (GOLD analysis project Ga0210406, IMG submission 155454) | Forest soil microbial communities from Barre Woods Harvard Forest LTER site, Petersham, Massachusetts, United States - Inc-BW-C-30-M | ecosystem: Environmental > Terrestrial > Soil >... | reverse complement strand
GGCCTTCCCTGCGCAGTGGTTTTAACGGCTTACTCCGCGCTCTCCTCGGTGAACCGGGCTTTCTTGCCACCGTCACCCGCGCGACGCGAACACGTCGTCGCAAGCTTGACACCAGCGTCGGGGTGTCAGGACCACACGGCTTGGCCGTCCGCGCGACAATCGTTCGTCGGCAATCCGAACAGGAATGCTGCGATCTCGCGCGGCCACCGCTCCCCGCCTCCACGTTCGTGACGATCGCGATACGCCCCTCTGCACGAGGCGGGATGCGCGGAAAGATGAGGCTGATTTGGGGTGAACACAAAGCGGAATATTTCTTGCGCGACAACTGGACAGGAGTGATGGAATTGAATGGGCTCGCGAAATTAGTTCCTACGCGCACGCGGATTTTGCGCGTCACGGGCACACGAACGCGTGCGGAGAGGCGGGATTGATCGCATGGCCTGACGGGCAGATCGGCACGTCCTGCGCTTGCTACTGATCGAACAGATCGGGCGTTCTTGCTGGCGGATCTTCCAGGTCCTCAAGCCTGATGACTTGCAGGCCCTCGGCTTGGCCAAACCGGTGGATATCGGCATCGTTCGAGTAGATGCGTTCGGCGCCCTCGACCTTGGCGATCGCGATAATCTGCCGGTCGAACTTCACCTTTGCCCAGCTTTCAGAGCCTTCCCTTTTGTCGCCGGCCAGCAAGGCTTCACGATGGCGCGCGGCGGCCTCGACCGCGGCACGCGGGCCGAAGGAGGCAATCCTGAAATGCGGCGTCTTGCTGAGAAATTCGAGATATTGGGGCGCGGCGTCGCCCGCGCGAATCAACGTCTCGCTTAGCGCGGGCGTCGGGATGACAACGACATCCTTGTCGAGCGTGGCGATAAGATGCAGCAGTTTTGCATCGACTTTGCCAACGCCCTTAACTCGCGGGTCCAAGAGCAGTATCAGAAACGACGTGTCAAAGACAACGACCGCCATTTAGTGGCGGTCCTGTCCGTCGCGCCGCAGGCCGAGAATGTCGCTCAGTGCATCGTCGCTTTCGTGCCAGGCGCCGCCTTCGACCGCACGCAGCTTGCCGACAACTTCGCTCATCGGGCTGTCGTCCAGCACCTCGAAATCATCGATGTCGAATTGCTCCAGTTTCCAAGTGCCGTTTTCCTCGCGCACCCATTTGCCGCGGCCGTGCAGGCGGACGATGCCACTCAGGTAATAGGGCGCGAGCCGCCGCGCGACGTCTTCGCCACGTACGTTGCAATTGTAAACGACGTCTCCGTCCTTGAGCCAAACGGGAATCGTTTCGTCGCGGCCGCCGATGCGGATGATCCGGCCGTCGAGTGTGCCGACTTCACGGAACGGTCCGTAACGCACGGGCTTCGGGCGCAGGCGACCGGGAAACTCAATGACGTTGCTTTCAGTCGGCGAGAGCAACACCGCAATCGCCCCGTCCTTGGCCAGCATACTGTCAATGTTCTTATAGGCCTGCATCGCGTCCTTTGGACCGCTGCCTTGCCTGACTTGCGAGACTCGTTCCTCTACCTTTGGGAAGGCGCCAGGTTCGACGTTCGAGATGAGAACCGCGCTCCCTGCCTCAAGATGCGAGAAGTGCACGCGCTCGCGCTCACCCAACAGGGCCGCCAGTTCGGCCATGTATTCGGCCAAGCGGGCCATAGGCAGGCTATCGACGGTGAAAACGTCGATTTTCAAACGATATTGTGAGTGCTCTGTCACTTTCATGCATCCCGTACTGGTAAGAACATAACACCAACCAGACCCACTTGTATGCCAACCGGGTCAATTTTTCCCTGACGTCGGGGCGGAAAGCTCGGGCCGGGCGCGTGAGGCCACACCAATCCGGCCGCCTCAAGGCGGCCCTGCCCCGCCGGGTTCGACACGGCAAGGGGCCAGCATGCGCTGAGCCGAACTGTGCTTTTATGCAGTTCAGCACGTGGCAACCATCAAGAATCGGGGTGGCGATGGCTAGAGTGTCAGCGAAACCCATCACCGCGACCTTAGGCTAAGGCTAAGCGTCCTTATATCGACGATGATGGGTTTCACTTCCATTCAACACACCCTTGTACTAGTCACCGCTGTAGCAATTGAAGAGGTGGTCATACCCCGCGAATGCGGGGTATCCAGTACACCTCGCTATCTCGGTTGATCACGATTATCTCTGGAATACTGGGTCACCCGCACGAGCCTGTCATCGGGCAGCGCTTCGCGCTGACCCGGTGACGGGTAACGACAGCCGTTCCAAGTGGTCGCTGCGTTTACTCATCACGCCTCATGCGGCAATGGGTGCGGGCGACGTTGCAGACTGCTTCGATCAGCAGACGTGTCGCTTGTGCTTCCCAATCGATCTGGTTGGTAGGCTCTTCCCAGTAGTGGGACATGACGTAGGCCGCATGGCGAGCTTTCACACCTAAACCTGCGATTGTGCGCGCGGGCGTCTGCATGATGGCCTGTTCGATGGGGTGGAGACGAGCCAAGATACTCTCCGCCTGTTTTATGCTCGCGTCAGCATCGGTACCCGCTAACACGCTATTCGGAGTGAGTGACGGCTGGTCGAGGCGGGCGGCCAACTCGCCGTCTGTCGGCTCTGCGGCGATCAATTCCGCAACAAGCGCCTCGAACTGCGCTTCGAGAGCAAGGAGGCCGGCGTCGTCGTCCATGGGCGGCAACGCGAGCGGTGTGGCGACGGGTTCATTTTCCCTATCGAAAGTTTGATTGTTCCGCATCTTGACCTCTTCCGTTTGCGACATTCGCAACTCTGTCCAGAACTGACGAACGGCCTTGGGGAATATCGATGTTACCATTTTACCTTTGTTGAGTATACTCAATTGATGAGTATGCTCAACAGGCCTCATTCGTTCTTGAATGAACGATCTGCGGAACATCGTTGCGCGAAATCTCCGGCGGCTCAGGACTGAGAAGGGCTGGACTCAGGAGGAACTTGCGTTTCGAGCGAAAGTCGATCGCAGCTACGTCAGCCAGCTTGAGACTGGCGGCTATAGCGCGTCAGTGACAATGCTTGGCAAGCTCGCCAAGGCCCTTGGGGTCAATGCGAGCGAGTTTCTGAAGTCCTGAATTGGCCCACGCCGACGCTCCGAACAAGGACGGGCAGAACGACTGGTCGTGGCTCGAAGGGCGATGGGGGAAGCGCGCGCTGCGAGACCTCCCCAGCCAAGCGGTGGGCAAGCTCTGCTTGCCCACCCTACGCTTTAAGGCTGACGGACAAATCAGCCAGTGGGGCGGATTGAGCGCGAGCGAAACCCGTCATCGCCATTGTCCTCGTATCGATGGGTTCACTTCGTTCACATCCTTGCATTGGCCGCCACTGTAGCAAGAAAAGAGGTCGTCATACCCCGCGAAGGCGGGGTATCCAGTACACATTGCTATCTCGGTTGATCACCATTGACTCTGGGATACTGGGTCACCCGCATGCGCGGGTGACGACAGCCGTTCTGATGGTTGCTACGCTTGCTCCAATGAGGCAGCCGTCCGGTCTCCGAAGAAAGCTCAGTGCCCTTCGAAGGTCATCAGCGTGCGCACGGGCACGTCCATGGCGCGCAGCTTGGCGGCTCCGCCGAGGTCCGGCAGGTCGATGATGAAGCAGGCCGCGACCACGTTGGCGCCGATCTGGCGCAGCAGCTTGACGGCGCCCTCGGCGGTGCCGCCGGTCGCGATCAGGTCGTCGACCAGGATCACGCGTTCGCCGGGATGGATGGCATCGGCATGCATCTCCATCTCGTCGATGCCGTATTCCAGCGAGTAGGCGATCCGCACCGTGGTGTGCGGCAGCTTGCCTTTCTTGCGGATCGGCACGAAGCCGGCCGAAACCTGGTGCGCGATCGCGCCGCCAAGAATAAAGCCGCGCGCTTCGATGCCCGCGACCTTGTCGATCTTCGAGCCGGCCCAGGGATGCACCAGCTCGTCGACCGCGCGGCGGAACGCGCGCGCATCGGCCAGCAGCGTGGTGATGTCGCGAAACAGGATTCCCGGCTTCGGATAGTCGGCAATGGTGCGGACGCTTGCCTTCAGATCGTTGTCAAAAGTCATTCGAGGTTTCTCGCTTTCCTTCGGCCGTCATCTCGGGGCGATACCAACGGCTCCGCGCGAAGCGGCCTGACAGGCTCCGCATCGAACCCCGAATCTCGAGATTCCGGGTTCGCCTCTACGAGGCGCCCCGGAATGACGGGAACAGCATTGTACACTCAATCCTCAATTTGCGCCCGCGCCAAGCCGGAACGCGTTCTCGACAATGCGCAATCCGACCTCGCCGCCGAGCGACATCAGCGACTCCGGATGGAACTGCACGCCGCCGACCGGCAGTGTCTTGTGCTCGATCGCCATCGCGACACCATCCGAGGTGCTCGCGGTCACGTCGAGGACCTCAGGCATGCTGTCGCGCGCGACATGGAGCGAATGATAGCGGCCGATCACGATCTCGTTCGGCAGGCTCTGCATCAGCCGCCCGCCCCTCACAAGCACGCGCGACGGCCGGCCGTGTGCGGGCTGACCGAGCTGGCCGAGCTGGCCGCCAAAATATTCGCCGATCGCCTGCACACCCAGGCAGACGCCGAAGATCGGCAGGTTTTTCTCAAGCGCGGCCCCGATCGTGCCGGACATCTTGAAATCCTCGGGCCGGCCAGGTCCCGGCGACAGCACCAGCAGGTCCCATTTTCTCTGTTTCAGCATGTCGAGCGCATGCACATGGCGCACCACCGTGACATTGGCGCCGACCTGGCGGAAATAATCCGCCAGCATGTGCACGAAGCTGTCGTCATGGTCGATCAGGAGCACCTGCTTGCCCGAGCCGGTCGCGTCGGGCGCGGTGCTCGACAACGGTTTCGGCGGATCGCCGCGCAGCGCCTGGAACAGCGCCGCCGCCTTGACCTGGCACTCGCGGTCCTCCGCCGCTGGATCCGAATCGAACAGGCAGGTGGCGCCGACCCGCACCTCGGCGAGGCCATCCTTCATGCGGATGGTGCGGATCGTCAGGCCGGTGTTGATGCTGCCGTCGAAATTGACGCAGCCGATCGCGCCGGCATACCAGCGCCGCGGCGAGCGCTCATGGTCCTCGACAAACTGCATTGCCCAGAGTTTCGGCGCGCCGGTCACGGTCACCGCCCACGCATGGGTGAGGAAGGCGTCGAGCGCGTCGAAGCCCGGCCGCAGCATGCCCTCGACATGGTCGACGGTGTGAAACAGCTTTGAATAAGTCTCGATCTGCCGTCGCGCCAGAACCTTGATCGTGCCGGGCACGCAGACCCGTGCCTTGTCGTTGCGGTCCACATCGGTGCACATGTTGAGCTCGAACTCGTCCTTCTCCGAGTTCAGAAGCTGACGGATCTGCTCGGCATCGCCGATCGCATCGCTGCCGCGCGCGATTGTGCCCGAGATCGGACAGGTCTCGACCCGCCTTCCGTCGGAGCGCACGAACATTTCCGGCGAGGCCGAGACCAAGAACTCGCCGTCGCCGAGATTCATCAGCGCGCCGTAGGGCGACGGATTGATGCGGCACAGCCGCTGAAACACTTCCGCCGGCGAGCGCTCGCAGGGCTCGCCGAAAAGCTGCCCGGGCACTGCCTCGAACAGATCGCCACGCGCGAAGGCCGCGCGCGCGGTCTCGACGGTTGCCTGATATTCACCGGGCGCGTGATCGGCAAATCCCTGCCGCGGCGTTGCGGCGTAAACGCTCTTCGCGGTCTCGCGCGGCAGCCCTGCAGTGGATTTTCCGTTCCAGGCGAAGTCGTAGCTTAGCACGGCGCCGCGCGCGGTGGCGCGGTCATAGGCGAGCAGCCGATCGGGCACGAAAAGCACGATGTCGCGCTGGTCGGTCTCTCGCGAACGCTTCTGCACGAGATCCTCGATCTGGAACACGAGATCATAGGCGAACGCGCCGAACAGGCCGAGCAGCGCGTCGTCATTGCTGGCGAACACCGAAACGAGATCGCGCACCAGCGACATCACGCTGGCACGGCGGGTGCGCTGGTCTTCCTCGACCGGGGCGGCGCCGCGCAGGATGTGGCCGGCGAGGCGCGAGGCGGATGTCTCGGTGATGACGACGCAGGGCTCGCGCAGCGTGTCGGCGAGAAACGCGATCAGCACCTCGCCGCGCGCGTTCAGCGCCTTCAGCGCGAAATTGACACCGGACGTTTCGAGCGCAAGCGGCGGATCGGAAAACCCGAGGTCGAAGCTTTCATAGCGGCCGGGCACCGTCGTGCCCGAGGACAGCACGACGCCGCGGCGGCGGTCGAGCAGATCGATCAGCGCGTCCAGCCGGTTGGCGCCCCCGGAAAAATGCTCCACGACGCGCGTCACCGCCAAGCCGCCACGGGTCTGGTACGCGCTGCGCTCGGCCAAGGTGAAGACTGTCCTGTTCATGTGATCCTCTTACGAAACTTGCCGAGGGAACGCCACACAGGACAATCGGTTAAGGCCGCCGCTGCGTGGCGGCCTCTGGCGATGGAAACAAGGAAAATCGCGCCGGCCACCTTTTACAAGGTGGGCCACCAGAGACGAGATGGGCGGACGGCGGTGCGCATGGGGAACCTATCACCATGGCGGCGGGCGCGCGTCAAGGGATGTTCCGGCGTGGACTGGCGCGAAAATAGGCTTAACATTTGCGCCAATGCCGGGTGGAAGGAGACACGCCATGCTGCAAGGGCTGGGATATGCCGGCTTCGGATCGGACAGGCTCGACGATTGGCGGGAATTCGGCACCTCGCTGGTCGGCCTGCAGGCGGTGGAGCGCAGCCCTTCCCTGCTCGCCTTCAGGATGGACGACCGCAAGCAGCGCATCGTGATCGATCCCGCGATGGCGGACGGCGCGCGCTTCTTCGGCTGGGAGGTCGCCGACCGCGCTGCGCTTGATGCGCTTGCGGCGAAGCTTGAAGCTTCTCGCATCGAGGTGACCCGCGAGCCGCAGTCGCTCGCCGACGCGCGACGCGTCCGCGCGCTGATCTCGTTCCGCGATCCCGCCGGCAACCGGCTCGAAGCATTCCACGGCGCGGAGATCGACGACACGCCGTTTTGTCCCGGCCGCTCGATCTCGGGCTTCCGCACCGGTCCGCTCGGGCTTGGTCATGCCGTGCTGACGGTCGAACAGATCGATCCGATGATGACGTTCTATATGGACGTGCTCGGCTTCGGCCTCTCCGACCACATGGAGAAACCGTTTCGCGCCTATTTCTTCCATGTCAACGCGCGCCACCACAGCCTCGCGCTGATCGAGACCGGCAGGAACGGCATGCACCATCTGATGGTGGAGTTGTTCTCGCTCGACGATGTCGGTCAGTCCTATGACGTCGCATTGAGCCGGAAGGATTGCGTCAGCGTCACGCTCGGCCGCCACACCAACGATTTCATGACCTCGTTCTATTGCAAGACGCCGTCATCCTTCATGGTCGAATGCGGCTGGGGCGGCCGGGAAATCGATCCTTCGACCTGGCAGCCGGTCGAGATGCAGGACGGCCCGAGCCTGTGGGGCCATGAGCGGGTATGGCTTCCGGAAAAGGATCGCGACGTCGCACGCGAGATGCGCATGCGCCTGGCGCGGGACGGCAAACGCGCGCCGGTGCAGGTGATGGAAGGCAATTACAAGCTGATGTCCGGAACCTGCGCATGGTGGGACGGGGTGAAGCGGTAACGTGTGTTCGCAACTATTCGAGTTCTCCGTGCGCAGGTGTCTCGCGCCGCCCATCGCGAACATGAATGATGATTAGTTCTTCTCCATGTACCCGGTGATAGACAAGATATGAATAACGGGCGGTCGGAAACACGCGAACACCCGGAATATCGGTTTCCCGCCCGAGCCCTGGATAACCTGCGAGTAGCTGGCTTGTTAAGCGAATCTGCCGCACGACGGCGGTCGCCGCGCGCTTATTGCGTTGAGCAATGTATCCGTAGATGTCGGCGATATCGGTACGGGCACGTGGCGCGTACCGTAGCTTTACAGGCCGCACTTTTTCCAGAGCGCCGCCATTTCATGATCGCTCGCAAACTCGCCGCGCTCGGCCTGCTCAAGGCCTTCGAGCACCGCAGCGCGGTGCTCATCTGGCACAACAAAGAGACCGCTACCTGCGGAGGCGATCTGTTCAAGCACCTCGGCAATGTAGGCCTGCCGATCTTCAGGCAGCTTCCGCACCTTTTCGATAGCTTTTTCTAGAATCTTCGTCATTCATACATCATAGCCAAAGCCGCAACGGAATGCGAGTGGACTTGGCCGCTTCTCTCACTCCAGATGCGTCTTGAAAAACGCGGTCGCGCGGCTCCAGGCGAGTTCGGCGGCCTGGCGATCGTGCACGGCCATGCGCTGCTCGTTGACGAAGGCGTGCTCGGCGTCATAGCGATAGAGTTCGAGCGACTTGCCGGCCTCCTTCATGGCCTTCGCGAACGCATCGACCGCGGCCGGCGTGCACCAGTCGTCCTTGTTGGCGAAATGCGCCTGCAGCGGAATCCTGACATCCGAAGGCTTTGCGGCCTGCTCCGGCGGAATGCCATAGAACACCACACCCGCGGCAAGCTCCGGAATCTTGGTGGCGCCGATGATGGTCACCGCGCCGCCAAGGCAGAAGCCGGTGAGGCCGACCTTGGCGCCGTTGCGCGCCAGATATTGCGCGGCGCCACGCACGGTCTGCGTGGTGGCGTCCATGAAGTCCAGCGAGTTCATCTCTTTGTTGGCCGCGTCCGTGTCGTGATAGGGCACCACCTTGCCCTTGTAGAGATCGGGCGCCAGCGCATCGAAGCCGGCCACCGCAAAGCGGTCGCACAGGCCCTTGATCTGTTCCGACAGGCCCCACCATTCCTGGATCACGACGACGCCCGGCGCGTTGCCGCGCGCGGCGTTGGCGAGATAGCCGGACGCGTCCTTGCCGTCCGGCCGCTTGAACGTGATGCTGGTGCCCATGGGGTGCTCCTCTGGCAATTTTTTCCGGGGGTGACCGGTTGATCCAGCATTCTGTCCGCTGCGCAATCAAGACGCAATCGGGTTACCGGACAACAAAAAAAGCCCCCCGCAGGGGCTTTCTCGCCATTTGGCCTTTGCGCGAAAGTCAGTGCGCGTCGGCCCAGACCTTCTTCTTGGTGAAATACATCAGGCCCGCGAAGATGATCAGGACGATATAGACCTGGAACCCGAGCTGCTTGCGCGCTTCCATGTGCGGCTCGGCGGCCCACATCAGGAAGGTGGCGACGTCGTGGGAATATTGCGCGACCGTCGCGGGCGAACCGTCGTCGTAGGTTACCTGACCGTCGCTGAGCGGCTTCGGCATCTTGATGGCGTGGCCGGGGAAGAACTTGTTGTAATAGGAGCCATCGGGAATCGTCACGCCCGGCGGCGGCTTGTCCTCAAAGCCCTGCAGGATCGCCGCGACGTAGTCCGGTCCCTGCTCCTGGAACTGGGTGAAGAAGTCGAAGATGAACCGGGGAAAGCCACGCTCATAGGAACGCGCCTTGGTGATCAGCGACAGGTCGGGCGGCGCCGCGCCGCCATTGGCCGCCCGCGCCGCCTGCTCGTTGGGAAATGGCGACGGGAAATAATCCGCTGGCCGGCCGGGCCGCTCGAACATGTCGCCCTGATCGTTCGGACCATCCTTGATCTTGTATTCGGAGGCAAAGGCCGCCACCTGCGCCGGCGAATAGCCGGGGCCGCCGGCATCACCGAGATTGCGAAACGCGATATAGGACAGCGCGTGGCAATTGGAGCAGACCTCCTTGTAGACTTTCAGGCCGCGCTGTAGCGCACCGCGATCATACGTGCCGAAGGGCCCGGAGAACGACCAGTTCAGCGACGGCGGTGTCGCCTGCTCTTCGGCGCGCGCGTTCTGTGCGCTGCCGACAACGAGGCCACCGGCGACCAGCAGCGCGATGGCAGCGGCCGCAGCCTTTGCCGTGGTCGTGCCGCCGTGCTTGGCCAGCACGTCGTCGGCGATCGAGTTCGGCAGCGGGCGCGGGTTCTCGATGCGGCTCAACAGCGGCAGCACGATCAGGAAATAGGCGAAGTAGCAGACGGTGAGGATGCGGCCCGCGATCACATAGATGCCTTCGGGCGGCTGCGACCCGAGATAGCCCAAGAGAATGCAGACGATCACGAAGATCCAGAAGAACTGCTTCGCCAGTGGCCGATACTTGCACGAGCGCGTCTTTGCGGTGTCCAGCCAGGGCAGGAACAGCAGCACGAGAATGGCCGAGAACATCGCGACGACGCCGGCAAGCTTGTTCGGGATCGAGCGCAGGATCGCGTAGAACGGCAGGTAATACCACTCGGGCACGATGTGGGCCGGGGTGACGCCGGGGTTGGCCGGAATGTAGTTGTCGGCGTCGCCGAGATAGTTCGGCATGTAGAAGATGAACCAGGCGTAGAAGAGCATGAAGCAGGCGACACCGAACAAGTCCTTGATGGTCGCATGCGGCGTGAACGGCACCGTGTCCTTGTCGGTCTTCATGTCGATGCCCGCCGGATTGTTCTGGCCCGCGACATGCAGCGCCCAGACGTGGAGCACCACCACGCCCGCGATCACGAACGGCAGCAGATAATGCAGCGAGAAGAAGCGGTTCAGCGTCGGGTTGCCGACCGAGTAGCCGCCCCACAGCAATGTCACGATGCTGTCGCCGACATAGGGGAACGCCGAGAACAGGTTGGTGATGACGGTCGCGCCCCAGAAGCTCATCTGGCCCCACGGCAGCACATAGCCCATGAAGCCGGTCGCCATCATCAGGAGATAGATGATGACGCCGAGGATCCAGAGCACCTCGCGCGGCTCCTTGTACGACCCGTAATAGAGGCCGCGGAACATGTGGACGTAGACGGCGAAGAAGAACATCGACGCGCCGGCCGCGTGCATGTTGCGCAGCAGCCAGCCGAAATTGACGTCGCGCACGATCAATTCGACCGAGCGGAAGGCAAGATCCGCATTCGGCGTGTAATGCATCGCCAGCACAACGCCGGTCAGGATCTGAACCCCCAGCATCATCGAGAGGATGGCGCCGAAGGTCCACCAATAGTTCAGGTTACGCGGCGTCGGATAGGCCACGAACGATGAGTGCATGAGACCCAAGAGCGGCAGTCGCCGCTCGAACCATTGCAAGGCGGGATGGTTCGGCTTGTAGTCGGATGGTCCGCTCATGATGCGATCCTGAGGAAATAAGACAAGGCAACGGGCCAAAGACCTCGGAATTGCGCCGAGGATCAGCCGATCTGGATTTTCGTATCGGAAACGAACTGGTAGGGCGGCACCGCCAGATTGAGGGGCGCGGGCCCCTGGCGGATGCGGCCTGAGGCGTCGTATTGCGAGCCGTGGCACGGGCAGAAGAAGCCGTCGTAATTGCCCTCATGCGCGATCGGAATACAGCCGAGATGGGTGCAGATGCCGATCACGACCAGCCATTGCTCATGGCCCTCCTTGGTCCGCGACTGATCGGTCGCCGGATCGGGAAGACTATTGATCGGGACGGCGCGGACCTCCTCGATCTGCTTCTTGGTGCGGTTGCTGATGTAGATCGGCTTGCCGCGCCAGAACACCTTGATGTCCTGCCCTTCGGCGATCGGCGTCAGGTCGACATCGATCGGCGCGCCGGCGGCGATCGTCGAGGCGTCCGGATTCATCTGGGAAACGAATGGCCAGAGCGTCGCAAGACCCCCGACCGTTGCAGCCGCGCCCGTTGCGACATAAAGGAAATCACGGCGTGTCGGATGGTCAGCCGAAGTCGCTGCTGTCGTCACGATTCCAAACCCTTTCTCTTGCTGCCTCTGGCTGCAGCCGGCGGAACCGCCCCAGACGGCGCACGCAAGCATGAGCCTTGCGGTAACGAACCTGGGAGGCTGCCGGCGCCCGCGTCCCCCGCGGCGGCAGACTGGCCGCCTCTTCCCACCAATCAGGCGGAAAACGGGCGGTCCAGAATCGTTCTATTGGCACCCTTGCCGGAAGAGCGCAAGCCCGCTATCGGCCCGCAGACGTGCAATGCACGAAAACCGCGCAGAGCATTGTTTTGTTCATGAATTTCCGCCGGGACGCCACAGGATGCAGATCGCACTCTTTCAACCCGACATTCCCCCGAACACCGGCACGGTGCTGCGGCTGTGCGCCTGCCTGGAAGTGGCGGCTCACATCATCGAACCCGCCGGCTTTCCGGTGTCCGACCGGGCCTTCCGCCGGGCGGGCATGGATTATCTCGATCAAGTGTCACTGAGCCGCCACGACTCCTGGACAAAATTCGAGGCATGGCGGGCCGAGGCGGGTTACCGGCTCTTGCTTTTCACCACCAAGGCCGCCACGTCCTACCTTGATTTCCGCTATGGCGCGTCGGACATCCTGCTGTTCGGGCGCGAAACGGCCGGCGTGCCCGAGGCCGTCGCAGCCGCCGCCGATGCGCGGCTGAGGATCCCGATCAAGCCGTCCCTGCGCTCGTTGAATGTGGCGATGGCGGCCGCCATGGCGGTCGGTGAGGCGCTGCGGCAGACGCGGCCGGCCATTTGTGGGGGTTAGGAGATTTTTCGGTGAGCTACGCGGTCAAGGAGATCTTTCTGACCCTGCAGGGCGAAGGCGCCCATGCCGGGCGCGTGGCGGTGTTCTGCCGGTTTTCCGGCTGCAACCTGTGGAACGGCCGCGAGACGGATCGCGACGGCGCGGTCTGCCGGTTTTGCGACACCGATTTCGTCGGAACCGACGGCACGCTGGGCGGCCGTTACGCCACCGCCGATCAATTGGCCGATACGATCGCCGCCCAATGGACAGGAGCGAGCACGAACCGCTATACGGTGCTGACCGGCGGCGAGCCGCTGCTGCAGGTCGATGCGCCGCTGATCGATGCGCTGCATGCGCGCGGTTTCGCGATCGGCGTCGAGACCAACGGCACGATCGATCCGCCCGATGGCGTGGACTGGATTTGCGTCAGCCCCAAGGCCGGCGCGGACCTCGTGCTCCGCAAAGGCCACGAGCTGAAGCTGGTCTACCCGCAGCAAGGCGCACGGCCTGAGGATTTCGAAGGCCTTGCCTTCGAGCGTTTCTCGCTGCAGCCGATGGACGGGCCGGACGTGATCGAGAACACCGCGCGTGCCATCGATTACTGCCTGCGCCATCCGCAGTGGCGGCTCAGCCTGCAGACGCACAAGACGATCGGGATCAGATAGAAGTTCGAATTCCAACAATGTGGGAACTGACCAAGTCATTCACCTTTGAGGCCGCCCATGCGCTGCCCAACACAACGCTCGGCGAGGCGAGCCTGGAAATCCATGGCCACTCCTTCCGCGCCGAAGTCACCGTGCGCGGCACGCCCGATCCCGCAACCGGGATGCTGGTCGATCTCGGCCTCCTCAGCCGCAGCCTGGCGGAGATTCAGAGGACGCTCGACCACAAGCTGCTCAACAGGATCGAAGCGCTGGGGCCGCCGACGCTGGAGAACCTGTCCCGCTTCATCTTCGAGCGCGTCCAGCATGCCGGGCATGTCACGCGGGTCAGCGTCCACCGCGACAGTTGCAGGGAAAGCTGCACCTATTACGGGCCGCAAGACCACAGCGCGTGAGACCGGGCTGATCCACGCCGATGCCGAGACCAAGCCAGTGGCGTTCCGCAAGGATTGCGGCTAGTTCTGTCGCCGACAGAAGACGACCAAGCGGGGACTTCGGCTTTTGACCTCTGAACCCGATATCGAGGATCGCAAGACGCGCGCGAGAACCTGGTTCGAGGCCCTGCGCGACCAGATTTGCGCGGCCTTCGAGCGACTGGAGGACGAGGCACCCGCGTCGCTTTATCCCGCCCCGGCCGCGCGCTTCGCGCGCACGCCCTGGCAGCGCATCAGCCATGACGGCACGCCCGGCGGCGGCGGCGTCATGTCGATGATGCACGGGCGGCTGTTCGAAAAGGTCGGGGTGCATTGCTCGACCGTGTTTGGCGAGTTCGCACCGGAGTTCCGCGGGCAGATTCAGGGCTCGTCCGAAGATCCGCGATTCTGGGCGTCGGGCATTTCCCTGATCGCGCATATGCGCAATCCGCACGTCCCCGCCGTGCACATGAACACGCGCTTCGTCGTCACGACCAAAGCCTGGTTCGGTGGCGGGGCGGATCTGACGCCGGTGCTCGACCGGCGACGCTCGCAGGATGACCCCGACACGATCGCCTTCCATGCCGCGATGAAGCAGGCCTGCGGCGGCCCCAACAGCGTCGCCGACTACGACAAGTACAAGAAATGGTGCGACGAGTATTTCTATCTGCCGCATCGCAAGGAGTCGCGCGGCATCGGCGGCATCTTCTACGATCACCATGATTCCGGCGACTGGCAGGCCGACTTCACCTTCACCCAGGATGTCGGCCGCGCCTTTCTGAAGATCTATCCCGAATTGGTCCGGCGCAATTTCGCAACACCATGGAGCGCGGCCGAGCGCGAGGAGCAACTGATCCGGCGCGGCCGTTATGTCGAGTTCAACCTGCTCTATGACCGTGGCACAACCTTCGGACTGAAGACCGGCGGCAATGTCGAATCGATCCTGTCGTCGATGCCGCCCGAGGCGAAGTGGCCGTAGGTTCGGTCATTCCGGGGCGCGCGAACCCGGAACACACGCGTCATCGCCGGGCTTGACCCGGCGATCCATCTTCTTGAAGAAATCTTTCAAAGATCGATGGATGCGCGGGAATCTCGAGATTCCGGGTTCGATGCTCACGCATCGCCCCGGAATGACGGTGCAAGCTCGCCGCTCACCTCACGCGCCTCGCAATGATGAACACTCACGGCTTGGAATCGCGGGTCAGCCGGGCAACCACCTGGTCGGCGATGGAATCGAGCGCCGCCTGATCGAGCGGGAAATCCGCGGCCAGCCACGCGTCTTCGGCAAGCGTCAGCGCGTGACCGAGCGCGGGGCCTTCGGCAACGCCGCGGGCGAGAAAATCGGCCGCCTTCACCGGAAATCTCGGCGCGCTCCAGCGCTGCGGCAACGTCGCGAACGCACGCCAGGGCTCGGGATCGGCATCGCTTCCGCCCCGCGCCCAGGCCAGCATCAGGCGGTTGCGATAGCTGTCTTCGCCCAGCCGATAGAGCAGCCGCCGCGCTCTCGCCTCGTCCATTGCGGCAAGCCGCCACCAGCGATGGCCTATGGAATCGAGCGCCTTGGTCTCCGCATTGGAAAGCCGCAGCCGCGCGGCGATGCGCTTGGCGTCTTCGGTGACGGCGACCGCAAGCGCGGCGAGCCTGCGGATCGCGTCGGGCTTCAGACCGAGCAGGCGTTCGGCCGCGATCATCGCGGCAAACGGCCCGGTATAGACGACGCCCGCCAAGATGGGCTGCAGCAGACCGCCATCGACCATCGCCGTGACCGCGCCTGCCGCGCCGTCCGCGACCAACAGCTTTAGCATTTCCATCCGCACCCGCTCCGCCGACAGCGTGGCAAGACCCGCACGGCCCGCAATGCAGGCGAGATAGCCGGCGCGATCCACCTCGCCTGCGCCGAAAGCCGCGTGAATGCGGAAGAAGCGCAGAATGCGCAAGTAATCCTCGGCGATGCGCTTGTCCGCATCGCCGATGAAGCGCACACGCCGGGCGGCGATGTCGTCGAGCCCGCCGACATGATCGTGCACGACGCCATCCGGGCCGACCGAAAGCGCATTCATCGTGAAGTCGCGCCGGTGCGCATCCCCGACCCAGTCGCGCCCGAACGCGACCTTGGCCTTGCGGCCGAAGGTTTCGGTGTCCTCGCGCAACGTCGTCACCTCGAACGGATGCGAATCCAGCACCAGCGTGACAGTGCCGTGGTCGATACCTGTCGGCACGCTCTTGATACCCGCCGCCTTGGCGCGGCGGATCACTTCGTCGGGCACCGCCGTCGTCGCGATGTCGATATCGCCGATCGGAATGTCGAGCAGCGCGTTGCGGACCGCGCCGCCGATCACGCGCGCCTCCTCGCCATCCGCGTTGAGAAGCCGAAGCACGCGCGATGTCGGACCGGTGGAGAGCCACGGCGCGTTCAAGACCCGCGAACCGTTCATCGCTCGCCTCCGGGAACGAGCTTGCCGTGTTCGATATGTGCGGGAACGTAAGTCGAGTAAGGCGAGCCGCCGGACAGATATGCGAACATGACGAAGCTGGCGATCACAAGCAGCAAGGATGCGACCACCAATCTGGCAACCAGATGCAGCGGCCAGGACAAGGGATCGACCAGTCCGGTGCGGGTTGCAATCAGAAACAGCGCATAGAGACCAAAAGGGATCAGGAAAATTCCGATCTCGGTAAGCGCCGGACGGATCATGGTTGGTAGATCCGCTCGTAAAGGACGCGCAGGATGCCCGCTGTCGCGCCCCAGATATAACGTTCAGCGTAGGGCATGGCGTAATAGGTGCGTTCCACCCCGCGAAATTCCCTGCTGTGAAGCTGATGGTTTGCGGGGTTCATCAGGAACTCAAGCGGTACCTCGAAGGCGTCGTCGACCTCCGAACGGTTGATCTTCAGCTTGAAGCCGGGCTGCACCCGCGCCACCGTCGGCAGAATGCGGAAGCCGAAGCTGGTTCCATAAATGCCGAGATAGCCGATCGGATCGACGAAGGCGTGGCCGAGCCCGATCTCCTCCTCGGCCTCGCGCAGCGCGGTGTCGAGCGGCGACGCGTCGGTCGCTTCGATCTTCCCGCCCGGGAACGCGATCTGGCCGGCGTGATCGGCAAGATGCGGCGAGCGCAACGTCAACAGCACGGTCGGCTCCTTGTGATCGACGACCGGGATCAGCACCGCAGCGGGCCGGATCGGCTGCTCGCGGGCGATGATCTCGAGCATCCGGTCGGTGCCGGGATCGCCGCTCTGCGGAATGACATCGGGATCGAGCAGGCCGGGCGGAACGTCGAAGTTGAGCCGCGTGCGCGCCCGGTCGAAAAATTCCTCCGAGCCGATCTTCGCCGGCTCGGCCCTCACCAAAGGCTCGTTCAAAGCGCAGCCCTCACCTCTCCCGCATCCGCCATCGGAAAGAATTCCCCCGCCGACGCGACGCCGAACATCTCGCGACCATCGATCATTCGCTCCTCGCCCATGTCAACCAGATCGTAATAGAGCGCGCGCGTCACCTTGGCCCATAAATCGCTGCGAACGTGAAGATAAGGCGTCAGCCCGCCGTCGGCCGCCGCCTCGAAGCGCAGCCGATGCTCGGCATCGCACCGCACCCAGTCATCGACATTGGTGCGGAAGCGCAACAAATTGCTTGCGCCATCGGTCTCCTTCCGCATCTCGACCGCAAGAAACGGCGCATCATCGACGCGAATGCCGACCTTCTCGACCGGCGTCACCAGAAAATGCTTGCCGCCCTCGCGCTTGAGAATGGTGGAAAACAGCCGCACCAGCGCCGGCCGGCCGATTGGTGTGCCCATGTAGAACCATGTACCATCAGAGCCGATTCGCATGTCGAGATCGCCGCAGAACGGCGGATTCCACAAATGCACCGGAGGAAGCCGCACCTGAGACTCCACCTGAGGCGGCTCCGCCTCAGACTCTGGTTTCCCGGTGCTGTTTGCTCTTGCCGCATCGTCCGCGGCCTGCTTCGCTGCCGCCATGAGACCCTCAAGGCCTTGCGTGCGGGTCTGCCCTTGCTTCGCCATGGTTTACCCTGAGTTTGGCGGTCACGATTGGCACGATTGGTGCACGTCCTGTGATTGTGTGCCGGTTCCCCGGAAATATGCGGGGATCAGGTCGCCACATCGTGATGCCGTTCATACCCCGATTTGTCGATAATGTGGGGATAGTTTAACTCGACGACGACATGGCCTTTGCACGGACTTCGCATGGGTTCATGACGTGAGATGCACGACGCAGATGCATGACGCAATGCATGGTGCCGCGGTACATGATGGCGCGACACCCGGCGGCGCACTACATGCAGCGCGATAGATGACAGTGCGATACGTGACAGTGACGGCGCGATCGGTGACGGATCAGATCGAAGCGCACAGATATGAAGCGCACAGATATATTGAGGCGGACAAGTCAAGGAGACCGACGGATGGCTGACAGTGTCGAAAAGCTCGAGGACGTGATCGTCCGCTCGGCCGAGCAGGTTTCGGCTCAGATCCGCGCCGCAAAGGAGGCGATCGGGACGGTCATCTTCGGGCAGGACAAGGTGGTCGAGAACACGCTGGTGACCATCCTGTCCGGCGGACACGCGCTTCTGATCGGCGTTCCCGGCCTTGCCAAGACCAAGCTGGTCGAAACCTTGGGTGTCACGCTCGGGCTCGACGCCAAGCGCATCCAGTTCACCCCGGATTTGATGCCGTCGGACATTCTCGGCGCCGAGGTGCTGGACGAGAGCACGACCGGCAAGCGCTCGTTCCGCTTCATAGCGGGCCCGGTATTTGCGCAATTGCTGATGGCCGACGAGATCAACCGCGCGAGCCCGCGGACCCAGTCGGCGCTGCTGCAGGCGATGCAGGAGCAGCACATTACCGTTGCCGGCGCGCGCCATGACCTGCCGAGGCCGTTCCATGTGCTCGCCACGCAGAATCCGCTAGAGCAGGAAGGCACCTATCCGCTGCCCGAGGCGCAGCTCGACCGATTCCTGATGGAGATCGACGTCGACTATCCGGATCGCGACGCGGAGCGCCGCATCCTGTTCGAAACCACCGGCGCCGAGGAGAAACTTGCCAAGGGAGCGATGGACGCGGACGCCTTGCTGGCCGCGCAGCGCCTGGTGCGGCGCCTGCCGGTTGGCGACTCCGTGGTGGAGGCGATCCTTTCGCTGGTCCGCTCGGCGCGTCCGGGGCCCGAAGCCGGCGAGGTCGGCAAGCTCATCGCCTGGGGACCGGGTCCGCGCGCCAGCCAGTCGCTGATGCTTGCGGTTCGCGCACGGGCGCTGCTCGACGGCCGGCTTGCGCCGTCGATCGACGACGTGCTCGATCTTGCGGAACCGATCTTGAAGCACCGCATGGCGCTGACGTTCGCCGCGCGCGCCGAGGGGCGCATCATTCCGGAC
>Ga0210406_10002963_pt1 | contig 18925 bp, 17 predicted proteins | sample IncBWC30MmetaG_FD_155454 | JGI IMG/M metagenome (GOLD analysis project Ga0210406, IMG submission 155454) | Forest soil microbial communities from Barre Woods Harvard Forest LTER site, Petersham, Massachusetts, United States - Inc-BW-C-30-M | ecosystem: Environmental > Terrestrial > Soil >... | reverse complement strand
AAGGATGTTGACAAGCACCGGCGCCAGAATTGCCACCGCCAACGGTACGTAACGGTTGACCAGCAGAAGTACACCTGCGATGACCTGAAACGCGAAAATCACCCACAGGTAGTGCGAGGCATAAAGTGCACCCATGAACTGTCCAGCAATGCCCCCCGGCGGGGGCAGGGGAATGAAGTTCAGGAAGCCGTTTAGCCCAAAAACGAGAAAGATCACGCCCGCCAGGTATCGGGCAATTACGGAAGCGATTCTCATAACCGGGTTCTCCTTTGCGATAGCGCCATTATATGGCGTCAAGTATATTGATGCTAATAGAATTGATTCGGGTATACTTCAGGGGGATGCAGTTTTTATGACCCGAAGCTATCAAGAAACGGACCACGCCTGGCTAGTAATGATGAAGGCGATGCGCGCCCTGACAAGGTACGCAGCCGCTGGTATTGAAGAGACCGGGCTCGGCCTATCGGATTTCGGCGTGCTGGAAGTCCTGCTGAACAAAGGACCTTTGCCCGTCAATACGATCGGCCCGATCGTCGATTTGACCCCAGGCTCGATCAGTATCGCTGTGGACCGCCTCTTCGCGAAGGGCTTGGTAACCCGGGTTGAGAGCGCCGAAGACCGGCGGGTCCGTATCATCGCCCTTACCCCGCGTGGGAAGGACCTCATCGTTCCGGCTTTCAGAAAGCATTCCGGGCAGATGAAGAGAGTGTTATCTGAACTGAGCGCGGAGGAACTTCGTTCTCTGGAAGTCGCGCTTAAGAAGCTCGGCAAGCGCGCTGCTGCGCTTAGGAATAAGAAATGAGTGGCTCCATGCCAGTCCGCGTTTTATGCTGGACTCTAAATGCTGTGTTCCCTAAGCCAGGCTGGGGCATCGATCAACAGATAGAACTCCATCGATGATGCTCAGCTATAGCGGAGCAGATTCCGCTCCCACGAGGATGAGTACGGCAGTACATCGATGTGGGTTGAATTGTGGGTTGGACTTTGATGCTGAATCGACCAAAAGTCCTTTTAAGAGGAATGGCGGGACGACGAGACTCGAACTCGCGACCTCTGCCGTAACAGGGTAGCGTCCTTGATGCCGACTCTAATCGACGCCAACCGTTAGGCTCTTACCCGAAGGGCTTTAGTGTCATATCGGCGTCATGTGAATCGTGCTAAATCATGCGAAGAAGCGAATAAGAAAAGAAAAGAGAAGGAAAATCCGACTAACCCGAATTGATCAGAATTTGCTGATTTCCCTCGGCTAAGCTCGACTCTGGCAACTTGCGATTAAATTAAATTCACGGCTGTTAACCGAAGGGTTGCTAATTCGAATCTAGCCCGGGGAGCCAAACTCCTCCTTCGATTTGCCTCATCCCAAGTCGGACACGGCACTGCGCGGAATCCATTGCCGAGTAGAAAACTATTTGGGGTCCGAGAAATGACCGCTCCTCCGCCCACTCGCGACTTGCCCACGACCGTGCGCACGAAATTGAGGTTTACGGTATCACCGTCTCCTGCAAGTTCGGTCCACTTCGCTTCGAAGAGGTCTAGACTTCCGCCGACGTCAACAACGAAGTCTACTTCGCGTGTCCGGTCACGCCAGAAGAATAGGCTGCCAAGCCGTCCGGCGCGACGTTCTCGACTACGCAGCTGAGCAAAAACAAAGGTCTCCCAGATTGCGCCCGCCGCAGGTGATTGGTGAAGAGCATCTTCAGAACGAATGTTCAGTAGAGCACATAGCAGGCCGGTGTCTGCCAAATAAAGTTTAGGGCACTTGACGATAGACTTGGTACGGTTTGAGAACCATGGTTCAAGGAGCACCACTTGGCCGGAAGCCTCGAGCGTGGACAACCAATGATTCGCTGTGGAAGGAGCGATGCCGACGTCACGTGCGAGATCAGCTTTGTTTAGCAAATTTGCCGAACGCAACGCGCAGGCGCGCAGAAAACGCTCGAAGTCTCTGAGGCTGCCAACGTTGGCCAGTGATCGCACGTCACGTTCCAGGTAGGTAGCAAGATATGAGTTATAGAAGGCAACCTGATCAATGTCTGGGTTCGCATGCAGTTCGGGAAACCCACCCCGAACGATGGCCGTCTCGACCGTGATGGCTGGCCGAGCGGCACGAATTTCGGCAAAAGAGAGCGTTTCAAGTTCTGCAATATCCGCCCGACCGGCCAGAGACTCGGAAATATTCTTCATCTACGTAAATTTCTGCCCGTAAGAAGGAACTGGCCGTTTCGGTCGCGATTTCCGTCCACAAGCACTTTGAGATGCCGGAATAAACGTGGAGCGCATTGCACCTGATCGATGATCACTGGTGACGGGTGGCGACCAAGGAAGCTTTGTGGCTCCTTTTCCGCCTGTTCTGCTTCGGTCGGGAGGTCCAAGGAGACAAACCCATACTTCGGAAATAGCCGTAGTAAGGTGGAAGTCTTCCCTGTCTGGCGCGCTCCTGTAAGCACCACGATCGGACGGGTTTGGACAGATCGTTGCAGGCTAGGCTCTAGCAATACATTGGTGCAGCTAAAGGGATCGCGGGCAAGGGCGCCGGACTAAGACCAAAATGGGATCCGTATCGCCGGGTGCTCGACTGTCAGTGCGCGCCGATAGATGCGATAGCATACGGTGGGCGAATACGATGTGAAGGCCGAGCTAAACGTGAAGTTCAAAGTTGGTAGCTCTCAAATCTCGCCAGAGGACCAGAAACAAATAGCACGGTTGGCAAGAAACGCGGTCGAGCAAACTGGATACATCATCGAGGTGAGGGGCTACGCCGACTCGAGCGGCAACGCGCTGATGAATGAAGAATTGAGCAAGGATCGCGCCGAAGCAGTGGTCGGTTATTTGGTCCAGCAGTGTAACGTGCCAGTTCGCCACATCACGGCGCCGGGAGCGATGGGCGAGTATCAACCGGTGGCATCGAACGAGACCGCCGAAGGGCGTGCCGAGAACCGTCGGGTTCAAGTTAGAGTCTTGGTCAACAAGGGCATTGCCGGAGGCTAGACCATACGATTGCGCGGACGCCCGGAGCGCTTTCCTTTGCCAAGAGCGTCAGCCCAAATGCAACATTACGCCCCATAACTGTCTTGGCAAACTGCTGATCACACCTATTTTGCGTCTGACAGCGTTTCTGCGTAGACAACAACAGCCCACGGACTTAGAGAGATCTGGACCTCTCCGGTTGAAACCAACACGTCAGCATCTTGACTTCCTCTTCCGCCCCAGCATAGCTCCGCCGAATCCAGCTTGCGTTTCCAGGAACCTGCTGGAACCGGGAGTGCTATTTGGATTACTTCGTCATTAAAATGTAGAACAGCGAAGATGTGGCTCGACGCGTTCCATCTTCTAACAAAGATTACTTTTGTATCCTCGAACTCGATAACTTCCAAAGCGTCCTTGTCGAGGCGGAATAGCGCCGGCAGATCGCGCCGTAGGCGAAGCAATTCTTGATAGAAATTCCGCAGCAGGCGATGATGACCCTCTGCCCGCAGCTCCCAATTCAGGATTGAGCGGAGAAATGTGCTTTCATCTTGCGGGTCGGCCATCTCTCCGCCCCACTCGAACCTCGCCAAGTATGTTCTTCTTCCGGTGCGCACTGACTCGACGAGCGCAGGGTCACCGTGGCTGACAAAGTAGGAAAATGGTGCTGGTTCGGCGTATTCCTCGCCCATGAACAAGAGCGGAACATAAGGAGAGAACAGAACCGTAGCCGCGGCGAGCTTCAGTTGCTCAAACGATACGAGTTGTGACAGACGGCCACCCATCGGGCCGTTTCCCACCTGATCATGATTCTGGCCAAACACGATGAAACGGCGGGCCGAAATCGGTTGCGAGGAAGTCCCCTGACGCCTTTGTCGATACTTGGAATATTGCCCCTCATACACAAACCCCTTCCGAAAAGCGCGGGCCAAATCTCCGACGCGGGAAAAGTCCTGGTAGTATCCGTTTTGCTCGCCGGTCAGCATCACGTGCACTGAGTGGTGAAAATCGTCGTTCCATACGGCGTCGAGTCCAAGGCCTCCTGCCTCACGAGGGCTCAAGATGCGCACATCATTTCGATTGCTTTCAGCGATAAGAAAGACTTGGCGGTTCAACAGATTCGCCTTAGCGTGTATCGCGGTGCTCAATTCTTCCAAGAAAGGCCGCGCCGATAGGTCAACGATGGCATGGATGGCGTCGAGCCGTAGCGCATCAACATGGAATTCAGTAATCCATTGCAACGCGTTCTCGACGAAATAGCGGCGAACATTGTCACTCTGTGGACCATCGAAATTGACTGCTTGGCCCCACGGAGTCCGGTAAAAATCGGCAAAATAAGGGCCAAAATCCCCCAGATAGTTTCCTTCTGGACCCAGATGGTTGTATACGACGTCGAGTGCTACGGCCATTCCCTGTTGATGGCAAGCGTTTATGAGTCTCTTCAGGGCCGCGGGGCCTCCATAGGAGTTTTGCACTGCGAAAGGGTAGACGCCGTCGTAGCCCCAGTTGCGATTTCCGGGAAATTGCGCTACCGGCATGAGTTCGATCGCGGTGATTCCCAGATCCCTCAACTCACTAATTCTGGGAATGATTGCATCGAACGTACCGTGTGGCGTGAATGTTCCGACGTGAAGTTCGTACAGGACATATTGTTCCAAGGGGATGCCGAACCAACTATTGTCGGTCCATGCGAAGTCTGAATCGACTACCTCAGAAGGACCGTGCACTCCCTGGGGCTGAAATCGCGAAGCCGGATCCGGTCGCTCGATTTGGCCGCCCAAACAGTACAGATAGCGAGCACCGGGAGCGATTTCCTCCACGGCGGCCGTAAAGTAGCCTCCGTCGACAGGCTGCATCGCGATCACCCGATCCCCGGGGTGAACAAGGTGAACGTCGACCTTCTCAGCTTTTGGCGCCCAGAGCAAAAAGCCGCATGCACCCTCTGGCGACCAGACGGCACCAAGAGGTCGTTCAAGCTGAGGGGTCACGATATGCCGACCTCTTCGACTAACAAGACCATCGCACGCATAAAAATCATGAATTCAGGAGCTGCGAAATCCCCTCCAATGGAATCGCGACCCAGGCAGGACGATTGTTCAGTTCATAGCCGAGCTCATACACGGCCTTCTCGAGGAGATGAAGTTGCAGCAATGCGAAAAGTTTGTCACGGTCTGGCAGAATGAAGGACGCTCCGGCGACGTTGTCGAAATACGCGCTCAGAAAACGGTCCGAAACGCACGCGTACCATCTTTCTGCCCACGGCCTTATATCGTAGGTCTTTATTTTTTCCGCTGTCGCTCCATCCGGCGAGGCCAAATGAAAGGAAAATGCAGCGTAGTGAAAGGACCGCAACATTCCGGCGACGTCCTGAAGCGGACTGCGCTTGATTCGCCGTTCCGATAACGGCCGCGCTGGCTCTCCTTCGAAGTCGATAATCACAAAATCGGACCCGGTGTAAAGGACCTGGCCCAGATGATAGTCGCCATGAATACGTGTCCGCATCGCCCGGATCGGGCTGCCGAGCACTCTGTCATATCTCTGCAAGATCTCGTCTTGCCGCGCAATCAAGTCGTTTGCCTTGTCGCGCAGTTCCGCAGGCAACTCTTTCAGCTTCATTGCAAGGAGCGCAAAATTTCGTTCGGCCAGCGCCTGAAGTGCCTCTTTGAACTCTCTCTGAAACGAAGCTGTATACGGTTCAGGCACAAAGCGTGGGTTGGTGGATTCCGCACCCAGCGCCAGATGGAGTTCGGCGGTTCGCGTTCCAAGCCGAGACACTGCATCCAGATACGGATTGATGTGATTGATGATTGGCGCCGGCAGATTCTGCCTGTCATCAGCGACGGGACCTTGATTTTGAAGCATGGCCCCAGGATGCAGTTCGGAGTACTTTTCTGCTTCTTTCCAGAAACTGGACAAAGCCTGCAACGTGAACTGCCAAGCATCCCCAACGTTAGGGACAAACGCCTGCAGAATTCCCAGACTCATCTCGCTGCCGTCTTTGCCTTTGTAGGCGATCCAGCCAGCAACCGCGGGGATGTGCGGGAAATCCCTCTCTTCCGTCAGAAAGCGTCCTATTTCCAAGTCCGGATTTTCGCCTTCTGCAGTGCGCCGGAAAAACTTCAAAATTGCGCGATCACCGTAGATGATCGAACTGTTGCTCTGTTCTGTCTTGATCGGCCTCGGCTGTAATAGGCTTTGAGTGGTCCCGCAAAGAGCAGGAAATACGCTCGTGTACGACGCGCGGATCTCGCCTTCGGAGCCGCTAAACGCCGCTTTCTTTTCAATCGCATCGAGAAGGCTACGCAGGAACTCGTCGTCAGTAAGCGCATTTCGTAGATGTAGGTCTGTGCCACGCGCGCCGCTGTGCACCTTCAAGTCGGCCGAAGCGCTCTCCGCCATGGGTTCCTCGGTCCAAATAAGAGGTAATACATACATCTCGCCTGGTCCGGTTGTGTACTCGAGGTCTACTAGCAGCACGAATGCTTCGAAGCGAGTTTGGGCCAAGGGAACAATATCGGTGATTTCCGCAGAACGAATCTGGCGCGCTTTCCCGCCAAACCAGCGCTGCGTGGCAAGATAACTGGGCAATAGCGGAGGCAACGCCGTTCGCAACTCTTGATAGGTTTCTTTCGCCCGGTATGGTGCGCTCATGACGCTTTTCCTCTCGCCCATTGGAGTGGCCCCTGGATTCTCCACGGAATCCGCCACGATTCGCGCCCTCTACAGAGGCGATGGCTCTTGTTCCTTCTCACTTTCGTGCTTGTCCTTGTCGCCGAGGTGTCTCTCGAGAACCTGTCGAGCAAGATCCCGCCCGCCTATGCCAAAAGAGACGGCCAGCGCCAACATCACAGCGCCGAAAAAGATTGAAAACGCCGTGATTACGGTTTCCTTGGCCAAACCGATCTGTTCCAGAGCCATTGTGATCGCCAGAATCCAAATCACAAAGCGAACAAGCCCGCTCCACAAACGCGGCGAGCGATAGCCTGCGTTTACGGCGGAAAGTAGAGCCGCACGGGAAAGGAAGTTCGCCACGAGAACTCCCACGAAAAGAATCAGGATGGCGATGAACACTTCGGGCAGAAGTTGGAATAAACGGGAAATTTGCTCATGCAGTACCGGGATGCCGAGGACGCTGATTCCCACCAAGGTGAAACCCGCCCATGTGACCCAAAAGAAAGCCCGGCTCAGAAGCTCAGAGATGGTGGGCAAGGCCGCCTTTCGCAGCACCTGCGATGCGCCGGACTCTTCGGAGATTCGATCCAGCTTCGTCAAATGAAGGATGGCCCGCACTAGGTATTTCAAGAGCAAAGCGACCAGCAACCCGAACAACATAATGATGAACATGACCACAAACCGCGGGAGAAATTCGGCAATCATGTGCACCATGTTTTCATAGGCTTGCTGTAGTCCTCGCAGGATCATTTCTTTCATGGCGTCACCTCATTCATTTGGCGTTCCATCTTTCGACCAGGTATGGCTTCTGGCGTTCGAATTCCAGACAGAGATTTTCGCAGTGCGCCTCGATATCTTCCGGGGACGAATCGTGATGCTCCTGCAGGAAGGAATAAATTCTTCCGCGATAGAGGGGCACCAGTGCCTGAACCAGGTGGTCGCGGTCGATAGCTGCGCGATGATAGGACGCGGCAAATTCGTAGAGCGTTTTCACCCAGAGTTCGTCTTTGTAACGGAACGTCCGGTCATCCTGGGTTGCGATCCGTTGGAGTTCTGCGTGAGTCTCCGCGAGGAGTATCGACTTCAAGACCTGCGACAGCTCCGCAGCGCCGCTTAGAAACAAGTCAAAGATTCTCTTTCGATTTACACGAACCGGTTCCGAGGTTAGCTCGTGTTCTGGTCCAAAGGTTGGTACCGGCTCGGATCCGGTTCGTTCCATCCAGAAGGATTGTTGGGACTCCAGGCACCAGAATAGAGTTCCCACGGTCTGGCGGACTAAGGTAACGATATCTGTTCCGGAGCTCGTCAGCGAATGCACCTTGGGACCCAGGAAGGACTGGCAACATCGAAAGCCCGAGCAGATTGCGCTAGTGGCCATCCAAGCCTCTGGCGACGTGCGCACAGCTTCCTCGCGCCACACATCCAGGTTCAGGCAATGACCGGCGAGCCTTCCAGAGAAGCCAAATTCACCGGAATTGAGTTCCCGGATCCTTTGCCCAAAGACCGCTCGGACCATCGGATACACCAGATTTCGTGCCAACAAACCGTCGTTCTTATGGCGGCTGTAGAGTGGCGCTACAAAATCGAAGCCCTCCCGATAGGCAGGCTGGAGCAAGCTCTTGACCCACGGGACTGTGAAGTTGGAGGTTTCCGGGGAGATGATTGCGCAGGCCCTTGCTCGCAACAAATCCACGGCGGCTAGAATCGCCCGGAGTGCTGCGCCTTGCGAAGGCTGACTGCCGTAACGCGTTGTGATTCGGTGCAAGGTACGAAGAGAGCTCAAGCCTCGCAAATTTTGGCTCTTGGCAAATGGGGTGTTCAATACTGCTTCGCAGGTGCCATCTCGCGATCCTCCGTCGACATTTACGATGACCACCCTGTCGCGCACAAAGTTCTGCTGAAAACAGTCCTCAATCGTTGTCACCGTCTGGCTGATGGATTTTGCATTATTGTGGGACGGAATCCCGACCAGAAGGTCTACTTCACCCACACTCATGAGCTGGCGAAGGAAATCGTCATCGAGAAAGGTTTCTTCGACCAATAAGGTCTCCAGTGTTGGTCCTCGCATCTATCTAGATTACCTACCGTTGCCGCTGTTATCGGGCGAGGAGTATTTAAAACCGGCGCAAACGAAACCAAAAAAACTGGTACGGGCCAAGAGTCAGCAGGTAGTATAGTTCCCCGATCCGGGGAAAAAGATTCCCGCCGAACATTTCTATGGGAACGCTTCCCTTATACTGCCGCAGGTCCAACTCCACAGCCTGCGCGGACTTCGAAAGATTGTTAACAACCAGAATCTTTTCTCCTCCCAATTGCCGGACGTAAGCCAGCACTCTGTGATTCGAAGGCTTCAGAAATTCAATCGACCCGCGGCTAAGGACGCGAGAGGATTTGCGCACATGAATCATGCGCTTCATCCAGGAGAGGAGAGAATGCTGCGATCGCCTTTGCGATTCCACGTTGATCGCCTGATAGCCGTACACTGGATTCGAAATCAAGGGCGAGTACAAGCGTTCAGGATCGGCCGCCGAGAATCCCGCGTTCCAGCCGCCACTCCATTGCATCGGGGTGCGTACGCCGTTGCGGTCGCCGAGGTACACGTTGTCCCCCATGCCAATTTCGTCGCCATAATAGATGATCGGAGTTCCTGGCATGGACATCAGCAATCCGTTCAGAAGTTGAATTCGCCACCTGTCGTTATCCATCATCGGGGACAGGCGTCGCCGGATCCCGAGATTCAATCGCATCCCCTTGTCTTTTGCGTACTCGTCATACATGTAGTCCCGCTCGATATCGGTCACCATTTCCAGCGTCAGCTCGTCATGGTTGCGAAGAAACAGGCACCACTGGCAACTGTCGGGAATCTGCGGAGTTTGCTCGAGTATTTCGACGATCGGCTTGCGGTCCTCAAGCTGCACGGCCATGAACATCCTTGGCATGAGCGGGAAATGAAACGCCATGTGAAACTCATTGGAGTCGCCGAAGTACGAGCAGACATCCGATGGCCACTGGTTTGCCTCGGCGAGAAGCATCTTGCCCGGGTACTCCTGGTCGACTCGTCTCCTCAACTCGCGGATGATGGCATGCGTTTCGGGCAGGTTCTCGCAAGATGTTCCTTCGCGTTCGACCAAATAGGGGACGGCGTCCAATCGAAATCCGTCCACACCAATCTCCAGCCAGAACTTCATAACGTTCCACATCGCTTCGAAGACCGCAGGGTTGTCGTAATTCAGGTCAGGCTGATGGCTGAAGAATCGATGCCAGTAATAGGATTTCAAGAGCGGGTCCCAAGCCCAATTGGACCTTTCGGTGTCCAAGAAAATGATTCGGACACCTTGGTAATGGTCATCGGTCTCACGCCAGACATACCAATCCCGCTTCGGATTGTCACGAGAGCTGCGCGATTCACGGAACCAGGAATGTTGGTCGGAAGTGTGGTTGAGAACGAGCTCGATGATGATCCGCATCCCTTTATCGTGGGCTGCGGCGAGGAACGCCTTGAAATTTTCCAGCGTGCCATAGGCCGGGTGGACGGCCGTGTAGTCCGAAATGTCGTAGCCATCGTCGCGTAACGGCGAGGGAAAGAACGGCAGCAACCAGATGGCATTGACCCCCAGCTCTTGCAGATAGTCCAGCTTCTGCATCAGGCCCGGGAAATCTCCAATACCGTCGCCGTTGCTGTCGCAAAACGTGCGGACATGAAGTTGGTAAATGATCGCATCTTTGTACCAGAGAGTTTCCGGGGACCCTGCCAATGTTCGACTCTCCTCTCGACTTCGAAATCCAAGCAACAATGTTACAAGAAGTAGTCGAAATCTCGTTCCGTACGCACTCGTCGCCGCACTTTGAAGATATGCGCCGGCAGGACCGCAGGGTTCAGTTCAACGTAATTCCAGGCGCCGTGCCACAGGTACCGCGCTTCGGTCAGCAGGTCGTGTACCTGGTATGACTGATCCGGAACAAGTTGGAAATCTGCCAGCGGAACCTCGACCCAGCCCGACTGCTTGTAATGAGGATCCAGATTCACGATTATCAGAATAATGTCGGACAGATCGTCGCTGGCCTTGCTATAGGCAACGAGCTGGTCATTGTCGAGCCGGTGGAATCGCAAGCTCCAATCGCTCTGCAGGGCACGATTCTCCCGCCGAATCTGGTTCACGCGCGAGATCAATCCTTTTAAGCTCTCAGGACTGTCAATGTCCCACGCTCGCAGCTGATACTTTTCCGAATCCAAATACTCTTCGCTGCCCTGGCGCAGTGCCCTGTTCTCGCATAGCTCGAAGGCCGGGCCGTAAATCCCGTAATTCGCACTGAGAGTGGCTGCCAAGACAAGGCGCGCCATAAACGCTGGCCGGCCTCCATACTGCAAGTACTCAGTGAGGATGTCGGGAGTGTTCGGCCAAACGTTCGATCGCATATATTCCCGTACCGGTGTCTGAGTAAGCTCTGTGAAATATTGGGTTAGCTCCCATTTGGTATTCTTCCAAGCGAAATACGTATAGGATTGTGTGAATCCGAGCTTTGCCAGCCTTTGCATCACTTTCGGACGTGTGAATGCTTCGGACAGAAAAATCACTTCTGGATATTCCCGCCGCACTTCTCTCATCAGCCATTCCCAGAAATCGAACGGCTTGGTGTGCGGATTATCAACCCGGAAGATACGGACACCCTGCTCGATCCAGTAGAAAACGACTCTCTTTAGTTCATCGCAGAGCTCTGTAGCGTATTCACTCTCAAAGTGAAATGGATAAATGTCCTCATATTTCTTTGGCGGATTTTCTGCGTATTGCACGGAACCATCGGGCCGTTGGAGGAACCATTCTTTGTGTTCTTTGACGTACGGATGGTCCGGCGAACACTGGAATGCTAAGTCCAGAGCGATCTCGATGCCCAGTTCTCGTGCCTTGGTTTGAAGTTGCTTGAACTCTTCGAGGGTCCCTAGCGCAGGATGAATCGCCACATGTCCACCTTCATCAGCGCCAATGGCCCAAGGACTTCCAGGATCGTCGGCTGACGGCTGAGGAGTGTTGTTTCTTCCTTTGCGCTGGGTGCGACCGATCGGATGAATCGGCGGGAAATAGAGAACGTCAAATCCCATCTGGGCAACATATCCAAGCCTCTGAATGCAGTCACGAAAGCCGCCACTCTTATTGGGGGCCATCGCGGACGAACGCGGGAACATCTCGTACCACGTGCTGTAGCGCGCCTTGTCGCGATCTACCGTGACACTGAGCTGTTTGTCATACGTCGTCGCCTGGCTGCGATCAGTATAACGGCGCATCAGTGCCGCCAACTCGGCGTTCCGCGCAAGCTTTGCTACCGCCTCGCCGCCTGCGCGCGAAAGGCTCTTCAGCTCCGCCGCGAATTGGGCAGCCAATTTCTGCGAATCGCTTCCTTGCGCTCGGTCTGCGGCGGACTGGATCAACCGTGCTCCCATAGCCGCAGCCACGGAAATATCTTGACCTGCTTCGAATTTTTTGACGGTATCGCGACTCCAGCTTTGAAATCCATCTACCCAGGCTTGGACGGTGTAGAAACAAGATCCCAGGCTCTCCACATAAAATTGTCCTTGCCAACGATCATTCACCAGCGGACGCATGACCGCTTCAAGCCATGCGCTTTCTCGCTCCGGCCGGTATAAAACTACAGCGTTGAGAACATCATGGCCATCAGCGTGAATGTCCGCCTCAACCACGACCTGCTCCCCCACAGTACGTTTGATAGGATATTTTCCGCCATCAATTTCCGGCGCCAGATTCTCGATGACAACCCGTCGTAAAACTAGTCGCGGTTTTTCGAGATTAGCTTTAGGGGAATTCACAATAACGATTCTCCCTCAGAAAAGCCGCACATAGGCCGGGGATTCGGGTAATTCCTTCGCGCGGCGTCCGGGCATGCTGTTTCGCATCACAGTATACATTGGTGCACGCTCGGTGATTGTCGAGAGTCGGGCTCGGCGGCTCAGTGAAGGCCGACCTGGCCGCGCACGGATTCGATGAGTTTCGCGGAGTCGTAGCCGACGCCGTCCTTGAAGACGATATCAACCTTTTCGATGTCTCTAATGTCGGCGGAGGGGTCTCCCTGCAGCACGACGATGTCGGCCGCTTTGCCGGGAGCTAGCGTGCCAATTTCATCGAGTTCGCCGAGGAATTCGGCGCCGTTCGAAGTGGCGATGTGAATGGCTTCGAGCGGCGTGAAGCCTGCCTGGACGAGGAGTTCCACTTCACGCTGGTCGCCGAATCCAGCGATCACGCCGCCGTATCCTGTGGGATCGAGTCCCGCGAGAAGCAAACCGCCGCGTTTGACGAATTCGCGTTCGAATTCGAACTCCTTTTTAAAGAGCGCGGGCCAAAACGAAGTGGCGGCGTGATCGGAGATTGAGGAGCGCCGCTCCAGGTATTCGATGCGAGTTTCTGGAAGCATAGCGTCGAGGATGCGGGCATCGAGCGGAGCACGGTTGGGCACAAAGGTTTCGAACACGGGCAGGGTCGATGTGATAGCGACGTGATGAGCGACGAGATCGCGGATCATATCTTGAACTGGCCCGGCAGCGATGTCGAGATCGAGAAGGGATTTCTCGGCGGCGGAGGGATCGGGGCACTGACCGGGTTTCTTGCCAGGGAAAAATTCGGTGTCGACGAATAGGCCATGTTCCAGATCATCGATGCCGAGAACAGCGGCCTCACGGAAACCGATGGAGCAGAGATGGCCAGTGACCTTGAGCCCATGAGCATGCGCGGCTTTGACCGCCGCTGCGAGCTCGTCAGGCGTAATGTTCATATAGGCCTTGAAAGAGGTTACACCTTCCGCGATCCAGTATTCGACGGTGCGCCGAGCGTCCTCGGCGTCTGTGAGTTGGCGCATTTGCGGAGTGAACGAGCCTTTGCCTTCCAGATATGGTCCAGTGACGTGAATCTTGGGACCGGCCATTTTTCCCTGGTCGATGGCTAGCTTGAGTTCGAGGTCCGTGTACGTTTCGATGCTGCCAGTTGTGCGAATGGAAGTGACACCGGCGGCAAGGTACAGGCGCGGGAAGCTTGTCGCGTGTTCCGGATAAAGCGGAAGCGATCTTCCGGGTGCGGGATAGTACATGTGATCGTGCATGCCGACGAGGCCAGGGATGACCGTGCGATCGGTTAGGTCGATGGTTTTCGTGCCGTCGGGAATTTTCGTGGTTGCGGCGTCTCCCATCGCCGCGATCTTTCCATCTTCGATCAACAGTGTTTGATCTGCTCGCGCGGCGGCGCCGGTTCCGTCGATCACGCGGACGTGCGTGAGCGCGATGCTAGGCGCGTCTTCGCGCACGAACGGGCGCACACGCGGCGAGAGCTTCGAGGCGGCTTGCGACCAAACAAGAGAAGGCAGCAGGATGAAACATAGAAGCAGGAACGAGAACTTGCGCATGGAGTCTCCAAACCTTCGCAGATAGCGCTGGCGTGAGGCAGTCTATTTACACGGGAGCCCAAAAACAAGGACGCGAAGCAGTGCGAAAAGGTTTTTACAAACGACGGGACAATCTTTGAATCGCGTTGTGATAGATTTTTCGCCGCCGAGGTGACTGATGATTCGACCGTCTTTTCGTTCTTGCGGCGCCATGCTGGCCGCGAGTTTTCTTGTTACGGTGGCTTGCGCGCGCCCGCAGATGACTGCCCCCGCAACGACCGAGGGGGAGTTCGTCGTACACAATTTCAAATTTCACTCCGGCGAATCATTGCCGGATGTGCGGCTTCACTACACGACGCTGGGGAAACCGGTCCGTGATGCGCAAGGCCGCACGACGAATGCGGTGCTGATTTTGCACGGCACGGGCGGCAGCGGCCATCAATTTCTAGCGGCGTATTTTGCGGGCGAACTATTTGGTCCCGGGCAACCGCTAGACGCAACGCGTTACTTTATTGTTCTACCGGACGGAATCGGCCACGGGCAATCGTCGAAGCCGAGCGATGGCTTGCACGCGCATTTTCCGCAGTATGACTACGACGACATGGTTGTGCTCCATTACAAGCTGCTCAACGACGGTCTCGGCGTGAACCACCTGCGGCTCATTTTCGGAACGTCGATGGGATGCATGCATTCGTTTGTGTGGGGCGAGACGTATCCGGACTTTATGGACGCGCTGATGCCGATGGCGTGTCTGCCGGTGCAGATTGCTGGGCGAAACCGGGTTTGGCGCAAGATGGTAATGGATGGGGTTAGAAACGATCCGGAGTGGAAAGGCGGCGACTACACGACGGAGCCCCGACAGGGCCTTCGCATCGCGCTCGACTTTCTGATTATCGCAGGGAGTGCTCCGCTGCCGATGCAAAAGAGCATGCCGACGCGCGACGATGCCGACAAATACCTGGACAAATATTTTCACGATCGGACCGGCGGGCTAGATGCCAACGATTTCCTCTACCAGGTGAACGCATCGCGGAACTACGACCCGGCCCCGCAACTCGAAAAGATTAAAGCGCCGGTGATGTGGATCAATTCAGGCGATGACTTTATCAATCCGCCCGAGCTGGGGATTGCCGAGCGCGAAGTGAAGCGATTGAAGAATGGGCGTTTCATTTTGATTCCGGCGAGCGAGCAGACGTTTGGTCATGGGACGCATACCCATGCGGCGTTGTGGAAGGAGCGTCTGGTGGAACTGTTACACGAGTCGACGCGTTAGGAGCGGAACAAGGAACTACTGTGCTCCCGGCTTCTTAACTTTGTATAGGCGTGCAAATCCACCAGAACCGACAGCTATCAGGTAACCAGTTCGGGTCTAGGGTCCGAAGATCGGCGCGAGACAGGCAAGACGAGATGTCGATACGCCACATCTCTAGAGAGGCGATGCCGGATTCTTGGAGTTTAGCTACCACGTCAGCACGGAGATGTATCGGCAACGGATAGGCTGCACCCAGACCAGGGCGTCACACCTCGACTCCACAAGAGTTCCCCGCGCCAAAATCAACTTCTACGGTTTGCGCGTTTTAATCGGCCACAGTCGGTCTGCTGCCAAACTCTAGATTTTTAGTTAACACAGAAATGATGTTTCACTGTCGTCCATCTGTGGTACGCTGGGGTACCTTAAGGCGCTTTCCAGCTTTTTGGCTGTCACCTACATCGCAAGGTGACCATGACGACAATCCCGCCATGCCGTCAGACGCTTTGGTCCACTTCCCGCATTTAGCCTGAGCGACAGGTCCCGTGAAGCTGGAATGCTCCGTAGAACGGGGGTCTTATGTGTCCATCGTGCAGGTCCAACTATCAAGCCGAATTTGGTAGTGAGATGATTGTGCATCTCTCCGGACGCGAAAATCGGGATAAACCGGGTGTCTGGGTGTTCTCGAAGCTGTCTATTTGTTTGGACTGTGGTTTTTTGCAATCGAAAATCCCGGCGTCCGAATTGGCACAGCTTGCCGCCAGTACTCCGACTAGTGAACGACTCGTGGGAGAGCAGGCGGGTGAAGACGCACTCAGCGCGGATCGCATACGGAGGGAAGCGTGAAACCGTAGTTTCTCGATGGACTATCGAGGAACAGCATTCAAGATCGCCGCGTCAATAGTAGCGAGTAACTGGCTCTCGGCTTGTGCTTTCACCACGTAGCCCCGTGCGCCTGTGTTGAGAGCTTCCTCGATCACGTCAGCGGAGGACTCTTGACTCAGGAAAATCATCTTGGACTCTGGCAGTAGTGCGCGAATCCGTCGTGCAGCCTCGATGCCATTCATCGTCGGAAGCCCGATGTCCAGTAGTATCAAATCCGGTTTCAATTCCGCCGCTTTTTGAACAGCTTCGGCTCCGTCGGACACTTCTTCAATGATCCGCAAATCGCTTCTTCGCGCAAGCAGGGAGCAGACGAATTGTCGGAAAAGCGGGAAATCTTCCGCGACGAGAACGCGAACTGCGGCGGTGCTAAGGCAATCGACTTCAAGTTTCAGATTCAATTCAGCCATTCGCACTTCAGGAACATCGGCAACTAGTCAAGAATATTAATCCTTAAGGGCTGAAATTCAAGAGAATTCAGAATCGGTGCGCTGCCGGAGGATGTCCGAGTTTTAGTTGATTGCAGCGACTCTCGATGTTCTGCACAGTAATCGTACCTGCAACCAAGTTCAAGCAACTTCTACTGTTCGGACCTCCTTTGACCACCGTGGTGTTCTCCCTCCGTGGCTCTTTGCCACACTCCCAACACGTGCTTTTCTCCGCTTTCCGCGATCCCCAGAGCCACCAGCACCTGGCCGCCAAAATGAATGCCATCGATCATCGGCACCACCAGATTCAGATCTTCTAAGCGCCGTTCGCGCAGCACCCGCAACTGGTTGCAGCTGGCCGCAACGAACTGCGACTCTCCACCGCTCGCCGATAGTTCCGCGTGGACAGTCCGGCCACCCTGCGTTCCCCCACCGCTCGTTGCAGTTTTCCGTCTTGCTGCAACTGACCGCAGCTCTCCAGTTCCACACAAAGGGAGAACTCTAGACAAGTTTCTGGCACTAGCGACGCGTCGAAGACGCAGTTAGGGCTTATCGGGAGTTATTACCCTATCCGAAGGTCCAGTCGACCCGAATGTCGGTAAAACATATTCCTTCCCAAGAGCCGAAGCGTAATCTAAAAGCAATATCAAACATTAGGAAAGCCCAGCTCCCCGATCGGTTGGCCAGTATGCCCTGCAGTCGTGCGGATCAACCGACGAGAGGAAGTTCACCGGAGAGTTGTGCGTACACTTTCCTGGACTGAAAAACATTGACAAGCCAGTCGAGTGGCTACTTCCAGTGCTTGTTGTGTGTTTGGATTGTGGCACAGCTGAATTTACTGTTCCGGAAGAGGAGCTGCGCCAACTCGCAACGGGAGACGCTGCCGCGACAGGATAACCTAGAATTGAGTCTTACTTCTCACTGCGAATAAACGGCTGAGTGTTCCGCACAGATGCTCTGGAAAACGCGCTCGTCTTCCTCGCCGTGAAAGCTGCTCAAGGCGTACCCACAGAGGATATCCGCCCCAAAAGTTTTGCCTACCTCGTCCCATAGTTGTTCGACACGAATCGCGGCGTCGGCCTTACCCTCAGCCCACAAAACAGAAGTACCTTCTCCGCACGCCACAACGCCGTGCTGCTTTGGCTGCTGCCTCAATGAGACCACCTACAACCGGGAAAAATCGAGTCGAGTCAGGCATACCATTGACCATAAATGTGGAGAACGTTTTGTTGACATCCAACTGAATGTAAGCCCCCTGTTGGGTGCTGGCACTAACATCTATGCCTCGTGCCTTCAACCCCACGAGACCCTCCCGGTGCGACTCGGTAATGGCAACGATAGCCGCACGCCCGGACTTGCGGGCTACAGCGATAAAGCGAGCAAACTTCTCAAGAAGAAATGCATCGTCGGGATAGAATTGAACTTCATGAAGGTGAGGATTTTTCTCTCCTGCGGTCTGCGTGGACTCATTGCTTTTCAAGGCGCTACTGACAAATTGCTTGCCCCGCAGAACCGCTTCGATAGCAGGCCAAAAATCGCGTTGGACGTTCATCTTATAAATGTAGCCCTGAGCGCCCATGCCCAAAGCTGCCCGCACGACGCCGAGGTCACGGATCTGACTGAGGAAGATAATCTTGGAGCTGGGCGAGAGTTGTCGTATCTGCCGGGCGGCTTCGATTCCATTCAACTTGGGGAGACCGATATCCAGCAGAATTATCTCCGGTTTCAGGTCTCGGGCTTTCTGAACAGCTTCTAATCCATCTGACGCCTCGGAAATGATTTGTCATTCTGGCCGCGCTTGAAGCAGCAGACGGACTTGGCGTGGCCAATCTGCGGAATCATCAGTTATGAGAATTCGGATTGACGACAACGGTTGCCCTAACTTTGGGACCGCATCAAAATATCCCCGCTGAATCGAATCTACGAACTCAGATAAATTGCCGATCCTCATCCGGCGGCGTAGGCACGATGCGCTTCCGCCGGAAGAGGCACACAAGCGTTGATCGTGGTGCCATGGCCTGGCTCCGACTGGATGGAAAGCTCTCCGCCCACCAATTGCAGTCGCTCCCGCATGCTAATGAGTCCGATGCCGCGATGGTTGAAGGCGTCTTGCGGGTCAAAGCCAACCCCCGGATCTTTCACGGTCAGTTGTACCTGTGCCGATGTTCCGCTCAGTTCCACGTTAAAGCGACGCTCACCACTGTGCTTGATCGCGTTCTGCAGGGCTTCCTGTAATACACGGAACAAACAAAGGGCAATTTCTTTGGGCAGGCTGTGCGGTATTCCTGCCTGGCTGAATTCAATCTCTACCTGCTGTTGCTCGGACAACTCTTTGCAGAAGCTGCCT
>Ga0210406_10002962_pt1 | contig 18927 bp, 22 predicted proteins | sample IncBWC30MmetaG_FD_155454 | JGI IMG/M metagenome (GOLD analysis project Ga0210406, IMG submission 155454) | Forest soil microbial communities from Barre Woods Harvard Forest LTER site, Petersham, Massachusetts, United States - Inc-BW-C-30-M | ecosystem: Environmental > Terrestrial > Soil >... | reverse complement strand
GAAGCAATCCAGTTCTGGGTTTGCTGCGCTATGGATTGCTTCGCTTCGCTCGCAATGACGGGATGGCTGTTTGACAAGTGAAGGCAAAGCACGTGGATGGCCGGGACAACGCCCGGCCTTGACGGAATAAGTCGTTGCCGCGGGATCGCGGCTCACATCCTCTCTTGCCCGGCGGGCACCACCTGACCGCCCCGGCTCTGCTGTTGCTGTTGCCGCTCTTGCTGCCTCTCCTGCTCGTTGGCGCGATGGCGGCCGACGAGGCATCCGGCGGCGGCGCCGAGCACACCATGATGTCCCGCGTAATGGCCGGCGATGCCGCCGACCACGGCGCCCTTCAAGCAGCCCTTGGCGTCGGCCGAATGAGCCGCGAGCGAAAGCGCGGCCGCAGCGAGCAGAGTGACAACTATTTTCATGACGAGCATCCTCGTGTGGCGATCCGAACAGACAATCGCGGTACCCACGATCCGGTTCCCCGCCCGGCGGGATCTGACGCGAAGGGTCATTCCGGGATGGTGCGCAAGCACCAGACCCGGAATCTCGAGATTCCGGGTTCGCTCGTTTCACTCGCGCCCCGGAATGACGCTCGCGCGTTGGGAATTGACGCATTTGTGCAATGCAGAATTGCCGATTGCATTCCGCCCGGTTTCCGTTATTTGAAGCTTCAACTAATTAGCGCAGCAACCGCGCCGGGCGCCGCTAATGATGGCGCGCCCCAAAATGGCCGGTTGCTGTTTTGCAATCCAGCTTTGGGAAAGAACCAATGACAGAGCACAGCCTCTGGCGTTTTTCGCGCGCGTTGCACGGCGCCATCAACGAACGCCAGCTCAATGACCTCGAAGACGTGATCGACGAGGACGTCGATTGGACGATCTATGGTCCGATCGACATGTTTCCGTTTCTCGGCGCGCGCCGCGGCAAGCCCGCGGTGCTCGATGTGATCAAGCAGATCGCCGATAATTTCCGGGTGCATCGTTTCGACCGCGAGGCCGTCATGCTCGGGGCCGATTCGGCGGCGTCGATGCTGCGCTACTCGCTGACCGCGCTCGATACCAACAAGCCGATCAGCGTGCGGATTGCGCATTTCGCGCAATTCAAGACCGGCCGGCTCTCAAGCTTCCGCGTCCTCCTCGACACCTTCGATCTGGTGGAGCAGGTGCTCGGGCGTCCGATCGATCTGCCGCGACTCACCTCGCGGGCGTGACCGAGACTCCGTCATTCCGGGATGGTCCGAAGGACCAGACCCGGAATCTCGAGATTCCCCGATGCGCAATTGCGCATCTGAGGTCTGGCGCTAACGCACCATCCCGGAATGACGGTGCTGGACGGCGCTGGGCTCAGCATTTCGGGCTCGATCGGCGAGACCGCGCAAGGCGCGCCACCCATAAGAGCGTCACGGCCGGATTCAAGCACAGCTGGTAAGCACGACAGTTTGCCTACAAAACTTGCCGGCCGGACCCGCCCGATCCCGTGAAAGATCGAGGATTGCCGCATAATGGCCGCGATGTGGTCAATATCGGCATCCCTGATGCCGCTGCTTTTTCGTGCGGGGAACTTCCGCGCTCGCTTCACACGCGACAACAGGGGAATGGCCGATGAACGCTATCAATCGTTCTGAACAAGTTGAAGCAACCGAAGAGGACACCGACCTCTCGGCGGTCTCGGAGGTCGAGGCCGGTATCCGCGATTTCGTGCGTAACGACATCGCCTATCTGCGGCGGCCGTCGGTGGTCGCCAACGCCGAGCCGCTCGAGCCGAACAACGAGGCCGCTGTCAACAGCGTCAACTCGCTGATCCAGCGCGTCGCCGGCACCTCGCTCGCCGAAATCGAAAAGCTGATCGGCGAACTGGAAGGCCTGCGCGACCTGCTGCATGCCGAAGGCCAGCGCGTCCAGCGCGAGATTTCAGGCTACGCCCAGCTCAGCCAGGCGGCGATGAAATCCACCCGCATGATCGCCGACAATGTGACGCAGTGGAAGCGCGCCGCTGACGGACTGCGCAACGGCTGACCATTTGATCATTTCCGACGTTAAGAGCCGCCGCGTTCCCGGGAAGGAAGCGTGGCGGTTCTCAGTCGATCAAAACCGGGACTTTCCGAAAATCGATTTGAACTTTGCGGGCCGCCATGCGACCAACAGCCGGCCGCTTCGCGCAAGCCGCAGAATCCCGGGGGACACATCTTCATGCCGACCATCCAGCCCGACAACTCCGATCCCATGCCGCTGCGCACCTCGCCGCACCGGGTGGGCACCCTCATGATCAGGTTTGTCGGTCTGCTGTTTCTGACCGTGGCGGTCCTGGCGCTGCTCTACAGCCGCTGACCGCGCCAAACGCTTTGTATGGTTACTAAAATCTGGCTTATCGGCTCTCGATCGGCGCGGCATCCAGCGAAAGGGCGCCGTCGGCGTAGCCTTTCACGATCATGGCCGCCGTCAGCATCACTGCGAGCGTCACGGTCGCGAAGATAAAGCCCAGCAGTTTCAGGCCGCTGCGGTCTGCCATGATCGTCCCCCGTCAAAGATTTCCCCGGGACCATATGCCAGGCATAACGTTCAAAATGCGTTAGCGAAGAATGTTCCCAGTGGCGGCTGGTTAATACTCGGTCATCGCCTACCGCTCGCCGATGGCCGTCCGAACGACGGCGTCGCTACCGCTCGCCTATGGCTGCACGCTGCGCCGCGGCACGAAGGCGGTGGCGAGCAGCGAGAACACCAGCTCGCCGCGCTGATTGGTGCCGGTGTTGCGGGCCTGCACGATGCCCCATTCGGGGCGCTTTTCCGAGGTCCGCTTGGTTTCGATCTCGCTTGCAAAACTGATGGAGTCGCCGGCGAGCACCGGCCTGATCCAGCGCAGCTCGCGAAAGCCCGGCGAGGGTCCCGAGACCGCAACCTCCTCGCCGCGCGCAGCCGCTTCCTTCGCCAGCCGCTGGGCGTCGGCGACGAGCAGCTTCATGCAGACGCATCCGACGTGCCAGCCCGATGCCGCGAGCCCGCCGAACAGCGACTTCTTGCCTTCCTCCTCGTCGAGATGGAAGCGCTGCGGATCGAATTGCGCGGCGAATTTCTTGATGCCCTCGGCGGTGAAGGTGAACGATCCCAGTTCACGCCGCTGCCCGACCTCTATCTCCTCGAAGAAAAACATCAGGCACCGCCCTCGCGCCGCCGCACGATGATCGGCGAGACCATCTCGCACAGCGCCTCGCCCCTGGCGTTGCGGACCACGCTCTTGAACGTCACGATCCCGGTGTCTGGCCGGCTCTTGGAGACCCGCGCCTCGGTGACCTCGACGTCGAGCAAGAGATCGTCGCCCGGCCTTAAGGGAGCGAGCCAGCGGACCTCATTGACGCCCGGCGAGCCCATCGACGCGGTGCGGCCGAGAAATCCGTCGCACATCATCCGCATCATGAGCGAGCAGAGATGCCAGCCCGACCCCGAAAGGCCGTTCAGCAACGAGCGCTTGGCAGCCTCTTCGTCCAGATGCATCGGCTGCGGATCGAATTCGGCGGCGAAAGCGAGGATATCCTCACGCGTGACATGGCGCGGTCCGAATGTGCCGAGGCGGCCGGGTGGAAAATCTTCGAGGGTTAGTGTCATGGATTGCGGATAATGTGGGACGAAGCCCGATTGTGGCCGCACTTTGCGGCAATCACAACCGGTGCGCGCGCATGGCTCGTGCTACTTGTGAGGCTCATATCCTATTCGCCGGGGGACAACGATGTTTGAATTTCAGGACCTTTTCCAATGGGACCGGTTTATCACGCCGACCATCATCAAGACGTTTTATTGGCTGGTGATCGCCCTGATTTGCCTGTTCGGCCTATCCGGCATCTTCTCAGGCCTGGCGGCGATGGCGATCAGCCCGTTCGGCGGATTTTTGCTGCTGCTGTCCTCGATCGCGAGCGTCGTCGTCGGCATCGTGTTCTCGCGCATCGTCGCGGAATTCATCCTGATCGTGTTCCGCATCAACGAGCATCTCGGCGCGATCCGCGACCAGGGCGGGATGCGTTAGGTATTAAACCTGAAATGCATGACGTCGCCGTCGGCGACGACGTACTCCTTGCCTTCCAGCCGCAACTTGCCGGCGTCGCGCGCACCCGCCTCGCCGCCCAGCGCGACGTAGTCCGCATAGGCAATGGTTTCGGCGCGGATAAAGCCCTTTTCGAAGTCGGTATGGATGACGCCCGCGGCGGCCGGTCCCTTGGTGCCGCGATGAATGGTCCAGGCGCGGGCTTCCTTCGGCCCGACCGTGAAATAGGTGATGAGGTCCAAGAGTTGATAGCCGGCGCGGATCAGCCGGTCGAGGCCGGCCTCCTCAAGCCCCAGCGTCTCCAGGAATTCAGCGCGCTCCTCCCGCGAGAGGGTCGCGATCTCGGCTTCGATCTTGGCGGAAATCACCACCGCAACCGCGTCCTCTTTCTTGGCCTGCTCGAACACCTCTCTGGAAAAGCCGTTGCCTTCCTTGGCGGAGGCCTCTTCGACATTGCAGACGTAGAGCACCGGCTTTGACGTCAAGAGCCCCAGCATGCCAAAGGCGCGCTCCTCTTCTACCTTGCGCTCGAGCAAGCGCGCCGGCTTGCCGTCGCGCAACAGCGCGAGCGCGCGGTTGACGAGGTCGAGCTGCTCCTTGGCATCCTTATCGTTGCCCTTGGCCTTTTTGGCGAGATTGTCGAGGCGCTTCTCCAGGCTTTCGAGATCGGCGAGCATCAGCTCGGTCTCGATGGTCTCGATGTCGGAGAGCGGGGCGATCTTGCCTTCGACATGGGTGATGTCGGAATCCTCAAAGCAGCGCACCACATGCGCGATCGCGTCGACCTCGCGGATGGTGGCGAGGAACTGGTTGCCGAGGCCCTCGCCCTTGGAGGCGCCGCGCACGAGCCCTGCGATATCGACAAAGGTCAGCCGGGTCGGAATGATCAGCGCCGACTTGCCGATATCGGCAAGCTTGTCGAGCCTGGGATCGGGCACCGCGACCTCGCCGACATTGGGCTCGATGGTGCAGAACGGATAATTCGCCGCCTGCGCCGCCGCGGTCTCGGTCAGCGCGTTGAACAGCGTCGATTTGCCGACATTGGGCAATCCGACGATACCGCATTTGAATCCCATAATTTTGTCCTGAAGTCCGCTCGTCACGATCGGCGCGCTATGGCGCGCCGTCATCGCCGTTGTCGAAAAATCCCTTGGCCTGCATCGCCAGATGCACCTTGTTCTGGAACGCCGAATCGCGATCGGTGGCGAGCAGGCCCGCGTTCTCGGCGACCGCCTCGCACAGCGCCGTGACCCAGGCGCCCTCGTCCTTGGCGAAATCGGACAATACGTAAGGGTGCACCAGCTCCTTGACGCCGGGGTGACCGATCCCGAGCCGCACCCGGCGATAGTCGTTACCGATATGCGAAGAGATCGAGCGCAGCCCGTTATGACCGGCGATGCCGCCGCCGACCTTGACGCGCACCTTTGCCGGCGGCAGTTCGAGCTCGTCCTGGAACACGGTGATCTCGCCGGCGGAAAGCTTGAAGAAGTTTGCAGCTTCCTGAACCGCGCGCCCGGAATCGTTCATGTAGGTCAACGGGCGCAGCAGGATCACCTTCTCGTGGTCGAGCGCGCCTTCGGCAGTCTCGCCCTGAAAGCGGCGGCGCCATGATGCGAAACCATGACGTCGCGCAATTTCATTGACGGCCATGAAGCCGATATTGTGCCGGTTATGGGCGTATTTCGCGCCGGGATTGCCGAGGCCAACAAAGAGTCGCATGACGCGGCATCCCGCGCTTGCTTACTTCTACTTCTTCTTGTCGCCGCCGCCGGCGGGCGCTTTCGCGCCAGCCGCCGGAGGCGGCGCCGCAGCACCTGGAGCCGGAGTACCGGCCGCGGGCGGCGCGCCAGCCGCCGGAGCCGCGGCCGCAGCGCCAGCCGCAGGCGCCGCACCGGGCAGCGGCACACCAGTCGCAGCCGCCGCGGCGGCAGCCGCAGCCGCCTTTTGCTCTTCGGCATAGCCCGACGGCGGCACGATGGTCACCAAGGTGATGTCCTCGCGCGCCAGCGACTTGACGCTTGATGGCAGCGTGATGTCGGACAGATGCAGCGAGTGGCCGATCTCAAGACCGCTGACGTCGGCATCGATATATTGCGGAATGTTGTCGACCGAGCATTCGATATCGAGGGTATGGGTGACGATGTTGACGGTGCCGCCGCGCTTCACGCCGGGCGAGGCGTCCGCCCTCTGGATGTGCAGGGGTACGCTGATGCGGATGGTGGCGCCTTCGCCGAGCCGCATGAAGTCAACATGAACAGGGAAATCGCGCACCGGATCGAGATGGAAGTCGCGCGGAATCACGCGATGCTTCTTGCCCTCAAGATCAATGTCGTAAATCGTGGTGAGGAACCGCCCCGCGAGGATGCGCTGGCGCAAATCGGCATCGTCCACCGAGATGGGTGTGGGGGGTTGGTTGTTGCCATAGATCACTCCGGGCACTCTCCCGGCGCGACGCTCTGCCCGTGCGGCCCCCTTGCCGACTGACGGACGTGCGGTCGCCTTCAATTCCTTGACCGTCGCCATCTTCTTAAGTCCTTGTTTTTGTAAAAAGTTAAAGGCCGCAACGCGGCCCATTTTCCGGTCCGCAGCAAGCCTCCAGGGGTGCGGGGGCTGCGGACGTGGCGGGCTTTTAGCCTCAAAGAGCGGAAATGACAAGGAAATGAAGGGGATTTTCTAGCGCTTAGGGGCCGCTCTCTGTCCTCGTCATGCTCGGGCTTGACCAGGCTTGTCCCGGCCATGACGGGGTATTAGCCACCCGTCTTCTGGCTGCCGTTATCCGGCGCTGTGGGCGAAACGCCCGGTTTGCCTTCGAGCGCGGCGATGCGCGCCTTTAGCGCCTCGTTTTCCTCGCGTGCCAGCCGCGCCATGTCCTTGACTGCCTCGAATTCCTCGCGCTTGACGATGTCGAGGTCACGCAGGATTTTTTCCGCCTGATTGCGCAGCACCGTATCGACCTCGCGCTTGACGCCTTGGGCTGCGCCCGCGGCGTCGTTCATCAATCGTCCGATCTCGTCGAAAAACCGGTTGGTGGTCTGAGTCATGCGAAATCTCCACTCGGTGGGATAGCCCGCGCGTCAAGTCAGACAATGGCTATTGCGCAGACGCTGTTCAAGACCCCGCAACATGGGGCTCACGCGGCAAGTCGCCTTGTCACGTCATGGTTTCCTTGCAATCGTATTGAAGCCCCAAGGTAAAACCGAAACCCCAACGACAAAGCAACGCCCCATGATCGACCAGCAGATCGAAATTCCCACCAAGGACGGCCATACCACCACCTTCATCACCCATCCCGAACGCGGCGGCCCTTTTCCCGTCATCATCTTCTACATGGACGCGCCGGCGATCCGCGAGGAGCTGCGCGATATGGCGCGCCGGCTCGCGACCTCCGGCTATTACGTGATGCTGCCGAACCTCTACTATCGCTCCGGCGTGATGGAGCTTGGGCCGATCCCGCCAGACCCGGAAGCGCCCGAGCGCAAGCGCATGTCCAGCTAGATGCCCTTTCTCCTCATCACCTTTCCGGTGTTTGATCCCATAGCGATCGCGCTCGGGCCGATCGCGATCCGCTGGTATGCGCTGGCCTATATCGGCGGCATTGTGCTTGGCTGGATCTACGCGCGCTCGCTGCTTAAGAACGAAAAACTTTGGGGCGGACCGGCGCCGATCAGCCTGCCGCAACTCGACGATTTCATCCTCTGGGTCACGGTCGGCATCATCCTCGGCGGCCGCACCGGTTACGTGTTGTTCTACAATCTCGAATTCTTCATCCAGCACCCGGCGGAGATTTTCGAATTGTGGAAGGGCGGCATGTCGTTTCACGGCGGCTTTCTCGGCTGCGTCGTCGCGGTGATCCTGTTTTGTCGGCAAAACAACCTTCCGATCCTGTCGCTTGGCGACATCACCACCGCGGTCGGGCCGATCGGCCTGTTCCTCGGGCGGCTCGCCAATTTCATCAACAGCGAATTATGGGGGCGACCGGCCGATCCTAGCCTGCCCTGGGCGATGATCTTTCCCAATGGCGGGCCGCTGCCGCGCCATCCCAGCCAACTTTATGAAGCGGGACTTGAAGGCATCCTGCTGTTTGCGATTCTCGCGGTGATGATCCGGCTCGGCGCGCTGAGGCGGCCCGGCCTGATCCTCGGCAGCTTCATTGCGATTTACGGAGTTGCGCGCGTCATTGGCGAGCATTTCCGGGAGCCCGATCCGCAGCTCGGATTTTTGTGGGGCGGACTCACCATGGGGATGCTGCTGTCGGTACCCATGGTCATTGCCGGCGCAATCATTATTGTATTGGCATGGCGGCGCCAGGCGCCGACGCGGGTCGTCAAGTCAGTTGCAGATCGTTAGCCGTTCAAGGCAGGCCGTGGCCGAATATTCCCCGCTGCAGTTGGAGATCAAGAAGCTGATCAAGTCGTCCGGTCCGATGCCGGTATGGCGATACATGCAGCTGTGCCTGACGCATCCCGAGCACGGCTATTACCTGTCGCGCGATCCGCTGGGACGCGAGGGCGATTTCACCACCGCGCCCGAGGTGAGCCAGATGTTCGGCGAACTGCTCGGACTGTGGACGGCATCGGTATGGAAGGCGATCGGCTCGCCGCCGGTGCTGCGGCTGGTCGAGCTCGGGCCCGGCCGCGGCACCATGATGGCCGATGCGCTGCGCGCATTGCGGGTACTGCCGCCGCTCCATCAGTCGCTCAGCATCCATCTGGTCGAGATCAATCCCGTGCTGCGCGACAAGCAAGAGGAGACATTGTTCGGCGTGCGCAACGTTGCCTGGCACGACAGTATCGACGAGATACCCGAAGGCCCGGCGATCATTCTTGCCAACGAATATTTCGACGTGCTGCCGATCCACCAGGCGGTGCGACAACAGAGCGGCTGGCACGAGCGCGTGGTCGAGCTCGACGATACCGGCAAGCTGATATTCGGCGCCGCACCCGAGCCGATACCGCGCTTCGAGGTGCTGCTGCCGCCTTTGGCGCGCGCCGCGCCCGGCGGCGCGGTGTTCGAGTGGCGGCCGGACTCCGAGATCATGAAGATCGCAACCCGCGTGCGCGATCAGGACGGCGCGGCGCTGATTATCGACTATGGTCATCTGCGCAGCGACGCCGGCGATACTTTCCAGGCCGTCGCCCGCCACAGTTTTACCGATCCCTTGAGCGCGCCCGGGCAGGCCGACGTCACCGCGCACGTCGATTTTCAGGCGCTCGCGCGCGCTGCCGAGGATCTCGGCGCCCGCGTCCATGGCCCGGTGACGCAGGGCGAGTTCTTGAAACGGCTCGGCATCGAGACCCGCGCGGTGACGTTGATGTCGAAGGCCACCCATGAGGTTTCCGAAGACATCTCCGGCGCGCTGAAACGGCTGACCGATAGCGGCCGCGGCGGCATGGGCTCGATGTTCAAGGTGCTGGCCGTCTCGGAGCCGCAGCTCACCTCGCTTGCGGGGTTCAATGACGAAAAGCCGGGGACAGGGACCGTACTGCCATGACTCTGGGTTCACCGCTGCTGTCGGCCATTCCCGGTCTTCGTCACGCCTTCTTCACGCGCGAGGGCGGGGTGTCCGACGGTATTTACGCCGGCCTCAACGGCGGGCTGGGCTCGAACGACGATCCCCGCAACGTTGCGGAAAACCGCCGGCGGATGGCGGAACAGCTGGCCGTTGCGCCCGATCATTTCCTCAGCGTGCACCAGATTCATTCGCCGGATGCCGTGGTCGCCAGCCGACCTTGGGAGAGTGGGCCGCGGCCGCGCGCCGACGCCATCGTCACGCGGATAGAAGGTCTTGCGATCGGCATCACGGCGGCCGATTGCGGACCGATCCTGCTGGTCGATCCCAATGCGCGCGTGATCGGCGCCGCGCATGCCGGCTGGAAGGGCGCGCTGACGGGAATCCTGGAATCCACGATTCGTGCCATGGAAGGGCTCGGCGCGGAGAGAGACGGCATGGTGGCCGCGATCGGCCCCATGATCCGCCAGCACTCCTATGAGGTGGGGAGCGAATTCGTCGAACGCTTCATCGACGCTGAGGCCGACAATGCCGTGTTCTTCATGCCGTCGACCCGCGAGCGCCATTCGATGTTCGACCTCGCCGGCTTCATCCGGATGCGGCTGGAGAACGCCGGCGTGCTGATGATCGACGACGTCGGCGTCGATACCTATTCCGACGAACGTTTTTACAGCTACCGGCGCTCGGTGCATCGCAAAGAACCCGATTACGGCCGCCATGTTCACGCCATCGCGCTGGAAGCCTGACCGATTCGAGTTTTGGCAAATTGAGGGCGGCATCGAAAGATTTCGCCCGGTCCTGATGTCTGCCTGCCCTAGACCTTGATGCATTTTGGCGATATCGCAGAGGCAATGAGGGACGCGTCAATCACTTTGTACTGCGCAAGCGGGACGGCGCTGCGCGCGTGCGTTGCGGCGCTGCTGCTTTCGGCCGCCTGCGCGCTCGGCGGCTGCGCCAGCGGCAGTGCGAGCAGCGGCGCGTTTGCGATGGCCGGTGGCGGCGATAGCCCGACCATCGCGTTCGAATCGATCGATGGTCCGCCGCCGCCGGTGTTCGACCGCATGGTGAGCGTGCTCGACAGCGAAACTAAATTGCGCAGCCTGCAGGTGGTCTCGCGCGAAACCCCGGCCGCCTATCGCGTGCGCAGCTACCTCGCGGCCCAGGTCGTTCGCGGGAAAACGGTGATCGCGTGGGTCTGGGACGTCTACGACCGCGACCAGCAGCGCGCGCTGCGGCTTTCCGGCGAGGAGGCGGCCGGCAAGGCCGGACGCGACGCCATACGTGACCCCTGGGCAGCGGCCGACGACCTCGTGCTGCGCAGGATAGCGCAGGCCGGACTGAGCGGGCTGTCCGGCATGATCAACGGGGCGCCGCCGGATGCATCCCCGCCCGCCGGCCCGACCAAGCGCGGGCCTGCGGTTGCGAACGTCGAGGCACCCGCACCCTCGCCCGCTTCTGGCGCCTACCGCCTGGGCGCACTCGGTTACACCGACCGGTAACCACCCCCCAAACGCCTGACCGGATTCAGGAATTTTGGGCAGGAAAACCCGCCCCGATGGGTTGCCAGCGCCGCCACCGGCCTGATATCTCCTCGCTCGTTGAATTAAGCCGGTTCCGCGGGAAGACCCGATATGCTGAACGTCGTATCCAGCAAGACACGGGGAGAAGCCTCGATGTCGGCCAAGAACGGCTCCATCAAGCTTGTCGCCGGTAATTCCAACCCCGCGCTGGCGCAGGCCATCGCGGGCGGCCTCGACCTGCCGCTGACCAAGGCCGTGGTCCGGCGTTTTGCCGACATGGAGATCTTCGTCGAGATCCAGGAAAACGTCCGCGGCTCGGACGCCTTCATCATCCAGTCGACGTCGTTTCCGGCCAACGACCATTTGATGGAGCTTTTGATCATTACCGACGCGCTGCGCCGGTCGTCGGCGCGCCGCATCACGGCGGTGATCCCCTATTTCGGCTATGCGAGGCAGGATCGCAAATCCGGCTCGCGGACGCCGATTTCGGCCAAGCTGGTCGCGAACCTGATCACGCGCGCTGGCGTCGACCGCGTCATGACGCTCGACCTGCATGCCGGGCAGATTCAAGGCTTCTTCGACATCCCGACCGACAATCTCTACGCCTCGCCGGTGATGGTGCGCGATATCAAGGAGCGCTTCGATCTCTCCAAAGTCATGGTGGTGTCGCCCGATGTCGGCGGCGTGGTGCGCGCCCGCGGGCTTGCCAAGCGCATCAACACCCCGCTCGCCATCATCGACAAGCGCCGCGAGCGCGCCGGCGAATCCGAGGTCATGAACGTGATCGGCGACGTCGCAGGCTCCACCTGCATCCTGGTCGACGATATCGTCGACTCCGGCGGCACGCTGGTGAACGCCGCCGACGCGCTGCTCGCCAACGGCGCCAAGGACGTCTACGCCTATATCTCCCACGGCGTGCTTTCGGGCGGCGCCGCGGCGCGCATCACCTCCTCCAGGCTGAAAGAGCTTGTCATCACCGACTCGATCCAGCCGACGGAAGCCGTCATCAAGGCTCCCAATATCCGCACCCTCTCGATCGCGGCCTTGATCGCGGAGGCGATCGGCCGCACCGCTGCGGAAGAGTCGGTGTCGAGCCTGTTCGACTGAATCGGCAACTGCGCTCGCGTGTCCCGGACGCGGTGCAGCGCTTTTCGCGCTGCTCCGCAGAGCCGGGACCCAAACCTTCCAAGAAGCAACATGGACCCCGGATCAGCAGCGCACCACGCCGCAAGCATAGCGCGTCGAAGACGCGCGTGAACGCGCTGGTGGCGCTGCGCAGCATCCGGGGCACGCCCCACGGCGCTCACTCGTGCCCCGGGCGCGGGATCAGGTTCATCACCGTCCGCACATAACCGCCATCGACCGTGATCTCGTCGCCGTTGACGTAGGCTGACCGGTCGCTCGCCAGGAACAGCACGGTGTCCGCGATGTCCTGCGGCATCCCGATCCGCCGCATCGGCGTCACCGCGGTGCGGCGCTCGGTGACCCCGGGCGTGTCGTAGAACGACTGGCTCATCGGCGTGATCACCATGCCGGGGCTCACGACATTGCTGCGGACGCCCAACGGCCCCCATTCGCTCGCGAGCTGGCGCGACAGCATCACGACGCCGGCCTTGCTGACGCTGTAGGCGCCGCTCTTGCCCTGCGCATGGGTGCCTGCGATCGAGGCGATATGGACGAGACTGCCGCGGCCGGCTTTCCGCATCTGTCGGCCGAAAATCTGCGCGCACAGGAAATAGCCGGTGAGGTTGACCGAGAGAACCGCGTTCCACTCATCCAGCGACAGCTCGTCAAGCCCGCCGGGCCGCAACACCGCCGCGGTGTTGACCAGCACGCCGCAGGGTCCGAGCGATTTCTCGATTGTCCCGGACGTAGCCGTGACGCTCTCGGCGCTGGTGGTGTCGCAGCGCGTCACCATATGGCCGCTGCCGACTTCGCGCAGCACCGCGTCCGTCACCTCGAGGCCGCGCTCGTCGCGGTCGATGGCGGCCACCCTGGCGCCGGCCCGCGCGAGATTTGCGGCAACAGCGCGGCCGATGCCGCCACCCCCGCCGGTCACCACGCAGGCGCGGCCTGACAGGCCCAGCCAATCGGAAGAGTTTTGCCCGGTCATGATCGTCTTCCCATTTCAATCGCGCCAGTGAGCCCAGCGTAGCCCATCTTCACGTTTCGAACAGCGTTTCGAGTCACCTCGCCCCGCTCTTGTCCGCCGAAGCCCGCCTTCGGGCGAAGGCGGGTGCGGGGAGAGGGAGAAGACGCAACTCCGCATTCCCGCGGCGCGGATTCCGCCCGAGTCATGCATGAAACTTGTCCCTCGAAAAGCAGAGGGCGCAGGGAAAGCCGGGTGCCTATCAGAAACATCTGATGTCAACGCCAGCGAAGCCGACCTGACAATACGCGGCCGCTCGCTTTGCCGTGATTTGACATTTCCTTCACTTTTGTCAAATTCGTCAAATGACCCCGCGCGACCGCATTCTCGAGGCAGCGATGACCGTGTTCCGCCGCCATGGCTTTCGCCGCTCCTCGATCGAGCAGGCGGCGGAAGCCGCCGGCCTGACACGGCAGGCGCTCTACCATCATTTTGAGTCGAAGGAAGCGCTGTTCCGCGCCGTCGTCGAACGGGTTTATCAGGACGCGCTGGCCGCCGAGATCGCGGCGGCGGAGGCAAAAGAGAAGGCGGGCGGCGGCCTCGCCGATATTCTGGTGGCCCAGATCACCGCGCGGCTCACCCATCTGATCGCCTCGCTCGACGGCTCACCCCATGTCGAGGAGCTGTTTTCCGAACATCTGGGGCAGAGCCGCGACCTCTATCAGAAATATGCTTCTCTCTCGGCCGCGCGGGGCACAGCTACGATCGAGCGGGTGCGCGCCAAGCAAAAGCTCGGCTTGCGGATGGTCGCAAGCGAGCTCTGGCGCTGCGTCGAGATGGCCGTCAACGGAACCAAATCCGCGTACCCGAAGCTGCAGCCGCTCGATGCCTTCTTTAGAGATCTCGAAATCATGCTGCGCACGCTGATCGCCGGCGCTCTCGGTCCGTCGCTCAAACGGCGTATGGTGAAGGCAACAACCGCGAAAAAATCTTCCCGCACAAAACCTGGAGATCGGAAATGAGCACCATGACGATCAACGGCCGCCCCGCGCCGCTCCCCGACGACCCCGATGCGCTGCTGGTCGATGTCATCCGCGACCGGCTCGGCCTGACCGGGACCAAGCTCGTATGCAGATCCGGGGTCTGCGGGGCCTGCACCGTGCTGCTCGACGGCGTGCCGGTCGTGAGCTGCCTGTTGCCGGCGCAAGCAGCGGCCAACAAATCGGTGACCACGGTCGAAGGCATTGCTGCTGCCGGCGATCTGCACCCGATCCAAAAAGCCTTCATGGCGCACGATGCGCTGCAATGCGGATTCTGCACGCCCGGCTTCGTCGTGGAGGCGACCGCCTTTCACGATCGCTGGCGCGCGGCCAAGGGCACGGCTGCGCCGTCGCGGGAGGAAATCGCGGCAGCACTTTCGGGGCATCTTTGTCGTTGCGGCGCCTATGAAGGCATTTTTCGCGCGGTCACCGAGGCCTGCGCCGGCCGCTTCGACGGCAAAGAAATCGTCACGCAGCGGCTGGAGGCGCGGGACAAGGTGACCGGGGTTGCAAAATACACCGTCGATATCCGTCATGACGGACAGCTCGAAGGCATCATCCTGCGCTCGCTAGTTCCACACGCCAAAATCACCGAGCTTGATCTGGCACCGGCGCGCGCCGTTGCCGGCGTCGAAGCCGCCGTCTCGCTGCTCGGCGACGACCGCATGGTCCGCTTTGTCGGTGATCCCATCGCGGCCGTCGCCGCCAGGGATCGCGAGAGCGCACTTCGCGGCATCGCCGCGATCCGCCTCGTCAGCGAACAACTCCCCTCCGTGATCGGACTGGACGCGGCAAGACGCACCGACGCGCCCGTCGTGTTCGAAAAAGCCAACCGCAAGAAGGCCGGCAATGTCTCGGAAGGCAATGCAGCACCCGCGCCCTGGAAAGGAAACGTTCGCGGGCCGTCGGCGGCTTTCTCAAAGAAAGCCAAGCAAGCGAAGAGTTTTCTGAGCGAAGCGCGCGCGGCGCGCGATCCGCTCTTGGTGGAAGCAACTTTTCGCGTCGCGACCCAGTCGCATGCCTGCCTGGAGCCGCACTCAACCGTCGCGCGGTTCGACGGCGAGCGCCTTACGCTTCATGTCTCGACGCAAGGTGTGTTCCACATCATGGAAGGCATCGCCAAGCGCTACAAGCTGCCCCACGACAAGGTCCGCGTCATCGCCGATCATGTCGGCGGCGGCTTCGGCTCCAAGGGCGCCATCGGCGTCGAGACCATTGCCGCGATCGAGCTTTCGCGCGCCGCGAAAGCGCCGGTGAAGGTCGCGCTCGACCGGGAAGAAGAGCTTTCGGTGACCGGCTATCGCCCGGCCGCCGAGCTCAAGCTCGCGCTGCTGCCTTCCGCGCAAGGCAATCTGAAGGCTTTATCATTGACCGCCCATGCCGATACCGGTGCTGCGATCAACTCGACCATCGCGGCGCTGGCGCGCCTGATCTATCCGGCGGAGGCCAAGGAGCTGGCAGATTTCGACGTCATCAGCAACCTGCCGCCCGGTGCGCCGTTCCGCGGGCCCGGCGGGCCGCCGATGGCGTTCGCGCTCGAGCAGGCGGTCGACGAGGCCGCACTGCGCCTGCAAATCGACCCGATCGCGCTGCGCAAACGCTGGGACATCGATCCCAATCGCCAGCGATTATACGATTGGGCTGAAAACCTCGAGGTCTGGCGCAACCGGAAAGCGGCCTCGGCACAAACCGGCCGCTACCGCAGGGGCGTCGGTGTTGCGACCGGATACTGGCTCTATTTATGGCAACCGGGTTCGACCGTTGAACTTGCGATCAAGGGCGGACGCCTGGTCGCAAGCACGGCCGCGCAGGATATCGGCACCGGGACGCGGACCGTGATCGCCAATACGGTGGCACGGGAATTCGCACTGGAGCCGCAGGACATCGAGGTTCGAATCGGAGATTCGAATCTGCCGGAGGGGCCGGGCTCGGGCGGCAGCCGGGTCACCGCCTCGATCGTGCCGCCGACCCTGCTCGCCGTTCAAAAGCTGAAAGCGGCGATCGAACGAACCGCGGCGCGGCCGCCGGTCGCGGGCTCCAACGCGCCATGGCGCGAGCTGATCGCCGCCTCCCCCGATCTCACCGTGTCGGCCGTGCGGCCGAAGGACGGCAGGAACACCGCGCCTGGAATCCAGTCGCCACTGAAGCAGGCGGGATTCATGGGCATGGTGTTTGGCTGGATGCTGCGCTATTTCAACAATCTCGCGGTCGGCGCGGGCATGCCGAGTTCGGTGCAGGTGATCGAAGTCGAAGTCGATACCTGGCTCGGGCATGTGCGCGTCCTCAACGCGCACACCGGCATTGCGATCGGCAAGCTCGCAAGCCCAGCGCTGGCGCGAAGCCAGGCGGCGGGCTCGCTCATCCAGGGCATCGGCTACGCGCTTTACGAAGCGCGCGAAACCGATCCGAGAAGCGGCCACATCCTCACCTCGGGGATGGAGGATTATCGGATTCCCGGCATCGCCGACACGCCGCGGCTCGACGTACATTTCGACGAGGCCGGCTTCGATCACGTGCCGGGCGGCAGCGTCGGCATCGGCGAGGTCGCGACCGTGCCGACCTCGCCGGCGATCGCCAATGCCATCTGCAACGCGATCGGCGTCAGGCCGACCGAGATTCCGATCCGGCCCGACCGGCTGCTCGCCGCGCTCAAAGGGAGGGCCGCCGCATGAATCCGGCATCGATGACATCATCGGCCGCAGCGCCGGAATTCCGCGCTGCCGGCACTGATCTTTCCGAAAGGCGGCGCAGCGGCGTCTCAAAAGGTCCGCTGATCGACATCGCATCCGCTGAAGACACCGGGATCGCGTGGGGCGCCGAAGGTGTTGCGACCATCGGCGCGTTCACGACCATCGCAACGATCGCAGCCGACGCACGCATCGTGAAAACCTATCCGGGTCTCGCGGCGGCCGCCGACGGCCTGGCAACGCCGCAGATCCGCCATCTCGCCACGCTCGGCGGCAATCTCGCGCAGCGTTCGCGCTGCTGGTATTTTCGCAATCCGCACATCGATTGCCTGAAGAAGGGCGGCAGCGACTGCCCCGCCCGCGACGGCAACCATCTCTACGGCGTGGCGTTCGATCTCGGCCCCTGCGTCGCGCCGCATCCGTCCACCATGGCGGCGGCACTACTGGCTTACGAGGCGACTATCGCTACCGATCGCCGCGGCGATCTCTCGATCGCGAGCCTGCTCGGTGACGGCTCCAACGGCCAAGCGGACCATGCGCTCGCATCCGGCGAAATGATCCGGAGGATCGTGCTCAAAACCCCGCTTGCCGGCGAACGCGCGGCGTACAAGCGCGCGATCAGCCGCAGCTACGCCGAGTGGCCGCTGGTCGAGGTCTGCGCCCGCGCGGTGATCGCGGACGGCGTGTTCCAGTTCGTCCGCATCGCCGCCGGAGGCATCGCGCCGGTGCCGCTTCGGCTCTCGGCGTCGGAAGCAGCGCTTAAGGGCAAGCCGGCGACGCCCGCGACCATCGCCGGCGCCGCAAGCCAGGCCACGGCAGGCGCAAAACCGCTGCCGATGACGGCATACAAGCTCGATCTGTTGCGCGGGCTCGTTCGCGACCTGTTGGAGGGGCTGGCGGGATAGCGGCCTCGTGGTTCGAGACGCGCGGCGCTGCCGCGCTCCTCACCATGAGGGTCTAAGACCTCATCCTGAGGAGCGCGCTTTGCGTGTCTCGAAGGATGGCCGCGAGTCCACCCTAGCCTACTCGTCCGCGAACTCGTCTTCTTCGTTGACCTTGTCGTTGTTGCGCGGGCGCGACGCGGTCTTCTTCCCCCCGAGCGATCCCGTCACGGACGGTTCGCGCGAGGCGTAGGGGTTGCGCGCGCCTGCCCGCGCCGCGATCTCCTCGCCGGAAATCGCTTGAGGCTCGCAAACGACCCGCCGCGAGGCGCGGCGCATCAGATCGACGTGGATGTGATCGTAGTGATAGGCGTTGGAGCCCGGCGCCAGCACGGTCGAGAACTGCTGGCACGCGGCGGCCTGCACGTCGCGCAGAAAACCCTGCTCTTCCGGCAATCCCCGCCAGCCGTCCTTCACGGTGATCCGCCGTCCGTCGGCGAGCGTGAAGGCTGCGATGTCGAGCGCATTGCCGAAGGCGTGCTCCGAAATATGCGCGCTCGCATTGCCGTTCATGCCGCGGCAGGAATAGGCGGAGATCTGCTTGATCTCGACGACGCGCGCGCCGAACCAGCGCGTCGCTGCCGGCTGCACCGAATCGGCCAGCCAGCGATCCAGCGCCGAGACGATCGGGCAAGCGAGTGTGGCGGCAGGCCTCACCGCGACCGGGCCGACGGCGGCGACGGGATTGGCTTGCGCCGGCCCCAGCCACAGCGGCGCCAGCGGCTGGGCATCGGGCGGCGAATAAGGCGCAATGGTGCGATCGCGTGACGGTGGATAGGGTTGCGCGCTCGCGGGCGGAGAGGCCTGCGGCGCCGGATAAGGTCCGCGAACGACCGGCTGCCTCACCCCGGGCACGCCCTCGGGCGGCAGGTTGATCTCATCCTGCTCGGGCGGAACGCCGGGCGCCGTCAACGAGATCGGGCCGTTGGGCGGCGCATAACCGAGCCCGCGCACGGCGGTCTGCGGATCGGTTTGCGGATAGCTCGGGTTTTGCGGTGAGGGCGGCCGCGGCTCTCGGATCGGCCAGCGCGGCTGATTGCCGATCGCCGCAGGCGGCCGCAAATTCTCGTCGGCAAAGCCATACGACCCAAAACTCTCGCCAAGGGCTGCGACCTTGA
>Ga0210406_10002961_pt1 | contig 18931 bp, 15 predicted proteins | sample IncBWC30MmetaG_FD_155454 | JGI IMG/M metagenome (GOLD analysis project Ga0210406, IMG submission 155454) | Forest soil microbial communities from Barre Woods Harvard Forest LTER site, Petersham, Massachusetts, United States - Inc-BW-C-30-M | ecosystem: Environmental > Terrestrial > Soil >... | reverse complement strand
CTCCAGAGTTCGTTGTTCGGTGATGTCCACGGCAATGATTTCATAGCCGGCGAAATTGCCGTTCTCGTCAAAGGCGCCGCGGCCTCCCAATCGCACCTTCAGAAAGGTTCCATCTTTGCGCTTCCACTCGATTTCGATGGGTTCGATTTGTTGCCGCTCACCGGAGCCCGCTGTGAAGGGCACGCTCTTCCTAAGATTTGGAATGATTACCGAAGCGCGGTTCGCCGCCAGGAGCTGTTCTTTCGAATCGTAGCCCAGCATGGTTACCAGCGCCTGATTAACGTCGAGCAATTCTCCTTCCGCATCGCACTGGTAGATTCCATAAGCCGGGTTGTCCACCAGGGCGCGGTAGAGAGATTGCGAATGTTGCAAGGCTCTTCGGGCGTCGTCGAGTTCGTCCCGCAGCTTTTTGACATTCAAGGCCCGGCGAACGGCGGTGGGTAGGTGACTCAGATGTTCCCGGGCGACGTACTCGAAACTCCCTTGTTCGCCGAGCTTGGCCAGAGACTCCATTCCAAAACGCGGGGTCAACAAAATAAGCGGGATTTGCTGTGCGATCTGGTGAAGGAGCAGTATCGCTTCGGGCCCCTTGCAGCTCGGGTTGGGAAACTCAACGAGGAGGACGTCATACGTGTGGGACTTCAGTTGTTCCATGCACTGCGGCAGATTCAATACAAAGTCGGGGGTAACGGTAAACTGCCCCTTATTGAACTCCTGCAGGCAACTATCGATTGCGTCCGCATCCCGGTGAATGAAGAGTACCCTGAGCGGACGCGTTCTGTGGGGCTGGGATCTCTCCCCGGCTGGATTCCCGGAGCCGGACTCGCCACGCCCTTGATTCGCCTGAGAAATGGAAGCCATAGTCTTAACTACCAAACCGGCCCGCAACCGACGGAAAGCATTAAGAGATGCGGACCTGTCATGGTTAGACTAATTGGGTGACCAATCTGAATCTGTTCCGTTTTGGACATGCGCCCTATCGGTTAACCAGGCTATGCCCAAGGGCTATCGGTGCAGCGGGGTTGCAATCCGCGAGGTCTGTGGCACCACTGGGCAGGTGTGTACAAAAGCGGACAGTCACCCTGTCACTTTGCATTGGACAATCGGCTCAGGATTAGGATGCCACATCAGGAGAAGCAGGATGATTTGTTGCCCGAACTGCGATAGCGCACGAATCCACCAATCAAAGCGTAAAGGGATTGTGGAAAAGCTGATCCTGGCCCTGCTCTTTGTCCGGCCCTTTCGTTGTGAACTATGCGACCAACGCTTCTTCCGCCGCTCGTTCGCCACGGATCCCAATGCTTCCCGTACAGCGGCGACGGATTCATAACTTGAAACAAGCGGCCCGCATGGCGCGCTCCTTCGCCGCAACATGATGAACAATCAAATTCGCCGGGAGCCTCGTTGGCCCGCCTTCGTCGCCATGTTGGCCGCTGCGGGTGTGTATCTGGCATTGCCAGAGCCGCTGTCCCTGGGTCCGAGTTGGTTGTTGCTCTTGATTATCTTGCTTTTGCTGATTCCGATTGTCGTTTCCGATCGCCGCGGCAATCACAAACTAACCCGGATTCTCACTTTCACCGCCAATGGCATCATCACTATCGCCATGATTGGGTCGTTAATTCAGTTAGTCCAGGGCATTCCGCAACATCTTGAGGCGCCGAAAGCGCTGCTGCGGTCGGCGGGCGCGCTTTGGATCGCCAATATTCTGGTCTTCGCACTCTGGTACTGGAAGCTGGATGGGGGCGGTCCACTGAGGCGGGATCTTCAGCACGGCCTTACAAAGAGCTCATTTCTCTTCCCCCAAATGCTGGGCCGGGAAAACCAGGATTCGTCGTGGAGGCCGAATTTCGTGGACTACCTGTTTCTTGCGTTCAACACGAGTACCGCTTTCTCACCGACGGACACGGCTGTGCTGTCACGCTGGGCGAAGCTCGGCATGATGCTGCAGTCGTTGATTTCCCTGATGATCATTGCCCTCCTGGCCGCGCGAGCCGTAAATATTCTTTGAGTGGCTCGCGACAGTGGCGCAACGTATCCTACCCGTGACGAGAAGTATTCGTCGTTTCAAGATTTGTACGGCAGGCGGGGAGCCTCTTCCTTGAGGGTCGTGCCACTGCGTTTCAGGGTCATCATTTGAGCTGCGAGATGCGTGATTCGGCCGGCGGCATCCTCCGCGCTGACACCGCGAGCGTGAATGTTGGAGACGAGGTTTCTGTCCGCGTCGGTGTTTCCCGAACGCGGAGCATAGGCCATGTAGGCAGAGAGACTTTCCGCGGTAGCAAGGCCCGGTCGCTCCCCGATCAACAATACAATTACGCGGGGTGCTAGAAGATCGCCGATGGTGTTCATGATGCCAACGCGGGAGTACCGCACGGCGAATGCTTGCCCGATGGACCAACCACGGGCTCGAACCTGTTGCTGAAGGAGTTGAAAGAGGAGAGGCACCTGTGCGGAGACCGCGGCGCTGGACAGGCCATCTCCGATCACAATCTGGAAATCGGGCGCTTTGGGGCAGCGCTGAACGATCAAGCTCTTTGCGGTATCGCTGAGCGCACGGCCAAGGTCTGGACGCAGCAAAAACTGCGATTTCGATTGCGCTTTGCTTGAAACCTGGAAGAGGCCCCACTGCACGACGAACTCAGGCGGGAAATCTTTTTGCAGGTCAAACTCTGCCCAGACTGCATCCATCGCACTCGCGTGCGCTCCGCGAAGCTCCAGCGCCATCCGCGTCGAATAGGCAAGGCCTCGCTCCACAAAAATGCGCGCCGGGGTACGCGCGCGGATTTTGCGCACAATCTCCGGCCACGCGGAGAGCGAAGCAAGCTTTTGGTCGTCGTCCATGGTTCAGGAGAGGTCACTTCAATCAAGAAATCTTTTCTATCATCAACTTCCGCGAACCCTACAACCATCCTAATTGACAATCCAGCTCACTGTAACATCGCCAAGACCCTGAGTGTATAGCCACGTGAACGGCAAGGAGCTTATGTGCTTCCGGATCTGGCCCGCGAGTGGGCTGTCATAGAGCAGTGGCAGAAATAACTTAGAAGCTTTGACGGGCATCGAAGCATCGAAGAAGACGAGGAGCTGACATGAAGATTGGAATCATCGGCGCTGGGGCCATCGGGAGCACGCTCGCGCGTGACCTCGTGAAGCTCGGTTACGAAGTGTGCGTGGCAAACTCGCGCGGACCGGAGTCCCTCGCAGAGATCGCTGCCGCGACCGGGGCAACTGCCGTCGGTATTGCCGATGTGGTTAAGCGCGCGCAGTTGGTGGTCGTCTCGATCCCCGAATTTGCAATAGCGGAGCTCCCCCAAAACCTCTTCGCACGAGCGGATGAGAACGTCGTCGTCATTGACACCGGCAATTACTACCCGGACGTACGCGACGGGCGTATCCCGGCGCTCGATGCCGGCGCGATCGAGAGTCAGTGGGTTTCGGAACAGCTCGGTCGGCCCGTGGTCAAGGCCTTCAACAATATCGTTGCCGCAAGCCTGCGCGACAAGGGTGTCCCCGCGGGTACACCGGGCCGCCTCGCCTTGCCGGTGGCGGGTGACCGCCCGGAATCCAAGGCAATTGTAATGGATCTTGTAGACAGACTAGGCTTCGACGCGATCAATGGCGGAGCGCTCGGCGAGTCGTGGCGGCAGCAGCCGGGAACGCCTTCCTACTGCCACGATCTTGACGCCCACGCGATGAAGCGCGCGCTCGCTGACGCTCGGCCAGAGCGCCTCGCCCAGTACCGCGAAGAGTCGCTTGCCAGAGCTAAGGCGGTGCTCGCGGCCAGGGCGAAGGCCTGAGATCAAGGCCGACACCGGGCCCTTCCCGCTCTTACTCTCTTTAATCAGGCTGGATCAATACCGACCTTAGTATGCGTACGCCTTGAGAAACACGAAAACCACCACGCCGGTGATCGAAACGTAGAGCCAAATGGGGAACGTCCAGCGCGCGATTCGGCGGTGCATCGCGAACCGCCCCGTCAGCGAGAAAAAGAATGTCGTCAGCACCATCGGGAGAGCGACGACGGAGAGGATTACGTGGCTGGCTAAAATGGAAAGGTACAGCGTGCGCACCGAGCCGTGGCCGGGGAAGATCGTGTCGCCGTGCAGCGCGTGGTTCACGATGTAGCTGATGAGAAAAACGGAAGAGAACGCGAAGGCCAGCAACATGCTGGTGCGATGCGCTTCCTTGTTGTGATGTTTGATGAAATACAATCCCACACAGAGAGCAATCGCGCACAATCCGTTCAGAAGCGCGTTGAGGGCCGGCAAAAACATCCAGCGCCCAGTGAAATCGGCCGACGCATGATGCACGTACAGCAACCACAGCAGGAATGACACGGCAAGGCCGCTTACCACTACAATTGCCCCGATCACAGGGCGGGGACCTATTTCAGCCTGTTCCATCCTGACATTACATCACAAAACTCCATCCGGATGTCATCTCAGGCGGGTGAAGCGGGCTCCGACAATACGCCTTCGAGGCCGCTCAGGAGTTTTTGCCTCTTGCCGGAATCGAGAGCGATCGGTTCGCCATTGCGGTAGACCTCATTCTGCTCGAGCCATGCGAGGAATTCCGGGGCCGGGCGCAGGCCGAAGATTTTACGGACGGCTAGGGCGTCGTGAAAACTGGTGGACTGGTAGTTGAGCATGACGTCGTCCGCGCCAGGAACGCCCATGAAATAATTGCAGCCGGCGGCGGCAAGCAGAAGCATGAGGTTGTCGGCGGAGTTCTGATCGGCGACAGCGTGATTGGTGTAGCAGACGTCGCACCCCATCGGAAGTCTCAGCAATTTCCCCATGAAGTGATCTTCCAGGCCGGCGCGAATGATCTGGCGCTCGTCGTAGAGATATTCCGGGCCGATGAAACCGACGACAGTGTTGACCAGGAAAGGATCGAACGCGCGAGCGACGCCATAGGCGCGCGCTTCCAGCGTCAATTGGTCGACACCGTGATGCGCTTCGGCGGAGAGCGCGCTTCCCTGCCCTGTTTCGAAGTACATCACGTTGTCGCCGGCCCAAACCACTTCACGCGCCCGATGATGTTCCAGCACGCGCTCGCGGCCCTCCCGAAGGATGGCGAGATTGATGCCGAAGCTCGTGTTCGCTGCCTGCGTGCCGGCGACGGACTGAAACAACAAATCGATCGGCGCGCCGTGATCCAAACACGCCAACTGGGTGGTGATGTGCGCGAGACAACACGCCTGCGTTGGGATGGCAAACGCCGTGATGAGGCGATCGATGGCTTTCAGGATGGCGCCCGCCGTCTCGACAGAATCGGTAGCGGGATTCACTCCGATGACAGCGTCGCCGCACCCGTACATCAGCCCGTCAAACGCCGCGAGCAAAATACCTCCAATATCGTCGGAGGGATGGTTGGGCTGTAATCGAATGGCGAGGACGCCGCGCTCGCCGATGGTGTTTCGACACCGCGTGACGTTGCGAATCTTTGCCGCCGCGAGCACCAGATCCTTGTTGCTCATCAGCTTCGCTGCGGCCGCGGCCATTTCCGGGGTGATGGCCCATTTGAGCGACTTTAGATCAGCCTCGGTGGTCTGGTTGTCGAGGATGAATTCGCGAAACTGGCCGACGGTCATGCTGCGGAGCGGAGCAAACGCCGCAAGATCGTGAGAATCGAGAATGAGGCGCGAAACTTCGTCGGTCTCGGGGGGAATCAGCGGATTGTTCAGCAGATCAATCAGCGGAAGATCGGCCAGGGCGCTTTTCGCAGCGACGCGCTCGCGTTCCGAGGCGGCAGCGATCCCCGCGAGTTGGTCGCCTGATTTTTCCTCGTTGGCCTTTGCGAGGAGCTCCCGCAAGTCGGAAAAGCGATAGTGTTCGCTCATAGCCGGTGCAGCTAGTATGTCTTTTCGCTCTCCTCGAGGAAAGCAAAACAGTTCGGCGCATGCTGCGCTCTAACGCGAATCGAGCGGCGGCCGGAGCACGGAAACTTCGTTGGTGTCCGGCAGCGCCAGCCAGATGGTGCGGTCGGGATAGTAACGGAAGAGCTGGTCGTTGATTTCGCCGGGGAGGTCGCGCGCCCAGACAACCTTGGAAGCGTCAATATCAGCGGCGTTGAAGACCCACTCTTCGTGGACGCTATGATCCGGGCCGTAGCGAACGAGGACCACGTGCTTTCCCGGCGTGGATTCAAGATCGTGCAGAAGGTCGGCGCGATCGGAAAGTCCCCAGCCGCCCCAGCCTTGCGGGTCGCCGAGCCTCTGCGCAACCAACAGGGAGACATCAACAACAAGAGCGAGGAATATAGCGCGGGAAAGAGCGGCGCCGATGGGTCGCCCGAAAATGCGAATGGCACGCAAGTGGCGTATCGATTGGGCGAGAGCCGCGAAAAGGACAGCGGCGGCAGGAGCGATGTAGTGAGGCCCCGGCCAGACCACCAGGCAATAGCCAAGCAAAACGGCCAGGAGAGTGAAAAGGGGCAAGCGGAGACGCCCATCGCGGTAGAGAAAGAAAAGGCCGGGCACGAGCAGCCAGCAAGCCGGCCAGAGGAAGGCGAGCGAGCAGTGTTCCCACTTGTCCTGGAAAACGGATTTGAGCGTGGCCCAGGTGCGGTCATAGGCGAGCCGTTCGTATTGATTGTAGAAATTTTCCATTTCGGCGTTGTCGTAATGAATCGGGGTTTTCGGCGTTTGCCACACGAACATCGCGGCGCGATCGTGGAGCCGCGCGTCATAGGCGTAGGGCGGCTCGGCGGCGTGGCCGGTGACGCGCCAGTTGTAGCGGGCCATCAGGCAGCCCGTGAACAGCAGGATGACGCTCGCAGGAAACACCACAAGCCGAAGAGCCGCGCGTCGCCTCTCCGCTTCCCTGGATTCACGCCAAAGCCAGAAGAGGGCGGCGGCTAAAACAGGGACGCAGAAAAAAACACTTTCGTACGGTCGACTGTTGAACAGTATCGCAACACCCAGGCCGAACAAAATTCCCATCGCGAGCGATGGTCGGCGCCTGATGCGCCCAAACGCGCCGAGGACCAGCGCTCCACCGACGGCAGCCACGGCGCCGCCCCAATAACTGTTCATCCAATAGGAAGCGATGCAAAGCCTGAGCGCTGCGAGGACGCCCGCAAGAAACGCCCACCTTGCGGGCATCCACGCCTGCAGCATCCAAACGAAAGCCGCGGCCATCGCGGCGGCGCTGAGCAGCACGCCAATCCAGGGATTGCCGAGCAACTGGCCGAGCGCCAGCGCAAGCCCCTGCGCGGGAGGATATTTTGAGGCGTAAGTGGGAAACCAGAGGACGTGAAATGTCTCGAAACTTCTCCAGAGAGGATGGGTAGGATTCGCGAGACGGCCGTGGACAAACGTGTCGCCCATCAGGAGGTAGCTGAACTCGTCATGAATGCCGGGATTTGGAGCCGGAAGCCGGCCGAGCAGCGCGAGTCGCAACGCAATTACAAAGGAAAACAAAACGGCAACGGTCAGGAATTTATGAGCCGCGAACCGGGAGAAGATGCTCTCGATTCGTTCGATGAAGCGTTCCGAACGGTGAGGAAAGAAAATCGCAGGCAGCCCGAAAGCGAACGCGAGCAGAATCGTAACGGTTGGCTCGGTGAGCCAAGTGGGAGCGGAGGAATCCATCAAGAATTCGGAAAATCACCCGGATAAGAAACGCCAACGGGTGATGCTGGATTCCATTGTAGAGGATAGCGGCCGAAAATCAGCCGACTAATTGACCCTGAACGATTTGCGCGGCCCCGGCCACGTTTTGCCATTCAGGCAAGAATCCCATCGTGAAGAAGTAACGCCGTCCGTGTTCCACGCATCTTTCCACTGGGCGAATTGCGCCAATCTTTGGTATTTTCAGTCGGAGGCAACCATGAGGAAAAAACCAATGTGGATAACCATCGGCGCAATCCTGGCGGCGGCAGCTCTAATCGCTGTCATCAGCGCGAATCTGCGCGGCGGAGACAAATCGCCGGCTGTGGGAACGCCCGCGCCGGACTTCACACTGAATTCGCAGGAGGGAAAACCCATCAGCCTGCATGATTTCAAGGGCAAGTGGGTAGTGCTGTATTTCTATCCGAAGGATATGACCACCGGCTGCACGATCGAAGCCCACAATTTTCAGCGGGACATGGCGAAGTACGACGCGAAGAATGCCGTGATCCTCGGCGTCAGCATGCAGGACGAGAAGTCGCACCAGGAGTTCTGCGCGAAGGAAAGCTTGACCTTCAAGCTGCTGGCGGATACCAACAAAGAAGTATCGGAGAAGTATGACTCGGTGATGAATCTGGGAGTCGCGAAGCTTTCGGCGCGGCACACGTATCTGATTGATCCGAACGGAGTCGTCCGGAAAGTGTGGACGAGCGTGGATGTGAAAACGCACAGCGACGATGTGCTGGCCTCGATCGGCGAGCTGCAAAAATCGGCCAGCTAAGTCTAGCGGGAAACCGGGTGGTTTCAGGCTCCGGGATGCGCTAGAGTTTCGGAGCCTTTCCCTTTGGAGGATGTAGACATGAAACGCAAAGTTTTTTTCTTGCCACTACTTGCGCTGGGAATTCTGGCCTTCGGGCTGGCGTTGCGAGCGGGGGCGCCGAAGACAGAGACAGTGACCTACAAGAGTGGCGACGACACGGTGAGCGGCTACCTGGCGCTGCCGGACGGGGCGGGTAAGCATCCGGCGATCATCGTGATTCATGAATGGTGGGGGCTAAACGATTGGGTGAAGGAGCAGGCGCAGAAATATGCAGCGCAGGGGTATGTAGCCCTGGCCGTGGATCTGTATCGCGGAAAAGTGGCGACCAATCAGGATGAAGCTCACATTCTGATGCGCGGCTTGCCGGATGACCGCGGGATGCGCGATCTGGAAGCGGCGTACGCGTATCTGTCCTCGCGCCCGGACGTGAATGCAGGCAAGATTGGCTCGATCGGATGGTGCATGGGAGGAAGCTGGTCCATCAAGCTGGCTGTAGATCAGCCGAAGCTGGCGGCTTGCGTGGTGAATTACGGCTGGCTGCCTTCGGAGCCGCCGCTGGTGGCAAAGATCAAAGCCCCCGTGCAAGGAAATTTCGGCGCGGACGATCAGGGCATTCCGCCGAAAGATGTGAAAGCGTTCGAAGCCGCGATGAAAGGCGATGGGAAAATTGTGGACATCAAGATTTACGACGGCGCAGGCCACGCCTTTCAAAACCCCAACAACAAGCAGGGCTATCGTCCGGAGGCAACGGCGGACGCCAGCCAACGCATCTCGGGCTTCTTTCAAAAATATCTGCGTTGAGGGATGAGAAAACTCGCGCGGCAACTCAAACGTTTGCGAGAACTTTCAATCCGGGAACGCCGATCAATTTCTGGTCTGCAGTCACTAGAGTCAAATCATAAGCAACAGCCGTGGCCGCAAGAAAGCGGTCCGCGGGGTCTTTGTGGTTCGGGAGAATATAGCGCATGTCGTGCGCGATCTCCCAATTCAATGCCGCCTCAATCAATTCCACGTCCTCTGAGGTACGTGCGAACCACAAGGCAAAATCCTCGTGCATTGCGATTCTCTTCTTCTCCAGCAGGATGGTAACTTCCCAGATGCTGATGGGAGAAAGGTAGCGTTCATTGCTGGGCTCGTAGAGCGCCTGATGGACAAGGGAACTCAGCTTATGTGGTTCGCGGAGCATCCACAGCCAGATGTGTGTGTCGAGGAGGTAGCGCATCACTTTTCTTCGTCGGGATCGCGCGCCGCTTCCCAATCAGAAATGTCGGTTATGGGCCCGACGATGTCTCCAAGGATAGTGAAGGAACCCACGCCCGTGCCAAACTTTGGAGCGCGCTTGGCGGGACCCGGGGGCGTTATTTGCGCAACCGGATGACCGAATCGAGTAACAAGGATAGGCTGCCCGGTTTTCTTGACCTTTTCGAGGACCGCGAGGCAGGTGGCTTTGAATTTCGAGATGGCGATTTCTTCCATGACAGTGCTCCTAACCACCGGGAGAATAACATGGAATCAAACCATAGTCAAACCATAGTTATACTATAGTCAGACCATAGTCCAAATATTCAGTATCCTTTTATATTTCTATTGCTTGCACGGAGCAGAAATGCATATCGATTACGGCTCATCGTCGCCGCCACCGGCTTCGCTCATCTCGTGATCGAGAGGCTTGGTGGAATCGATAGACCGAAGGCCGACTTTCTGGAGTTCACTGCTGAGTTTGGGGACGGAGTTCTGCTTTAGGTCATTCCAACGCTTGAGTAGCGAGTCCAGTTCTTTGGTCAGCTCGGCATAAACTTTACTCGCCTGTGTCGTCGGGGCGGCATCCGCGGAATCGGCGATGCCCATCAATTGGCCGAAGTGCTGATTGAGGGTGGAGAAATTCTCAGGCTGCTTGCCGCTCGGCGGAGTTCCAAAGAAGGTGCTTGTGGTTTCGCCCGCCAGTGCAGCGCACTGCTTGTCGAGATCCTCAAGCGAATCGGCCAGCTTACCTTTTGCCTTCGCCGCAGACTCTTTCAGTTGCTCTCGCACGGACTTCACTTGGCTTAAGGCTTCGAAACTTTGATTCATACCGGAGACCGTGCCGGCCTCGAGCGCAGCTTGCGCTTGCAGACCCTGAAGGGGCGTCTTGATCCTCGGGTCCATTTTCACGGTCAGTGGTTGAATAAACTGCTTGCCATCCACCGTCAGCCGGACGGTGTAGCTTCCCGGCTGCGCCCAGGCTCCCAGCGGAAGCAACGGCGTGTCGTGCACGATCGCCGAGATGGGAAATTCTTTGTTGAGCGATTTCGGTGGCTCTCCGTGCAGATCCCACACGAAGCGGTGCATGCCCTGTGCGGCCGAAAGAATCCGCGAGGGTCGCACCCAATACGTGGGAATCGGATGTTCGGCGGCAATTTTGTCCATGGGCAGCGGTGGGTCAGTGCTTGAGTAGCGGCGAAGGATTGCACCCGCGGAATCCAGAATTTCGAGAGTGACCGGGCCGCTCGCAGCGGCGGCAAGGTAGTAGTCGACGATGGCTCCATCGGGCGGGTTTTTTCCGGCGGGCGTTTCCGGCGGCAACGGTGTATCGGGATTGCGGTCCCATCGCCAGCGCAGGGCTTCCTGCGGCTGGAACAGGAACGCAGGGGATTTTGCAATCTGGTCGTTCAGTTGGCGAAGCGGAGTGATGTCATCGAGAATCCAGAACGAGCGTCCGTGCGTGGCAACAATCAGGTCGTCGCCGTGAATCGCCAGATCGCGCATGGACGTGTGCGGCAGGTTCAGCTGCAGCGGTTGCCAGGAATCTCCGTCACTAAAGGAAACGTAGACTGACGTTTCAGATCCAGCGAAGAGCAAGCCCTTCCGCGCGGGATCTTCGCGGACGGCGTTGATCGGAGCATTATCGGGTAGCCCGGAGACAATTTCCTGCCAATTGGCGCCGAAGTCGCGAGTGCGGTAGATGTGCGGCTTCAAATCATCCAGACGAAAGCGATTGACGGCGGCATAAGCTGTTCCCGCGTCGAAATGCGAAGCCTCCAGAATGGAAACCTTGCTCCACGAAGTGAGCTGCGGCGGAGTAACATTTTTCCAGCTCTTCCCACCATCGCGGGTGATGTGAATCAAGCCGTCATCCGTGCCGGCCCACAGTGTCCCGGCTTCTTTGTAGGATGGAGCCACGGCATAGATCGTGCCGCGGTGCTTCCCTTTTTCCGGGTCGCCCGCGGAAAAAGCGCCGAGGTTGGCGGGGATTTCCGGCGATTCACGCGTCAGGTCCCGGCTGATAACTTGCCAGGAGCGGCCGCCATCCGTGGTCTTAAACAAGACATTCGCGGCGAAATAAAGTGTGCCCGGGTCGAACGGCGAAAAAACAATCGGCAGCGAGCGGTTGTACCGATACTGGCCGGTGCGGATGGGCTCGGGCGCCACATTCGCGTATTCGTTGAGCACCTGATTTGTGCGCGTGATGCGGCCGCCGTAGAGAATATTCGGATCGCGGGGGTCCACCGCAATGTAGCCATACTCTTCGACGCCGGGCAAATTCCATTCGCGGAACGTCAGTTCGCCAACATCGCTGCGGCTCATCACCGCGGCGCTGCCGCTCTCCTGCTGCGCGCCGTAAACCCAATAAGGAAAGCGGTTGTCGGTTGTGACGTGATAGAACTGCGCCGTTGGCTGGTTGTACCAACTGCTCCAGGTCTGCCCCCCATTTACGCTGATGACCGCGCCTTGATCGCTCGAAAGCGCAATCGTCTGCGCGTTATTCGGATTGATCCAGATGCGCTGGTAGTCGTCGCCGCCTGGCGCGCCTTTGAAGCCCGTGAACGTTTTTCCGCCGTCGGTGGATTTCCACGTCGTCGTGTTAGCTACATAGATCAGGTCGCCGTTGTCCGGCGAAACGGCAATGCCCATCGCGCCCGGGCCACGGCCGCCGATGCGATGATCTTCGTTGACGTGCTGCCAGCTTTCTCCGCCATCATCGGAGCGGTAAATGCCCGGCTCCTTCTTCGCCTCAGCGGTCAAGTACATGCGCTTTGGATTGCCGGGCGCAATGGCGATGCCGATGCGGCCGACCAAGTCGTCCGTGCCAGGAAGGCCTTTGGTAATTTGGCGCCAGGTGGCGCCGCCATCCGTGGATTTATAAAGGCCGCTGCCCGGAATCACAAAAGATTCGCCGCTGCGAATTTCCCATGGAGCAACGCGCGCCGCCCAGAGAGACGCGAAGAGAACCTGCGAGTTGCTGGGGTCCATCACCAGGTCCGCGCCGCCAGTATTCTCGTCTTTGTAGAGAACTTGCTCAAAGCTTTTCCCGCCATCGAGCGAGCGGAATATGCCGCGTTCCGAATTCGGACCGTAGGGATGCCCCTGCACGGAAACGAACACGCGGTCCGGATTGCGCGGATCCACAACGATGGCCGTGATTTGTTGGGCGTCACGCAGGCCAAGATGCGTCCAAGTCTTGCCCGCGTCAGTTGATTTGTAGAAACCGTCGCCGACGGCCAGGTCCGGCCGCTGCAGGCCTTCGCCGCTTCCGACATAGAGGATGTTGGGATCCGAGGGCGCAACCGCCAGCGCTCCCACGGAGCCGGAAGTCTGTTCGTCGAAAATCGGGAACCAGGTATTGCCAAAGTCGGTGGTCTTCCACACGCCGCCGTTTACAGCGGCCATGTAAAAGACATTGGGCTGCTGCGGAACGCCGCTGACGGCCACCGTGCGTCCGCCGCGAAAAGGCCCGATGCAGCGCCAGCGCATCTCGGAGTAAAGTTTGGGATCGTATTGCTGCGCGCGAACGGAAAGAACCGGGAATGCAACGACTAGCAGGCAGAGCACACCAACGACTTTTGGCGGAACTCGCATCCATTTCCCTCCAGGAACGTAAGGAGGATAGCGCGAGCCTCGGCCACTGGCAAAGCTCAATCCAGAATTCATTTGCAGAAATCCCAGCCGGAACGAAAAGTTAAGCGGCACGAATCGAATCGCGGCAAAAGAGTGTCTGACCTAGTCGTCAGGCGACTCTTTGACGACGCACTTGATGTCCACCACAGGTGTTCCGTCGATTGCCTCAATCGGGCCGATGGACACAACATTTTGCTCGATTGCCAGCACCTTTGCCCGGTGAAGGCCCAGCGGATTCGGGCGATGCGGCGAGCGAGTCGAAAACACTCCTCTTTTCGGGCGAGTTACATCGCCTCGCGGATGGACCTTTATGATCTGCCTGTCGGCGAGATGCAACCACGTAATCACGACGATTTCATCTCCGACTTTTACTCCATCCATCCCATCCCACACGCGCGCATCGAGTTCCAGGCGCGCGCTGGGCGCCCCCTCCGTATAGAATCGCGGAGCGTCTTTCGTCTTTTTGAGTTCAGACCGAATCCATCCAATCGGCTCAAGCAAATAGGTATCCATGAGGTTGCACCTCGCTCCAAAACCAAAACGAAGGTAAGTCCCCGTAATTTTAGCGCCGGGCGGGAGGTGGGGCATGGTGGGCAACCGCTGCTCGAACCCACGCTGCTCGCCACATAGCCGCGCAGGTGCAGCCAGCCGTTGCATACCACGATCGCGCCGCCTGTAAAAGCGGCAGCTTCGCTGCCGCACTCTAAAATGAAGCAATCAATCCGCGGGCTGCTTTTCCTTGCTCGGAGCTGGCCGCGCGGGGGTGCCGTCAGCTTTGACATAGTGCGCGTACCAAGCCAGGTAGCGCTCATGCAGGTCCTTTATATGGGAGGGCGTCTTGAACTCGTGATATTCGTCTGGATAGACGACCAGCAGCGTGTCCCGGCCTAATTCTTTTAGCGATAGGTACATCTGCTCGCCGCCCAGGATCGGAACGTTGCAGTCGACGTTGCCACCCACGAAGAGCGTCGGGGTCAAGATGTCTTTCACCCTGTAGAAAGGTGCAATGCGGTCCCAAAGCGCCTGATTCTCCCAGGGATAGCCGAGTTCAATCACGTATTCCCGCTGGTATTCGTCATGCCCCCACATGCTGGTGAAGTTAGCCGCGCCAGCACCCGTGATGGCGGCCTTGAACCTGTTGGTCTGGCCGATGATGAAGTCGGTGGAAATTCCTCCGTACGACCAACCGCCGACCCCCAGTTTGTCCGGGTCCGCCAATCCTTGCGCCAGGGCGAAATCCACGAAAGCCATGTCGTCCTGATAGTCCTTATTCCCCCAATCGGCGAAAATGGCTTTGCAGAATTCCTCCCCATAGCCCGTAGAGCCGCGGGGGTTGGGCAACAGAACAGCGTACCCGTTGGCCGCAAAAAGCTGCGCGATGTCAAAGAACTCGTCTTGGTATTCCTCGACTGGGCCGCCATGCGGGCGCAGGATGGTCGGAACCTTCTTGCCGGGCACATAATCCACTGGCTTATAGAGGTAGCCATGCACCGCGGTTCCGTCCTTCGATTTGAAGGATACGTATTCGCCCTTAACCACTTTGTGCTGTGCCAGCCACTCGTCGTTCAAGTGCGTCAGCCGGGTCAGCTTCCCGCCGGGAATCGTAAAAACTTCGTACGGACGGTCGGTTGTTGAGATGGTCGCGGCAAGCGTCCCGTCTTTGGAGAACGAATATCCGTCGATGTTCAGCCGCCCACCAATCGCCCGGGTGACTTTCCCGTCGGCAAGGTTTACCTGCGCCAGCGTCTGCGTACCGTCATCGTCGGCGAGGAAATAAATGGTCTTCCCATCCGGCGCAAAGCGGGGCTCGGTGGCCATACGGTCAAAAGTTTTGGTAAGAATCTTAGCCTCGCCACCGGCGGCGGGAGAAACCGCGACGTCCTTCGTAGCGTAGTAGAAGAGCTTCAGGTCAGTCGAAGCGGAGTAGGTGAGCCACTTGCCGTCGGGCGACCAGGCGGGGTGATCCTTCTGCCCCGGAAAATTGGTGACCTGAGTCGGATGGGCGCCCTGGTCGGTATTGTCGGCGGCGACCACCCAAATGTCGGAGTTGTAGGTGGTGTCGGGATCTGGCTTGGTACGATTGCTGGTGAAAGCGAGAGACTTGCCATCGGGCGACCAGGCAGGTTGAGAATCATCGTAATCGCCCGAGGTGACCTGCCGCTGGGTCTTCGCCGCCAGATTGAATACATAGAGATGGGTGCGGCGGCGGTCGATGTAGCCGACGTTGTCGTTCTTGAACTGGAGCCGGTCGATCACCCAGGGAGGCTGCGCTTTGGACTTCTTCCCTGCCCCTTCGTCAGTACCTTTGGATTTTTTGACTGCCCCTTCAAGCTCCTCCGGCGTGGGATCGCGAAGAATCAAAACCAGTTGTTTGCTATCGGGCGCCCATTCGAACTCGTCCACATCCTGAATCGTGTCCGTCAGGCGCTGGGCTTCGCCGCCCAGGCGATTGAGCAGGTATACCTGCGCCTTCTCGTCGTTGCCTTCGGCATCCTTGCGCGTGGAGAGAAACGCCAGATATTTTCCATCCGGCGACCAGCGCGGGTGGGACGACGCCACGCCCTCCGCTGTGAGCGGAATGGCGTTGTCCCCGGCGACGGGCACCATCCAGATCTGCGATTCCGGCTTGTCTTCCTTCAACGAGGTTGAATGGACAGTGAATGCAATCGCTTGCCCGTCCGGGCTGATTTGCGATTCGTGGGCTTCTTTGACGCCGAAGAGATCGTCTACGGTGATTGGGCGCTGGGCAACGAGTCGCTGCGCGGGAGTAATGGAACCTGCCAGAAGAAAAAGTCCGAACAGCGGTGCCAGGAAAAGCTTCATGCCGATGACTCCGGTTGAAATGGAATGAAAAAGCATCGCGGAGTGTATCACAGCCGCTTGCCAACGAGCGCAGCCCGACTGCAAAGCTGGAACGAAACGTCTAGTACCGAAGTCCAGTTGGCTTGCTCGAAAAAAATTCCGCCGAACCTCATTTTTTTCTTGCATGCGCGGGCAGGGATTGTATTCTTCAAAAGGTGAGCTTGCTTCAAGAAATTGGAAAGCGAGAGTCACTTTAGGAGGACGAGAGAAAAAATTGAGCACTTTATCGCTGCCCGCCCAAATTCCTTCCCAAGCACTTCCCATCTCCAAAAAGAGAGCCGCAAAATTGACGCTCTGGCCTTTGGTTGCCGCCACGTTTTTTATGGTATCCGGCGGAACGTATGGCACCGAGGCGATTATTTCCGGCGCGGGATACGGCCGTGGGATTCTGGTTTTGCTGTTTCTTCCGGTGCTGTGGTGCTTGCCGACGGCCTTCATGATCGGCGAACTCTCCAGCGCTCTGCCCCACGAAGGGGGCTATTACGCGTGGGTCCGCCGCGGCCTGGGCAATTTCTGGGGCTTCCAGGAAGCCTGGCTCTCGCTGGCCGCCAGCATCTTTGATATGGCGATTTATCCCACCTTGTTCGTGTTCTACCTGAAACAGATGTCACCCTGGTTTGGCGAGGGCAATCACGGAATCCTCGCGGGCTTGTTTGTGGTGGTCACCTGCGCGGTGCTGAATCTAGCGGGTATCCGCGTGGTGGGCATCACTTCACTCTGGTTGTTCTTCTTGCTGTCGCTGCCGTTCGGGCTGATCGTGGTGCTGACGCCCATGAAGCTCGGTGCGTTCGCGGGGGAGCCTCATGCGACTTCGACGGGCGCCAGCGTCGGCCTGCTGGGTGCCGTTCTGGTGGCGATGTGGAATTACATGGGCTGGGACAATGCTTCGACCATCGCGCAGGAGGTCGAGCGCCCGCAACGCACCTATCCGAGGGCGATGATCGCCGCGGTCATCCTCGTCTCGCTCACCTACGTCTTGCCGTTTCTGGCGGTTTACTTCACCGGAACGCCCGCGTCGGCCTTTGCCGAGGACGGTTCCTGGGCGGCGATCGCCGGCCAACTCGGTGGCAAGCTGATGGGCTTCGAATGGCTGCGGTTCATGGTCACCATCGGCGGGATGATGAGCGCGTTCGGCATGTTCAACGCGCTGGTCATGAGCTATTCGCGCCTGCCGCTGGCCATGGCCAAGGACGGTATGATGCCGAAGGTCTTCGGCAAAGTGACTCAGAAGAACGAAACGCCCTGGGTAGCCATTGTGGTTCTGGCAAGCTGCTGGGCGTTGTGCCTCGGCCTCGGGTTCAAGCGCCTGGTGACGCTGGACATTATGTTGTACGGCGCGGCGCTGATGCTGGAATTCGTCACGCTGGTGGTGCTGCGCGTCCGCGAGCCGAAGCTGAAGAGGGAATTTCGCGTTCCGGGCGGCCTGGCTGGCGCAATCACCTGCGGGATCTTTCCACTAGGATTGCTGCTGCTATCGCTCGTCGAAAGCGACCACGAAACTATCCTGGGCATGAACGGCCTGCTCTTCGGCATGATTATTGTCGTGGCAGGATTTGCGATGTATTACGCCACGCGCAAAATTCAAGCCCGGTTCGCATCAGAAGCAGCTTCCCAAGGAGCGGCGGCGGATTAAACCTATCGTTCTGCAGAAGCCCGGCTCGGGAGAGCCGGGCTTTTTTGAGTGCGGGAGCGAAGCTCCCGCTTTTGAGGACTCAACCCCGAGAAATACGCTTGTTTGGGCAACATAGCTGAAGGCGTAAAAGCGGAGGCTTCGCCTCCGCACTCAATATAGTTCCCTCTTCGGCGCAACGTCCACCTTCCAACTAACGATGGCGTTCAGATTTGGTATCCTGCTGGGCGTGAGATACTCTCCCAATTCGTGGCGAATTCTTGCTGGCGCTATTATCGCTGCTACATTGTGCCGTGTCGCAATCACGTGGGCGGCCCCTCAGCAAACGGGCGGAACAAATTATCCAGCGGCAAGAGCCGTGCAGCCGGCCGCAAGCGCAACCTCTCAGCAATCGCCGGGCACCATCGCTCCGCCCCCGCCGCGCACGGGTTTGAATATCGTGGTGCTGGACCCCGCGCACGGCGGCACGGATCAGGGCGCACGCGGCACGGAAGGCATCAGCGAGAGCGACGAGGTGTTGCAGTTCGCTGCGGCCACGAAGAAGGCGCTCGAAGCACAAGGCTTCCAGGTAATCCTTACCCGCGAAGGGAACGACAATCCCTCCTTCGACGACCGCTCGGCCCGCGCCAACGCGCAACGCGGCGCGGTTTTTATCACCATGCACATTGCCTCGACCGGGCTGACAGGCACCGCGCGCGTCTACGTCGAGCCCGACGCACCCCAAGCCAACAATATCACTGGGCTGATTCCTTGGGACCGCGCACAGGCACCCTTTCTGAGTTTGAGCCGCAAGATGGGCGGCCTGGTGCAACAGGAATTGTCGAAACGTTTTAAAGGTTCGCCCGACACGCTGCAGACCGCGCCTGTCCGGCAACTGCGCACCACGGCCGCGCCGGCAATCGCCGTGGAAATCTCCAGCGTCTCGGTGAAAGAACGCGCGGAACTCGACCGCATGGTTCCCGGCGTGGCGGACGCAATCGCTCGTGGCCTCGTCGAATTTCGGCCCACGTACGTGGTCCCGACCATCCCGGTCCCCGGCGGGAGCGTGCAGCCATGAGCCCGAAGTGGACCGTGTGGCTCGGCGGCGTGCTGCTCGCGGCGGTAATTGTCGCGGCCCTCTATTTCCCTGCCC
>Ga0210406_10002959_pt1 | contig 18938 bp, 16 predicted proteins | sample IncBWC30MmetaG_FD_155454 | JGI IMG/M metagenome (GOLD analysis project Ga0210406, IMG submission 155454) | Forest soil microbial communities from Barre Woods Harvard Forest LTER site, Petersham, Massachusetts, United States - Inc-BW-C-30-M | ecosystem: Environmental > Terrestrial > Soil >... | reverse complement strand
AGCCTGTCTCATTCATCCCAACGACCAGCTTTCGGGGCAGGCCGCCGCGCTCGCGGCGGTCCGCAACCTTTCAAGGAGCACCCATGGACCATCTGCAAACCCAGGGCATCAGCCTGCCCCGGCTCGGGCTCGGCACCTTCCGCATGCAGGGCGATGTCTGCCGCGCCGCGGTCGAAAGCGCGCTCGCGCTCGGCTATCGCCACATCGACACCGCCGAAATGTACGCCAATGAGGAGGCGATCGGCGCCGCGATCGCGTCCTCCAGCATCGCGCGCAAGGATCTGCATGTCACCACCAAGGTCTGGAACGAAAACCTCGCGCCGGATGCGATCCGTCGCGCCTTCGACGCCAGCCTGAAAAAGCTGCGGCTCGATCATGTCGATCTCTATCTCGTCCATTGGCCGTCTCGGTCAATGAACCTGCCGGCGGCGCTCGAAACCTTGATGCGGCTGAAGGAGGAGGGGCGTACCCGCGCGATCGGCGTCGCCAATTTCACGGTGGCGCTTCTTAAAGAGACGGTTGAGGACATCAGGGCGCCGATCGCCTGTAACCAGATCGAATATCACGTGATGCTCGATCAGTCGAAGGTGCTGCACTATCTGCGCGCGAAATCGATTCCACTGGTGGCCTATTGTCCGCTGGCGCAGGGCCGCGCCGCTTCCGACGAAACGCTTGCCGCGATCGGCAGGAAGCATCATGCCGCCGCAGCGCAGGTCGCGCTGAAATGGCTGCTCGATCAGGACGGCGTCGCAGCGATCCCCAAAGCGTCGCGCAAGGAGAGCCAGCAGGCCAACCTGGACGCTCTTCAACTTCAACTGGATGATGAGGATCGCAAGGCCATCGCCGCGCTGCCCAAGGACCAGCGCTTCGTCAGCCCCGGCTTCGCGCCGGCCTGGGACAAATAGCAGCCTTCATCCGTACCGCCGCCGTTGCGAGCAAAACAAGAAAATGGCCCCTTCCGGGGCCATTCCTGTGTCGGCTTCTTTTGTTTTGACGCGTTTTCTTCACGCGAACCCGTAACCCACCCCGCATCACGTGCGGGGCAGGCTTTCGCTTGAAAACGCTTTAGTAACGATGTTTGACGACCACGACCTTGTCGTGATGATGCCGCCATCCCTCATGCCAACCGCGGTCATGCCAGCCGCGATTCACGCGATATTCGGCCCGCGCACGATCCCAGTCGTGATGATAACCACCATGCTTGATCACGACGGTCTCGGCGCTCGCGATTGACGGCGCCGCAACTGCGATTACACCCAGCGCGGCGATGGCGTATCCAAGGTTCTTCATTGCTGTCCTCCTCGACATTTCGCGAGAATTAAACCTCGCATGATCGAGAACGTTCCGCTGGAACAGCAATGAGATTTCTGAACAGCCGTTCAGAATCGCGGCGCATGTGGCGATGCGTCGCGCTATTCGATGATCGCCTGATACACCAGCGCATTGATCTTCTGGCGATAGTGCCAGCGGATCGGTCCGGGCGCGGCCGAGAGATAGACCACGGCAAGCTCTTCCTTCGGATCGACCCACCAGTCGGTGCCGCTTGCGCCCGGCCATGAGAACTGCCCGACCGATCCCATCATGCGCACCACGCCGGGCGTGGTCCGGACGGCAAGGCCAAGGCCGAAGCCGTAATCGGCGCGGGTCGGGTCGGCATTGCCGACGAGATTCCTGATGTTTGGACCGAGCTGATCCGACAGCATGTAGTCGATCGTTTTCGGACCCAACAACCGCGCCTCGCCCAAACGTCCCTTGTTCAGCAGCATCAGCGCAAAACGCAGATAGTCGGACGCTGTCGATGCCGCGCAGCCGCCGCCGCATTCGAACTTGATCGGCCGCGTCAATTCGGGGCTGCGCGCCTGCGGCTTGCCGGTGTCGGGATCGGCCGCGAGCGGCTTGGCGTAGCGCGCCGCCTTGTCGGCGGAAACGGAAAAGCCGGTGTCGGTCATGCCGAGCGGCGCGAACAGATTGGCCTGCAGATATTGTCCGAGCGGCTGGCCGGAGATCTTTTCGATCGTCAGTCCCAGCACGTCGAGACCGAAGCCATAATCCCAGACGGTGGCGGGCTGATAGAGCAGGGGCAGTGAGGACAGCTTGTCCAGGAACGCCGGCCCGTCATACTCGCGTATGGCGTCTGCACTGCCGGCCGGGTACATCTTGTGCACCAGCGTGTTGCCGCGTCCGCCATAGATCAGGCCGGAGGTATGGCGCATCAAATCCTGGATCGTGATCTGGCGATCGGCCGGAACACTCTCGGCGGTCGGCTCGCCATTGTCGCGCGCGGCCACGCGCATATTGGCGAATTTCGGAAAATACTTCGCAAGCGGATCGTCGATCAGGAGCTTGCCCTGCTCGTAGAGCATCAGCGCGCCGACCGCCGTCATCGGCTTGGTCATGGAAGCGATGTTGAAGATGGTGTCGGTCGTCATCGCGACCTTGGCGTCCTTGTCGCGCCAGCCATAGGCCTCGAACATCACGAGCTTGCCGTGGCGGGCGATCGCGATCACGGCGCCGGGAATCCGGCCCGCCTCGATGTCGGCATTCAGCGTGGCACCGATGCGCGAAAGCCGCTCGCTGGAGAAGCCGGCCTCCTCGGGCTTTGCGCGCGGCAGCGGGTCTTCGGCAAAGGCGGCGGTCGTTGCGATGCACAACGCACCCGCGATTGTTCGGATGGACAGCATTGAGGTCTCCGGTTTGGGCCTTTGGCCCTTGTTGTTGAAGCCGGCGACCCTAGAGCATGATCCGGAAAAGTGTGCAGCGGTTTTCCGACAAGATCATGCTCAATCAAAAACTGAGAAGCGCGATCCGTCGCGTTCTGGGAGCTGGCTTTGCGGGGCCGGCCGCGTTGAAGCCGGGCGTCTCCGCGGAGGAGGCATCGCCGATCAAGGCTCGGGCAATTTGCCAGCCGGCAGCCGCCTTTCACGGCATTCGGCACGGGTGTAGTCTTTCAAAAACGCCAGGGCGCGCCATGACCACGATCACCGCCACGCAAGCGACGGGACTAGCCAGATCTCGGAACCTCGACCTCAAGCGGTCGCTGGCGCTGCGGGTCATCGCCGCTGCGCTGCTCTGCTTTCTCGTCACGGCGGCACTGGCTTTATTCGGGACGTACCGCGACGTTCTACGGGCGAATGAAACGCTCGCCGATATCGTCAACCGGCAGCTTCAGGTCCAGTTCTTCCGCATCGGCGCCAGTCTCGACACGCCGGCACGGTTTCCCTATCTGGAGCCCGCGCTCGATAGCATGCTCGGCGCGGGCCAGTGCGTCCGCTTTCTCAATCCGGATGGCAGCGTGGGCCGATCAAGCTGCGTCGGCACCAATCGAAGCGACCTTCAGTCACCTGTCTGGTTTTCGTCACTGGGCGCCCGGCTGCTTGCCACGCGCACCGACGTTGCGCATCCAGTGTCCTATCGCGGGAAGGATTACGGCACGCTGATGGTGACGACCGAGCCGGAGGTGGTGATCGCCACGCTCTGGAAAGATGTGTCGGGCCTGCTCAAACTGACCGCGCTTCTGGTCGCTGCGATCTGTGCGCTGCAATATGTGGCGATCGGCCGGGCGCTCCGGCCGACCAGGGACATTCTGGCCGGGCTCGACCGGTTGTCGCACGGGGATTTGTCATGCCGGCTGCCGGACTTCCGCCTGATCGAGCTGCAGCGGATCAGCGAAGTCTTCAATTCGCTTGCGGCGAATCTCGATCGGACGACCCGCGAACGCACCGCACTGGCCGCCCGGCTCGTCGACGGGTACGAGCAGGAGCGAAGCCATTTGGCGCGCGAGTTGCACGACGAGCTTGCGCAATCGCTAAGCGCCATCAGCGCGACCGCCGCGTCGATCAAGACGACGGTGGCGGCCGAATGTCCCGCGCTGGTGACCGAGGCGGATCAGCTTTTGCAGATATCGATTGCGACGATGAAATCGCTGCGCGCCACATTGCAGACGCTGCGTCCGCCGGAGATCGGCGATTTCGGGCTCGCCTCCAGCCTGACTTCGCTTGCCCGCAATCAGGAGCGGCTGGCCGGAGGGAAACTGAAAATCGCGCTCAAGCTCGATCCCGATCTCGAGGCGCTATCGCCGACTGCGGCCTCGCACATCTATCGCATGGTCCAGGAGGGGCTGACCAACATCGGCAAGCATGCGAAGGCGAGCCAGGCGTCCGTCACCCTCGGCTTCCGCGAGCGACAGATGAAGGCTCGGCACCGCCGCCTGGTGCTGACCATCGAGGACAATGGCTGTGGCGCGATCGACCCCGTCGCTGCGACCGATGGCGACGGCGCGGGGCTCGGGCTGATCGGCATGCGCGAGCGCGCGGCGGCCCTCGGCGGTGAGCTCGACGTCGTGCAGCTTGATCGGGGTTTCCGCCTTCAAGCCGTCATTCCGATCGGCGCGGGCGCGGAGGCACCGCAATGACGGGCAAACCGGTTCGCGTGCTTCTTGTCGATGACCACGCCGTCGTGCGCGAGGGCTATCGCACGCTGCTGGAGAAGCACGACGGCGTCAGCGTCGTCGGCGAGGCTTCGAATGCGGCATCGGCCTATCAACGCTACAAGGATCTGCGGCCCGATGTCGTCGTCATGGATATCTCGATGCCGGGCCGCGGCGGCATCGATGCAATCGAGCATATCCGCAAATTCGACGCCGAGGCCCGCATTCTTGTCTTCACCATGCATAGCGGTGCGCCCTATGCGTTGCAGGCGTTTCGCGCCGGCGCCAAGGGCTATGTCACCAAGAGCAGTCCTCCGGACCTGCTCGTCAGCGCGGTGCGGAGTGTGGCGAATGGCCAGGTCGCGGTCTGTCCCGAGATCAGCGAGGAGCTCGCGATCGATCGGGTTCAGGACGAGAGCGAACGCATCGAGGGGCTGTCGCCGCGCGAATTCGAGATCCTGCGCATGATCCTCGACGCCAAGACCACCGACGAGATTGCCTCCGCGCTCAATGTCAGCCGCAAGACGGCGGCGAACTATCACTACAGCATCAAGGCGAAGCTCGGCGCGTCGTCCGACATCGAGCTGCTTCATTTCGGCCTCCGGCACGGGCTGGTCGCGCCGGTGGCGACCGCGCCCAAGGTCGGCAAATAGCGGCCGTCTTCGGTTGCGCGGGCAATTTGCCCAGGCGATCACAGGCAAGTTGCCGTTTGTTCGCGTCTCCCAAACGCTCAGGATCGGACCGGGCAAGACGGGAGAGCAATCCATGCGGAGATCGTTCGAAGAAGCACGGCATCATTGGGCGCAGGCCCATCAGGCGTTGGCGGCGTGCGCGGCGTTGATGCTGACGGCCGCTGCAATTCACCCCTCCCATGCGGCCGAGACGGCTCCTGTCAGGATGGCTGTGTTCGATTTCGAGCTCGACGACCGGAGCGCCGCGGGCGGCGTGATCGCAAAGGATGCGATCGACGATGAAAATCTGAAGAAGTCCACAGAGGGGGCCCGCCAAAGGCTTGAGGCCTCGGGCCGCTATGCCGTCGTGGACACTGCCACTGTGGCGGGCCAACTGATCTCGGTTGGCGGCGTTCAGAGCTGCAACGGCTGCGAGGCCACCTTGGCGGAGAAGCTCGGCGCGGATCAATCGATGTCTGGCGTGTTCGCCAGAGTCAGCCGGACGGAGTATACGCTTCAGGTCGTCATCAGGGATGCCCGGACAGGCGCGGTCCTGTCCAACACCTTCTCGGGCCTCAGAATGGGCGCGAATTATGCCTGGCCGCGCGCGGTGACCTCCGTGCTCGACAACAAGATCCTGCAATAGGGCGCCAACCCTGCCAGCTTGCGCAAAGCCTGCCGCCAGCGCATCATCCCTCCATAAAAAACACGCCGAGGGAGCGCACCATGTCCGCCTTGTCGCGAAGGAATCTTCTTGGCCTCACGGGATCGGCGGTCGCGGCAGTGATCGCGGGGCGCGCCGAGGCCGCGATGGGGCCCGCCGACAAATTCGATCTCGTGATCAAGGGCGGCGAGGTGCTCGATCCCAGCCAGTCGCTGCGCGGCAAACGCGATATCGGCATCCGCTGGGGCGTGGTGGAGGCGGTCGAGGAGAGTATTCCCGCCGAGCGCGCGCTGAAGACGATCGATGCATCGGGCAAGCTGGTCATGCCCGGCCTGGTCGATCTGCATTGCCACGTCTACCCCTATGGCTCGGCGATCGGCATTCCCGCGGACGAGCTGGTACAGTTCCAGGGCACGACGACCGTGGTGTCGGCGGGTGATGCCGGCGTCAACAATCTCGCGGCGCTGCGCCGCTACATCGTCGCGCAGTCGCGGGCGCGCATATATGCCTTCGTCCATATCGCCAATAACGGCCTGTCGGCATTCCCCATCGCCGAGCTTTACAACATCGACAATGCGCAAGTGGAAGCCTGCGCGATGGCGCTCGCGGAAAATCCGGACTTCCTGATCGGCGTGAAGGTGCGCATGTCGGAGAACATCATCTTCAAGCATGGCCTCGAGCCTCTGAAGCGCGGCATCCAGGCCTGCGAGATGTGCGGCTGGCCGGCGAAAATGATGGTCCATATCGGCGGCGTCGAGACCAAGGAGCTGATGTCGGACATTCTCAATCTGCTGCGGCCGGGCGATGTGCTGACGCATTGCTATTCGGGCTTTCCCAACATGTCCGGCGTCTTCACCAACATCGTGCAGGACGGCAAGCTGCTGCCGGCGGCGCTCGCCGCCAAGCAGCGCGGCGTGATTTTCGACGTCGGCCATGGCGGCGGCAGCTTCGATTTCACGGTGGCGGAGGTCGCGATCCCCGGGGGCTGCACGCCGGACACGATCTCCTCCGACATTCACGTGTTCTCAGGCAATACGCCGGGCGTGCCCTTCCTGCCCAATGTGATGAGCAAGTTCATGGCGATGGGCTTTTCGCTGGAACAAGTGGTGGCGATGGCGACGATCGCGCCCGCGAAGATCATCAACCGCGCGCCGAAGATAGGCACGCTGCAGTCGGGCGCCCCGGGCGATGTCGCGATCATGGAGCTGGTGGAAGGGCCGGTGACCTTCGTCGACACCCGCAACAACAAGCGCGAGGGCAAGGCCTATCTGAAGCCGGTGCAGACCGTGATCAACGGCGTGCCGTTCGGGCGGCCCTATCAGGCACCATTTGCGGTGAGGTGACGCGCGGGGGGCGACCGGCATGAGCCTCACGGATCGCAGGCCGGACGCCGTCATTGTCGGCGCAGGGATCGCGGGCAGCGCGCTCGCCATCGCGCTGGCGCGCTCCGGACACGGCGGCAACAGCCGACTTGGATGCGCATCGCCCCGGAATGACGGCGGGTGCTGCTGCTCTAACCCTTTGCCCGCTTCTCGACATTCGCACGGCGGACCGGCACGCCGAACTCGCGCTGGCAGACGTCGGCGAGCACCGCGATGCCGTCGCGGATCTGCTCGGCGGAGGGGCTCGCGAAGCAGAGCCGCAGGCGGCACTTGGAGTAGGTGTTGTCGGTCGACCATTCGGGTCCCGGATTGATGGAGACACCGGCGGCGAGCGCGGCCTGATAGAGTTTTAGCGTATCGACATTGTCCGGCAGCTTGACCCACAGGAAGATACCGCCCTTGGAGTCCTCGAATTCCGCCGAGGTGCCGAAATGCTCGTTGAGCGCTTCCATCAGCACGTTCAGCTTGCCGCGCAGCCCCCGCGTCAGCTTCGGCACGTGGGAAGCGAAATGCGGTGCGCAATATTCCGCGAGCACCATCTGCTCCAGCGCGCCGGAACCGGCGTCGGTCTTCAGCGCCAGCATCCGCGACAGCATCTCCCAGGGTGCGACGATGAAGCCGACGCGGAGCGCCGGTGCGATCGATTTCGAGAACGAGCCGATATGGATCACGCCGCCATTCTCGGCCATGGCGTAGATGGCCGGAGGGCGGGCGCCGTCCCAAATCAGGTCGGCGTAGCAATCGTCCTCGAAGACCGGGACGCCATACGCGCTTGAAAGCCGCAGCAGCTCGGTCCGGCGTGCCTCCGGCATGATGGTGCCGGTCGGGTTTTGCACAGTCGGGATTGTGTAGATGTATTTCGGCCGGACGCCGCGGCGCTTAAGATCGGCGAGCGCCGAGGCCAGCGCGTCCATCCTCATGCCGTCGCGATCGAGCGGAATGCCGACGGCTTGGACGCCGAGGCGGGTCAGCCGGTTCAGCGCACCCTGGTAGGTTTCCTGCTCGACAATGACGGTATCGCCCCGCGCCAGCAGCGTCTGGTTCACGAGGTCGAGCGCCTGCAGTGATCCCGAGACCACCAGAATGTCGTCGGCGGTGCAGGCGATGCCGGCATCGCGTTTCAATTTCGCACAGAGAAACTCGCGCAGCGGGCGGTAGCCTTGCGGCCCGCTGGCGAGGCCGTAGGTCGCGAGCGTCTTGCCCTCGCGCTTCAACACGGCGTTAACCGCATCGATCAGGCCATCCACCGGCACCTGTTCGGGATCATTGTTGCCGCCGACAAAGCTGTATTTCGCAAGCCCGGTCCATCGCGCGGCGGGCGGGGGCAGCCCGGCGGGCAGGAGCGGCGCGAAGTCGAAGCTGGCTGATGTCATGAGCGGCGTCTCCCTTGTTTTTGTTGCGTTCGATCTTAGACAAGTGTGAAGCGATTGTCGCCGGCCGCGCCGCGACGCCTGGGCCTTGCTGCCCTGCAGATTGGTGCTGGCGCGCCCGGCGAAGTAAGGCTAATGCTCCGGCGTCGAAAACAGAGACTTTGAGAGCATGGCGGATACGGTCCAGGAAGTTCTGCAGGCCTTTGCCAAAGGCGAGCTCGTCGTCGTCACCGATGACGACGATCGCGAAGGTGAGGGCGATCTGATTGTCGCGGCCTCGCTATGCACAGCCGAAAAGATGGCGTTCATCATTCGGCACACGTCGGGCATTGTCTGTGCGCCGATCACGTCCGACGATGCGCGCCGGCTGCGGCTCGATCCGATGGTCGCGCATAATGACTCCAGCCACACCACCGCCTTCACGGTGTCGATCGACTACAAGCCCGACGGCGGCACCGGCATCTCGGCGGAGGAGCGCGCCTCCTGCTGCCGGGCGCTCGCCAATCCGAATGCCGGCGCCAACGACTTTAACCGGCCCGGTCATGTGTTCCCGCTGATCGCCCGTGATGGCGGCGTGCTGCTGCGCTCCGGCCACACGGAGGCCGCCGTCGATCTTTGCAAGCTGACCGGCCTGCCGCCGGTCGGCGTCATCAGCGAACTGATGAACGACGACGGCACCGTGATGAAGGGCGAGCAGGTCGCCCGCTTTGCCGCTGCCCACAAGCTCAAGCATGTCACCATCGCCGACATGATCGCCCACCGCCAGGCGCGCGAGAAGCTGATCGAGCGGGTTTCGACCTTCGTGATGGACAGCCCGATCGGGCCCTTGCAGGGCTATGCCTACCGCTCGCCGTTCGACGAGATCGCCCATGCCGCCTTCGTCTATAACGGCGTCGGCGACGGCAGGAACGTGCTGACGCGGCTGCACAAGCCCAACATCGTGAAGGATCTGTTCACGAGCCAGGCGCGCATGGAAGCCGTGCTGCGCCATTTCAAGAAGGCCGGCCGCGGCGTGCTGGTCTATCTGCGCGACGGCGCGGCCGGCGTTCCCGTCGAGCCGATGGGCGAGCCGAAGACCGCGGAGGCCGACCGCCACAAGCAGTGGCGCGAGGTCGGCGTCGGCGCCCAGATCCTGCGCGATCTCGGCATCACCTCGATCATCAATCTCACCTCGTCGGTGCATGACTACAAGGGATTGTCCGGCTTCGGCATCGAGATCGTATCGAACGAACGGCTTGAGTTTTAGCGCGTTATGCTTGGATGTGGTGCGTCGGCACCAGGCGAGAATCTCGCAATTGCGCTTCGGAGCTTTGCGTCTTAATTTATATCAAGCATTCAAGAATTGACGCGAAAGGGATTCTCATGAGCGTGCGGCCTCAGACCAAGGACAAGCCGTCCCAGGTCAGTTTCCAATGGGACGATCCGTTGCTGCTCGACGAGCAGCTCACCGAAGACGAGCGCATGATCCGCGACACTGCGCGCTCCTATGCGCAGGACAAGCTGCTGCCGCGGGTCATCAAGGCCTATCTGGAGGAGAAGACCGATCGCGAGATCTTCAACGAGATGGGCGAGCTCGGCCTGATCGGCGTCACGCTGCCGGAGGAATATGGCTGCGCCAATGCGAGCTATGTCGCCTATGGGCTGGTGGCGCGCGAGATCGAGCGGGTCGATTCCGGCTATCGCTCGATGAACTCGGTGCAGTCGTCGCTGGTGATGTATCCGATCTACGCCTATGGCGACGAGAGCCAGCGCAAGAAATATCTCCCCAAGCTCGCCACTGGGGAATGGGTCGGCTGCTTCGGCCTGACCGAACCGGACGCCGGTTCCGATCCGGCCGGGATGAAGACCCGTGCCGAGAAAGTGTCCGACGGCTACCGCATCACCGGCAGCAAGATCTGGATTTCGAATGCGCCGATTGCCGACGTATTCGTGATCTGGGCGAAATCTGCCGAGCACGACAACCAGATCCGCGGCTTCATCCTGGAAAAGGGAATGAAGGGCCTGTCGGCGCCGAAGATCGGCGGCAAGCTGTCCCTGCGCGCCTCCATCACCGGCGAGATCGTGATGGACGGCGTGGTGGTGCCGGAGAGTGCGCTGTTGCCGAATGTGTCGGGCCTGAAAGGACCGTTCGGCTGTCTCAACCGCGCCCGCTATGGTATTTCCTGGGGCGCGATGGGCGCCGCGGAGGATTGCATGCATCGCGCGCGGCAATACACGCTCGACCGCAAGCAGTTCAACCGCCCGCTGGCGGCCACCCAGCTCGTGCAGAAGAAGCTCGCGGACATGCAGACCGAGATCGCGCTGGGGCTGCAGGCCTCGCTCCGGGTCGGCCGGCTGATGGACGAGGGCAAGATGGCGCCCGAGATGATCTCGATCGTCAAGCGCAACAATTGCGGCAAGGCGCTGGACATCGCGCGGATGAGCCGCGACATGCACGGCGGCAATGGCATCCAGATCGAATATCACGTGATGCGCCACACCGCGAATTTGGAGACGGTGAATACCTATGAGGGCACCCACGACGTCCACGCCCTGATCCTCGGCCGCGCCATCACCGGCATCCAGGCGTTTTCGTAGGCGTGACGGTCATTCCGCGTGCGCCGTTGCTTTCGACTGTTATCGGCCATCATCTGGGCGGCGCGAGGCGCCGCCCAGATGATGGCCGATTCAATATCCCAGAAACGTGTGTTTCATCTCAGGCATCGAAGTTTACGGGATACCCCGCATTCGCGGGGTATGACGAGCGGGAATGGACTGCCGATCGTCTCCGCTGCGTAGAATAGGTGTTTCATGGCCGACAATGACGACATTCCCTTCAACCGCAATTTTCCGCTGAAGCCTGGCGTCGTCGAGGCGGTCCGTCCCGGCGTGAGACGCGTGCTCTGCGACAATCCGAGCCCATTCACCTTCACCGGTACGGTCAGCTACATCTTAGGCGAGGGCAAGGTCGCGATCATCGATCCCGGTCCCGACAGCGAGGCGCATGCGCGGGCCTTGCTCGATGCCGTGCGCGGCGAGACCGTGACGCATATCCTGGTCACGCACACCCATCGCGATCATTCGCCGAATACGCCGCGCATCAAGGCGGCAACCGGTGCGGCCGTCTATGCCGAGGGCCCACACCGCGCCTCAAGACCGCGTTACGAGAGCGAGAAGCACAATCCGGAATCCGGCGCCGACCGCGATTTCCAGCCCGACATCGCCGTGAACGATGGTGACGTGATCGAAGGGGATGGCTGGCGGCTGGAAGCGGTCGCAACGCCCGGCCACACCGCCAATCATCTGGCCTTTGCCTGGCCTGAGCGAAAGATCAATTTCGTCGGCGATCACGTGATGGGCTGGTCGACCTCGATCGTGGCGCCGCCGGACGGGTCGATGGTCGACTATATGGCCTCGCTCGACCGGCTCGCGAACCGGGAGGAGGATCTGTATTTCTCCGGCCATGGTCCGGAAATTCCGGAAGGCCCGCGCTATGTGCGCTACCTGATCCGGCATCGCCAGGCCCGCGAAGCCTCGATCCTGCATCGCCTGGCCAAGGGCGAGGCCGACATCCCGACACTGGTGCGCGCGATCTATATCGGCATCGACCCGCGGCTCATCACCGCCGCCGGCTATTCCGTGCTGGCGCATCTGGAGGACCTCGTCGCCCGCGGCATGGTCGCGACCGACGGCGATCCGGTGATCGGAGGGACGTACCGGTCGGTAGCTTAAGCGAATAGCGAGGAGCGAATAGGGAGCGCGCGCCGACCTGTTACCATTCGCCGCTTGCTACTTTTTCACCGTCTTCGCGGGCAATTTCGGCGGCGGCGGCGCGGGCTTCTTCGCGGGCTTCTGACTGTCGGCTTCGGCGGCGGTGTTGATGTCGTCGATCAGTCTGGCGACCCGTGCGGCATTGGAGCCGAGATCGCTCTCGAAATAGCGCGACGAGGAACGGATATCGACACGCGAGTCCTCGCCATCCGGCGAGATGCGGATCGAGACGTCCTCGCGGAATCCCATGATCGGCGTGCGCGCCACCGCCTCGATGCGGCCGATGCCGCGCGGCGGCTGCGGCGGACGCTCGTCGATCACGAGCCATTTGCGCTTGTTGACGAGCTTCAGCGTCAGCGCATAGGCGCGGTCGGCGGGGATCTCCAATTCCACCGGCTCGATATCCGGATAGGCCCGGCGCTGCTGCTCGGCGGAATAAAGCCCGGAATAGGCCGCCGTGTTGGTGTCGTCGCCGGTGCGCAAGGCTGCGAGCGCTTCGAAGCGCGGCGGATTGATCGGATCGGTGGAGATGTCGTGAATCGGCGGCAGCCTGCGGTACTGCACGGCGAGATAGGCCGGATAGGCCAGCACCACCGCGTTGATCAGGAACGCGACCACGATGCGGCCCATGCCGCGCGTCCCGTTCCGCCAGATCGCGGCGAACGCCGCGAAGCCGATCAGGATCGAAAGGCCAGCCAAGGCCAGTGCGCCGAAAAACGTCGCTAGCGCCGGCTTCATCTCCAGAAAGCCGAAGCGGACGATCAGGATCGACACCACGACCGCGATCACGGCGAACACCGCGAGATTGCGTGCCCATGTGGCGAGGCTGGACACGGGCTCGGAGAGATAGGGGGCAGAAAACCTGCGGGCCATCGGTCAAGATCTGCCGTGGTGGGGCGGGCCGGGCGTTCGCGCCCGGTCCGTTTCAGATCGCTTGAGACCACGGCGGTGCGGCAAATTCAAGGGGAGTTCCGCTCGTTCCCCCTCATGCCGCGGCGTTGGGAAACCGGTAGGCCTTGAACTGGTCGCGCAGCGCCGTCTTCAGAATCTTGCCGGTTGCGGTGTGGGGAATGCCGTCGACGAAAGCGACGTCGTCGGGCATCCACCATTTGGCGATCTTCCCCTCCATGAACTTCAGGATGTCCTCGCGCGTGGCGTCCTGGCCCTGCTTGAGCTGGATGATCAGAAGTGGCCGCTCGTCCCATTTCGGGTGATGGATGCCGATCACGGCGGCCTCGGCGACCGCGGGGTGGGCAACCGCGAGGTTTTCCAGATCGATCGAGGAAATCCATTCGCCGCCGGATTTGATCACGTCCTTGGAGCGGTCGGTGATCCGCATATAGCCGTGCGGGTCGATGGTTGCGACATCGCCGGTGTCGAAATAGCCGTTCTCATCAAGAATGTCGGCATCGACCCGGTAATAGGCTTTCGCGACCGCGGGTCCGCTCACCTTGAGCCGGCCGAACGTCTTGCCGTCCCATGGCAGATCCTTGCCGGCATCGTCGGTGATCCTCATCTGCACGCCGAACGGCGGGTAGCCCTGCGTCTGCAATATGTCGAGCCGCGCTTCGCCTGTGAGTTCGCCGAACGGCGGCTTCAGCGCGGCGAGCGTGCCGATCGGGCTCATCTCGGTCATGCCCCAGGCGTGGCGCACCGTCACGCCCATGTCGACGAAGGCCTGGATCATCGAGCGCGGCATCGCCGAGCCGCCGCAGACCACGCTCTTCAGATGAGGCAGTTTCAGATTGTTGTTCGCCATGTGGGTGAGCAGCATCAGCCACACGGTCGGCACGCCCGCGGTGTGCGTGACCTTCTCTGTGTCCAGGAGCTCGTAGACCGATGCGCCGTCGAGCTTGGCGCCGGGGAACACGAGCTTGGTTCCCATCGACGGCGCCGAGAACGCGATGCCCCAGCTATTGGCATGGAACAAAGGTACCACCGGCAGCATTGTGTCCGCCGCATTGGCCCCCAGCGAGTCGCCGGTATTGGCCATCAGCGCATGGAGCACGTTCGAGCGATGCGAATACAGGACTCCCTTGGGATCGCCGGTCGTGCCGGACGTGTAGCACATTGCGGCGGCAGTGTTTTCGTCGAAGGTCTTCCATTTGAAATCGCCGTCCGCTTCCGCGATCCAGTCCTCGTAAGCGACGGCGTTCTTCAGCGACGTCTCCGGCATATGCGCCTTGTCGGTGAGGACGATATAGCGCTCCACGCTGGGCAGTTTGTCGGCGACCTTCTCCAGTATCGGAACGAAAGTGATGTCGGTCATCACGACGCGATCCTGGGCGTGATTGATGATCCAGGCGATCTGGTCCGGGAACAGACGGGGGTTGACGGTATGGCAGATCGCGCCGATCCCCATGATGCCGTACCAGGCTTCCAAGTGACGCCAGGTGTTCCAGGCGATGGTGGCGACGCGATCGCCGAGCTTGATGCCGTCGCGCTCCAGCCGCTGCGAGACCTTGATCGCGCGGTCGCGGATCCGCTTGTAGTTGGTGCGATGGATCGACCCCTCGACCGAGCGCGTCACGACCTCCTGTGTGCCGTGGATTGTCGCCGCATGCTCGATGATCCGGTGGCAAAGCAAGGGCCAGTCTTGCATCAAACCAAGCATACCGACGTTCCTCCTGAAAGCGTTGTCCCCTTTTGCACGATCCGCCACCATCGATGGCCGGCAAGATCATGGAATTGACATGAACTCTAGCGCGGAGACTGCGTGTCGCAAATGGCCTATTGCCGCGCTTGGCCGTTGGCCGGCCTCCATGGTTACCGTTGTTGCTGTGCTTCTGGCATGGCTCGCGTTGGTTACGACGCCGGCCGCGGCGCGCCGGTGGCATCAGCCGGACCTGTTTGGTGAGCTTTTCGGCAGCCGTCCGGTGCGGCTGCGCGGGACCGTCCACGACGTCAAGGCGGCGAAAGTGCCGCTGCCGACGCCGCGCCCGGCTGAGGCGCCCGGACCTGTGCCGGAGCCGCCCGCGAGCGCGAAGGCCGCGCCGGCTGAACCCGGCAAGCCTGACGGGCAGGCCGCGACTGCAATTCCAATTCCCACGCCGAGACCGACGCCACCACCCTCAGCCTGCCGGCTTGCGCTGACCGAGGAGATTGCGATCGCGCCCAGCATTCCCGACATTCACGGTCCTGGCGGCTGCGGCGGCGAGGACCTGGTGCGGCTGGAGACGATCGTGCTGCCCGACAAGCACCGCGTCTCGTTGAAGCCGGCCGCGACGATGCGTTGCGGCATGGCGGCGGCCATCGCCGACTGGGTCCGCACCGATATCGCACCGCTTATGCAAGGGCTTGGCACCGAGCCCAGCGATCTGGAAAACCTGGATGCCTATGAATGCCGCGGCCGCAACGGAATCTCCGGCGCGCCGCTCTCCGAGCACGGCCGCGCCAACGCGCTCGATGTGCAGGGGTTCAAGCTCGCCAACGGCCAGTCGATCGTGTTCACCGACCGCAACGTGCCGCGCGGCTTGCGCGAGACGATGCTGCATTCGGTCTGCGCGCGCTTCATGACCGTGCTGGGGCCGGGCTCGGACGGCTACCACGAGGATCACATCCATCTCGACCTATTGGAGCGGCGCAACAACTACAAGATCTGCCAATGGGACGTCTGGGACCCGCTGCCGCAGACGGCGCCGCTGATGCCGGCGGAGCGGCCCGAGGCCGCGCCGCCGCGCGCGGTCGCGGCGAAAGTCGATGACGGCAAGAACGGCAAGAACGGCAAGAAGGGCAAGAACGGCAAGAACGGCAAGGCAGACGTGCCGGCGGGCTTGGCCGAACCGCGAGCGACAGGGGATAAGCCGGAAGAGGCAGGCGAGGCGAAATCGGACTCGGGCAAGCCCAAAACGAACGAGGTAAAGCCGAACGAGTCAAAGGCGAGCGAGTCAGAGCGGAGCGACTCGAAGCCAAGCGAGTCAGGCAAGTCCAAGTCAGGCAAGTCCAGGTCGGGCAAGTCCAAGTCGGGCAAGTCCAAGTCAGGCGAGTCGCAGGCGAGTGAGCCCGCAACGAAAAAGCGCCGGCAAAACCGGCGCTCTTGAAAAGCTCGTGCTTTTTGTCTCGTGCCTTGTATCCCGTCGGCGTGTCCCGTCCTCGGGGGCGGGGGCCGCGGTCGTTGGCGAGCCGTACCTTGGCGTGCCTCCGATCCGGAGCTTACTGGAAGATCGGCAGGCCGCCGCCGCCGCCCTGCAGCGCCATCTGCGAGTTGAACGGTGAGTCGCCATGGTGCGGCTCAAGCACCACCACAATGGTGCCGACCTTTGCCTTGCTGTAGAGGTCGATCACGTCCTCGTTGGTCATCCGGATACAGCCCGACGAGATCGAGGAGCCGATATATTCAGGCTGGTTGGTGCCGTGAATGCGGAACAGCGTATCCTTGCCACCGGAATAGAGATACATCGCGCGCGAGCCCATCGGATTGTCCGGGCCGGGGGCAACGAAGGTCGGCACGCCGAGGCGCTCGATCTCGCCCTTGGTCGGATGCCAAGCCGGCCACTCGGTCATGCTGCCAATCTTGGCGATGCCGGACCAGGCCATGGCTTCCTCGCCGACGGTAATTCCGTAGCGAATCGCCTTGCCGTTATCGAGCACGTAATAAAGATAGTGATTGTCGGAATCGACCACGATCGAGCCGGGCGCTTCCTTGCGGTGATAGTCGACGATGGCGCGGCGGAACGGCTCCGGCACCGGGGTATTGGTGTAGCGGATCTTGGCCAGGAGTTCCTTGTCACGCGGTTTGAAGTTCGTGGTGTTAGCGGCCTCATATGTGGTGGCCTGCATGCAACCCGACAGCATGAGTCCGGCCGCCAAAATCCCGAGCTTCACCTTCAACGACGACATGGTGCACTTCCAATCAAACCCTATGGCGTTTCCGGCGAAGATTGCGCCCGAAACGCGATGATTCAGTTAATCCTATTATCGTTGAAATCGACCGCAATTCCAGCGCCCAGAACGTGTTGCGGCTTTGCGGTGCCCGGATGTGGCTTTTTTGCCGCAAGCTTCGCCACTTTCGGCTGATTTTTAGGCAAAAATGCCTCACGTCGCCGAATCCGTGGCACGGTAGGGGCGGGTTCGGTCGCCCAAAGGCTGTGGACGGACAGGTTTTCGCCTCCCATCAGCCCCCTGTCAGAATCCCGCGCGTAGCATGATCCGGAAAAGTGTGGAGCGGTTTTGCGAAAAGATCATGTTCGAACAATAAGCTAGACCGTGATCCGCAAAAGTGGGAACCGGTTCTCCGGATCGTGCCTGTCAAACTCAGTTTCGGTCGCCACGGAGTTTCCTATGCTGTCGGTGTTCCTTCCCGCTGAATCCTCGTTGAAGAAAGTCACCGCGGACGACCTTGCGGCTCTGCCGGAGGGGGCCGTCTGGATCGACCTGGTCAATCCGAGCGCGGCTGAGGACAGGGCGGTGGAGCGGCTTGCCGGCATCGCGGTCCCGACGCGGGAGGACATGCAGGAGATTGAGATTTCGAGCCGCCTCTATATCGAGAACGGCGCCCGCTACATGACCGCGACCCTGATGTGCCATTCCGACACCGATATGCCGCGCACCACGGCGGTCACGTTCATCCTCGCCGGCCACCGGCTCGTCACCGTGCGCTACGACCAGCCGAAACCGTTCGCGCTGGTGGAGCACAAGCTCGGGCGCGCCTGTTCCGCAGGCATCACCGGCGAGATGGTGTTGATGGAGCTGCTCGATGCCGTGATCGATCGCTGCGCCGACATTCTGGAGCGTGCCGGCGCCGAGATCGACCAAGTCTCCCACGATATTTTCGAGCCCGACAGCGAGCGCCACGGCCACGCCAAGCAATATGCCAGGATTTTGATCACGATCGGCCGCAAGGGTGACCTGACCTCGAAGGTGCGCGAGAGTCTGGTCTCGATCGGGCGGATCGTGACCTTTCTCTCCGCGGTGATCGAGGGCGTGAAATGGACCAAGGACATGCGCGAGCAGCTCAAGACCATGCAGCGCGACGTGGCCTCGCTCACCGACCACGCTTCCTACCTCTCCAACAAGATCACCTTCGTGCTGGATGCCATGCTCGGCGTGGTCAATCTCGAGCAGAACAACATCATCAAGCTGTTCTCGGTGATGGCCGTGGTGCTGATGCCGCCCACCCTGATCGCCTCGATCTACGGCATGAACTTCAAGGTGATGCCGGAATTGGAATGGGTCCACGGCTATCCGATGGCCCTTGTCATGATGCTGTTTGCGGCAATCGTCCCTTACTACATCTTCAAGCTGAAGAAGTGGCTTTAAGAAACAGAAGTATCTTGAAGAATCGGGCGTGAAATAAGATGTGAAGGAGCGGCAGCAATGCGCTACGCCGTTATCGAGACTTAAAGAGTAAGGTGGCGCGAGAAGGAGCATTCCGCGCGCCTCAATTCCACCGGTAAAATTTGAGTGGTGCGCTGAACGTTTGGGCGAATCTTGTCTGCCATAACCTCTCGCATGAACCGAGAGAGCAGCAATGGTTGAGAAACTAATAACGTCATCCCCAAACGTCGTCGAGTTGTCGCGCTATCGCGAGCGCAACGGCGGCGCGAGCAAGATGGCGCTGCGCAACTGTCGGCATTGCGGCGCGGTGCTGCAGGAAGGCGAGCGCGAGGAGGAGTGCTCCAGCGCGTTCAATGTCGATGCGGCGCATGTCCGCCTGCGCTGGCAGGCCGCGCAGAT
>Ga0210406_10002958_pt1 | contig 18941 bp, 13 predicted proteins | sample IncBWC30MmetaG_FD_155454 | JGI IMG/M metagenome (GOLD analysis project Ga0210406, IMG submission 155454) | Forest soil microbial communities from Barre Woods Harvard Forest LTER site, Petersham, Massachusetts, United States - Inc-BW-C-30-M | ecosystem: Environmental > Terrestrial > Soil >... | reverse complement strand
CTCGTGATGCTGACCGCGATTCGGCGGGCGTTCAAGCTGGTCAATGAATTCGGCGGCTCATCCGCCGCTACGGGCCAACTTACGCTTGCGAACGTGCCGAGCGAGGACAGCGCGGTATACGACATGATTTGCCGTGCCGACACCACCGGCGTATTTCAAATCGAATCGCGGGCGCAAATGTCCATGCTGCCGCGCCTCCGGCCGCGAAATTTCTACGACTTGGTGATCGAAGTGGCCATCGTGCGCCCCGGGCCCATTCAAGGCGAGATGGTGCACCCCTATTTGCGCCGCCGCAGCGGGGAGGAGGCCGTGACCTATCCCAGCAAGGAAGTCGAGGCGGTGCTGAAACGCACGCTGGGTGTGCCGATTTTTCAAGAGCAAGTCATGCAGCTCGCCATCGTCGCGGCGGGCTTCTCACCCGGCGAGGCCGATCGGCTGCGACGCGCCATGGCCGCGTGGAAGCGCAAGGGCGGACTGGAGCCTTTCCAGAAGCAATTGATCGACGGCATGCGTGAGCGCGGCTATGAGGAAAGTTTTGCGCAGCAGATTTTCAAACAAATACTAGGGTTCGGCGAATATGGATTTCCTGAGTGCGTCGTTGGCGAGACACGGGTGGTCGATGCTGATTCCGGCAAATGGCTGACCATCGATGAAATTGTCAGCGGGCGCGCGTGCCTGAACAACACGCTGGCATGCGATGAGGACCTGCGCTTGCGCAAGCGTAAGGTTTTGCGCGTTATTCAAAGCGGTGTGAAATTCGTATGGCGCTTACGGAGCGCTCTCGGACATGAAATCATGGCAACCGCCGAGCATCCCTTCTTGACCATGGGCGGCTGGCGTGAGCTGGGCAAGCTGAAAGCCGGCGATCATGTGGCGGCGGCCCGCTCTATCCCTCTGTCAGAATTTTTGGAGTCACGCGATCTGTCGCGCCTCGCTCACTCCGACCTTTATTGGGACCGGATTGTGCAGATCGAACCCGTCGGCGAAAGGGAAACCTATGATTTGCAAATCGAGGGCGATCACAACTTTTTGGCCAATCACTTCGTCGTTCACAATTCCCATTCAGCCAGCTTCGCCCTGCTGGTCTACACCTCCGCCTGGCTGAAGCACTACGAGCCGGCGGCGTTTTGCGCCGCGCTCGTCAACAGTCAGCCGATGGGATTCTATGCGCCGGCGCAATTGGTGCGCGATGCGCGCGGGCACGGTGTGGAAGTGCGTGCCGTGGACGCGATGATCAGCGAGTGGGATTGCACGCTGGAACGGCGCGAGGACGGCCGTCCCGCCTTGCGCTTGGGCTTGCGCCTGGTGAAGCACCTATCCCAAGAGGGCGCCGCGCGTTTGCTGGCCGCGCGGGCCGTGCGCGCCTTCGGCAGCATTGCGGATATGGCCGAGCGCGCCGCCCTTGATCGGCGCGATCTCGAGGCCCTGGCCGCCGCGGATGCCCTGACGAAACTGACCGGGCACCGGCATCGCGCGGTATGGCAGGTCACGGGTGTGGAACGCGCGCTGCCCTTGCTGCCGGCGGCAACGGCGGTCGATGAAGGCATACCGTTGCTGCGCGCGCCGCGCGAGGGCCAGGATATTGTGGCGGACTATGGAAGCCTGGGGCTGACGCTGCGCCGTCACCCGCTCGCGCTATTGCGGGACAAGCTGCAGCGGCGGGGCGTCGTGCCCACGCAGGATTTATGGGGGCAGCCCAACGGCAAATCGGTGATCACAGCGGGCCTGGTCATTACACGCCAGCGGCCGGGTAGCGCGGGCGGCGTGACTTTTGTCACGATGGAAGACGAAACCGGCTATGTGAATCTGATCGTCTGGAACCGCGTTGCCATCGAGCAGCGTGCGGCCTTGCTGGAGTCGCGTCTGCTCGAGGTGCACGGCAAATTACAGCGCGAGGGCGACGTGCAGCATGTCATCGCAGAGCGCCTGGTGAATTTGTCGCCGCTGCTCGGTGACCTCGTGGTCGCATCGCGAAACTTTCACTAAAGGAACCAGTCCCAAGCATTTCGCGCGGCCCCACGGTCCCGGTTGCAGTGCAGCTCAGACCTCGAGACCGATCGAACGCATCAGCTCAATACCGTTGCTCTTGGTGACAATGCCGGGTTGTAATTTGAAGTCAAACTTGAGCTTGCCGTCGATCAGTTCATCTTGAAAGTGGACATTCTCGATCGCGCCGGGTTTAAGGCCGGCAATGTCGGTCAACGCCAGATCGTGGGTGCTGATCAACCCGATGGCGCCCCGGTGCAGCAAGGCGCGGATGAGCCCCTGCGCGCCGACGAGCCGATCCGCCGAATTCGTGCCCTGCAGCAGTTCGTCCAGCAGAAACAGCAGCGGCAGCGCACTCGGTTCGAACAGCTGCCGCAGACGCGTGATCTCGGCGTAGAAACGCGAGCTTCCCTCGTGCAGCGAATCATTGATGCGAATGCAAGCGCCAATCTGCAGAGGGGCCAGTTGCAGCGATTTCGCGCGCACCGGCGCGCCGGCCATGGCGAGCACGGTATTGATGCCAACCGTACGCAACAGCGTGCTTTTGCCGGACATGTTCGAACCGCTCACCAGTAGCACGCGTGTTTCACCCGCGATAGCAACGTCGTTGCAAACGCGCACCGCGGCCGGAATCAAGGGATGGCCAAGTCCGGTCGCGATGAAGGCGGGGGGGCCGTCGAGGAATTCGGGAAACGGATCGGCAGACTGCTCGTAAGAATACTGGGCGAGCGAGAGCAGCGCTTCGAATTCGCCGAGCACCTCGAGCCAGGAATGGATGACCGCACCGTGTGCGCTGCGCCATCGTTCAGCCGCGAGCGCGGTCTGCAGCGGGTACATCAGCAGCAGCATGAACGGCGCCAGCAGCGGGTTGCGGCGCGCTTCGACGAAATTGACAATGGTCGCCAGTTTGGCGATGGCGGTCGACGCCTGCTGGCTATGCGACGACAGCCGCAGTTGCAGCTCGCGCAAAGGCGGCGCTTCAAAGTGCTGCGCTTCGATGAGTTTCAGCAGCACCGACAGTGCCTTCAGGTCCTCGAAGGCACTTTCCACGGCGGTGATGGCCGAGTGGATCGGCTTGCGCAGGAAATACCCCAATGCAGCCTCGAGGATGATGACCGCGAGCAGCGGGGAGAGCAGATCCCAAACGCCCCAAATGGCGATGGCGCCGATCGCCACGCCGGCAATGAGCGGGGCGGTCCAACGCACCCAAGGATAATCGAGTTGGTTCGGCGCCCGTGCCCAGGCGTCCAGCGTTTCAGGGTGCACGCCCACCTTCAACGAATCGCCGTCGATCCCCATCGACTCGCGGAAATCAAAGCGGGTGCGCAAATCTGCAATGCTCGCGTGGCGCGCGCGAATGGTTGCAAGATCCGCGGGGGCGAGCAGCCATTTCGCGAGGATGTTCTCGCCCGATTGGGTTCGAGCGGCGCACAGCAGCTGGTACAGGCTGTCGGTGCCGAACAGATCCAAGTCGTCGCCGTAGATGTGATGCGGCACCTGAAAACGTGCGCCCGTCGTGCCGATTCCGCTCCATTGATCGTGGATGCGATCAAGACCCGCCTGATGGAAGTCCACCGCTCGCTGCGCCTGAGTGCGTCGATTTCGGACGCGCTGGTGATAAAGCAGCAGGCCGATGAAAGCGATTACCGGGATGCTCAAGCAAAGGGCATTGAATCCGGCAGGGCCGAAGCACAGCCAGGCGATGATCAAAAATAGGGCGCCGATACCGAGACGGACGCTCTCAATGCGTGCGTTGAGAGCGTCGAATCGTGACAGACGCGCCTTGCGATCTGCCAGACGGGTTGAATATGTTTCGCTCGGCGACACACAAACGAGTGTGGCACATTTCCGCGACCCGACGCCCAAGGCCAGGTCAATTGCGGGTTTTCTTCTTCTTCCGCGTACCCTTGGGCGACTCATCCGGTTCACCGGCATCACCCATTTCGGAATCCTCGGCATCCTCGCGGCCAATTTCGTAGTCGTCGAAATCGCTCATGAGCTCGGCGGTGCGCCGTTCTTCCATGACGCGCTCCAGGCGCCGCCAAGCGGGCTCGGCTCCCTTCGGGGCGCGGCGCCGTTGCGAATCGACGTCGCGCATGATGTGATCCACATCGACGTCGTCGCCGCCGGGCGCCACGTCCTCGGCGTCCTCTTCCTCGAACTCTTCGGATTCGGGTTTCTCACTTGACACGCGCGCGTTATAAACGGAACGCGGTTCCCGTGCAATACCCCGGCGCACAGTTGACTATTTGACCAGGTCGTTGAGTTGGAATATTGGCAACAAGAGCGCAATTACGATGAACATGACGACTCCACCCATGAACACGACCATGAGCGGCCCCAGGAGATTGGTCATATTGGACAGCAGACCGTCCATTTCACGTTCCTGGTTGGTGGCGGCGCGTTCGAGCATTTTTTCCAGCTCGCCGCTGCTCTCGCCGCTGCTGATGAGATGAATCATCATGGGCGGGAACAGCTTGCGCGCCGCCAGGGAGCGGCCGATCGGGGCGCCTTCACGGACTCGCAGCGCGGCTTCTTCCACGGCCTGCTTCATGGGCATGTTGGTGACGACTTCGGCTGAAATGCGCAGCGCCTCGAGCACGGGCACGGCGCTCGCGGTCAATATACTGAAAGTGCGCGAGAATCTGCCGGTATTGAGTCCGCGAATCAATCGCCCGGCCACCGGCAGGCGCAGCAGGAACCGATCGAAGCGCAAGCGCGCTTCCGGGCCCTTGAGCCAGCGCATGAATCCCCAAAGCACCGCGCCCATGGCAATCAGCCCATAGAACCAATAGTGGCGAATGAAATCGCTCATGCCGATCAGGATGCGCGTGGCCACGGGCAATTCCTGATTGCTCGACTGGAATACCGCGACCACCTGGGGAACGACATAGGCCAGCAGGAAGGAAACGATGCCGAACGACAGCACCAAGAGAACGATGGGATAGACCAAGGCGTTGCTGACTTGCTGGCCCATGACTTGACGCGACTCGGTGTAATCCGAGAGCCGCTCGAGGACTTGGTCCAGCTTGCCGGATTGCTCGCCGGCCGACACGGTGGCGCGGTAGATCTCCGGGAAGGCCTGGGGGAAATCCCTCAATCCATCGGCGAGCGGGTGGCCTTCAACGACCTTGCTGCGCACGCCCAGGATGATGCGTTGAACCCGAGGCTTCTCGGTTTGCTCGGCGACCGCCTGCAGGGTCTCCTCGAGGGGCAGGCCCGATCGCAGCAGCGTGGCCAACTGCCGGGTCAGCATCGCCAAATCCAGGCTGGACAGGCCGCGCCGCAGAAAGCGCCGGCGCCGGCTTTGCTTCAGTTCCTGTGCCGCGGTCTCTTGGATATCCATCGGCAGCAATTGCTTGTCGCGCAACAGCTGCCTGACATGCTTGGGGGTATCGCCTTCGATGAGGCCCTTGCGTTCGCGGCCTTGCGTGTCCAATGCCGTGTATTCGAAGGCACCCATTAAGAGTCCTTGACCATCCGCTAATCCTCGCGGGTAACGCGCAGGACTTCCTCTAGCGTGGTTTCACCGGCCATCACCTTGCGGCGGCCATCGTCGCGGATGCCCGGGCTGGCGGAGCGTGCGTAGCGCTCCAGTTCCTGCTCCGATGAGCCGTCGTGAATCATGGTGCGCATATGATCGTCGACGGCGATGAGCTCATAGATTCCCGTGCGGCCGCGATAGCCGGTGCCGGGATCGCTGCTCGGCCGGTACAGGTCCACCGGCCCGGTGTTTGGATCCAGATTCAGCAGGCGGCGTTCGTATTCGCCGGCCGTGAACTTCTCGCGGGTGGCGGAGTTCAGCACGCGGACCAAGCGCTGCGCCAGCACGCCGATCAAGCTGGAGGAAAGCAGGAAGGGCTCGATGCCCATGTCGCGCAAGCGCGTAACGGCACCCACGGCCGTATTGGTGTGCAGCGTCGACAGCACCAGGTGACCGGTCAAGCTCGCCTGTACGGCGATCTGCGCGGTTTCCAGGTCACGGATTTCACCGACCATCACCACATCAGGGTCCTGGCGCAAAATTGCGCGCAAGCCCCGCGCGAAAGTCATTTCGACCTTGGTGTTCACCTGGGTCTGGCCGATGCCGTCGATGTAGTACTCGATCGGATCCTCGACCGTCATGATGTTGCGCGTGTTGTCGTTGATGCGCTCGAGGCTGGCGTACAAAGTGGTGGTTTTACCGGAACCGGTGGGCCCGGTCACCAAGATGATGCCGTGCGGCTTGTGGATGATTTCATCCATGGTGTCCTGGGTGCGCGGATCCATCCCCAGCGAGGTCAACTCGATTCTGCCCGCCTGCTTGTCGAGCAAGCGCAGCACCACGCGTTCGCCGTGCCCGGAGGGCAGGGTGGAGACGCGCACATCCACCGCGCGGCCGGCGATGCGCAGCGAAATCCGGCCGTCCTGCGGCAGGCGGCGCTCCGCGATGTCGAGCTTCGACATGACCTTGATGCGCGAAACCACCAGCGGCGCGACCGCGCGCTTGGTCTGCAGCACCTCGCGCAGCACGCCATCCACGCGAAAACGAATGACCAGCCGGTTCTCGTACGGCTCGATGTGAATGTCCGAGGCGTTCTCTTTGACCGCCTGGGTCAACAGCGCGTTGATCAGGCGGATGATCGGCGCTTCGTCGTCGCTTTCGAGCAGGTCCGAGGACTCCGGAATGTCCTCGGCCAGGTGGGCCAGGTCCGTGTTGTCATCCAAGCCTTCGAGCATTTGCATCGCGGCGCCCGAGCCTGCCTCGTAGGCGACACGCAGCAGTGAATCGAATGCCTCGACCGAAACGCGCTGCAGCCTCAAGGGAACCCCGACAAAGCGGCGCACTTCGGCCAGGCTCTGCGGCGTGACACCCGGCCGGCAAACCGTGTCAGCCAGGCCGTCCGCGATCCCGCGCACCAACACGCCGTGACGCTTGGCAAACGGAAACGACAGTTTGCGCGGCTGGTCCGCTTCCTGAAGTTCGGCGTTCATGGCGGCGGCGAAGTGGGGCGCGGCGTGGGCGGTGGCGGCACATTGGACGGCGGCGCGGACTCGGGCAGAGGCACGCTGAACTGCCTGGACGGGTTATTGGGCGTGGCTCCCTGCGCGTTGGTCTCCGACGGCGGCGGCGGCGGCAGCGCAATGCCCTGCGGGATCGCCGGGATCACCGGCTGCTTCTCGCCGGGCAGCAGCGTGATATGGCCGCCGGTGAGGCCCTGCTGCATGCGTCGCACGTCGTTGTATTTTTCCTCGCTGGTGGCTTCGGTGGCGTCCGAATCGCGCATGATTCGGGGGCGAATGAACACCACCAGATTTTTCTTCTGCCGGGAACCGCTGCGCGACTTGAACAGATTGCCGATGAGGGGAATGGCGCCGAGACCGGGCACGCGGTCCTCGCTCTCCGTCACGGTATCCGACATGAGTCCGCCGAGAACGATGATGCCGCCGTCCTCGATCAACACGGTGGTCTTGATCGAACGCTTGTTGGTGGAGATATCGGCCGAGTCGGTCAGCTTGGCGCCGGGCGAGGAGTCTTCCTGCTCGATCTTCAGCTGTACCGAATTGCCCTCGTTGATGTGCGGCGTGACCTTCAAAATCGTACCGACCTCTTCGCGTTGAATGGTCTGGAAGGGACTCGACGTGCCCCCGACGCTTTGAGTGGTATTCGAGAACGATCCGGTGATCAGCGGGATCTCCTGCGTCACCTTCACTTCCGCTTCTTCATTGTTCATCGTGATCAACGAGGGAGTGGAGATGATGTTGCTGCTGCCGTCGCTGCGCAGCGCGTGGATCAGCGCGGCAAAACTCACGCCGCTATTCGCGACCCGGCCGACGCCGATCGTGGCGCCGGTCCCGACGGTCGAACTGCTGATGGTGGGCGTCCCGGTTATGCCCGTGCCCGTGCCGACCCCCGTGCCCACGCCCGTCGTGCCGTTGGACACGCCGAGGGCCAGGGCCGCCAGATCCACAATGCTGGTGCCGGTGCCGGGCAAGTTGATCACCCCGGCGGGGACCGTGCTGTTCCCCTTGCCGAACAGCAGCCACTGCACGCCGAGATCGGAGCTCTTGTTGGCATCGACTTCCACGATGATGGCCTCGACATGCACCTGCGCCCGCCGGATGTCGAGCTTGTCGATGACCCCCATCAGGGACTTCATGATTTTCGGCGGTGCGGTAATGATCAGCGCATTGGTCGCGACATCGGCCCAAATGGTCACGCTGGCATCGACATTGGAGGTGCCGCCGCCCCCGCCGGGCGGTGCTCCGGTCGGCGGCCCGCCTTGGGCTTTCGCCGAGGCGGTGGCCTGTCCTTTTAGCTTGTCGGCGAGCTTTTCGGCATCCGCGTAGCGCAAATAGCGCACCTGGATATCGCCGCCCGAGGCCATGGGCGTATCCATGTTGATGATCAGCGCCTTGATCCTCAGGCGCGCGGAGCGCTCGCCGGTCAGCAAAACGCTGTTGGTGCGCTCATCGGCGACGATCTTGGCGATGGCCCCGCCCTCGGCGCCCGGTCCCTGATTGAGGGAATTGACGATCCGCACCACATCGGCGGCACCGGCATTGTGCAAGGGGATGACTTCAATCGCTTCATCGCCGCTCTCATCCATACGCTCGATGATGCGCACGACCCGGCTCACATTGCTCGCCCGATCCGAAATGATCAGCATGTTGCCGCCGGGATAGGCCGCAAGGTGTCCATAAGTCGGGATCAGGGGCCGCAGCATCGGCACCAGCTGGGCGGCGCTGACGTTCTTCAGGGTGACGATTTGCGTGACGATCTCATCCGAGGTGGAGCTGACATCGCGGGGCAAGTCATTGGCGGGCAATTGCCGAAGGTCGGTATTGGGGACGATCTTGATGACCTTCCCGGCCGGCACCGCCACGTAGCCATATACCTGCAAGACGGCCAAGAACGCTTCGTAAAACGCCGCCGGCGACATGGGTGTCGAGGACAACATGGTGACTTTGGCGTTGACGCGCGGGTCGATGATGAAGTTTTTGCCGGTCACTTCGCCCACGGCTTGGATGATCTGGCTTAAATCCGCATCCTTGTAGTTGGGCGTGATGGTCGCGCCTTCCTGGGGCTTCGGCTGTTGCGGAGCCGCGGGCAGCGCCACCGACCCCATGAGGCTCGACAGCACCAATGCCGCAATCGCGCGTTTGGAATGAATTGGCTGAAGGGTCATGACTACTCGCATATTGAACGGCTTCGACCGCCGTCGACACTATTCGTTTGAATTTTCATTGGTGGTGTTTGGCGACGTGTTGGGCGGCAGCGGTGTACCGTTGGGCGCAGGTCCGGTATTCGATTCGCCCTCGAGATCCTTGGTGGCCTGTGCGGCTACTTGTGCAATGTTCAAAGTGATGTCCTGTTTTTGGCCGCCGCGCTCCACGGTAACCGTGACGTGATCGGAAGTCTGGATGGTGTTGAAGACATCCTGACTGCGCTGTGGGTCATCCAGGGGCGTGCCGTTGATGGCGGTCACCAAGTCACCGGCCTTCAAGCCCAACTTGCTGAATATCGCGCGATTTCGTCCCGGATAAGCGCGAAAGCCTCTCAGTTTTCCGGCCGCATTGTCATATGAGGCCACGGTACGCATCACTTGATCGAGAATGCTGGGGTCCTGCTGCACCATTCGCCTTATGTTGTCCACGGCGGCCACGGTACGGGGGTCGCTGCCGGGAATACGCCGGGCGGCGGTCACACGGCTGTTGGGGGGCAATTGCCGCGGCAACAACAGCGTCTCCAGCGCGCCGCCCCGATCCAAAATAACGTGATCCAGATAGACGGAATGCAAGGCCGCGCCGCCGATTCGCTCGCCGACCGAATACACCTTCGAAGGCGCCCCGCCGTCGCTGATGATGGCGACTCCCCGCTTTGGGTCTTGGGTGGCGATCGTTCCAGCCAACAACAGGTTGGCCGAGCTTTGCGGCGCGTTTTCCGGATCCTGCGTGGACGGATCGGTCACCGGCACCCCAAAGAGGTGCGCGGCTACCACGGTTTGAATGTTCACGCCGGAGCGCTGTGCGCGCGGCACGGCAGCCGGAACCACGGGTTGTGGAGTCTTTAGGGGCTTGGAAATGAACGAGTAACCGATTTGCAGCACTTGCAGCAAAATCAGCGCGGCAAACACCAGCGACACCAACCTGGGGCCATTGGCCTGCAGCCTGGACAACCAATCGTTTGTGCGTGAATCAAGCATTAAGCTGATCGACGTCGAGGCGTAATTCGCGTGTTCGACAATGCTATTTACCCCATCGGTGAGCCCTGCGGGCAATCATACGGGCTCTGCGCTTGGACGCTCAAGTATTTGTTTTTCCTTGTTAAAGTAAAGTGACAGTGATTGGCGACAATTGATCTCGTTTGGGTGTATGAAGTGATCGATACAGTTGGCGGTTTGAGCCCCATGTCTTGTAAACCTCCTTAACGCGCCCTATAAACTGATAACTCATGAGTGACATTGAACGTGGACGGGACGGAACGAGCCTCATCGTCGAGGAAGCGGCGCCGAAGCTCAAAAGACCGCCTCTCTATCAAGTAGTTCTGATTAATGACGACTACACTCCCATGGAGTTCGTTGTCGATATCCTGCAGCGGTTCTTCGCGATGGACCGCACCAAAGCCACTCGGGTTATGCTGGAGGTACACACCAAGGGCAAGGGTGTGTGCGGAGTGTTCACTTATGAAATTGCCGAGACGAAGGTGGCCCAGGTAATCGCGTACGCGCGACAACATCAGCATCCGCTGATGGCAACGCTAGAAGAGGCGTAATGTGCTAAGTCAAGAACTGGAATTTTGCTTGAATGATGCGTTTGCCGGCGCGCGCGAGGCCCGGCATGAATTCATGACGGTCGAGCATCTGTTGCTCGCCATCGTGGATACCCCCAAGGTCAGAGAGATTTTGAAGTCTTGCGGTGCGGACACCGCCAAGCTCAAGACGGAACTGAAGCAGTTCATCGATCAAACGACGCCGCGCCTGCCCGCCGGCGAGGACCGGGACGTGCAGCCCACGCTGGGATTTCAGCGGGTCCTGCAACGCGCCGTGTTTCACGTGCAGTCGAGCGGCAAGAAAGAGGTCACCGTCGCCAATGTGCTGGTGGCGATTTTCAGCGAAAAACAATCGCATGCGGCCTATCTGCTCAGCATGCAGGACGTGTCGCGGCTCGATGTCGTCAATTTCATTGCGCACGGACTGTCGAAGGCCGGCGGCGAGGAACGCAGCGAACGGGACGATGGCCCGGCCTCCCCGGACGCCGAACGCGAGGGCGACGGCAGCGGCAATGCCTTGGAGAAATATGCGACCAACCTGAACGAGTCGGCGCGCAAGGGCAAGATCGATCCGCTGATCGGGCGCAAACTCGAGGTCGAACGCACCATCGAGATTCTGTGCCGCCGGCGCAAGAACAATCCGCTCTATGTCGGCGAAGCCGGCGTGGGCAAGACCGCGATCGCCGAAGGGTTGGCCCGCATGATCGTCGAGAACCAGGTGCCGGACGTGCTGCTCGATGCCACGATTTACTCCCTCGACATGGGCTCGCTGGTGGCGGGCACCAAGTACCGCGGCGATTTCGAGAAGCGCTTGAAGGCGGTGCTGGCCGAAGTGAAGAAACAGCCCGGCGCCATACTCTTCATCGATGAGATCCATACGGTCATCGGCGCGGGCGCCGCTTCCGGCGGCGTGATGGATGCGTCCAATTTGATCAAACCCGCCCTGAACAACGGCGAGTTGCGCTGCATCGGTTCGACCACGTACAACGAATACCGGGGGATTTTCGAAAAAGATCACGCGCTGGCGCGGCGCTTTCAGAAAATCGACATCACCGAACCATCCGTGCAGGACACCGTCGATATTCTGCGCGGTTTGAAATCCCGCTACGAGGAACATCACGGCATCAAGTACGAGGACGATGCGCTGCGGGCGGCGGCCGAATTGGCGGCGCGGCACATCAACGACCGGCATATGCCCGACAAGGCCATCGACGTCGTCGATGAAGCGGGAGCAAACTTGCGCCTGCAGCCGGTGGAGAAGCGCGCCCAATCCGTCACCGTGATGCAGATAGAAAATGTGGTCGCGCGCATCGCGCGCATTCCGCCGAAGAATGTTTCGATGTCGGATCGCGACGTGCTGAAGAACCTGGAACGCAACTTGAAACTGACCATCTTCGGTCAGGATAAGGCGATCGAGGCGTTGGCGGCCGCCATCAAGATGTCCCGCTCGGGCCTGGGCGACATGCGCAAGCCCGTGGGATCCTTCCTATTCTCCGGGCCCACGGGCGTCGGCAAGACCGAGGTCACCCGCCAACTGGCGATTGCCATGGGCGTGGAATTCGTGCGTTTCGACATGTCGGAATACATGGAGCGGCACACGGTCTCGCGCCTGATCGGCGCGCCGCCGGGCTACGTGGGCTTCGACCAGGGCGGCTTGCTCACCGAGGCGATCGCGAAACATCCGCATTGCGTGCTGTTGCTCGATGAGATCGAGAAGGCGCATCCGGACGTCTTCAATCTGCTGCTGCAGGTCATGGACCACGGCACGTTGACGGACAACAACGGCCGCAAGGCCGATTTCCGCCACGTCATCATCATCATGACGACGAACGCGGGGGCATTTGAAATGAGCCGGCCGAGCATCGGATTCACCCAGTCGGACACGGGCGCGGACGGCATGGAGGCGATTCGCCGTTTGTTCTCGCCCGAATTTCGCAACCGGCTGGATGCCGTCATCCAGTTCGGCAGCCTGGATCAGGACACGATCGAACGCGTCGTCGACAAGATTTTGGTCGAGGCCGAGGCGCAACTCGAGCAAAAGGGCGTGTCGATTTCCGTCGACGAACCGGCACGGCGCTGGATCGCAAAACGCGGTTACGATCCCAAGATGGGCGCGCGGCCCATGGCGCGCATCATTCAGGAATTCATCAAGCGTCCGCTGGCCGAAGAGCTCCTATTCGGCAAGCTGGTGAACGGCGGTCACGTCGAGGTCACCTTGAGCGAGGATGGCGAGAAGCTCAAGCTCGAAACGCGCGGCGCCGATCAGCCGGCGCTCTTGTCGCACGAGGGTAGTGCCTAGCGGCCGCGGTAGACGATGCGCCCCTTCGTCAGGTCGTAGGGGGTCATTTCAACCGTGACCTGATCGCCGGTGAGGATTCGGATGTAGTTTTTGCGCATCTTGCCTGAGATATGTGCGGTAACCACATGGCCAGTCTTGAGTTTGACGCGAAACGTCGTATTGGGCAGAGTCTCGACGACCTCACCCTCGAATTGAATGGCCTCTTCTTTTGACATGCTTCCTTGTGGTATGCGTGAAACCGCGCGCATTGTGCATAAAGCACCTGGTTAATGCAATTTACTCCGTTGCCACCCACACGCCTTTAGGCTCACGCTTCGCATACTGGCGAAGCAATGCCACAAACTGAGAGCGCGAAACCTCGCGGGCGCCCAAGCCCGCCAAGTGTGCGCTGGCCACCTGGCAGTCGATCACTTGGATGTCGCGTGCGCGACACTCCTCGACCAGGCGCGCCAACGCGATCTTGGAGGCGTCGCGCTCCAGACTGAACATCGATTCGCCGAAGAACACCTGCCCCAACTGAAGCCCATACAAACCGCCAACCAGGCGATCTTGACGATAGGTTTCCACGGAATGCCCGAACCCCAACTCGTGCAGCTGACCGTACGAGTCGATCATCTCCGCATTCAGCCAGGTGTCGGGACCTGAGCGGCGGGGCGCGGCGCAACCGCGGATCGTGGCGCCGAAGGCATGATCGACCCGCGTGCTGAAGGGGCCGTTCTTGAGGGTCTTGCTCAGGCTGCGCGAGCACCTGAATTCGTCTGGAAACAGCACCATGCGCGGATCCGGCGACCACCAGAGGATGGGCTGTTGCGCCGAATACCACGGGAACACGCCGCGCTCGTAGGCCGCGAGCAGGCGCGCCGGACTTAGGTCCCCGCCCGCCGCCAGCAGTCCAGGGGGTTCGCGCAGCGCCTGGTCCAAGGGCGGGAACCAGTTTGGATCCGCTTGCTCTCCAAGCCATACGAGCCGACTCAGAGCTGCAACTCCTCATCCGGTGCCCTGTGATAGGGCACGTGGCTTTGGACCGCGGCGGCGTAGTGATCGACACCGCGGGCCTCGCGTTGGGCGTAGTCCCGAATGGCGGCGGCAAATCGCGAATCGGCGATATAGTGGGCCGAGTGCGTGAAGGTCGGCACGAAGCCCCGCGGGACCTTGTGTTCGCCCTGGGTGCCCGGCTCGAAGCGCTGCAGCTTCTTCTCGATGCAATACTCGATGCCTTGGTAGTAGCAGGCCTCGAAATGCAAGCTGTGAAAATTGCCGCCCGCACCCCAGTAGCGGCCGTACAAGGCTTCGCTGCCGACAAAAAATATGGCCACCGCGATCGGTTCGGCAGCGATTCGCGCGATCTTCAGCATCAGCTCATTCGGCATGGAAGCGGCGATGCGCTTGAAAAAATCGAGATTCAGGTAGGGTTCGTGACCATGCCGGTGGAAGGTGTCGGCATAAAAGCGGTAAACCGTTCTCCACAGGGAAGTATTCATATCGCCGCCATGCAGCGTATCGAACTCGATGCCGGCTTCGGCGACCCGCCGGCGCTCGCGTTTGGCCTTTTTGCGTTTCTCCGCCGTGAAGGTCGCGAGAAAGGCATCAAAAGACTCGTAGCCGCGGTTGTACCAGTGAAATTGGCAGTCGCGGCGCAGTATCAGCCCGGCGCGATCGAGATCGGCCGCGGTGTCCTCGGTGGGAAACAGCACATGCCAGGAGGAGAGCCGCTCGTCTCTGGCATGCTCGATGGTGGCGCGAATCACGCTCTTGGTCGCGGCTTTGGCGTCCGCCCGCGAATTCAGCAGCAACCGCGGTCCGGATACGGGAGTGAAGGGCACCGCGGTCAGCAGTTTCGGATAGTACCGGATACCGTGCTGCGCATAGGCGCCCGCCCACGAAAAATCGAAAACGAATTCGCCTCGGGAATGCGATTTGCGAAATAGCGGCATCGCGGCCGCGAGCGCGCCGGCGGCGTCCTCAATGATGAGGTGCTGGGGGTCCCAGCCGGTGTCCGGCGCGGCGCATCCGGACTCTTCCAGAGCCAGCAGAAACTCGTGCCGCAAAAACGGTTGGGTCGCGCCGGCGAGCGCATTCCAACGCTCTGCGTCGATCTGCGCAATGCTGTCGAGGAAGCGCGCCGGGCGAAGCGTCACGCGTGGGCAGCGCGCGGTTCGGCGTGGGTCTCGGCCTCAATTCGCTCCAGGTATTTGTCGGCATCGAGCGCTGCCATGCATCCGGTGCCGGCCGAGGTAACGGCCTGACGGTAGACATGATCGGCCACATCGCCGGCGGCGAACACGCCCGCGACACTGGTGCCGGTCGCTCCGCCGTCGAGGCCGCCCTTCACGATGATGTAGCCGCCGCGCATTTCCAGTTGCTGATCGAAAAGCTGGGTGTTGGGCACGTGCCCGACCGCGATGAAGACCCCGTCCACATCGATCGAACGCGTCGCGTTGCCCGCCGCGGCACGCATGCGCACGCCGGTGACACCCGCGTCGTCGCCCAAAATTTCATCGACGGTGTGATTCCACGCAATGTTGACCTTGCCGGCCGACGCCAATGCGAACAACCGGTCCTGCAGTATTTTCTCGGCGCGCAGTTTGTCGCGCCGATGCACGAGGGTGACGTGCGAGGCGATGTTGCTCAGGTACAAAGCCTCCTCCACGGCGGTATTGCCGCCGCCGACCACCGCGACGGCCTTGCCGCGATAGAAGAATCCGTCGCAGGTGGCGCAGGCCGACACGCCCTTGCCCCGGAATGCCTCCTCGGACGGCAGGCCCAAGTATTGTGCGGAAGCGCCCGTGGCGATGATCAGCGCATCGCAGGTGTACTCGCCGTTGTCGCCGGCCAGCCGAAACGGTCGGTGGCGCAAATCGACCTTGTTGATGTGGTCCGGGACGATTTCAGTATTGAATCGCTCGGCGTGGGCTCGCATGCGCTCCATCAGCGCAGGCCCCTGCAGGTGCTCGACGTCCCCCGGCCAATTGTCCACGTCGGTGGTGGTCATGAGCTGTCCACCTTGCTCCAACCCGGTGATGAGCAAGGGATTTCGATTTGCCCGGGCCGCATACACAGCCGCGGTATAGCCTGCAGGACCAGAGCCCAGGATGAGGAGACGACTGTGCCTGACAACGCTCATGTATAATTTGCCTCTCGTCTTGAAAAGTCGCCAAGGGCTTGGAGCCGGCGATCGCTTAAGGTTAACTGACCCATGGTAAGTAAATCTGTGGGCGGGAGCCACTTCCGACAAGTCCCTTCGGCCACCTCACGGTTCGAAGTTGTTGCATCTCGTTTGTCAGGTTACTATTGCATATTATTCAATTGGTTAAGAAGACATTATCATTAAAGGTCTAGATCTTGCCGAAGCTTCAACATCCAAGAAGCCCAAGCAGAAGATGAAAGTTTCTGCCGCGGTGTCGCGTTCCTTGCGCGAGGGCACGTTGTGGGTCTTGGGCGCGCTCGCCCTGCTCCTATTGCTGGCACTTTTCTCCTATCACCCGCACGATCCGGGCTTCTCCGACACCGGCGAACCCGGTCCGGTTGGCAATTGGATCGGCCCCGTGGGCGCATGGCTGGCCGGGTTCTTTCTGTTTCTCTTCGGCCGTCCCGCGTATTTGTTTCCGGTGATGCTGGCCTTTGCGGGCTGGCTCGTGCACAAGGATCAATCCTTGCCGGAGGCCCGCTCGCGCATCAACACCCTGCTGCGCACCTTTGGATTCGTGTTGACGCTGGTCACGAGCTGCGGGCTCGCGTCCTTGCACTGGAGCGGCGCCGGCTTGCCGAACAGCGCCGGCGGTGTGCTCGGTGAACTGGCGGGCAAAGGCAGCGCCCACGGCTTGAGCTTTCTCGGCGCCACGCTGTTGTTGCTCGGATTGTGGCTCGCCGGCGTAGCGTTGTTCGTGGGCCTATCCTGGTTTGAGGTGATGGACAATCTCGGCGCCGCGGTGCTGAAGTCCATCGAGTGGTTCCGAACCCGCATGGAGCAGCGGCGCGAGTTGGCCTCCGGGCAGCTGCGCAAGCAGGCGCGCCAGGAGGTGGTGCGCGAGGAACAAAAGAAAGTCGCGCATCGACCGCCGCCGCGGATCGAAGCGCCCGCGCCGTTGCCGCAAAAAAGCGATCGCGTGGAACGCGAGCGTCAAGTGCCGCTGTTCGATGCGCCGAAGTCCAGCGAGTTGCCCGCGTTGTCGCTGCTCGACGAACCAGGCACGCGCGAGCAGTCCTATTCCGACGAGGCCTTGGAGGCGATGTCGCGGCTGGTGGAAATCAAGTTGCGGGATTTCGGCATCGAAGTTGAGGTCGTGGCCGTGCAGCCGGGCCCGGTCATTACGCGCTTTGAGCTGCGTCCGGCGCCGGGCGTGAAAGTCAGCCAGATCAGCACTCTTGCCAAGGACCTGGCGCGCGCGCTGTCGGCCATCAGCGTGCGCGTGGTCGAAGTCATTCCCGGCAAGTCCGTGGTCGGATTGGAGATTCCCAACGAGAAGCGCGAGATCGTGACCTTGGGCGAAATCATCAAGTCCAAGCCCTACGACGAAGTCGGCTCGCCGCTGGCGCTCGCGTTGGGCAAGGACATCGGCGGCGTGCCCATCGTCGCCGATCTTGCGCGCATGCCGCACTTGCTGATCGCCGGCACCACCGGTTCGGGCAAATCGGTGGCGATCAATGCCATGGTCTTGAGCCTGATCTACAAGGCCACGCCGGAACACGTGCGCATGATCATGATCGACCCGAAAATGCTGGAGCTGTCGGTGTACGAGGGCATTCCGCATTTGTTGTCGCCGGTGGTCACCGACATGAAGCAGGCGGCCAACGCCTTGCGCTGGTGCGTGGCGGAGATGGAGCGCCGCTACCAGCTCATGTCCGCGCTCGGCGTGCGCAATATCGGGGGCTTCAACCGCAAGGTCAAGGACGCGGCCGATGCCGGCAGGCCGATCAAGGATCCCATTCGCATGCAAAAAATTGCGCAGGGCGTTCCGGGCGTGGTCGAAGAGGACGTGCCGGAGCTGACTGCGTTGCCCTTCGTCGTCGTGATCATCGATGAGCTGGCGGATTTGATGATGATCGTCGGCAAGAAGGTCGAGGAGCTGATCGCGCGGCTGGCGCAGAAGGCCCGCGCCTCCGGCATCCATTTGATCCTGGCGACGCAGCGGCCGTCGGTCGATGTCATCACCGGCCTGATCAAGGCGAATATCCCCACGCGCATCGCCTTCCAGGTCTCGGCCAAGGTCGACTCGCGCACCATTCTTGACCAGGGCGGAGCGGAGTCGCTGCTGGGCCACGGCGACATGCTCTATCTTCCGCCGGGCACCTCGATCCCAACCCGGGTGCACGGCGCGTTCGTCTCCGACCAGGAAGTGCATCGCGTGGTCGCGGGCCTGAAAACCGCCTCGCCGCCGGTCTACATCGATGAGATCCTGGAGGGTCCGCGCAATCCCATCCCCGGATTTCCGTCGGACGAGGAGGAGGGCGCGGAAGGCGGTCTCGCCGATGCCGAGGCGGACCCGCTGTACGATGAAGCGGTGCGCATCGTCACCGAGACCCGCAAGGCATCGATTTCGGGTGTGCAGCGGCGACTCAAGATCGGCTACAACCGCGCGGCACGGCTGGTCGAAGCCATGGAGGCCGCCGGCCTGGTGGGCCCGTTGCAGTCCAATGGCAACCGCGAGATTTACGGCGCGCCCCCGCCCGAGGAATGACAGCGATGCTCAAACACATTCTCATTGCATCGCTGCTTGGCGCGCTTGCGCCGCTGGGCGCACCTGCCTCCCCCGCATCGCCGACCACCGAGGTCGAGAAGTACTTGAACGGCCTGGCGAGCTGGTCGGCCGACTTCAAACAGACCGTGGATGACGGGCATGGCAAGGTCGTGCGCAGCGCCGCCGGCAAACTATCGCTGCAAAAACCCGGAAAATTTCGCTGGGA
>Ga0210406_10002957_pt1 | contig 18947 bp, 11 predicted proteins | sample IncBWC30MmetaG_FD_155454 | JGI IMG/M metagenome (GOLD analysis project Ga0210406, IMG submission 155454) | Forest soil microbial communities from Barre Woods Harvard Forest LTER site, Petersham, Massachusetts, United States - Inc-BW-C-30-M | ecosystem: Environmental > Terrestrial > Soil >... | reverse complement strand
AGCGAACGAGCGATGGGGCTTTGGCGTCGCCGTGGGCGATTACGACAATGATGGCTGGCCTGACATCTACGTTTCGAATTTTGGAAAAAATCGCCTCTACCACAACAATCATGATGGAACGTTTACGGATGTGGCTGAAAAAGCCGGAGTCGCACTGGGAGGATGGTCCACCGGACCAACTTGGGGCGACTACGACCACGATGGCCTGCTGGATTTGTTCGTTCCGGGTTACGTAAAATTTGAGCCAGACCATCCTCCTGTTGCCGGCCAGGGAGGAATCCCCGCCAGCGCATGCCAATTTCGTGGCGTGAATTCATTGATGTGCGGGCCCCGAGGGCTGCCGGGAGAGAGCGACCACTTGTTTCACAACAACGGTGACGGCACCTTCACAGACGTGAGCAAGAAGGCGGGCGTCTCCGACCCGCAGGGCTATTACGGCCTCGCCTCAGTTTTTGTGGATGTGGATGATGACGGCTGGGTCGATTTGGCTGTTGCCAATGATTCCGTGCCTCGCTATCTCTATCGCAATCTTCACGATGGCACGTTCGAAGATGTGAGTTACTTGTCGGGTTTTGCTCTGACAAATGAAGGGCTCGCGCAGGCATCCATGGGAATCGCAGTAGGGGATTACAATCGGGATGGCAGAGTCGATTTTCTTATCACAACATTTTCCGACGACTACAAGACACTCTACAGAAATGATGGCAACAACAATTTCTCCGACGTAACGTACCGTGCGGGCCTGGGCACTCCGACCATTCCGTTCCTCGGCTGGGGAACCGGGTTCATGGACTTTGACAACGACGGGTTGCTGGACATATTTGTCGCTAACGGTCATGTCTACCCATCGGTAGACCAGCGGGACTGGGGCACAACCTGGGCCGAGCGGCCACAACTTTTCCGCAATGTCGATGGAGTTAAGTTTCAAGAGGTTCCGCCCGCGACGGGAAGCGGCTTGGCCGAGGTGATCCCCGCACGAGGTGCCGCCTTCGGGGACCTCTTCAACGATGGCCACCTAGACGTCGTGCTGAACAACATGGATTCCGCTCCAACGCTGCTTCGCAATGTGGTGAAGAATAACAATCATTGGATCACCCTCAAATTGGTGGGGGGACCGAAGAGTCCACGAGACGCCATTGGCGCGAAGGTTTTCCTCAGCACGGGCCTTGTCCGTCAGCGGGCCGACGTCATCAGCGGAGGGAGTTACGGCTCCAGTTCCGATCAGCGCGTCCATTTCGGTTTAGGGTCCGCTACCCGAGTGGACAAGATCGAGATTCACTGGCCGAGCGGGAAAAGAGAAGAGATTGTTGTGCCGGGCGTCGATCGCATTCTTACCGTGCTGGAGGGACAGGAAGTCCTGGAGAAATAATCGGCACAGCGTGGTTTCTGTGGCCTCCCGGGCTTGATACTGCAGAAATATGCGAGCTCGTCTGCTTCCCTCCTGGCTTGGCGCTCTATGCTTGCTTCTTTATTCCTCCTTTGCATTTGCGCAGGCACGTCCAGAAAAGGCAACGGATTTCTCCAATTTTCGCCCGCGGCTGGAGATGCCTGGCGAGAGTTTTGTTGGTCGAGAGGCTTGTGCAAGTTGTCACGCGCAGAAGAGCAATTCGCAATTTCACACAGCGATGGGACATGCCCTAAGTATTGCCTCCGAAAGCGACGTGCTGCGATCTCACCCTCGGATGACTTTTCGAGTCGGGGCATACTCTTACGAGATCGTCGGAGGCGACCGAACTAACTCGTATCGCGTGACCGACGGAAACGAAACCATTAGTGAGCCCATTCTGTACGCATTCGGGAATGCCCACGTTGCGCAAACCTACGTTTACCGCCACAACGGAAAGCTCTACGAAGGCCGCGTTAGCTATTACACAGCGGTCGATGGATTGGATTGGACGATCGGAGACGCACTCAATCCGCCGCCCAGCCTGGAGGAAGCCGCAGGCCGCGACATCAGTGGCGATGAAGCTCGGAACTGTTTCAGTTGCCACGGCACGGCCGCTGTGGCCGACACCAAGCTTCGGCTGGATCAGTTGATTCCCGGCGTGACCTGCGAGGCCTGCCACGGACCGGGAGGGAGCCACGCCGCAGTGATGCTCTTCGCCCCCGGAGAGAGCGCGTACATTTTCAATCCAAGAACACTCCATGCCGGAAGTCTTTCGCAGGAGTTCTGCGGGGCTTGCCATCGCGGTGTGGACACCGTGGCGATGATGCCCGACCTCGGTGGCATCAACAACGTACGTTTTCAGCCTTATCGTCTGTTCAACAGCCGCGGCCACGATCCCGAGGACGCACGTCTGGCTTGCACTGCTTGCCACGACCCCCACATGGATCTGAAACGAGGGGACGTTGCTTACGATCGAAACTGCACGACGTGCCACGCACTGCGCGGGACGGAACAAACGACTGGGAAACAAAATAACTCGCCGCCTGACAAATCGTGCCCTGTAGCGAGCGGGCAGTGCGTCAGCTGTCACATGCCAAGGGTGGAGTTACCGGGTGCGCACTTCAAGTTTACCGACCACCGAATTCGAATCGCCCGACAAGGGGAAGCCTATCCTTATTAAGGTTTCCATCGGGAATCACTTTATCCCGAATCCCTCAACGATGGTGATATAGCGGTCGATCGGAAGATCGGTGAACGATTCCGTGCGCCCGCTCGGTTGGGGCCAGTGGATTTCAAGACTATCAATTTTTTTCCGTTTGCCGATACCCAAAACATCGCGGGGATCATGCGAGGAAAGATAACTGCCGCCTCCTACCCTTAGCTTGCTGCGTTTCAGATCGTCCGCCTGCCATGTGATTCTCGCGCCGATGCCGTCCGGGTTTGATTTCTTGCCGACGAGACGCACGCCGAGCCAGTGATTTTCTGGCGCTGAAACATTTTTTAGAAGCAAAGGTGGTCCGCCATTGACAGACACCAGCACGTCCACAGCGCCATCATTGTTGAAATCTCCTACAGCCAGGCCGCGCGCCGCGAAGCTCTGCGCAAAAGCCGGGCCCGCGAGGCCACTGACGTTGGTCAGACTGCGGCCGTTGTTGTGGAAGAGCAGCAGCGGCTCCTTGTAGCTAACGTGGCTGGAATGTGCTTCGATCTGGTCGTCGGGATGCCCGTTGGCGATGAACAAATCGACGTTGCCGTCGTTGTCGTAGTCGAAGAACTTTACTCCCCACCCGCTCATGAGGCGCGTCAACCGTCCGAGTCCTATGGGTCCGGCAATATCCTCGAAGGTCAGGTCATGATTATTTCGATAGATCGAATACATCTCCTGGTCGACATTCGTAACGAAGAGATCCTGCCAACCGTCCTGATCGAAATCCGCCGAGTCAACTCCCATGCCGGAGCGCTCGCGGCCAGACTGGCTGTACGCCACGCCCGCTTCGAGCCCCATCTCATCAAACTTCCCGTTGCGCTTGTTGACGAAAAGAGAATTGGCGACCGTGTCGTTCGCCACGAAAAGATCCATGCAGCCGTCGTTGTTGACGTCCGTAGCAACTACACCCCACGCTTTCCCCATAACCTTGCTGATGCCGGATTCCTTACTGACGTCGGTGAAGGTGCCGTCTCCATTGTTGTGGAAGAGCCAGCTCGGTGCCGGCGGGTAGACGCGGGGAATGCAGTAGAAGCGTTCTCCGGTCTTCTCGTTGCCGCAGAATTTGTTCTTGGATTTGTCGAAATCCACGAAACGGCAAACAAATAGATCGAGCCGGCCATCGTTGTCATAGTCGAACCAAACGGCGCTGGAGGCCCAGCCGGGAGCAGCCAAGCCGGCTTTTTCAGTCACGTCGCTGAACGTGCCATTGCCGTTATTGCGATAGAGAATGCTACGGCCGTATTGGGTGACGTACAGATCGGGCCAGCCGTCAGCATCGTAATCTCCGACAGCGACGCCCATGCCATAGCCTCCGCCCGCCACGCCGGCGTTTTCGGTTACGTCTGTAAATGTCCCGTCGCGATTGTTACGGTAGAGCGCATTGCGCAGGGGCGGATCCGGCGTGAGAAAATCGCACTTTCCGCTGTTCACCAGATAAATGTCCATCCAACCGTCGTTGTCGTAGTCGAGAAAGGCGCAGCCCGCTCCCGTCGTCTCGGGCAAGAAGTAATCGGCCGAACGGCCGTTCGCATGACGCCATGTGATACCGCTGGCGGCGGAGGGCACTTCCAGAAAGAGTGATTTCGGAATGGTTTGTGCGAATCTCGCCGTGGTGACAGAACCGACATGGGGTAGAAAGGGGATGCTGCGGCTTTTGGCCAAGTATCCACTGCCGGCCATGCTTAGTCCCTTGACGAATTGTCTTCGCGTCCAACCCGGCATCAGTGTCTTTTATGGTGCGTCATAGTTTGTTTCTGACCTGCCGAACCTCGTGGCTCTGGCCCTTCCTGGATTGCGTCACATCATACTGTAGTAGCATTGCGGAAGCGGGGAAAACGCTCTCGTCTCTTGCACTGCATCGCGAGAAAGACGGCACGTTCGAAGACCTATTCTCGCGAGCATTTCGGACCGGACTGCCCCAGACAGATACCGATCCGTTCTGTATTTGCCTGTGCGCGATCAGCCGATTCTATCGCGAGTAGCGGATCAATTCTTGGCGGCCGAAGATGGGTAGCCCTGCCAGATGTACTGAAGGGCCTCGGAAAGCGTTTGTTGTTTCACCGCTCGGTCAACGTGTCCGGCGTTGCGGGCAAATACGAACTGGTAATGATAGCCCTTGGCAGCGAGTACGTTAGCCATCTGCTCGTTTGCGAGAACCCAATCGTGCATATTGTCGCGCATCACGTTCGGATTTAGGAGATCCCGGTCACCAACTTCCATCCAAATGCGAATCGGCTTGGCCGGGCTGTCCGGGATGAGATGTTCGTGAAACTCCCAGGCACCGTGCGGCGTTTGCGGATTGTACGGCCATTGCTGGTTTACGAATGTTCCGGAATAAGTGAGAACGCGGTGGTAGAGCTCGGGGTGATACCAAGCCATGATCAAGGCGCAAGAGCCTCCTGAGCTGCCACCCATGGTTGCCCTGCCGTCCGGATCCTTAGTGAGTTTCACGTGAGCTTGGGTTTCGACCACAGGTAAAACTTCGTTTTCCACAAACTCGGCATAGACTCCGGACATTGTGTCGTATTCAAGACCGCGCTCACTGCCCTGCGCGTCGCCACCTCCGTTGCCGAGCGAAATGGCAATCATCACCGGGGCCTTATGTTGGGCAATCAAGGTGTCCAGAACCGGAAACAGCAACCGGTCAGGCCCGTCCGCCCCGACGATGAAAGGCGCGATGCTGCCGGGCACGTACTGTTTGGGGACATAGACAGTCACCCTCCGCGTGTACGGAGCGGGGTGGCTTGTAGTCACTACGAGCTTAGCGGGGTTGGCAGGATCGATAGTTCCGACGGTGTTGGGGTCACGTGCAATGCCTGGATAGATCTTGCTGGCTGACGAGTTCAGAATGAACTCAATCACCGTTCCCCTGGGTATTCCGTCTTGGACAGACATCTCGGCAGGAACATCGGAGCTAGGCCTGATGATGAAATTACCGTCCTCATTCGCAGGAGGGTTTGATCCTTCGGGCAATTCCTTGGCCGTGACATAACCGGGACTGTTGGGACTGCGTGTTGGCGGCGTCGGGCGTTCCGTGTGTTGAGCTGACGGAGGAGACTGGCCGAAGACTGGGTTGAGAACCGCGATTAGGCCAACCAGAACTGGGATGCTCAGCGAGCGCGGGACTAGAGTCATGTGGTCATTTTGCAGGATTCCGAACTTCAGGGAAAGACTGGTCTGGAGTTCCGTGTCGGAGGCCTGTGTGGCACCAGCGAACTCCTCCGCGATTTTCACTATCTTACCTTCTGAATCTATTCAGAGGTCCAAGGCAGCCTCCATCGGCCGGCCTGCAACGAGAACCGTTGTGCGAGTCACCACGAAGCGTTCAATCTCGCGGCAGTCCCGGCGTCTCACGGTGGACACTCCTGGTGACCTTGCGCTCGGTTGATCCAGGCGGATTTTATGCGGAGCTCCACAGTCCGCTTGTTGGGCTCCTCAAACCTTTTGCCACGACAAAACAAAACGGACTCTATGGCTAAAACACGAGTGCCGCCGCGCATCGGCTTCTATAACTATGGCTGGCACGCGTCGCCGGGAGAATCGCCGGCAGCGTTCGCGGTGCCCACACTTGCTAGCGACAGCCGAGCGATCTTGTATTTTTCAAGCGTGGCGTTTACCGCCGGGAGCGCGTGCGTCTGCAACGCACGCCATTCCATTAGTCGCTTTGTAAGTGCACTGCACGATTCCTGGATCGCCGATAGCGCGACGCCGGACGGAGCCGCGTCGCCGCTTTCGACCATGAACGCCACGCGTGCGAGATCGCGATTGATCGGCCCGATCCCCGGTGACGCGGGCGTGCCGATCTGGATCGCGTCGACTTGCGCCTCGAAATTCTTAATCGTGTCCGCCGCATCTTTCGTTTGCGCGTTGGATTCGAGGTTCTTCTTGTGCTCCGAAATCTCCTTGCGCAGCGGGACGCTCTCGCCGAATGCGTCATAGCTCGATTTCAATCCCGCGCCGAGCTTCAGGGCAGCTGCGAATTGCTGGTCGAGGTCCGCTTGCGAAACGTGGACGCGCGGATCGAGGGTGATCAAAAGTAGCCGCTCAGATTTCTGATCGCCGACCGTGAGCACCACGTGGTATTCGCCGGGAAGCGCGAGAGGTCCGAGGGTCTGCTCGCGTGGCGTTTTTCCAACGATGGCGTTTGCTGTAAGCGTGTATTCCACATAATCGAGGGTATTCCCATAGTAGCTGTATTGCAGCGTCGGAGGCGGGTCGTAGTGCAGGTCCCACACGAAGCGGTTTAGCCCGGCATTTTTCGGAATGCCAGCAAGCGGGGCGAACCAATAATCGGGGACGTTCTTGATGGTTTTGTCGGGCGGGGGCGGGTCGCTCGAAAAACGGCGGACCAGTCTTCCCGTGGCGTCATGGATTTCCAGCGCGATCGCCGACGAAGGCGCCGATTGCAAATAGTAGTAAAGCGTCGCGCCGTCTGGAGGATTCTGTCCCGCGGGAACTTCCGGAGGCAGAGGAGTTTCCTGGTCGTTGTCCCAACGCACGCGAATCGCAGTGGCGGGCACCAGGAGATAGGCGGGCGAGGCCGCGATTGGGGCTCTGGCTTGGCGCAGCGGAGAGAGATCGTCGAGCACCCAAAGAGCGCGTCCGTAGGTGGCGACCACGAGATCGTTGTCGTGCACTGCCAAATCGCGCATGTCCGAGGTGGGAAGATTCAGTTCCAGCGATTGCCAGTGATCGCCGTCGTCAAAGGAAACGTACACGGCATTTTGCGTACCGGCATAAAGAAGTCCTTTGCGCTGGGGATCTTCACGTACCACGCGCGCGAGCCAGCCGGGCTCGAGCCCCTCCGTAATTCTCTGCCAGGACTTTCCGCCATCGCGCGTGCGATACATGTACGGCGTCGCATCGCGAAAATTAATCGCGGCAACATAAGCGGCATTCGTGTCAAAGTGCGAGGGTTCAATGATGCCCACCATGGTGTCCGGTTTAAGATCAGGCGGTGAAACGTTCTGCCACGTCACGCCGGCGTCTTGTGTTGTTTGGATGATGCCGTTGCCCGTGCCGGCCCAGAGCATCTCGGGAGCGATGGGTGAAGGCGCGAGCGCGGTGAGCGCCATGCGCCATCGAGGAGCTTGTTCCGGCGCAGCTTCCTTTTCATCCTCGCCGGATGCAAAACCGGCGGATTCATCTTCCAACTCGTGTCCACCAGCGGTGCCGCCCTGCGCTTTCGTTGGCGCGCCAGTGCGCGCCGTGAGGTCGGGACTGATGCGCTGCCAGGTATCGCCGTTATTGGTCGTCTTCATCGCGTATTGCGTGCCAAAATAAAGCGTGCGCGGGTTCTGCGGCGAGAAAACCAGCGGTGGCATCATCGCAGTGCGGTCCTGGTTGCCGCGAACGAAGACGTGGGCAATTTGTCCGGTCGTTTTGTCGAAGCGCACCACGCTGCCGTACCAACCGCCGGAGTAGACAATATTCCTGTTTAGCGGGTCTGGCGCGATGTAGGAGAACTCAAATCCGCCAATCGAAAACCAATCGCGGAAACGGATCTCGCCGTAATCGCTGCGACTGGGCACCGCGGCGGTGCCGCTATCCTGCTGCGCCGCGTAGGCCACGTACGGAAATTGATTGTCGGTAATGATGTGATAGAACTGCCCGGTGGGTTGGTTGTACCACGAACTCCAGCTCTTCCCACCGTCTAGGCTGATGGTTGCGCCCTGATCGACGCCGAGAATCATGCGATTGGTATTCTGCGGATCGATCCACAGGACGTGATAATCGTCGCCGCCGGGTGCCCCTTTAAAAGCTGCGAAGGTCTGGCCGCCGTCGGTCGAGCGATAGGTGCAAGTCTGCATAACGAACACGAGGTCGGGGTTGCGCGGATCAACGAACGCGCGGCTGAAGTAACTGTTGCCGACGACGCGCGGGTCGCTGGTGATTTTGCGCCAGGTGTCGCCGGCATCGTCGGTACGAAAAAGACCCAGCCCGGTGATCGCGTACACGCGACGGCCGCGGGTCCCCGGAGCGACGGCCAGTCCGATCCGATCGAGCGGCTCGGAGGGTAGGCCGGTGCCGGCGACTTGGCTCCAAGTGGAACCTTCATCCGTCGATTTATAGATCCATCCGTCTTGCTTGGTGCTATCGCCTGGACTAGAAAGGGGGTCGCGTGGATGCCACATCGCAGCAAAAATTTCTCGTGGATTCCCGGGGTCCGAATTCATATCGGCAATGCCATCGAGTTCGTCTTTTGCAAGTGTGCGCGTCCACGTCTTGCCGCCGTCAGTGGATTTAAAAGCACCGCGTTCCGCGGATTCAGAAGAGCCGGCGATCCCGGCATGAACGAGAGCGCCGACGATCACGATATCGGCGTTGCGCGGATCCACAACAATAGAGCTAATGTACTGCGCCTTCGCAAGTCCAACGTGCGTCCACGTAGCGCCAGCATCGGCACTCTTGTACACACCGTTACCGCGTGTCTGCTCGCCGGTTCCCACGTAAATAATGTTGGGATTGGAGGGCGCCAGGGCCACGGCACCGATGGACGCGACGTGTCGATCATCGAAGATTGGATTCCAAACGCGTCCGCCATCGGTGGTCTTCCAAACGCCGCCTCCAGGAGTTCCCATGTAATAGACCGCGGGATCGCCGGAAATTCCAGCGACGGCGGTGACACGGCCTGCACGATAGGGACCGATCAGACGCCAGCGCATAGCAGAATACAGGCTCGGGTCAACCGTCTGCGAATTGTGTTGCGCGAACGAAGACGCATTCGAAAATTGGGTAATGACGACGAGCGCGAACGATACCAGACAGCGTCGTGCAGCGGTCACACTGACCTCCAGCGAAACGGAAAAGTTTATCACTGTCCGCGGCAATTGATTTGATCGGAATTCTCGATTTAGACCTCCGGCCCGCGCATCATGCGTTTCGCCTGCCCCGGACAGAACGAACTTGCCTTGGTGACCTCGATCCGGCATGGACTTACTCCCGGCTTGACGGTCCCCGCCTGTGTGCCAGGAGGGGTGCGATCGGGGCGCTTGTTAAACGAGGATCAGATCGTGCTTCCGGAGAAGCTCCGGAGTGCGTCCGCGCCTTGGCCGCTCTGATCGCGGCGGTTCGCACTGTGTATCCCCACTGCACGGCCGGCGTTGGACGCTCGCTTACGGTGGCCATCGGTTACCTTCACTGGTCCCTGAGCTGGGGTTTTGATGCCGCGGTCAGCCACCTGAAACAAGCTCGGCAGTGCTCGCCCACCTGGAGGCACCGCGGCTCGAACAGTGGAATCCGATCGAACCAAGCCAATGAGCGAGGCATTGAGCCATGAGCTCGCCTCGTCGACTCGTTCCACCCCGCCCGGCGTACGGAGTCGCTTTTCCATCGACCACGTTTGCCATGAAGCGGCCCTCGCTGAGGAACTGCATCACTTTCTTGCCAGACGGTGCCAACTGTGCCCACCGGGATTTGGTATGGTGGTTCTGGTCCAGCCCGTGAATCTCGTTCCCCTCGAAACACAAAATCCACCATGGCCTTTTCGATGAAAGCATGCCTCCACACCTGGATGAGTGCCTGTGGCAGCAGCTTCAACACTCATAGCGAGCCCGACTGATGGGCCAAGGTGGTATATGCGAAATTGCAGTTGGTCCACGGACTTCACGTGTTTGGAGTATTGGACCTGGCCGATGGTCATCGCAAATGGAAGTTGCTAATTAGCACCACGTCGCTTGTCCATTCGCCCTTGGCCAGCAGCAACTGCTGCCCGTCACGCGTCCACGAAAAATCAAAAATTCGGCCAGAATCAAAATTCGTGATCCGGCGCGGTTTCCCGCCCGGCAGCCGCTGTTCCCACACGTTCGTAGCACCTGAGCTCGTTGTTAGGTATTGCACTCCCTTCCCGTCGGGTGACCACCGCAATTCATTCGCATCCCAAGGCGCGCTGAAAATCTGCTTGGCGGCCCCTCCGTCTGCGGCTACGATCGCGATTTTCCACTGTGGAACTGGTTCTCCTTCTGGATAGAGGTACGCAATCCGTTTTCCGTCCGGTGAGACGGCTCCCCCTCCACCAAGCGTATCAGCCACCTTTTGCGCCGATCCTCCCTCCACTGCAATCCGGTAGAGCGTGTTTCCCGATAAATACAAGACCCATTTCCCGTCCGCAGAACAATCGGACCCATCCACATCTTCGGCAAGCTTTGTGGGATTCGATCCGTCGGCATCGGTCCGCGACAGCTGACTTGTGCCTTCCTGCTGGTTATCGAAAACCACATAAGTGTCACCGCAACTTGAGAAGGAAAGAAAGTTGGGAAATTCCGGTCGAAACGGCGCGCGCTGACTTCCGTCCGCATTCAGCAGCTGCATTCTGCCATTTCCGCTGCGGACGAGCAGCCTCCCGCTCGGCCCTGGTGCCACGGCGCTATCAGGGGTTTCCCCGCTGGTGATTTGTTTCGCCCTCGCTGTGTCGCCTCCCGGCAAAACCCAGATGTGCGAGACCATTTTCTTTTCCATCGCCACCAGCATCTGACCATCACGCGTTACGTCCACATTCGTCCCGTAATCCGACAGGTCGTTGGTTAACCGTCTCACCTCGCCTCCAGGGAAAGACACGATCCACAGCTGCGTGCCGTTGGGCGTCGGAAGTTCCTGATTAGCCGGTTCCATGGGCACCACTAACGACTGGCCGTCGGGCATCCACACTGGCCGGCCAATGGTTTCCCATCCTGCATACAGCTCTCGAACCAGCCCATCCGCAACGTTGATGGCGCTAAGCACAAACCTCTTTCCCTTAGCGCGCGGCATCGTGGACGTGACGATGGTCTTTCCATCCGGCGACCATGCCACTCCGTGGATAACTGAAAGATACATCGAAAGAGCAGCTACAAGCCGGTCGTCGCCTCCGTCTATGTTCGCGATTCGAATTTCGACTCTACTTCGATCCTGTACCACTCCACGCATGAACGTGAACTGTTTGCCATCCGGTGAAAAGCTGACTGGGCCGTCGACGTCCCGCAACAAACGCCGTTGCGCGCCCCCCAGGACAGGCACCACGTAGAGGCTGTGGAAGCCCAACGCACCCTTCTCAGAGCGCACGAAATAAATGTAGTTCCCGTCAGGTGAGAAACTCAGTCCACTGAACCACACCACCTCGGGCGACAAAATCTGCACATCGCTCTTAGTCGCTACATTCCGAACCCACAGGCTTTGCTGCTCGCCATCCATAAGCGCGTAAACGATATAGCGCCCGTCCGGTGATATCGCCTCTGTGCGCACCTTGCCACTGTCAGTCAGCTTCGTAATCCGCATGTTTTGCGGGTTGAATCCGCGTGAGCGCGTCAACCACTTGAACCCCGCAAGAACGGCAAATATGAGCGCTACAATGGCAACTCCTGCAGCCATTCGAATCGTTCGACCCGCTCTTGGGGGAACGACGGTCGCGACGGGGCCTTGGACCGCATCCGCTTCAGCTGTGCTCGCCGTTTTCACTCTCCGTGAGCTGCTGTCCCTCTTCAGCCGCTTCAAATCCGCCCCCATGGCCATGGCGGTGTGGTACCGTAAGTCGCGGTCCTTCTCCAACGCCTTGTCGATAATTCGATGCAACTCAGGCGGGACGCTCGGGTTCAACCTCATTGGCTCCGTGACTTGTTTGTGCAAGATCGCATCGAACACCGCCCCGGTGCTCTCCCCGGTAAAGGGCAAGAATCCCGTGGCCATTTCATATAGAACCACCCCAAACGAAAACAGGTCAGTCCGTGCATCCAGCGGTTTTCCTAGCACTTGCTCTGGAGACATATATGACACTGTTCCCAGGGCACTGCCCGGGCTGGTCAACTGCTCACTGTCGCCTCCCAACGTTGCGATTGTCACCGTCGCGGCTTCTGTGCTTGCTGCCGTTTTCGCCGTGCTTACCTTGGCCAACCCGAAATCCAGAATCTTTGCGTGACCTTTCTTCGTCACAAAAAGGTTTGCTGGCTTGATGTCGCGATGAATAATCCCTTTACTATGCGCCGCATCCAACGCTTCCGAGACTTCAATCGCCAGATCAAGCAAACGCACCAACTCCAATGGCTGTCCGCGGATCAGATGCTTTAGGGTGTCGCCATCCAGATACTCCATGGCAATGAATGTCTTTCCCTCAGCCTCGCCAATGTCATAAATGGTGCAGATGTTAGGATGATCCAACGCCGATGCCGCCTGCGCCTCTCTCCTGAAACGCGCCAATGCATGCGGGTCTGTTGCCGCGTTGTCTGGCAAGAATTTAAGCGCAACGTTCCGACGCAGGCGCGTATCTTCGGCCTTGTACACAACGCCCATCCCGCCACCGGCCAGCTTCCTGACGATGCGGTAGTGTCCCAGCTCGAAGTTGATGGGCAAATCATGGCGCAGCGAGCTGCTTGCCATGGGAAGAACGCCCCTTTCCGCTTGCACGGATTCTACGACGTTGGTCTAAGGGAATCGACAAGAAACCGGTGATGGGTCTACCACGACGAAACAAAATCAACCGTAGGAGCGGATGCCCAGGCCCATTTGCCGCCAACCGCTACAATGCTAATTCCGGTTTGCTCAGCACTGAGCGTCTTGATGCGCAGTTGCTAGAAAGAAAGTTGTACTCGCGAGTCGAGCTTCGGCAATCCAATTCTGCGCGACTGTCATTGCCAGGCACTCTTCAGAGACGCGGCGCATTGGAATCCACTCACACGTATGAATGCACGGCTCGCCCTAGAGAGGAACGCGGGCTATCCCTATCGGTCCCTCGGGAGGGCAGGTCCAAACTACTTCCTCTACCTTTCCCTGGGCCTTTCCCTTCGCCTTTTCCTGGGCCTTTCCCTTTTTTCCGTGGGGCCCAATTTTCCCGCGCCGCCCTCTCGCGGACTTACGGGTTCCTTCTTGATGGAAAGCCGCTTTGTGGAACGGTGCTTTCCAGTCTTGCTTTTTTTTCCATCTTTGGACATAGATCACCTTCGGAAGTTTCTCCAGATCACTTAGCCGGAACCCACCACAGATAGCGCGGAGTGGTTAGCCTCTCGAGTTTGTGGGGGCGGTGGAGCTTCAGCACTACTGACTGCAACCGCAAGAGAAAGAAAAGTCTTCGCTTCGCGGTACATAAGCTTGGCGTCGACGAGCTCCTGGAGATAGCCTTCGATCTCGAGCGCGTCGACGCTGTTGTCGCCTGCTGCTGCCAACTGCCTGCATATCTCAGCAGCTGTCGTCCCAGCGTCGCATGCCAGGAGAATTTTGGCTTCGATGCCATCGAAACGATAATCGGCGGCTTCCAGGCCAGGGCGTCGATCTTGTACGAGCAAAAATCCTGGGCCCCGCCGGTAAGAAAGAGATCCGACCGCACGATCCCTTAGCTCATGCCAGCGCTCCACCGCTTCTGCAAGGTCTCTCGTGTACGTTTCGGGATCTCGCCCATCCGAATATCGGTATTCGAAATCGTAGGCAAGATTGCTCAGTGCCTCGGGCGCAATGGAGTACAAATATCGGTAGTGTGGCAGTGGTCCCAATATTTCGATGCCGAATTCGGTCGGCCGGTCAAAGTAGGGGCTGAACCGCTCGAGCTCTATCGGCATGAATCCCGGAGGTTCCAAGTGGACCAGTGATGGAACAAGTTCACGCATACGCTCGTATTCCTCTGGCGGTTCGCCGGGAAAACCGTAGAGCAAATTCCAAGAAGGCTTGATGCCTAGCTCGGCGCACCATTTAAGCAGGCGCAGATTCTGGAGTCCTGTTACGCCCTTGCGCATTAACCGAAGTATTGGCGTGCTCAAGCTTTCGATGCCCGGTTGAATCGCGTTTACTCCCGCAGCAGAGAATGCGCGCAGTTGATCCTTCGTGAGATTTGCTTTCGTCTCGTAGAAGAAAGCCAGATCGGCCTCGCTGGCACGAAGCAGGGGAAACAATTCGCTGATATGGCGAAGATCAATAATATCGTCAACGGCCACGAAGTCGAGCACACGATACCGTGCCGCCATGTTGAGGATCTCTTCGGCGACGCGCGATGCCGGCTTGCTACGGAACCTCATTAAACTGTTATTCAACCCGCAGAAGGTGCAGTGGGACTTAGCGCCCCACCAACAACCCCGCGAGCTTTCGAAGAGAACCGCCACCTCTGGCCAAAGCTCCGATCGCAATGGTGTGCGCGCAAGCCTCTCAAAGTAATCGTCGTAGGTGGGTGTCGGGACCTCATCCATTGGAACCTGAGGCTCGCCCGGCTGTGGGACTGCAATCGACAGTCCATCAACCCGGTAGCAAAGACCGGCTTGTGGACGGATCGGTCGACCTTCGAGGACGTCTCTAACCACCTCAACGAAAACTCTCTCACCCTCGCCACGAATGACAAAGTCGACCCACGGAAAACACTCGTGTATCGTTTGTCCCATTTGAGCGTCGCAGTTCCCGCCCCCAAACACGATTTTCAGCGACGGATTTCGACCCTTGAGAATCTTTGCCAACACCAGCGAAGCGATATTCTGCTGAAAAACAGAGGAAAAGCCGACAACGCGCGGCATTCCCGCGAGCAACTCGTCCGCCGCAGCTTCCAAGAATTCCGGAACTAAAGTCCTCATACGAAGTGCTGTGGTGATCGTTTCTTCGGAAACCCCTTTACTGCGGACATACGCGATGTATTCTTCATCGTCCGAGGCGGATTCTGCATAAGGAGGCACTTTAAAGATCCAGTCACCTAGCTGAACTCGAAATTCTTGAGTTGCAACGCGCTGGTATTGACCTATCGTCAGCGGTTCGCTGCCCACGGTCTTCGTGTGAAGATGATCCATGAACGCAAGCTCTAGGGAGTGTGACTGCGCCGGGATGCCGACGCGCTCTAGACAACGTTGCAAAATCCCAAGTTGGATTGGCGGATGCCGCAAGTCCTTGAACGGCATGGATACGATGCTGACAGCAACGGCGGTGGAGTTCCTGGCCAGTTTGCCGCCGCGTCTGGGCATCGGCGCGTCCTCCGGAACGCGAGAAGGCTGGGCGCTATGCTACGAGCTTCTCTCAGTACGGTCAACATCAACCATTATCCGCGGGGGCGTAAAACCTCGCCCTTCAAGGCGGGGATATAAGCCCCCGTAACTGCCAGAGCGGTGTTTTTTGCTGTTCGGGGTACGCTTTGAGAATGCCGATTGGAGCACCGCCACAACTGGCAGCAAAGTACGACGGCGACCAGAGTACGCCCTTCCAATAACGGCGCAATAGGTCTGGTCGTTCAAGGCGAAGCATCCTGCTTGAGACACCCTTTAGGCTATTTACCAAAGCCGATATCGAATGCTTCGGTGGGTAGTCGACAAGCAGGTGAACGTGGTTGTCTTGGCCGTCCATCTCAACTAGTTCTGCCCCGAAGTCAATCGAGACCTTGGAAAAGATGGCGCGAAGCCGGTTGGCAGCGTCGCCGTCCGATACCCGATATCGATACTTTGTAATGAAGACCAAATGAACAACCAGCTGGGACATACAGTGTCTGCCGTGTCGAATCTCACTTGACAATCGCATAGACCAAATGCTAGTAAAGGCCTGTATAAATGGCAAGAAAGACTTTCAAGTTCCGACTGTATCCGAATCGCCAACAGCGTGAGCGCTTGTCAGCGACACTAGATGTGTGCCGTGAACTGTACAACGCAGGCTTACGAGAGCGAATCGAAGCGTGGAAGTGTCGTACTCCCGTTCGAGTATTCGACCAAATCAACCAGTTACCCGATATCAAAGCGATTCGACCAGACGTTGCGGCCGTGTTCAGTCAAGTGCTGCAAGACACGCTGCGTCGTTTGGACAAAACCTACCAAGCATTCTTTGGTCGTGTGCAACGTGGCCAGAAAGCGGGATTCCCTCGTTTCAAGGGGTGCAATCGCTACGACAGTTTCACCTACCCGCAAAGCGGGTTTGCGTTGGGCGCTAAACTTCAACTGTCGAAAATTGGCAACATCAAAATCAAACAGCACCGCGACATCGAAGGCCAAATCAAAACCTTGACCGTTCGCCGTGAGGCGGGGTGCTGGTATGCATGCTTCTCCGTCGAGTACCAACCAACCAGGCTGCCGCACAACAGCTATAGCATCGGCATCGACGTTGGGCTGGAAGCCTTCGCTACGCTGTCGAACGGGAAGCGCATTGAGAATCATCGCTACTACAAAGCAGCGCAAGCGAAACTTCGCCGTGCCCAGCGCAAGGTAGCACGACGCCAGAATAAGAAGTCGCAGCGTCGTGGTAAGGCCATCCTGTTGTTACAGAAAGTGCATCGGCACGTTGCCAATCAACGAAAGGATTTTCAGCACAAGTGGTCTTACCGGCTGGTGCAAAACTTCGGCATGATTGCCGTCGAAGACCTAAACATCAAAGGTCTGTCGGCGGGCATCCTTGCCAAAGCGGTTCACGATGTAGGGTGGTCTTCCTTCCTCAATATGCTTGCCTACAAAGCTGAGAACGCTGGTAGGCAGGTCGTCAAGGTAGACCCCAAGAATACGAGCCAGGAATGCCCCAACTGCCACGCTTTGGAAAAGAAATCACTGATGGAACGAGTACATCGTTGCCTTTGTGGTCTGACCATCGGGCGTGACCATGCGGCGGCATTGGTAATCTTAGGGCGTGGCTTACGCCTTCAAGCGCAAACAGCTAGGCACTTCGCTACTGTTGCTTGAGAAGCCCCGGCCTTCAGGCAGGGGAGTATGTCACCAGAGACGTTACCAATGTGTTGACAGGCGCGAATGCGCTACTGTTCTCGCTTCTGCCAGCTAAAATAACGCAGCGAATTGAAGATTCGATAGTTGAAATTGCCAAAGACGTTGCGCACCGCGTCCATCCCCGCCAAATCCTCGGCTTAGTCTGGTGCGCCTGGACGAACCACGCGAATGAGATGGTCAGCAAAGCTAGTGTGCATGTCTGGAATCTCGATCTTCGGCATGTGGCAGTTCGTACACTCTTTTGTGGCGACCGGGCAAACCGCTCCCGGATGATCTTTCGTTGCCCTGGCCGCCGGCGAACTTACATGGCAAGCCAAGCACTTCGAATCATAAACGGCCGCGTCTGTCGAAAGTGGTTGGTGCGGATCGTGGCAGGCAATACAAGCGAGGCGCTTGTCCCCAGTTCCCCAACACTTGCTGCTCATGAGGCGATAAGGTTGCATCCGAACGTTGGAGATTCCCGTAGTGCCCGCGAGCTTGACGTCCATCCATGTGCCCTGGGAGTGAGCCGACCGGGATTGAAAATGAGTTTCCGGCCTTCCTCTTGTCCGTAACGATCCTCCCACTGGCTGAATTCCATCGCCAGCTCATGGTTCAGGCCCGGTCCGTGGCAGGCTTCGCAGGTTACCCCTAAAGAAGCCTTGCTCGTGTCCAGCCTTCCGGCGACGTTAGCGCCAAAGCTGTGACAACCAAAGCATCGGCGGACTTCTACGATGTCCACGGGCCGGGCCTGGGCTTCCTCAAGGTCGTGCGGCGAGGGCAACGCGCGCGTTGGCGTAAAGTCCAGATTTTTTAACGAACTGAAATAGGTCACGCGGCTTTCAAGGTACTTGCCGTCGCGCAGAAAAAGATAGGATTGTCCGAGTTTTCCTGTCCCGAAAGCCCACAATAGATCCGCTGCGATGGAGTGCTCGCCGTCGGTAACGGTTAGTTCTGGCGCTGCACCTTTCGTCTTGATCTCATAGAGATACTTCCCGTTGCGAAAAGAGAGATCCGTGCGCGAATGAAGAACATCGGCAGTTGCGGCGGGCATCAGGGTGTGCGCCATGGCCGTGGTTTTTTGCGAGGCGGTAATCGTGGCGTGACATTTTGCGCAAGCGGCATTGCCCACAAATTCCTTACGGCTCGTGGGCTCGCGCTGGGGCCACCAGCCGTGATCGGTGAGATGATCGTACGTGGAAAGCTGCGCGCGGAGAAGGACGGGTGCAAACCCGGTGAAAATGCAAAGGAGAATCAGCGCGACCGCCCCGGGGAGAATTCTCTTGTTGGCCGACGTTGTGATAAGCGAAGCCCCTCTCTGCTGCTCCTGGAAACAGCTAGAATAGTTCGAATGAATCGCTGTTTCCAGTCCTGGCTAGACGGCTTACCGCACATCTTCGTTCCAGTACAGACTTCTCGGATTTCGCGTTTAATCCGACAGTGAGGCGCAAAGTGTAGGGACTGCTCATTTTGATTGCCGGGTATCGTCAACGCCTATCGCAATGCACTCCTGCTTCGCTCCTGGCTCGGCGGGTTGGCGACGTTCAAAGGCGGGCGGACCCGGCGAGAGGCAGGGAAGTAACATATTGTGCCGCATCCCTGACGGTTTTCACGGGTGCGGCGTTTGACTTCTCATGACCCACCGGCTCGCCCTTGCACTTGGGGTTTCCCCCCTGCCCCGCCATCGCGGTGGCATAGACCGTCTGGATTGTTGTCTGCCAAATACTGACGCAAGGCCGCAGCGGTG
>Ga0210406_10002956_pt1 | contig 18947 bp, 19 predicted proteins | sample IncBWC30MmetaG_FD_155454 | JGI IMG/M metagenome (GOLD analysis project Ga0210406, IMG submission 155454) | Forest soil microbial communities from Barre Woods Harvard Forest LTER site, Petersham, Massachusetts, United States - Inc-BW-C-30-M | ecosystem: Environmental > Terrestrial > Soil >... | reverse complement strand
TCGTTGCCCACGACCGTGGGAGCGACGGGGCCACCGAAATAGCCCCTCATGAAGAGAAGATCATGCTTGTTCAATGGCGCAAGCTCGATCTCGATCAACACCTCGCCTGCACCTGGCGCGCCCGTCTCGGGGATCTCTGCGATACGTAAGACCTCGGACGGGTTTCCATAGGCTGAGATTTGGAGGGCACGCATGGGCGCTTTCCTTATAGCGATGAGAGAATGAAGTCCGGTATGAGCCGATGGTTGGATACGTGCGTAAAGCCGGAATCGGCCGCGCTTCACCGTACACGTAACCGACGCTTTACGGCAGCCCCGAGGTTCGGATTCGCGTGTGGGAGATTGCCTACGCCATTCCGAAACGTCCGACTACAGCCCCCTTTTCCTGCTACCGTCATCGTGAGAACCAACACAATAACGGTGCCATGACGACTCATCCATCGACGCGTGAAGCGGTTCCCGCGGCACACCATCGGGCGCGGGCCGGCCGATGGGCCATGCTGAGCGCACTGGGTGTTGTCTTCGGCGATCTTGGCACGAGTCCCCTGTACTCTCTGCAAACCGTGGTGCAGGCCACCGGTGGGCAATTCACGGCGCACAGTGCACTCGGCGTGCTCTCGCTGATAGTGTGGACCTTGATCGTCACGATCTCCATCAAGTACTGCGTGTTCGTCATGCGGGCTGACAATAGCGGCGAAGGCGGAATTCTGGCGTTGATGTCGCTCATCGGTGCGAACGCCTTTACGCGCGGCTTCAAGCTCTTGACCGGGATGGGATTGCTCGGGGCCGCTCTCATCTATGGGGACGGTGTCATCACGCCGGCCATCTCGGTGCTGAGCGCGCTCGAGGGCGTTAATGTGGTGACGACTACGTTCAAACCCTTTGTCATGCCGATGGCGGTGGCGATTCTTCTTTGCTTGTTCGCCGCGCAGCGCTTCGGGACGGAGAAAATAGGCCGCGCGTTCGGGCCGGTGATGATGCTCTGGTTCATCGTGATCGCGGCGCTGGGTCTGGCGTCGATCGCGCACCACCCTGGCGTCGTCGCCGCGCTCGATCCGCGCTGCGCCATCCGCTTCATGGCCCACTCGGGGAGCGCCGGATTCCTGGTGCTGGGCGGGGTGTTCCTGTGCATCACCGGCGGCGAAGCGCTGTACGCCGACATGGGTCATTTCGGCAAGGGTCCGATCCGATGCTCCTGGTACGGTGTCGTGCTGCCTTCGCTGCTCCTGAGCTACGCCGGACAAACTGCATTCTTGATCGACAAGGGGACGGTCACGGGCAATCCCTTCTTTCAAATCGCGCCGTCCTGGTCCATTTATCCGCTCGTGGTGCTGGCGACGCTGGCCACGATCATCGCCAGCCAGGCGATCATCACGGGTTCGTTCTCCATGACCCGGCAAGCCATGCAGCTCGGCTGGCTGCCGGGCGTCGCGATCCGGCAGACGTCGGATCGAATGTACGGCCAGATCTATATTCCCGTGGTCAATTGGCTGCTGATGATTGCGACGGTCGCGACGACGATCGCCTTCGGCAGCTCGGATCGGCTTGCCGGTGCCTACGGCACCGCGGTGTCGACCACCATGCTGCTGACCACCGTTTTGCTGTATCGCGCCATGCGCCACGTGTGGCGCTGGCCTATCGCCGCGGCGATTGCCGTCGCCGGTATTTTCCTGATCGTCGATGGAAGCTTTTTCCTCGCGAATCTCGTCAAGATAGCGGAGGGCGGTTGGCTCCCCTTGAGTTTCGCCGCGGTGCTGTTCGTGATCATGACGACATGGCGGACCGGCACCGACGCCATACGCGCGACGCTGGTGCAGCCCACGGAGGCGGGGGAGCGGTTTTTGTCCGATCTCAAGCGAGGCATCATCCCTCGGGTGGAGGGCACCACGGTGTTCCTGACCAGAAGCACACAGAAGGTGTCGGGGCTCATCATGGCCCACGTGCATTTCGCCGGAGTTCTGCCGAAGCACGCCATCGCTCTCAGCGTCCTATTTGAGGCCACTCCGCGCATTGCCGGCGCCCACTGCAGCGTCGTCGATCAAGTCGCCGAGGGACTGTGGCATGTGGTGGCGCGCTTCGGCTTCTTCGAAATCCCGGATTTGCGGCGGGCGCTGCGCGACGCCCGCGGTCTCGACGAGGCGGTCGATTTCGACAAGGCCCTGTTCGTGGGGACACGCGACCTCATCGTGCAGAAACGAAAAGGCGCGAGCCTGAGAGGCTGGCGCTTGATGCTGTTCGCGTTTCTTTACCGCAACTCGGTGAAAGTGGTCGATCGGTTCAGTCTGGCGCCCGAGAATGTGATCGAGATTGCCAGGCAAATTGCGATCTAGGGTCGCGGTAGTCGGCGACCTGATCGTGAAAGATCGGTCCCGGATCGTGGATGATCGGCGTATCCTGAGGGTTTCGCTCCACTAAATCTTGTAGCACGCTCAACAAGCCCCAACCTAACGCCAGGCAGAGGGCCAACAGCAACACGATGGTAACGAGGATAGTCACGGGCGCTCCCTGACTGCCGCTGCTTTAGGGGTTAGCCTTAAGTTTCCTACAAGTTTGCCTTGACGTCGTGTAGGAGAAAGTCTGAAAGTCTTGTCAGACTGACATCGGAGGATCGACGGCGGGCAGCACGCGGCCTTGTGCATCGCCAAAACCGATCCGTGCCATGCCGGGTTTCTCGCACCATCCGCGGAAAATGACACTGTCGCCGTCCTCGAGGAAGGTGCGGGATTCGTCGCGACTGATCTGAATCGGCCGGCTGCCGCCCGCGCTGAGCTCGAGCAGCGACCCCGCCTCTCCGGGGGTCGGCCCCGACTGAGTGCCGGTTCCGAGCAGATCGCCGGCGCGCAAGTCGCAGCCATTGACGGTGTGGTGTGCGACGAGCTGCGCGATCGTCCAATACGCATGCCGAAAAGTGGTCGACGAGAGACGGTGCGGCGGCTCATGCCGTTCGCGCATGGCGGCACTTTGAATCAGCACGTCCAGCCGGATATCGATGGCCCCGGCGTCGCGGTTCCAAGATGAGTCCAGATAGGCCAGGGGCGGGAGGGCGTCTTCGGGCCGCACGAAGGGAACGCGATAGGGAGCTAGGGCCTGCAGCGTGACGATCCAGGGCGATATCGTCGTCGCAAAATTCTTTGCCAGAAAAGGCCCCAGAGGCTGGTATTCCCAGGCTTGCAAATCACGCGCCGACCAGTCGTTGAGCAGACAGACGCCGAAGATGTGCGCCTCGGCGTCCGCCATCGGAATCGGCATCCCCGGCGGGTTACCGACGCCGATGAAGACACCGAGTTCGAGTTCGTAGTCCAGACGCGAACTCGGCGCGACGACGGGTTGCGCCGCGCCCGGCGGAAGCCGCTGTCCCCGGGGTCTGCGGAAAGTCTGCCCCGACACGCCGAGCGACGAGCTGCGTCCGTGATACCCGATGGGAATCCAGCGATAGTTCGGCAACAAGGGATTATCGGGCCGCATCATTCGGCCGACCGCCGTGGCGTGATGGATCGAGGTGTAAAAATCGGTGTAGTCGCCGATGTGCGCCGGCAACGAATATTGCGCGTCGACCAGCGGCACCAGACAATGTCGCAGGCTGTTTTGCAGGCTTGACCCCTCCCGCAGGCCGTCGAACAGCGCGCGGCGCACGGCGTTCCATACCGTTGGTCCAAGCTGCATCAATGAGTTGAGCGAAGAGCGGCCGCCGGCCTGAATCCCTTCGGCGGCCCGCGACTCGAATACTCCTCGCCCGGCCAGGGCGGCAAGATCGACGATCTGATCTCCTATCGCCACGCCGCCGCGAAATTCTTCCGTGGAACCGCTGCGACGAAATACGGCGAAGGGTAGATTTTGGATGGGGAATTCGCAGCCGATCTCATTGGCCGAAGCCAGCCAGCTGCGCGCGTGCGGGTCGTGCGTATGATCCAGCGGCGTGGGGTCGGTCACGGAACGAGACTCCGGGGCGGCGAAACCGCCAGTCTATTATATTGGGACAACCGAGTCGCGAACTGGACATCTATGGTCAAGGTCAGTCAACTGGGCGCCGCGGCTCCTGCAACGAACGATTTGAAGGGTCGGATCGTCTCTTTCATGGCTGGCGCTTCCACTGAAATTACGCCCTCGGAGGAAAGCCGCCTGCCGGAGCTCAAGTCCCTGCTTCCGGCCGGTGCGGCGGTCTTCGTCGCGCATACGCCGAACGCCAGCTTCGGCCAGGTAGTTCACGCCGCACTCGCGGTGCGCCGCGCCGGATTTCTCGCGACGCCGCACATCGCAGTACGGCGCGTCCCGAATGCTGAGATGCTGCGCGCCGCACTGGCGGAGTTGCGCGCCGCAGGCGTTGAGGACATTTTGTTGATCGCCGGCGACGCGCCGCGGCCGCTCGGCGAATTCTCCGGCACATTGTCTGTTCTCGAGTCGCGCATCCTGGAGGAATCCGGCATCACCCGAATCGGCATCGCCGGGCATCCGGAAGGCCACAGCGCCGTAGCCTCCGCCTCGCTGTGGGAAGCGCTCGAGGCCAAGCAGGCATTTGCCGCGCGCACCGGAGTGAGCATGCACATCGTCACACAGTTCGGACTCGACGGCAGTGCCTTCAAGGTCTGGGTGCGCGAACTCGCGCGCCGGCGGATTCATCTGCCGGTGCGCGTCGGAATCGCGGGTCCTGCCCCGCTAGCAAAGCTGGTGCATTTCGCCATCCAGTGCGGCGTAGGTGCATCGGTGCGCACCTTAATGCGCAATCTGAGCGCCGCGGCCCAATCCACCGACCTGGCAACCAGTCCGGATCAGCACCTCCTGGCCCTGTTGTCGAGCCCATTGTCGGCGCAAATCGCCGCGCCGCATTTTTTCGCGTTCGGCGGCGCTTTGGAGACGGCGCGCTGGATGCAGAGAGTAGCTGCAGGCGCCTTCGATATCGACGCGAAAACCGCGCGATTCACGATTCAGGGTTGAATGCGGCCTGCGGGCTTTGGGCGCGCTGACATTCTTTTAGGAGTTTGGCCTACATAACATAATGGCGAAGTGTGCAAAATCTGGCTGCATGGACGAGAAGCGGGAAACAGTACTGGCTGTGCACGGCGACGCCGACGGGTATTGGTACATCGGCGCCGGCAGAAGCATCGCCGAAGGCCCTTATCGCAATCCGGATCAAGTGCTCACCGTGGCATCCGACCTGCTCGCGGCCGAGCCTCACTGGCGCATCGACGTATTCGATGCCGCGGGCAACAAGATCATCACCTACAGCAGCAAGGAACTGAACGCCGGGGATCTGCATCCGCTGCGCCGGCAGAATCGATGGAGCCCGCTTTCGCACGGCCCCCGCCACTGACCGAGCTCCAACGATCGGCTCAATCCCCGGCGTGGGGGCTGAGAAAATTCAACAACGGCTGACCTCCCCGGGCGTTCTCCGCGACCACCTTGAGCGCTACCAATGCGGGAGTTGCCAAGATGATTCCCGCGACGCCCCAAAATAGTCCGCCGAACCATAAAGCCAAGAACACCAGCATGGGATTCAATCGCAGCCGCCGCCCGACCAGCAGGGGCTGAACGAATTGTCCTTCAAGGGTGGCCAGGGCCAAGTAGCTGCCGGCCACGGCGATGACACGTCCCAGTCCGTCGAAAGACACGATGGCCACCACCGTCAACACGATCAGCGTGGCGGTGGAACCCACGTACGGGATGAAATTGAGCACCCCGGCCATCGTGCCCCAGAGGAATGGGTTCGGCATGCCGCACCACATCATGGCGAATGCAGTGGCGAATCCCAGTCCCACGTTGATCAAGGCGGTGGTCACGTAGAAGCGGCCGACCTCGCGGCGCACTTTTTCGATGACGCTGATGATGTGGGCGGAATTCAGGTCGCTGGCGAACGCGGAGGTCATTCGTGCCAGCATGGGCGGCCCGCCGGCCAGCAAGAATAGGGTAAGGATGATCACGGTCACGCTGCTCAGCACGGCGCCGCGCGTCGCGTCCAGCAACATGGCGGAGCCGCTTTCCTCGGGAACCGCGACCGCCGTCTGCGGCGCCGGACGAGCGGAGTTGCCGATGTTGCCGGCGGTATTCCGCAAGGTCTCGATGCGATTGAAGATCTGTTCCACCGGCCGAATTTTTCTCTCGATGACGCGGAGCGTGTGCGGAGCCGCGGCGAACCACTGCTGCGCGGGGACTGAGACGAAGTCCACGAGCGCGGCAAAGATTCCCAGGATGGCAATCATGAGCACCGCCGCGCCGATGCTGCGCGGCACCCGCCAACCGTGCATGACTTCGACCGGGCCGGAGAGAACGAGCGCCAACAACAGCGCCAGGGCGACGGGCACGAACGCGACGTGCGCCCAGTACAGAAGCAGGCCGATGGGGCCCGCCACCAGCAGTTTTACCGAAGTGACTTTCCGAGACGTCTTGACCGCGGCAGATAAATTCCCCGTGCCGTGAATTTCCGGAAGTATCACGTCTTCCTTTTTCATGCTCCCTTCAATGGCGCGAGCCGGCGCTTTTAGGACGGCGCCAGCTCGCCCGATGAGTCCTGCTGGACTTTACTTTGAACCTTCCTTGCGATTCATGTTGTTGTCATTGTCGCGGCTGCCGCCGGTCTGTTGACCGCCATGCTGGCCGCCCTGCTGCCCTCCGGTTTGCTGACCACCACGCTGGCCGCCTTGTTGACCACCGGTTTGCTGACCACCTTTCTGCTGGCCACCCTGTTGACCACCGGTTTGCTGGCCACCTTGCTGCTGGCCACCCTGTTGACCGCCGGTTTGCTGACCACCTTTCTGCTGGCCACCCTGTTGACCGCCTTGTTGACCGCCACTGCCTTCGCGATGACCTTGATCTTGCTGCCCGGGCTGATTCCGTTGCTCGCGCTGGGTCTTGTCATCGGGCTTTTGCGTAGTTTCCGGCTTTTGGGTGTTGTTCACCATATCGACTCTCCTCGCATGTTGAAAGCGGATGTTGAAACCGCTTCTACGGTAGAGCCGGCGGCAACGGTGCGGATGTAGGAGAACGCCGGCCGCCCCGTGCGTGCCGGGAATTTGCCCATGTAAGACTTCGCCGACACTGGGAAATCACTTCGAGCCGCTCATGGCCTTGATGAGCCGATAGGTGAATTCGACGCTCTCATCGAAGGCTTGGATGCCAATTCGTTCATCCCGTCCGTGGGCGCGATTTTCATCGACGTCCTGCCACACACCGCTGACATCATAGCTCACCATGCCGGCATTACGGGTTTGCCGGTCGTCGCTGAACCCGGTTGCCATGGTGGGAATAACCGGTACATTCGGCCACATTGAATGCACGAGCAGCGCCACCTTGGTCATGATGCGCGGCGTGGGAGGGGACTCCGGGCTCACGATGGGCGGCGCGTCGAGCGTGACGCGGATGGCGGGATCGGCGAGGGTGGCGACCAGAGCATTCTGCACGTTGGCCGCCGAGTCTCCAGGCAGCATCCGGCATTGAATAGTCGCCTTGGCGCGCTGCGGCAAGGCGTTTTCCGCGTGGCCGCCGGAAATCAATGTCGCAACGCAGGTGGTGCGCAGCTGTGCGTTGAGGCGCACATTCTGGCTCAGGCGCTCCGCCGCGGCGAGGTCGGGCGGCGCCTCTGCGACGGCGTGCATATCCGCTGCGGCCGGTCCGCTCTCGAGCGCGCCGAGCTTGTCGAAACTCGCCCGAGTGGTTGCCGTCAGCATCACCGGAAACTTGAAGGCTTCCAGGCGGCCGAGGCCGGCCGCCAGTTTATAGATCGCGTTGTCGGGGCCGGGAAGTGACCCATGTCCGCCGGGGCTGGTGGTCTCCAGCGTGAAGGTGACGTAGGTTTTCTCGCTGGTGCCCACTTCATAAAACAGACGTTCGCCGTTCTTCGTGTTGCCGCCGCCGCCGTCGAGATTGACGACCAACGCGGCATCGATCAAGTCCCGATGCTCCTTGAGGAGAAAGGCGGGACCGTTGGCGTCGCCGCCGGCCTCTTCGTCGGCGGTGAATGCGACGATGACGTCGTGATCCGGAATGAATTTCTCGCGCTTCAATCGAATCAAGGATTCGGCCAGAGCCGCATCGCCGTCCTTCATGTCGATCGTACCGCGTCCGTAGAACCATCCTTCTCGTAGCGTCAACTTGAATGGGTCGACCGACCAATCCTCGGGTTTTGCTTCCACCACATCGAGGTGTCCCAGGAACAAAACGGCGTCGCTCGAGTGTTTGCCGCGGTAGCGAACCACGACGTTGCCCTTCGTCGGGTGATCGGACGGCGCGAGGAATACCACGTCGCCGGCCGCAAAGCCCGCGCTCAACAGCCAGCCCTGGATGGCCTTCGCGGCTTCCGTGGAACCGTGCGCATGAGTGGTGTTGATCTCTACCAGGCTTTTCAGCATGTCGCGAGCCAGCTGCAGATCCGCGGGCGGCGGAAGAGGCGGTGCCGACGAGCCCCAAGCGGACATCGCAACGACCAGACCCAAGGCCAACATCGATCCCCTCATTGAATTCCCCCTGTGCTTGCGGTTCACTGGCAGCATAACGGAAGAAAAGGAAAATCCAATGCGGACGGCGGTGATTATCCTGTGCGGCTTTCTGCTCTGGGCGGCGTGCGTCGCCGTGGCGAAACTCGTGCCGGGTTCCACGGGCTCGTCGCTGACGACCGCCACGATCGTGTTCGTCGTCATTTGGCTCTTCGCGGCCGCGGCCAACCTCTGGGTGGGTGTGTCCAAGGCCGGTTATTCCTTTGCCGAAGAGCTGCCCATTTTTCTCCTGATATTCCTGCTGCCTGCGGTGGTTGCCGCCGTCGCCAGGTGGAAATGGTTTTGAAAGGAGCCGGACGAGAGTGAACAGCACCAGGCTCGAAGCCTTAAGCGATGGCGTCATCGCCATCATCATCACCATCATGGTGCTGGAGCTCAAGGTACCGCACGGGGACACCCTGGATGCGCTCGCGCCCTTGATCCCCAATTTCTTGAGTTACGTGCTGAGCTTCATCTACGTCGGCATCTATTGGAACAATCACCACCATATGCTGCACACCTGCGAGGTAGTGACCGGGCGGATTCTATGGGCCAATCTCCATTTCTTGTTCTGGCTCTCGCTGTTTCCCGTCACCACGGCTTGGATCGGGGAGAATCACCTGGCCTCGGCGCCATCGGCGCTCTATGGCGTGGTGTTGCTGATGGCCGCGATCGCGTACTGGATACTGCAGCAAACGATGATCGCCGCGCAGGGTCCGGACTCGCTTCTCAAAAGAGCAGTGGGCGGAGATTGGAAGGGTAAGGCTTCACAGATCACTTACTTGGTCGGCACTGCCGCCGCATTCCGCTCGCCTCTGCTGGCTCAGGGGTTGTACCTGCTGGTGGCGCTGCTCTGGTTGGTGCCCGATCGGCGCATTGAAAATGTGCTGGTTCGCAGGTAGACACGCCGGCGCACGGGCGCGGCAGTCCCTACTAGGCGGGATCAGTACACCGACCCTGGAGATTATGCGATGCTTCGTTCCTGCGAGGGGACAAAGGGCTGGAATATGGCACGTGAGAGCTTTCATTGGGACGATCCGCTGCTGCTCGATGCGCAGTTGACGGACGAAGAAAAGATGGTACGGGATGCCGCGCGGGACTACGCGCAAGGCCGGCTGGCGCCGCGCATCGTCGAGGCCTTTCGCCGCGAGCATACCGACCCCGGTATTTTCAAAGAGATGGGAGATTTGGGATTATTGGGCGCCACTATTCCCGAGGAATTCGGCGGCGGCGGGCTCAATTACGTCAGCTACGGACTGATCGCGCGCGAGATAGAGCGCATCGATTCCGGATATCGGTCCATGATGAGCGTGCAGTCGTCTCTGGTGATGCTGCCGATCGACCGCTTCGGCACGGAGGCTCAAAAGCGAAAGTACCTGCCGGCTCTGGCGCGCGGCGAAAAGATCGGCTGCTTCGGCCTGACGGAGCCCGATCACGGGTCGGACCCCGGCAGCATGATCACCCGCGCGCGCAGCACCGGCGGCGGCTATCGCTTGTCGGGCGCCAAGACGTGGATTTCCAACAGTCCCATCGCGGACTTGTTCGTCGTATGGGCAAAAACCGAAGATGACATCATTCGCGGCTTCATCCTCGAAAAGGGCTGGAAGGGTCTCGCGGCCCCGGTGATACACGGCAAGGTGGGATTGCGAGCCTCCACCACCGGGCAAATTCTCATGGATGAAGTATTCGTGCCGGAGGACAACCTATTGCCGGGCGTCACGGGTCTCAAGGGCCCCTTCACCTGCCTCGATTCGGCGCGCTACGGCATATCCTGGGGCGCGCTCGGCGCGGCGGAGAGTTGCTGGCACACCGCACGGCAGTACGTGCTGGACCGCAAGCAATTCGGCCGCCCGCTGGCCGCCAATCAACTGATTCAAAAGAAGCTGGTCGACATGCAGACCGAGATCGCTTTAGCCTTGCAGGCCTGTCTCCGTCTCGGGCGCATGAAGGATGAGGGAAGCGCTTCCGTCGAAATCACCTCCATGCTGAAACGAAATTCCTGCGGCAAGGCGCTCGATGTGGCGCGCGCCGCGCGCGACATGCTGGGGGGCAACGGCATTTCGGACGAATTCGGCGTGATTCGCCACCTCGTGAATCTCGAAGTGGTGAATACCTACGAAGGCACGCACGACATTCACGCGCTCATCCTGGGGAGGGCGCAGACCGGCATTCAAGCGTTTGCTTGAGTCAGGCGCATCGTTAGTCAGGCAGGCTCCTAGGGATAGCCCCCGGACGCGGAGCCTGTCACTCGGGGAACCCGCAAGGCCGGTTTCAGGCTGAGCTCCCACTCCAAGGTCGACGGACCGTCGGCGTTCAAGATGACCCGGCGGGCCGTCGTCTCCTCACCCTGCTCCATGCTCGGATGCCAGACGCGCACGGTGTACTCGCCCGGCGGCATGGCGTCGATGGCCGCGGTCCCCGCCGACTCGGTCTTGGCGAAGTACGGGGTCTCGGACACATAGATATAACCGACCATCCAATCGTGAATGTTGCAGCCCAATACCACCACCCCTGGTTTGTCAAACACGACCGGCGGCGCGTTCGTGCCGGCATACAAGGGCAGCTCGAATCTCTTCGCAGGCGAAAAGGAATAGACCTGGTGGCGGACGTGGTCACTGTTGGGAAAGAGTACCTTCGATCCCACGAACACCGGCTTCACATAGGGCACGAACTGCTTGTCGACTTGATCGACGGCATCCGCCGGGGGTTTGGCGCGCTGCGCGCTTTTGGCATCCAAGGGTGCGGCCAGGATGACCGCGTTTGCGATGAGCTTTCCACGATGATCTTTCACGAGCGCTCGCAATTCCGCGGCGCCGCTCGGTTGTGCGCCCCAGAGAAACATGAGACCGGCCGCTGCCGCGAGCAATCTGTTCATCAGAAGCGATAATCCCAGGTGATTTCCGGCACCGACTTCGTATAGCTGTTGCCGCCGTCCGCGTGCGTGTTCAAACGCTCAAATCCCAACCCAAGCAAGCTGTGCGGAGTCGGAGCGTAGTTGACTCCAAGCCTGAACCCGTAAGTCGTTCCGATGAGCTTGTACGCGTAGGCCTCGGGCCCGAATGCCGGGTCCTGGGCAAGCGCCCGGGGGGCGTAGTTGATCTTCTCGCTTTCTCCCGTCGTCGACACCACATCGCCGCGGCGGCCCAACAGACTGAGCGCGAGAAAGGTGTTCTCGTTCAACGAGTACTCCAAGTTGACCGCAACATTGTGGCTGTCTTGGCTGAACGCATCGCCGGATAATCCGGGCACCTCTTCCATTCGGGGGCTGGCGGCCCGGCGATCGAATGCGTATTCGGCCCAGAAGTTCCAACGCTCGTCGACGCGCCGCCCCGACGCGAGCGTCGCGCGGTAATTCCAGGCGTTGCGGTAGCTATCGTCGTAGCTCGACCGCCCTACCGATACTCCGGCGCGCGCCCAAGGGGCGAAGGCGCCGAGTCCCCATTTTTTCTTCAGTGAAATTGTACCGTCGAGGGACGCATTGTTGAGTCCCGTGAGTCTTCGGAATGCCTCGCCGTTCAGGTCGCCGCCGACCGTCACACTGTAGCTTTCGCCCAACGGAAATAATTGAAAAACAGAGAGCCGTGCGTCGATCGCGGAATCTCCGACGATGTCGGGCGGGGACTCCGCGTTGCCGACGTTGTTGTCGTGCCGGAGAACTGCTGCCGCGCCCAGTGTCCATTCGCTGCGGGCGGCGTAGGGCATTGCGCAGAGTACGACAAGGGCCGCAATCGCGCCAAGGGTCGCCGCAGAGGGCTGGCCGCGTTCCAATGCATGCCCTGCAAGGGCATCCCTTTGCGCATGACGTCGCACGGCTCGCATTATGCAGTGCGTGAGGTCGGCGCGTACGTCCGCCTATCGGCGCCGTGCCGACAGGTGGACGGCCGCTTCAACGCTCGCCTTAGCGTCTATTGCCTCGGCAGCAGATCGAAATTCTCGGCGGCCTTGCGCACATCGGGCGGAAAGTCGGTCATTTCGAACACTTGCCTGACCTCGATGACTTCATTGTCGAGTGCCGGGCAGCGCGATGCCCATTCGATCGCCTCTTGCCTCGAGTTGACCTGAATCATCCAATAACCGCCCAAGACCTCCTTCGACTCGGCAAACGGTCCGTCAGTCACGGTCGGTTTGCCGGATTTGAACGAGACGCGCGCGCCCGTGGACGGCGGATGCAGTCCGTCCAGCGAGAGCAGCACGCCCGCGTCTTTCAGCGCTTCGTTGTACTTCATCATCGCTGCCACGTGCTCGGCGGGCGGCACGGTGCCCGGCGCGGCCGCCTCGTACCCTTTGGGAATCATCAGCATCATGAATCGCACGGCATTCTCCTAAAGTGTTGACCATAGGCCAAGGACGCTACGGACGGACGCGATCCGACATCAGACGGTCCAATTGCATCCGGATGTGCGCAGCTTCCGCGGCCGAGTTGGCCAGCGCAATGGCGCGATTATAGGTATCGCGGGCCTCTTCGATCTTTCCCAGATCCCGCAACAGCGCGCCCTTGACTCCAAAAAAATAGAAGTAGCCCGACAATTTTCCGGCGAGGGGCTCGATGAGCGCGAGCGCCGCCGCCGGACCCTGCACCTTGGCGAGAGCGACGGCACGGTTGAGAGTCACGACCGGCGAGGGCTGCAGTCTCTCCAACGTTGCGTACAAGAGCTCAATCTGCGGCCAGTCGGTCTCCTCGGGCGTTGCCGCGCGCACGTGCAAAGCCGCGATGGCCGCTTGCACCTGGTAGGGTCCGGGCTGCACATGCCGCATGGCCTTGTCGATCAGGGCGAGTCCTTCGTCGATCATGGTGCGGTTCCAGAGGCTCCGGTCTTGATCCTCCATGAGGACGATTTGCCCGTCGCCATCCAGCCGCGCCGAGGTCCGCGAATGCTGCAACAGCAGCAGCGCCGTCAATCCCATGACTTCGGGTTCACTCTGAAAGAGCCGCAGCAGCAGCCGGGCAAGACGGATGGCTTCGTCGCACAGCGTGAATCGCATGCTCGCCGTGTCGCCGGTCGCCGAGTACCCCTCGTTGAAAATCAGGTAAATCATGGTGGCGACGGCCGCGAGACGCCGGGCGCGTTCCAGGGCGCCCGGCGTCTCGAACGGTAGATTGGCCTTGGCCACGCACGCCTTTGCCCGCGTGATCCGCTGCTCCATGGCGCTCTCGCTCACCAAAAATGCGCGAGCGATCTGCTTGACGCTGAGCCCGGAAACGATTCGCAGCGCGAGCGCGATCTGCTGAGTCGCCGGTAGCTCGGGATGACAGCAGACGAACAGCAGCCGCAGCAGATCGTCGCGGTAATCGGCGCTGTCGAGCCGATCGACCAGCTGCGCTTCGACATCGTCGAGGTCCGACAGCGCATCGTCGGCGGGCAGGGGCTCAAGCTTTCGGTGGCGCCGCGCGGCGTCGAGCGCGGCATTTCTTCCGACCAGGATCAGCCACGCCGCCGGGTCGCGCGGCGGTCCGTTCTGCGTCCAGTTTTTCAAGGCCCGAATGCACGCGTCCTGATAGGCCTCTTCGGCGGTATCCATGTCGCGGAAGTAGCGCAGCAGGGCGGCGATCGCCTGGGGCCGGGCGGAAATGAGCGCGGCATTGATCCAAGCCGGGTCATTCATTCGAAGCTTCGATTGGCTCGCAGCACCGACACAGGTCTCAGCTCGTAAGCGCCGCCGGGATTGGCGCGCGCCAGTTCCGCCGCCGTGGCGATCGCTTCGGTCAGATCCGAGCAGTCGATGATGAAGAAGCCCAGCAGCTGCTCCTTGGTTTCGGCAAACGGGCCATCGAGCACCAGCGGCGGGTCGCTGTCCTTGCGCAGCGTCGTCGCCGCCGTGGTGGGCATGAGCCGCGCGACGGGGCCCAGACGGCCGGCCTTTGCCAGCTTTTCTTCAACGGCGGCGAGTTTGCCCATGACAGCGTCTTCCTGTTCCGCCGACCATGAGGTCACGACATCTTCCGAGTGATAGCAAAGAACGGCATACAGCATTCGGCGGGTTCCTCTTCATCTTCAAGGGCGACCAGTACAAGGACGAACGACTGAGTCTGGAGCCGACATCTTGGCTCGCAGGCAACTGCCTGACCTGCAGCCGACATCCTACCGGCCCCCGGCGACCTCAGGTCGAGCTCAGCCGGGCCGCCAGGAAATCGATCAGGACGCGCAGCTTCAGGGGCATTTGGGCACGGCTGGGATAATAGAGGTAGAAGCCGGGGAAGGGAGGGCACCAGTCTTCCAGCACCCGCACCAGCGCGCCGCTGGCCAAGTCCTCGCGCACTAGATCCTCCATCAAGTGTGCGAGTCCTACCCCCTGTTTGGCGGCAACCTGCATCAGCGCATTGTCATTGCAGATGAGCGGGCCGTCGACGTCGATTTCGAACTCCTGTCCGGCACGGCCGAATTCCCACCGGTAGATTACCCCGCTGGTGAAGCGAAAGCGCAGGCACCGATGTCGGTGCAGGTCGGCGGGCTGCAGCGGCGGGGGGTGGCGCTCGAAGTACTCGGGCGAGCCGACGACGGCGCTGCGCTGCTCGCGCGTGGCGCGTACCGCGACCATGTCCTGCGCCAGGCGTTCGCCCAGGCGGATGCCGGCATCGAAACCCTCGCCGATCAGATCCACGAATCGATCGTCGGCGATCAACTCGAGGCGAATCTGAGGATAGGCATCGCAAAAATCGCGCAGCGCGGGCGCGACGACGGTGGTCATGGCTGTGCGCGGCAGGCTGATGCGCAGCGTACCCGTGGGAGTGCCCCGCAACTCGTCCAACTCGCTGAAGGCGGTCGTGAATTGCTCGAGCGCGGGGAGGATGCGCTGCAGGAACAGCGCGCCGGCTTCGGTGACGCCGACCCGCCGTGTGGTTCTATTCAAGAGGCGGAGCCCCAAGCGGGCTTCGAGTGCGCGGATGGTTTGCGACAGCGCGGACGGACTGACGCCCAGAGTGGCCGCCGCCTTCGAAAAACTGGCGAGCTGTGCCACTCGCGCGAACGCTGCCACGGCCGGCAGCTGATCCGGAGCGACGGGATACGCGGTCAAGCGAGATCGATTGTGAAGTGAAGCTTCATAAATCATGAAGATTGTCCCTATTTATCTAGGAAGTGGCAAGGAGCACGCTATGTCACATGGAAGCGGCCGTCGACCGCGGTCAGCAGCAGACTTGAAGGAGCGGACGATATGAAAATGCGTGCATTGGGCGGGCAGGGTTTGAAGGTCTCCGAACTCGGGCTGGGCTGCATGGGCCTGTCCGATTTCTACTCGAGCAGCGGAGTCACCGAAGCGCAGGGAATCTCGCTGATTCACCGTGCGCTCGAGCTCGGCGTCACTTTTCTGGATACGGCCGATGTGTACGGCCCGCACACCAACGAAGTCACCGTGGGCAAGGCATTGCGGGGCAGGCGCGATTCGGTCGTGCTCGCCACCAAGTTCGGGATCGTGCGCGAGCCGGGCACCACGAACCGCGGCGTCGACGGCAGCCCGGACTATGTGCGTGCCGCCTGTGAGGCATCGCTGAAAAGACTCGGTGTCGATGTCATCGACTTGTACTACCAGCACCGCGTCGACCCCAGGGTGCCGATCGAAGAGACGGTGGGCGCCATGGCCCAATTGGTCGCGCAGGGCAAGGTGCGCTATCTCGGATTGTCCGAAGCGGCCCCCGCCACTGTGCGGCGCGCGAACAAGGTGCATCCCATCAGCGCGCTGCAGACCGAGTACTCCCTGTGGAGCCGCGATCCGGAGGATGAAATCCTGCCGACGGTGCGCGAGCTCGGCGTCGGGTTCGTCCCCTACAGCCCGTTGGGCCGGGGATTCCTTGCGGGCCGCTTCCACAAATTGGAGGATCTCGCGGCTGACGATTGGAGGCGCCAGTCCCCCCGCTTCCAGGGTGAGAATTTCGCGAAGAATCTAGCGGTTTTGGAGCAGATCAATCTCATCGCCAAGGAGAAGGACTGCACCCCCTCGCAGTTGGCGCTGGCGTGGTTGCTGGCGCAGGGGACGGATATCGTGCCCATTCCCGGTACCACGAATCCGGCCCGCTTGGAGGAAAACCTAGGGGCGCCCCAAATCACGTTGAGCCAGAAGGAGCTGCAACGCATCGAAGCCGTGGCGCCGCTGGGAGTCGCAGTGGGGCAGCGCTATCACCCGGGCATGATGCACCTATTGAACGGCTGAGCGATGGTGTGAGCGGGCGAAGTCTCGTGCCGAGAGCGATGACGACGACTACCGGGCCCTTGGCCGCTGTTCGCCCTGAGTGATCAGATGCGCGCTGCGGCTGCCGGTGGCGTATATCCACAACCAACTCAGAGCGACGGCAAGGCGATTGCGCACGCCGATCAAGAAATAAATATGGGCGAGCCCCCAAAGCCACCAGGCGAGCCAGCCCCGTACCTTGATCCAGCCGAAATCGATGACCGCCGCGCGCTTGCCGATGGTGGCTAAATTGCCGGAATGCCTGTAGCGGAAAATTCGCTGCGTGGTGTGGCCGGCGAGGCGCATCCTGATGGTGCGGGCAACATGCACTCCTTGCTGCTTGGCCGCGGGAGCGATTCCGGGCACAGGTTTACCGCGCCACGCATTGATGGTTGCGGTGTCGCCGATGACGAAGATTTCCGGATGCCCTGGCGCAGAGAGGTCGGGTTCCACCAGCGCTCGTCCGGCGCTGTCGGACGGCAGCCCCGCCCATACGGCGGCGGCCGATGCGCGAACGCCTGCCGCCCACAGTATGACTTTCGCCGCGAGCGGCCGGCCCCCGTAGATTACGCCCTGGTCGCTGCATTCGCTGACGGCTTGCTTCAGTTGAATTTCAACGCCCAGGCGCTCGAGCGACGCGTGGGCGTAGGCAGAGAGATCCTCGGTAAAGCTCGGCAAGATGCGCGGGCCCGCTTCGATCAGCACCACGCGAGACTTGCGCGTGTCGATGTGCCGATATTCCCCGGGCAGATTCTGATGCGCAAGCTCGGCGATCGCGCCGGATAGCTCCACCCCGGTGGGTCCGCCGCCCACGATCACGAAGGTCAGCAGCGCCGCGCGGCGGACAGGATCGGTCTCGCATTCGGCGCGTTCGAAGGACAGCAAAACTCGCCGGCGGATGGTCGTGGCGTCTTCCAGTGTCTTCAGGCCCGGCGCGTACGGCTCCCACTCGTCGTGACCGAAGTACGCGTGCCGGGCACCCGTTGCCAATACCAAGGTGTCGTAGTCGACGCCGCCGCCGTCTTCGATCAGCACTCTGCGATTCTGGGTGTCGACTCCCGTCACCGTGCCGAGAAGCGTGGTGACTTCCTTGCGCTTGCGCAGCAGATGCCGGATCGGCCAGGCAATTTCCGAAGTCGCCAGCGTCGCGGTGCCGACTTGGTACAGGAGAGGCTGAAACAAATGATGATTGCGCCGATCGATGATCGTGATTCTGACGTCGGCCCCGGCCAGACCCTGCGCTGCCGCCAAGCCGCCGAAGCCGGCACCGACAATGACCACGTGATGCGTCACGAGCGCTCCTACGAATCCGGCGGCTCCGCCGTGATGACAGAATAGCCCGCGGCGACCCAGGCATCGAGTCCGCCGAGGAGGGGGCGGACCCGCTTGAAGCCGTGGTTCATCAGAATTTTGGCGACGCGCGCCGCCGAGGCCTCGCTCGGACAGGTGCAATACAAGATGACGTCCCGATCGCGCGGCAATTCCTTGAGCCGGTGCGCCACGTCCTGCAGGGGAACATGCAGTGCGCCGGGGATCCAACGCGGCTCGAGCTCGCGTGCCGTGACCGATCGCACATCGATGATGAGGGGCGCCGCGCCGGTCTGAATGAGATCATAGAGGTCGGAGACGCTGATCCGCGCCATCCGCAGCAACTTGTAGAAGCGGGTTCGCTGCCACCACTTGAAAGCGATATAGGCGGCCAGCAGGATGATGACCACGGCGCCGGCGGCGCTGCCGAATTCGCTCAAATGCTCGAGCAACTGCTCGATCTGCGATCTGAACAGTATGCCGGCGAGGAGACCGAAACCCACCCACAGAGCAGCGGCGCAGATGCTCAAAATAATGAAACGCGGCCACCCGATGCGCAGGGCGCCGGCCATCGGCGGCGCGATGATCGAGAGGCCGGGAACGAACTTTGCGATGACCAGCGAGTTGACACCCCAGCGTTCAAAGCGCGTTTGCGTCTGACTGACGCACGAATCCGGTTCCAGGGATACTTTACATAGCGTCTTCAGGACCCGGATGCCGAACTTCTGTCCGATGAGGTACCAGCCGCTGTCGGCGATCAGGCAGGCGGTTATCGACGAGAAGAACAGCGTCAACAGCTGCATTTGTCCGCTCGCGGCGATGCCGCCGGCGATGATCAATGTCGGCATCACCGGCACGGGAAGCCCCGATTGGTTGAGCAATACATTCACGAACACGATGCCGACGCCGTATTGACCGAGGCTCGCGAAGAGGTTGTGCGTCATGGCGCGGGCCGGTCAGCGGGCCGTGAGCGCGCGGCCGCCGCGGAGCGCGCCGGCCCGGGCCCGATGTTCGA
>Ga0210406_10002954_pt1 | contig 18949 bp, 18 predicted proteins | sample IncBWC30MmetaG_FD_155454 | JGI IMG/M metagenome (GOLD analysis project Ga0210406, IMG submission 155454) | Forest soil microbial communities from Barre Woods Harvard Forest LTER site, Petersham, Massachusetts, United States - Inc-BW-C-30-M | ecosystem: Environmental > Terrestrial > Soil >... | reverse complement strand
CGTTTAACGATGATCTCTTCCGCCATCGAGTTTGACGTCTAGGAAAGATCAACGGCTTCGCTGCCTACTGCGTTCTTTAAAAGTGATCGATCACCCGTCTTCAGAAATTGAGTCGCCTTGTCGGGCCAGAGGGCATACATGACCTTTGCATTGAGGTCGTAGACCATCTCCAGCTGCACAGGGAATCCTGTGACTCTCATAGCTGCGTTGACGGTGAAAACCGCATAAGGCTGTCCGCTGAGGGTATGCAGCGTGGTTGCCGTTGTGTTAACCGCCCGGAGCCCGTGATTGTCGTGCTGGCTCCAATATTGGGTTAACTGGGTCTTGGTCGCGTCCGCGGACTTAATCACCTGTTCAGCCCGGGCGTTACCAACGAATATTGCGACCGTAAGAGCCGCGATGGTTATCAGATTCCTTTTCACTCTAGGATTTTCTCTGCGTGGGCGGCCACAGTAAATGCATGCCTAAAAAATGCAAATTGGAATTTCTGTATGCCACTATGCTTACATGTAAATAACTATCGTTGAAGATATAGCTCCTTAATCTGAGGCCTGAAATTAGGCTGATTGTAAGATTTATAGACATATCGAAAATATCGCAGGGCCGGCCTGGAAACGATCGTTACGAGAATCAGACGCCCGGCGGAGCAGCTATTGCGGAAAAGCTCCTGTCACGGTTCGTTCCCGAGAACGGGTGAGGTTTGGAGCGAGCAAAGGAAAACCAAAACCCGCAGATTGCCCAGATAGTGGATTCAGCCCGGCTTACCAGTTGCGTGGAGCGTGAGTATGTCTCTTACCGCACGGTTGAGCGGCGTAGGAGTTCCCGCCGTCTGTCCGAGCTCGACCACTGCGCCGCTAAGCCAATCAACTTCCAAGCGATTACCGCGCTCCAGGTCATGGTACATCGAGGCAGCCATCTCCGCTGGGAGGCCGTCGTAGAACGTAAGCAGATCTTCGGCATATTCGGCGCTGAGGGCGACGCCCTGGCCGCGGCCAACAGCGACCACTTCGCGCATGATATCCAACAGGAATCTGCGCGTCCGGGGATCTTTGCGGATGGGCCCGATTGGTAAACGGATGGTCGCGGTAGCCGCTGATAGGCCAACCAGGAAAACGAATTTCTCCCAGATCGCTTTGCGGATTTCCAGGCTCAACTCGACATCGATACGTGCCTGGAGACAGGCCTCAAGAAAGGCTTCGGCTCGCGCCGAGCGTTGTGCGTCGTATTCACCGAACACGATCTTCTGGACGGTGCCGGTATGGCTGATTACCCCGGGCCGAGCAATCGTCGCTGAGATGTAGCAGATGCCCCCTATAATCGGCCGATCGCCGAGGATGCGCCGCAGCACGTCATCCTTCTGCACGCCATTCTGCAGAGACAAGACTGTCGTTGCCGGTCCGATAATTGGTGAGATCGCGCGAGCCGCGGCCTGCGTATCCCAGAGCTTAACGCTAATGAGAACGACATCGACAGATCCCAGAGTAGCGGGATCGTCGGTTGCGGATACCTTCATCAGACTCACGTTGCCAAGCTGGCTTTCGACAACAAGCCCGTGCTCGCGCAGCGCAGCGAGATGAGCCCCACGCGCTATAAAGGCGACGTCGCAACCTCCTTGGGCGAGTCGAGCCCCGAAATACCCACCAACACCGCCTGATCCCATGATTGCAATTCTCATACGTTCTTTCCACTAGGCTACAGCACGGTGTTAATCGACTCCAGGGCTTGCCTCAAAGCCTCGGCGCAGAGTCTGCGGTTTGCGATCTTGCACGATAAGAGAACGACTTCAAGGGTCCACGGCCCAGCCGCGACCTAGGCCTTGCGGAGTCGGGACGTCACGGGAGTTCGAGAACAGGAATCAAGAGCCAGAGTTCAGGAGCCACAGGCGCTGCCGGACGCGCTTGCCACGATCGCGATTTTGACTTCGAGCAAAGCGGACTTCGAAAAGAAAGTGGTTAGCGACAAGTTAGTCAGGCAGGTGTTCCGCGGTGCCAAGTTAGAGCGGGCGAAGCTGCCACACGTTCCAAACCCCGCCGGATCAAACCAAATGATTAATGAACCGATTGGTACAAAACATGTCTTGACGCTGCAGCGAGCGTCGTGGATCGGTAGTGAACCGATTGGTTTTTTATGTCTGCGTTGAACCGGATTCAGCAACCGCTGGGTAAATTGCAGGGTAAAGTGGCAGTCATCACCGGTGAAATTCTTCAATGGGTGTTAGAAAACGCTAAAACACCGCGCGCACCGTGGGAAATCGAAACCTGGTCGGCCTTCATGGAAAAACGAGGACCAGACAGCGACGCGGAAACGCTTGCACTCTTTGCCGAATACGTGGGTCAACATTCAAAACACCGCGCGCGCCGTGGGAAATCGAAACCTGGTCGGCCTTCATGGAAAAACGAGGACCAGACAGCGACGCGGAAACGCTTGCACTCTTTGCCGAATACGTGGGTCAACATTCCAAAACCCGCGAAGACGTCAAAACCTGGCTCGAAGCCATTGAGCTCGATGATTATGCCAGCTTTGGAGGAAAGCCGTAAATCCCTTTGCGGTGGCATGAGGCAAGTCTGAACAGTCTGATGGTGGCCAAACCAATTCTCCTTGCAAAGCCCGTCCAAGGCCGGTCGCCAGTTTCGCTGTCTATCACCGAAGTCAGAGCTATCGTGCTGCGGTCCCAAGGATTGGCGGAGGATCTGTTGCCATTTGGTCTCGGAAAAACAGCGGTCCTGAGGGCTATTAAGCATCTGGGCTACATCCAGGTTGACCCAATCAACGTGCTCCAGCGGGCGCACCACCACGTGCTTTGGTCGCGGGTACCGAACTATCATCCGGACACGCTGCATGAGCTGCAAGATCCGGACGCGGCGGTTTTCGAATACTGGAACCATGCTGCGTCCTATTTGCCCATGACTGATTATAGGTTCTCTATGCCGCTGATGCGGAAGTACCGCCGAGAATTCCATTGGTCCGATGATTCGCCAGAGCTTCGCAGGTCCATGCGCCGGGTATTAACTATGATTCGTAAGCAAGGGCCGCTGATGCTCAGCGAGGTTGAGTCCACCGGGTCAGTCGATGGCTGGTCAGCGGGCAGGACCAGCAAAATTGAACGCCGCGCTCTCCATGAACTTTGGATGCGCGGCGATGTCATGATCCGTAGCCGGCGCGGAGTTCAGAAAATATTCGACCTACCGGATCGAGTCCTGCCAGCCGGAATAGACGTTAAGCTTCCCTCAATATCCGAGGCGACCGAGTTCCATGTTCGACGAACCTTGCGCGCCTTGGGTGTCGCCACACCCCAAGAGTTGCACTACTTACAGGATGCCGGGCAGGCGAGCGCAGTTCGGGGGGCATTAAGCGCGCTGATTAAACGCGGAGAAGCCGTCGAGGTACGTGTCCCCGATCTCTTGAAATTGCGCTTGTTCACACTTCGAGAGGCGCTTGAACATAGTACGCCGGTGAAGAGCAGCATCGTCCGTTTCTTGTCCCCCTTCGACAATCTGACGATTCAGCGCAAGCGACTGAAGTGGCTTTTCGATTTTGACTATGTCGTCGAAATTTACGTTCCGCCGGGCAAGAGGAAATACGGCTATTTCGTTCTTCCGGTACTATGGGGCGACCGGCTGATCGGACGGATGGACGCGAAAGCAAATCGGGCAGAGCGACAGCTTGTTATCCACAACCTAGTGTTTGAAACAGCTTTCCAGGATTTTGCAGCGATAAAGCCGCCGTTCGTCAGTGCCCTGCATGATTTTACGCGCTTCCAGGAATGCGACCAATGGAAGATTTCCCGTGTTGAACCGGAGGGAATCACGATTCCTTGAGGTGATGAGGGGAAAGCCACCTCCTAGGCCGCTCCTAACAGAGCTGTTTGCGTTTGGACTACCGTAGCTATAAATATTTTGCTCCTACGGAGCTAGTCATTCGCTCCAGTGAACCAACTGCCGAGAGTTACCTCACGTTTTTGAACAGTCAACGATGCGCGTGAAGGTCGCCGGAGGTCCAACCATTGACACTTTGGCGGAGAGCAAAATCGAATCCGTCGGAGAAAGCGGAGCCGATTTAACCCTTGTTGGCGAGGACTGCGGTACCGCGACCCTACGACTTGCCGAGGCTGGGTCGTCCGTAATGGTCAAGGATGAGAACGGCCAAGTCGAGTATGCGGGTTAACCAAGTCAAGGATCGACAAAGCTTAACAGTCCGAGCGGGGCGGAGCGAGGGACAGCAAACAATTTCTGATAATCTTCGTTAAAGCGTCTCAGTCTCGAGTAGGCCCACCGCTGGGTTCTTATTCCAATCGGCATGCCTGCTGTCGAATCAACAGAGCCTAGCGTTAGAGTTGCCATCCAGCTTTGAACGCCGCCCCCAGTGATAGCATGGCTGAATGCTCCGACGTACTCAATGCGTAGTGCGGCTCACTATTTCGTTTCTTGAATCCACCCAGATGCTCTTTGTCAAGAATTGTTCACTGCCCCCTTTTTTTGTTCCCCCAGGGCGCCAATATTGGCCGGCTTGCTTTAAATGTTGTGTTTTCTGTAGACTCCTCTGCCGTAGGTATCCAGCTCATATAATCCAAGCAAGCACGCGTCGGTTTCTGGTGGAACTCTTCCGGCGTGTGCTGTTTTTCCGCTGCGTCCCATTACGTCTGGTCGCGTCGAACACTTTTTGCAGAGGCGTAGTAACTCCCGTCCTACTTGCAAGCTTTGGGGTCGAGCCTTTCTACTATTCGTGAAGATAGCCGGCGAGATCTACCCAGTCTCGCCGGTCTTCTAAAAATACGAATATTCGGGATTGATCTGCCGGATGCGGTAAGCTCAGGACCATTTATGTCTCGGAAAAAGTCGCTAAATCAACATCGAGAACAATATCTCAAACTCACTGTTGACCACCTATTTTACGTGCTGAACGCCAAGGCTAGCTCACGGCAGGCGAAGAAGAAGGAATTACTGGAGGCGCATGCCTGCTTTACGAGAGAATTTCTTATTCTGTTTGAAGAGCACGGGCTTATTCAGGAAGATTAGCTTGCAGCCGTTTGCTCCCGTCAGCGCCGGGATGCGAGGTGACGCACCCCTGACGCCTCAAGCCGGGTTTGTTCCCTGACTCATAAGTTGTTCGCACCTCACCTTTGGGTAGGTTCTTGTTTCCTTAGGAAATGCCGGTCGACGACCCAACTCCTGTAATCTCGATTTCTTCCGTTAAATCGGAAGGGAACTTTCCGTGCTCCATAAGAGTTCCCTCTTCGGATGTCTGGCTGCAGAAAAACAGGTCTCCCATAAGCCGCCCTCAACCCGGGCAAGTACTGCAGAACTGATTGCTTCATGTTCACGAGCAATCCTCTTTCGACAACAAAGGAGGATTGGTCGGCTACACGCCCTTCGATTACGGTACCAAAAGTCAGGAGGTAGTGTCCGGGGAAAACGTCTCGATCTATTCGATAAGTGTTACAAAATCTGGCATCCGTGGACGTAGGGTTATTTAGCATCCTCATCAACCGGAAGCAAAAGGCGTCGATGGGTCCTCAGATGATGTCAGCACAGCATTTGTAAGCAATTAGGAACAATCTTGCACTTGTTCCGACTCAGCGTCGGGAGTGGCGTATTAGCGCTGTAAGTGCTTGATGCTTAGCAACTTGGAGCGGGCAAAGGGAATCGAACCCTCATAGCCAGCTTGGAAGGCTGGAGCTTTACCATTAAGCTATGCCCGCGTCTTCGGGAGAAGACGTAATGATGGGGCAGTTTTGGGAAATCTCAACCGCGAATTCACGCGAATATGGAGCGCGAATGGACACGAAATAGGGGAGGTGGTGGCGCGAGGTCACGCGAGGAGACATTCGCGGGAGCCGCGGCGGCCAAGTGGTTGGGTTGCATTCGCGTGGTGGCGGATCATGCGAGTCGCCGGGGTGAAGTTAATGCGGCTCCCCTCCGGACGGGGTGTGGATCAGATCGGTTTTAATTCGTGTGTATTCGTGTCCATTCGCGGTTGTGTTTCCGGTTTGTGGTAGGATTCGCGGTAGGTGGACACGCCATTCGATAACCAGATTGATGAGTTTATCCTGTTTTTGGCGACGGAACGGGGGCTGTCTGAGAATTATCAGGTGTCGACCAGGAGGTCGCTGGAGGAGTTCGCGATTTGGTATGGACGTCAGGAGGAAGCGCCGGGCATTTCTAAGGTCACAACGGATCAGTTGACGGCTTATTTGGCGGAGCGAAAGCGCGGAGGGTTGGCGGCAGCGTCTTTGAAACTGATCGTAGTTGCTTTGAAGATTTTTTTCCGGTTTTTGAAGGGGCGGCAACACATTACTCAGGATCCGGCCGATGTGTTGGTGTTACCGCGATTGGAACGTTATCTGCCGGATACCTTGAACGAGGCGGAAGTCGAGAGGCTGCTGCAGGTGGATCTGCATCGGCGGCCGTTCCCTAAGCGAGATCGGGCGATGCTGGAATTGTTGTACAGCAGCGGTCTGCGGATCAGTGAGCTCACCGGCGCGCGGCTGGAACAGATCAACCTCGAGGACCGGTTCATTCGAGTTACCGGCAAAGGCAACAAAACCCGGTTGGTGCCGATCGGGCGAAAAGCTTGTGAGGCGATCAATGAATACTTGGAAAGCGAGAGGCGGGGATTAGTTAAGCCGCGGACCGGGAGCGAGCTGTTCTTGTCGAGACGCGGCCAGAAGCTGACCACCCAAAGGGTCTGGCAAATCGTAAAAGAGATCTCCGAGCTCGGTGGATTCGATATCCGGATTTACCCGCACTTGTTACGACACTCGTTTGCGACTCACCTGTTGAGTAACGGCGCGGATCTCAGGATCATTCAAGAATTGCTCGGGCACGCGGACATCTCGACCACCCAGATTTATACGCACGTCGATCAAAACAGATTGAAAGCGATCCATAAGAAGTTTCATCCCCGAGCCTGAATCGCAGACAAATGCGCATGCATTTGTCTGCGATTCAGGCTATGGCAGCAGGATGATCCGGCTCCGCCGATTCACTCTGCTGCTGAACAGCTCTATTGCGAATGAGGAAATCTGCTAATCGACCAGTCAAGTTTACTGAGCGATTGGTTTATTGGGTTTACCTGGGGGTAGGAGCGGCTTTTCTGGGGCTACCTTTAGCATGGACGTTCAGAATCGGGCAAGCCATCGGGCTCCTTATTTGGGCGATTCTGCCAGATTATCGAGATCTCGCCCGGCGGAACCTGGCTCGAGCGTTCCCGGACTGGGCTTCGAAGCAAATCGATCAATGTGTTCGCAAACATTTCCAGACGTTGGGTGCGAACTTTTTATGCGCGTTTGTGCTTACCCAAAAACCTTGGGAAGAAACCCAGAAATATTTTGATCTCAGTGACTATGACAGGGTTAGGACCGATTTGGATGAGGCCAGTAGTGTGGTGGCTTTGGTGCCACATATTGGGAATTGGGAGCTCATGGTCACGGCTCCTAACTGGGCCGTGCGAGGGTCTCAATTCGGAGCGGTCTTCCAACGGCTCCGCAACCGTCTGATCGATGAGCATGTGCGGAAGTTTCGGGGGCTTAGCGGTGTGGAATTGCTTGATCGCAGCGAGGGGTTCAATCGCGGGATCGCGATGCTGAAGCAAGGAGGTATCGTGGCGGTGTTATCGGACCAACACGCTGGCGATAAAGGGGTTTGGGTCCCTTTTTTCGGTCGCCTGGCGTCGACGACGCCCTTGCCTGCTCTGATGGCGAAGAAGGCGCATTCTCGTATCTGCTGGGGAGTGGTACAAACTGCGGGTGTGGCCCGCTGGCGTCTGGCGGCCCGCCTTGAAGAGCTCTCGCCCGCGGCCTCGATCGAAGAACTCACCGCGGTACTTAATGAGCATCTGGAAGAAAAGATCAGGGAAAATCCCGCGGATTGGTTCTGGGTCCATGATCGTTGGAAGATTCCTTCCCCTCGTTTCCTGCTGCGGGAATATAAGCGAGGATTCTACCTACCCAAGACGCCAGGCAAATTGAAGCCATTTCGGATCGTCATCCGGTCAAGTAACTGGTTGGGAGACGCGGTCATGTCGGTAGAGGCAGTGCGCCGGATCAAGCGAGGAAGACCTGACGCTGAGGTCACGATATTGGCGAAACGAAACTTGGTTGAGTTTTGGGAATCGGTTCCGGAAGTGGATGCGGTTATCCCGATCGAGCGGAAAGACGGAGTGCTGGCAGTTGCGAACAAACTGAAGGGCAAGTTCGACGTGGCTATTCTTTTCCCGAACTCACCGAGGTCTGGGCTAGAGGCTTGGTTAGCGAAAATCCCTCGCCGGGTCGGATGTCGCCGTCCCTGGCGCGACTTCTTTCTGAATCAGTTTATCCCGGAACCCGCGCCGCCACAGCCGGTCAGGCACCATTCCAGAGTGTATCTTAAGATCGCGGAGCGGATTGGCGCGGATATGGCCGAGCCGCTCCCGCCGATGGCGGTGAACATGGCGGACTCGTTGACGATGGGATTATGTCCGGGAGCAGAATACGGTCCGGCAAAGCGCTGGCTGCACTTCGCAGAAGCGGCACGGGTCCTTTCCGAGCGGCACGGAATACGATGGCTTATTTTCGGGACGGCTAAGGAGCGGGCCCTGGGAGAGCAAATCGCTTCTGAGTTGGGGCCGGCGGGGATTAACCTGGTTGGCCAGACCACGCTCTCTCAGCTGATGAACGAGCTTAGCCGTTGCCGGGCATTGTTAACGAACGATACCGGTACAATGCATTTGGCTGCCCATCTCGGCGTTCCCACGATCGCTTTGTTCGGTTCGACCGAACCTGCGTTGACTGGACCGATCGGCGAAGGCCACACGGTCATCCGGCATCACGTGGAGTGCAGTCCGTGTTTCTTAAGGGAGTGTCCCATCGACTTCCGTTGTATGGAGCGGATTACGGTGTCGGAGGTAATTGATGCAGTGGAGCGAGTGATGGCGACGCAAGGGACGGTCCAAAAAGGGTGGGGCGTGGCAACGGCTGGGAACGAGCGGGAACGAGCGAGAACGCCGTGAACGGTCCCTTGGAGCGGTGCCTTCCCCCGGCCGCGGGACGCGGCATAACATGAGTTAGGGACATTTGCATAAGGAAAACGATGCTCCGTAGGAGCAAAATCTTTATAGCCATCGATGCCCCAATTGCGGTTAGCTCCGTAGGAGCGACATCGGGTTTTTGATCTAAATCGAAGGCCGCGTGGAATCCCTTATATGACGCTCCTACGGAGCTAAACGCTACTTGTACGCCGATAGCTATAAGGATGTCGCTCCTCCGGAGCTATGACGCCGTTTGTACACGGATAGCTATAAAGATGTCGCTCCTCCGGAGCTGTTCCATACCGCTCCTTCGGAGCTGTCTAATACCGCTTCTACGGAGCTGTTTCCCACGTCGCGGTTGCATGGTTCGGGCTCGTAACGTAGTTCTTTGACGAAACCCGATTTCGCTGGACCGGCGATTCGAGCTCGAGCACTTGGATTGAAGTTACCTTTTAATGAAATTGGCTACTGACGCATCGTTTGCCCGCCTCACTCGCAAGCTCGCTGAACTCATCTCGCACACCGTTGCTCACCGGACCAAACTACTGGTTCTGATAGCGATCGGGATTGGCGTACTGGCGATCTTGACCATTTTTGTGCGCCGGAATCTTGATTCGGATTACCTCAACCTGTTGCCGCAGCAATTCGAGTCGGTTCAAGGGTTGAAAATCATGAACACCGAATTTGCCGACTCGCGCCAAGTCGTGTTCGGATTCCTTGGAGAAGCTGGGCACGCCGACGACGTGGAGGCGTTTCGCAGTCATTTCATGGCCGAGCTGGCCAAAGAGCCTTGGGTGGTGCGGGTATTTGATCGACCGCCGATCGAAAGCCAAGAGGGCATCGACGAGATCCAGTCGGTCATTCCGTCGCTCCTTTTGAATCTCCCTCAAGACCAGTTCAAAGACGCTCTTGCATTATTGGAGCCGGCGAAAATCGGACAACGGCTGACCGAAATGCGGGACACCATTAACGAGGACTTTTCGATCCGGACCCAAATGGAGGCCACTATGGATCTGCTCGGGTTATTTGCGCGGGCGATGAGACCTTTTGCCTCGAATTCCTCGCTGACCCAGAACGCCTCCTTGGCATCGGAAGACAATCTTTACCAGTTGGGTTTGGCCATTGTCCGGCAAACGGACAGCAGCCCGCGAGGCTGCCAGGCGACCATGCGATTGATCGATGATTTCCAGCAGCGGATGATTAAGGACTGGAAGGGATATCAGCCGAAGATTTATACCACGGGCCGTATTGCCTTTGTGGCACAAATCTCCAAGAGCATGGAATACGACGCCGTTTTAAGCGCGGTTCTGTCCATTGCGATTGTCAGTGCGCTCTTCTATGTGGCGTTTCGCCGGTTTATCCCCTTGTTGGGTATTTGCGCGACCCTGATTCTGTCGGCCCTGGTGTCGCTGGCGTTGGGCATGCTCTTCTTCAAGAGCATCAACGTAATTGCTATCGGTTTCTTTTCGATCCTGGTGGGTCTCGGGGTTGATTTCAGTCTGCTTTTGTTTGGCAGGTATCAGCAGGCTCGAAGAGCGGGTGAAGGACACGCCCAGGCGGTTTTTTGTTCGGTCCGGGATATCGGCGCGGCGATTTTTTATGTTGTCTGCACCACCGCGATCGGATTTTTCGCGCTGAACTTCAGCAAAAGCGCGGGCTTCGCTCAGCTCGGTACGCTGGTGGCGCTAGGAGTCACCATGGCCGGTCTGTTCATGGTGCTGTTTCTGTTCCTCTTCTTTAAGCGAGTTAAGCCGGTGGAGAAGGTTGATTTCCTTCTGTTAGGGGCCACAAAATTTGTCGACGCGGCGTTTCGTGAACCACGGATTCTGCTCGGGATTGCGGTTGCGATTCTGATCGCCGGCGCAGTGATTGCGCTTGGGTCGTTTATTCCACTGAATTTCGATACCAGCCCGCTTTCTCTGCAGCCGAAGACGATTCCCGCTGCCATCGCGTTGCAGGTGATGAGCACCGAGTTGAAACAGGAATCCGATCCGATTCGGGTGCTGGTTACTCCGCAGAACCAGCAAGAGGCCTATGAACGCTGGCATCGCCTGGACGATGCGTTCAAAGAAGGTCTGAAGTCGGGTTACTTGAAGTTCGCCACAACACCGGCCGCTTTCATGTTGAACCCGCAACGGATCGACGAAAATCGGGCTCTCCTAAAGGGGGTCGACTTCAATCAAGTGAAGCAAAGCGTGCGGGATACACTGGAGAAGAACGGCTTCGCGGTAGATGCCTTCCAGTCAGTATTTGTCCTGCTGGACAAATTGCAGGCCGAACAAACGAGCTCTGGCCTGCCTGACTGGACAAAGATCTTTCCGGAGAAATCGAGTTGGTGGTTCCTGATCAACCAATTTTTCTCGGACGACCAGCGTACAGAATCGGGGATGCTGCGAACCTCCCAACCGATCCGTTCGTCCGAGGAAAAGGCAAAGCTCGGCGAATTCATTCACCGGGCAGATCCACAAGCGATCATTACGGGCTGGCAGTACACATTGTGGGACCTGATACCATGGGCAAAGGGCGAGTTGGTGACTTTCACCACGGTGGTCGGCCTCCTGATCCTGTTATTGCTTTGGATCGTCTATCGCCGCCTTTCCCTCTGGCTGATTCACACTTCGGCGCTACTGTTTTCGATGTTAGGGCTGGTGGCCGCCCTCAAACTCTTGCATTTGAGCATCAACCTCTTAAACACACTTGCCTTTCCCTTGGTCCTCGCGATTGGCGTCGACTACGGCATCCAATTCCTGGTTGTGAGCCGCAGGGAGGGCGATCTTAAAGAGAACCTGGCCAATGTCCTTAAGCCGCTGTCGATCTGCGGATTGGCTACGTTTGCGGGTTTCGGGGTTCTGATTCCGGCTCAGAATCCCGCTTTGAGCGGTCTCGGTACGGTCTGTGCCTTAGGAGTATTGCTGTGTTTATTAACAACGTTTTTCTTCATGGTGCCGGCGTTCGCACTGCTGCAAAAGCGATCCGGCGGGGACCGCACATTTAACGAACCAGCTTCGCCCGTGGTAAGCCGTCTATCTTGAGCGACAACCGATAAACCATCGGCGAAAAAGATGATCGATGAATCGGTTGGATGACATGTAGGTGCGCAACCTCAATTCGACCCTCTCCCGAGGCTGATGAACAGCGGTTTCGCTGGGTTCAGCGCGACAAACAGCGTTTGAGTCGGGTTGAACCCTCGGTTTTAGGATGGATCGGATTGCGCTTGGAGTCGTTCTCTCAAGAGATCGGACTTGCTGCTTTTCGGCAATTCCGATCGTCAGTGATGGACGGCTTAAACGGGGTAGCGAGGTAAATCCGAGTGTTCGAAAAGCGCCAGTTTTTTGCACTTATTACCAAGTTATTCACAGGCTCAGCTAACTATCAATTCGGCTGATAAACGGTTAACAAGGGATCTCTGACCGCAATTTGAGCCGGTCGGAGCGACGAGCAAAATGATGAAGTGGATTTGGTTGGAACGCGCACTTGAGTTGGAGAAGTGAACAACTGAACTCAGGGCTACGACCAATGCGCTCGGGCTCGGAGACTAGTGATTTCCATATGTACCAAAAATCCTAGAATTTCCCGCGATTAAAGGAGTCGGCGGCTCGCCGGGCTTCCTCTTTCGCTGCCTTTTCTTTCAGGTCTTCGCGCTTGTCTGCGTGAGTTTTGCCTTTGCCGATACCAATCTCGACCTTCACGCGATGATCCTTCCAGTAAAGGCGAAGGGCGACCAGGGTCTGTCCTTTTACGGCGGTCGCTTCGAAGAGTTTGGTGATTTCGGCTCTATGCAAGAGCAGCTTGCGCGGGCGCTTGGCATCGTGTTGCTCGTGACTGGCGCGCTCGTACGGTTGGATGTCCGCGTCGTAAAGGAACGCTTCCTGGTTTTCGATCCGCGCGAAGGCGTTACTCAAGTTGGCTAAGCCGGCGCGGATAGATTTTACCTCTGTGCCGGTAAGACTGATACCGGCTTCGATCTTCTCCAGGATCTGAAAGTTATGAAATGCTCGCCGATTTGAGGCGATCTCGGCTGGCATAGCGACATGAATGGCCTAGACGCCGTTAGGGCTCGGGTCCATCGCTTGGGGCACCAACTTGTGCTCGATGATCTCTTGCAGGGCAATATCGGCATTGGACATCCGAGGGCCTATTTCGACTAACGGCCTTTGGCCGTTGGTCAGTTGTCGCACCCGCTTGGAAACCAAGTTGATCAGGATCGCAGTGTTTGGAATGACTTTAGAGGCTTCCTCGAGGAGATTACTGGACATAGTTCAGTGCTGACAGCTCGCTTTTATGGCCCTCGGGCCGAAGGAACTCGGAAGCTGGGCCAATCGGTCTACTTTGTCAACTGAATTCGGGGAAGACCCGTGGGGAAATCAAGGTCGGTAGGGACGAGCTCCCGCTCGTCCGGGTTTAGCAGCGGTTCCGCAAAGTCCGGACGAGCGGGAGCTCGTCCCTACCGTTTCGCGTTTCCTCAGGAGCTCCTATGACGGATCGTGCGTCTGGGGGTTGGGGTCGGCGTTGAAGAAGAAGTCGGTTTGGCTGGAGTGGTGGTAGTTTCGGGTTGCGGGGTAGGAGCGTTTTGCTTCAGGTCGTTAAAAATGTGCATGTAGTCGTAGCTGGGATAAAACTCGGTTCGGAATGCGCTCCAGACGCCTTTTTCAAATGCGACATTAACCTCCCTTAGTTTATCGGGCGGCAGCCTCAGCGTGATGACGTGACCGACCCCCATGACGATGTAATAGGAAACGATCTCGACCCCTTCCGGCGGGAAATTCTTGATGAAGCCGGTCTTGGCGAGATGATCGTCGATTTCATCGAGCGTTTTGGTTTCGTCATGACGCAAGATAACAGTCAGCATGATTTTCCCGTCATTGGCTTCCTGAGCTTTGAGCACGAACGGGACGAAAAGAAACCAGCAGAGCAGGATCCATTTCATGGATCTATCTCTAGCGTGCGTTAGGGAAAAGCCCAGCGGGAAAGAAGATTCACCACAGAGACACAGAGGACACGAAGGGGGAGTGAAAGGTGATTAGTGACTGGTGGGTCGCGCGGATTGGTTGAAGCCAAAGCAATGCTTGCTCGGAATTCTTGGCTTTGATTCTCAATCTAAAGCCTGCAGCCGTCGGCCCACCAATCACCCCTTCGTGACCTCTGTGACTCTGTGGTGAAGTTGGTCTTCTGAAATTTTTTACTCCTCAGATTCCGCTTCGCGGCCGGCGACCTGAGGCTGGTATTTGGCGTAATTGGCGACGAAATTTTCGCGAAATTGAGCAAAGGTTCCGGCGTCGAGAGCCGTCCGCATCTGTGTCATCAGGTTCAAATAAAAGTGCAGGTTATGAAGGGTGATGAGACGCAGACCGAGGATTTCTTCTGCTTTGATCAGGTGGCGGATGTACGACCGAGTAAATGAACGGCAGGTCGAGCAGGAGCAGCCTTCTTCGATCGGGCGAAGATCGGTTCGATAGGTGGCGTTTTTTAGATTGAGCGTGCCGGCGCCGGTAAAAGCAGTTCCGTTGCGCGCAAGCCGGGTGGGTAGGACGCAATCGAACATGTCCACTCCTCGCGCCACCATCTCCACCAGCTGAGGTGGAGTCCCTAGTCCCATGGCGTATCGAGGTTTATCTTTGGGGAGAAACGGTTCGCTATTGTCGATAGCTCGCATCATCTCCACCTCAGGCTCGCCAACGCTCACGCCGCCAATCGCGTAACCATCGAAATCCAGATCGACCAAACCTCGGGCGCTTTTCTCTCTAAGGTCCTGATAAATTCCGCCTTGGACGATGCCGAATACCAGCGGGGTCGTACCGTTGCGTCTTAGTCCGGCCCAAGCTCGACAGCGATGCGCCCAACGCAACGTTCGGTCGAGGCTGTTGGCCGCATATTCGTATTCGCAGGGATAAGGGGGGCATTCGTCGAAGGCCATCACGATGTCCGAACCAAGTGTCTGCTGGACCTGCATGGAGATTTCCGGGTTAAGGAAACAGGGCGAACCGTCGATGTGGCTGTTAAAATGCACTCCTTCTTCGGTGATCCGTCGTAGCTTGGAGAGCGAAAAGACCTGAAACCCGCCGCTGTCGGTTAAGATCGGACGGTTCCAGCCCATGAATTTATGAAGTCCGCCGGAATGCTGAATGACTTCCAGACCAGGTCGCAAAAAGAGGTGGTAGGTATTTCCCAGAATTACTTGAGCGCCTACCTCCAATAATTCGCTGGGAGTGGTGGCCTTGACGGTTCCTTGGGTTCCTACCGGCATGAATACCGGCGTTTCGATTACTCCATGAGCCGTTTTCAGGCGACCGCGGCGGGCACGGGATACGAGGTCGGTACAGAGGACTTCAAAATGCATTTAGAACTACACTCTACTTCTCGCTGAGAAGTTCCTGTTTCGCTTTCTCCAGCTCTTCCGCCTTACTTGTTGGGACTGTCGGATACCGGAGATCCAGGGATTTGAGGGCTGCCACGATCAGTTGCGAAACACAGAGCCGGGTAAACCATTTGTGATCGGCGGGAATGACGAACCAAGGCGCCCAGGGAGTGCTGGTGTGGGTGAAGACTTGTTCGTACGCGTTGACGTACTGAGGCCAGAACTGACGCTCGCGAATGTCGGATGCAGAAAATTTCCAGTTCTTTTCTTTTTCTTCAATCCGTTTGAGAAAGCGTCTCTTTTGTTCGTCCTTGGAAACATTCAGGAAGAACTTCAGGATAGCCGTTCCATTATTGGTCAGGTAACGCTCGAAGTTGTTGATATCGTCGAAACGTTGTTTCCAGATGTTCTTTTTGTCGAGCTTTGGCGGCAAGTGCTCGTGTCCGAGAATCTCGGGATGGACTCGAGTCACTAAGACTTCCTCATAATACGAGCGGTTGAAAATACCGATCTGGCCGCGCCGAGGCAGACTCCGGGTAGTTCTCCACAAATAATCATGATCGAGCTCTTCAGCGGACGGTACCTTGAAGCTCTGCACCTGACAGCCCTGCGGATTAATACCGGACATGACGTGTTTGATGGTGCCGTCTTTGCCGGCGGCATCCATTGCCTGAAACAGGATCAAGACCGAGTAGGTGTCACTCGCATACAAAAGGTCCTGCTGGTCCGCGAGCCGTTGCACATTCGTCTCCAGATCGGCTTCCGCGTCTTTCTTGGCTTTATAGGTGCCGGTGTAATCGGTCTCAAAATCCTTTGCCAAAGCAACGGGCCGCCCCGGGGTAACCACAATTTTCTTAGGATCGAATCCGCACTTTTTTGGTAAATGTTTTTCCAGGTCGATCATGATGAAACGATTAAACACTAGCGAGAGGCCAACCGATAACCCGTCAATCTTACCAAGGCATCCTGGTATTTTTGAGCTGTTTTCTCTACTACCTCAGCAGGTAAATGCGGGGCGGGCGGTTGTTTATTCCAGTCGACAGACTCCAGATAGTCGCGCACGAATTGTTTGTCAAAGCTTGGCGGATTAGCTCCTTCCTCGTAACCGGCAACGGGCCAGAACCGGGATGAATCCGGAGTCAGGCATTCATCGATAAGCACCAATTGGTCGTCGATCGTTCCGAACTCGAACTTGGTGTCGGCTACGATGATGCCTCGGGTGTAGGCAAATTCGCTACCCTCAGTGAAGAGCGAGAGACTGATGTCGCGAATTTGCGGGGCCAATCGAGGGCCTACCAACTCAGCAAATTGGCTCCAGGAAATGGGTTCGTCGTGACCGGTGTGTGCCTTAGTCGAGGGAGTGAACAAGACTTCAGGGAGGCGAGACGCGAGTTTCAAACCGGCTGGCAGAGGTTCCCCATTCACTTCTCCGGATGCTTGATACTCTTTCCAGGCCGATCCGGCCAAGTACCCTCGAACGACGCATTCTACGGGCAACGGTCGCGCTTTACGGACTAGCATGGAACGGCCGGCCAGTTCTGCCGAGTGGCGTTGAAATTCTTTCGGGAACTCCTCAACGGCGGTTGATACAAAGTGGTTAGCAGTATTCGAAAACTTCTGGAACCAGTAAGCCGAGAGTTGGTTCAGGACGACGCCTTTTCCCGGGATCGGTTCGGGTAGAATGCAATCGAAGGCGGAGATGCGATCAGTGGAAACGATGACCGCATGGTCTCCGGCATCGAAAATCTCTCTTACCTTACCGCTACCGACCTTTTGAATACCGGGGAGATTAAATTCAAGGCTCATTGGCTAGGCGATCCAAGAGGTGAAGAATCTGGTTTTCGATAGCGGGCAAAGCTACTTCGGGCAGAGCCGCTGGCATATCTGGAACGTCCCAATATTCAATCCGTTGGGTCCAGTTTGGGAATTGTTGCTCCATCATATCAAGGTGCTCGGCGCGATCCAAGGCGATTCGGAGGTCAGCCGATTCTAAGTCCTTCTTTGTGAGCTGGATCCGACCTGGACCAGTGTGGCTGAGATGGATCTGGCGCTCGGATAGCGCAGCCTCTGTGAACGGCGACAAAACACCGTCGGCCCAATGGATAGCCAACCCTCGCGAGTAAGCTTGCCAGGGAAGTTTCCGTTGGTCTGCGTGGAAGTTGAAGACGGCCTCGGCAAAACGGCTCCGGTAAAAGTTTCCGGTGCAGATGAATAAGACCTTTTTCGTCACTCCCCTCGAATAGCGTGAAGGGGGGGAGAAAGCAAAGCGTATGGGCGGCGTGAGGCAGCGAGCGGGCGAGCCGGCGACGGGGCGAAACGGCGAAGATCCGCGACCGGTAGGGCGAAAAACTCGGCGCGCCCGGAGCGAGGCTGCTCTATCGCGTATTTGCGCCGGTTTTGAGCCGCGCCGTCGATGGGTTCGTAGTTTACATGTGACACAAAGAGAGGCTGTTGCCGAAAGTTCCAGGTCTTCGGTAACGCAAAAACTCACGCTACGGCTCAAAACCGGCACGGACAGCCAGGTCAGCAAACCGAGTCGTGGACCCGCCGAGTTTTCGCCCTACCGAGTCCGGGCCATCGCCCTTTCGCCGTTTCGCCCGCTCGCCCTTTCGCCACATCGCCGTTTCGCCATGTCGCCCGTATGCGCGAAAAACCGCTCCTCCTGCTATCATTTGCCATTTCAGGCGAATGCCTGATAGTTCAGGCCCGGAATGAGCTTTCAGAATCTTGGTCTTTCAGACGCGGTGTTGCACGGAGTGCAGTCACTGGGCTATGTCGAACCGACGCCAATTCAGGAGCGCTGCATTCCTTTAATTCTCGCAAAGAAAGACCTGATCGGATCAGCTCAAACCGGTACGGGCAAGACGGCGGCTTTTGCTCTGCCCATCCTGACTCTACTCGGTGAGCGGAAAGGCCCTCGTTGTTTGGTTTTAGAACCAACGCGAGAGCTGGCGTTGCAGGTCGAGGACGCGTTCCAGTATTACGGCCGCTTTAGCGAAGCTGAGATCGGGGTTTTTTATGGCGGGGTCGGGTACGACCGCCAGAAGAAGCTACTCAATTTTGGGGTCGATATTATTATCGCAACTCCGGGCCGATTGCTGGACCTGCAGCAGCAAGGATTGATGGATTTGAGGTCGATCGAGATTCTCGTGCTGGATGAAGTCGATCGCATGTTGGACATGGGTTTTTTGCCGGATGTCCGTAAGATCGTAGAACTCTGTCCGAAACAGCGACAAACGCTGCTGTTTTCGGCAACGATCCCTCCTGAGATCGATGGCTTGGCATCATGGGTCTTACGGAATCCTGTCGTGATTGACATCGGCGTCAGGAGAGCCGCCGCTGAAACGGTCACCCACGCGTTTTATCCGGTGGCTTCGGCTCAAAAGTTTGATCTGCTCGTTCAATTGTTGGAGCAAACTCACTACGAAAGTGTGATCATTTTCACGCGAACGAAGCAGGCTGCCGATGAAATCTCTGACCGGCTGAAGACGCTAAAGCATTCGGTTGCCGTACTTCATTCAGACCGGAACCAGCGGGAGCGGATCGCAGCGCTTGAGGGGTTTAAGAAGGGCACCTTCGAAGTCTTGGTGG
>Ga0210406_10002952_pt1 | contig 18956 bp, 14 predicted proteins | sample IncBWC30MmetaG_FD_155454 | JGI IMG/M metagenome (GOLD analysis project Ga0210406, IMG submission 155454) | Forest soil microbial communities from Barre Woods Harvard Forest LTER site, Petersham, Massachusetts, United States - Inc-BW-C-30-M | ecosystem: Environmental > Terrestrial > Soil >... | reverse complement strand
GACGCCCTATTTGTGGCGTGACCACACACAGGTCTACCCATGGGTTGGGAAGCCCGGTTACAACCTCACCACCGACATGGCGGACAACGCGATCGAGTACATGCGAGGACTTAACGCTGGGGCACCTGGCCAGCCGTTCTTCCTCTACTATGTCCCTGGGGGAACCCACGCACCGCACCAGCCGACAAAGGACTGGATCGACAAGTTCAAGGGCAAGTTCGATATGGGCTGGAACGAACTCCGCCAACAAATCTTCGCCAACCAGAAACGGTTGGGGGTGATTCCCGCGAATGCGCAACTCACGCCGTGGCCCGACGACATTCTGAAGAACTGGAATGCGCTCTCCCCCGACGAGAAGAAGCTCTTCACACGGCAAGCGGAGGTATTCGCAGGTTACGTGGCTTATACCGACCACGAGATCGGCCGTGTCATCCAGGAAGTCGAAGATGAGGGCAAACTCGATAACACACTGATCATTTACATCGACGGCGACAACGGGACCAGTCCCGAGGGGACGACCGTCGGCACGCCGAACGACTGGGCCGCATACAACGGCATTCTGGACGTCCCGATCCCCGACCAACTGAAGTTCTACGACGCTTGGGGTGGACCGGCGACCCACGCGCATATGGCGGTCGGGTGGTCTTGGGCTTTCGACACGCCCTTCAAGTGGACCAAACAAGTGGCCTCGCACTTCGGCGGCACGCGGCAGGGCTTGGCGATCTCTTGGCCGGGCCATATTAACGACCCAGGTGGGATTCGCACTCAGTTCCACCACGTTATTGACATTGTGCCCACGATTCTCGAAGCGGTGGGTGTGAAAGCGCCTGAATATGTCAATGGCATAAAGCAAAAGCCGATCGAAGGTGTAAGCATGGACTATACCTTCGACAAAGCAAACGCCGCTGCGCCAACAACCCACCACACCCAGTACTTCGAGATGATCGCGAACCGGGGCATCTATCACGATGGCTGGTACGCCAATACGCATCCGCCGGTTCCGCCGTGGGTGCTGGACGCGCCCATGCCAGCCATCAATGAGTACAAGTGGGAGCTGTACAACCTAGCCCAGGATTACTCCCAAAACAACGATCTGGCGGCGAAGATGCCTGACAAGCTAAAGGAAATGCAAGCGTTGTTCGCGCAGGAGGCAGCCAAGTATCAGGTTTTTCCGCTCGACAATCAACAGTTCCAACGCGCGATCGCACCCAGACCGAGCCTGACGGCCGGCAGGACGGAGTTCACCTACTCGGGCGTGAACCCAGGCATTGACCTCGGTAACGCACCGAGCATCCTGAACAAGTCGTACAGAATTACGGCGGACGTCGAAGTTCCGCAAGGGGGAGGCAACGGGATGATCGTGACAGAGGGTGGCCGCTTTGGCGGATTCGGGCTGTACATGCTCAAGGGCAAGCCGGTGTTCAACTACAACGGCTTCGCGCTCGTGCAGTTCCGCTGGGAAGGCCAGCAGCCACTGTCCGCAGGCAAGCATACCATCGAATTCGCCTTCAATTATGATGGCCCCGGCGTCGCGAAGGGAGGTGTTGGTGTGCTTAAAGTGGACGGGGAGGCCGTCGCAACGAAGAGGATGCCACGCACGATCCCATTCGTAATGCCGGTGGACGAGACCTTCGACGTCGGCCTGGATACCAGGACGTCCGTTAACGAAAAGGATTATCAGGTACCATTCCCGTACAACGGTAAGATCAACAAGCTGACATTCAATCTCGGGCCGATGCAGCTGTCCGATCAGGAGAAAAAGACGTCTGCGAAAGCAATCGCCAGAGCCAAAGATTAGGCAGAGGGGGGCAAACCTGAATACGTGCGCTCAATTCCCTAGCGAAACGCGATGCCCGCGCCCGTGCGGGTGGCACTTTCAACGCGAAGCAGAGGAGGAACTCCCGAAATCTATATCGGCCCGCGCGATGCAAGAAAAACAAAGCCAAAAGCGCACGTGCTTTCTGGAACCAAAAGCGCTTGCGCTCTCAAGCGTAAGCACGCGCGCGTGACTGGGCACATTTCTCACGCGCATGAGCATTTCTTAACCGCGTACGCGACACGGCGCGGTACTTTAGCCGCGCAAGAGGGGGCACTTGCGGAGGCGAAGCGACAGGAGGGGGGCACTTTCGAAGCAAGGCGAGGGGGGGACTTTCGAAATCTCCTATCTCCTATCCCCGCGCCGGTTTGACGTGCCGTTTTTGCCGGGTTAGTCTGAAAGTGTGCCACTGCCCATCAGCCGCTACCGGGTTTCCAGTTATTATCTGTGGGCTGGACTCGTGGCAGTGGCGTTGGCCGCCTTCTCGGCCTGGTTTTCGTTAAGCCGTCCGGTCTGCTGGATCGCCACCGTCCTTTTCATGGCCAGCGCCGCCCTGGTTCTTTACCTGGCCACGCGCCCGCCCATCGAGATCTACGACACGCACGTCAAGATTGGGCTGGCGGTGATTCCGTGGCGGCACATCCGACGCCTGGATCGAAGCGCGAGTATGCCGCTGATGGTTCGATTGACCCTTTCCGATAAAAGCCACATCCTGGTGATCTATCCGGCGGACCAGAATTCCGCCAGCGGCCTCTTGCAGGACCTGCGGCGTTTCGCGCGCGAAGCGCTCATCGACGGCGTGCCCTACCGTCAGTTCTGGGGCGAGGCCACTCCCGTGGCTGCCGCCAAAAAGCAGTTGCCCGCTCCGCGCACTCCACTCCTGCTGCCCGACGACGAAGCCGAAGTGGAGCGCATGTTCCAGCGGCTGAAATCGATGGGACACCTGGAAGAGAAGACCTCCTCCGAGGACAAGTAGCTTCGGAGTGAACCGCCGTTTCCGATGGTTCGTGTTTGGCGCCGTCGTGATCGTCCTCCTGCTCGTTACTCATTCCTACTGGCTTAGCGCCTTGGGCGGATACCTGATCCGCGATGAAACTCCAGCGCCAGCCGACATGGTGGTCGTCCTGGCGGGGGATTATGTGGGGAATCGCATTCTCACCGCAGCCGATATGGTGCGTCGCGGCCTCGCTCCGAAAGCGCTGATCAGCGGTCCCGGTGATGTGTACGGCCAGTACGAGTCGGACTTGGCCATCGCGTTCGCCGTGAAGCATGGCTTCCCCGAATCGTACTTCGTTCCTTTTCCAAATGAGGCCAAGTCTACCGTCGCGGAAGCAGACGCCGTGATTCCCGAGCTTCGGAAGTTGCACGCTCACCGGATCGAGATTGTCACCAGCAATTTCCACACCCGCCGGGCCGGGAACATTTATCGAGCGCGCGCCGGCGATCTGGATTTCCACGTAGTCGCCGCCCCGGACGCTTATTTCAGCGGCGACGGATGGTGGAAGAACCGGGAAGGCCGCAAAACATTTTTGGCGGAATGGGAGAAGACCGTAGCTACGTGGTTTGGAATTTGAATGCGAACCATCATCAAAACCGCTGGACCATATCTTTGGCGCTATCGGCGCGGCCTGACGCTGGGGATGGGCGCGCTACTGCTGAAGGATCTTCTAGGGGCCGCTCTACCATTGGTTATCCGGGGTGGCGTGGATTCGCTCACTCGCGGTTTTCGCATCGCATTGGTATTCGAGTTTGCGGCGCTCCTGGTAGTCCTTTCGCTCATCAAAGGCATCTTCCAATACTGGATGCGTGTGATCCTGATCGGCATCTCGCGCGACGTCGAGTACGATTTGCGAAACGATCTGTTCTCGCATCTGGTAAGGCTTTCCTCCGATTTCTACGGACGCTTCCGCACCGGCGACATCATGGCGCGCTCCACCAACGATCTGAATGCTGTGCGCATGATGCTCGGCCCCGGCATCATGTACTGGACCGAAACGATGTTCACCGCCGCGCTGACCATCGCTGTAATGCTTTCCGTGGATTGGAAGCTGACGCTAATCTCGCTGATTCCCGCGCCGCTGGTGAGCCTGGTGGTAATTCTTTTTGGACAACGCATTCACCATCGATTCGAAATCATCCAGAAAATGTTTTCCGACATCAGCAGCCGCGTTCAGGAGAATCTTTCCGGCGTGCGAGTGATCCGCGCGTATGCTCAGGAAGCGGCGGAGATGCGCAAGTTTGAAACTCTGAATCTGGATTACATCGCTCAGAACCTCCGTTTGGCCAGACTTTCAGCGCTGTTCATGCCGCTGCTGCAGGCGCTGGTCGGAGTTTCGTTCTTGATGGTTCTGCTGGCCGGCGGTTACCGGTTGCTTCAGCACCGGATCTCCCTCGGCAGTTTCGTCATGTTCAACACCTACACGGGCATGCTGGTGTGGCCCATGATCGCCCTCGGCTGGGTGGTGAACCTGATGCAAAGAGGAACTGCCTCCTGGAATCGGATTATGGAGCTGATGCAGGAGCAGCCCAGCATTGCGTCACGCTATTCGCTTGCTGACGCGCGCGGCTCGGAAACACTAATACTGGGGCGTGAGCTGCGATTTGACAATGTCGAAGTGCGTTATCCAACCGGCGCAGCGCTTAAGAATGTGAGCCTCGAAATTCCATCCGGTTCCACCGTGGCCATCGTGGGACACACTGGCAGCGGCAAGAGCACACTGGTGAGCCTGATACCCCGGCTCCTCGACCCAACGCACGGCGCGGTATATCTGGACGGTGTTGATCTTAAAGATCTCGATCCGGAATGGCTACGCCGCCAGATCGGATTCGTTCCGCAAGAGACCTTCCTGTTCAGCGCCACGCTGGCGGAGAACATCGCGTGGGGCGTGGAGCAAGCCACGGAAGCCGACGTTGCACGCGCGGCCGAGTTGGCTGGTCTCGCGCCCGACATCGCGAGCTTTCCAGCCGGCTACCAAACTATGATCGGCGAGCGCGGCCTCACGCTTTCGGGCGGCCAGAAGCAGCGCGTCGCCATCGCGCGCGCCATTCTTCGCGATCCACGTATCCTGATTTTGGACGATGCCCTTTCGAGCGTCGACACACTCACCGAGGAGCGCATCCTCAGCGGTCTCGCTGGCGTCATGCACGGCCGCACCACCATTTTGATTTCGCATCGGGTATCCACGGTTCAGACCGCCGGCCGCATCTTTGTAATCGAACACGGTCAAATCGCCGAGCAGGGCACTCATGCCGAGTTGATCACCAACGGCGGCTACTACGCCGATCTTTATCAAAAGCAGTTGCTGGAAGAGGAGCTGGAAGCAATTTGACCCGGAACATCGTCCAGGCAGGTGACGTATCATTAGCCAGGTGAGCTATGCATAGGACTTTCTGGTTGGCACTCTCCGTAGCTACGGCGCTTTCGACGGCAGCCTTGGCCGATGACTGGTCCAAGACGTTTCAAATCTCGGGCCGGCCCGAGCTGCGCGTCAATACCAACGATGGGTCCGTCACGGTTCGAACCTGGGACCGGAAGGAGATCGAGGCCCGCGTCACCACCGTGCACTGGAGAATTCCGTCGGACGTTCAGGTGATCGAGCACCAGACTGGGGATCACGTGGACCTCGAAGTACGCATGCCCCATCATTCGTTTTCTCTGAATTTCGGCCAGCGCTCCTCCATACGGGTTGAGCTGCGCGTGCCCCGTGAACTCCAGTCAGACATTCGCACTGGCGACGGCAGCATCATAGTGGAAAATCTCAAGGGAGAGACCCGTTTATCCACCGGCGATGGACGCATTGAGGCTACTTCGCTGGACGGAATGCTGGACGCCCAAACCGGCGACGGCAGGATCACCATACGCGGTCGATTCGATCTGCTCAAGCTGCATACCGGCGACGGAAGCATCGAGGCCGAAATAAACAACGGCTCGCGGCTGACCTCGGAATGGAGCGTGCGCACCGGCGACGGGCATGTTACCCTGCGGCTGCCTGCTACGCTTTCCGCTGACCTGGACGTGCACACCGGCGACGGCCACATCCAATCCGATCTTCCCGTTACCATGTCAGGTTCTCGAAACGACCATGAGCTGAGAGGCAAGCTCAATGCCGGTGGTCCGCCGTTCATTGTCCGCACTAACGATGGTTCCATCCGCCTGGAGAAGATGTAGCACGGGCATTCCGGGCCATGTCTTCATTGTTTAATCACCTGCGCCGCGATCTGCCCCCTCGCCAGCCTCACGTCGATTTCTGAGCCGACCGGCGCGTCCGCTGGCTCTTTCACGATTCGGCCGGTTGCATCCGTTACCAACGCATAGCCACGTTCCAGGATTTTGAGTGGGCTGAGCTGCGTCAGGTGTGCTGTTAGAGGATCGAGCCGGCCGTGCGCTCGTGTGATACGCAGCCGGACCAATTGTAATATCGCTGCATCGGCAGCCTCCAACCTGCGGCGGGCAGCAGCAATCCGCAATCGCAGATCCAGACTTCGCAAACGGGCGAGCAACTGATCGAGACGCTGCCGCCGCATTGCTGCTGCCGTCCCGGTGCGCTCTCGCAGCCGATACTCCAACTCATCGACGCGTTGCTGCAGCCGTCCGATCCCCCGATGCAGGACCGCCGAGGCGCGTTCCACGCCCTGTTGATGCAAGCGCCGGGCCGCCATGGCGAGCCGGTACCGCACCGACTGCACCAGTTTGTGATCGAAGACGTCCAGTTGATCGAACAATTGCTCGCGCGTGCCGATCACGAGTTCAGCCGCCGCCGAGGGCGTTGGCGCGCGGAGATCCGCGACAAAATCGGCGATGGTGAAATCGGTTTCGTGGCCGATCGCGGAAATCACCGGCACGCTGCTGGCTACGATCGCGCGCGCAACCGCTTCTTCGTTGAACGTCCACAAATCTTCGAGCGACCCGCCGCCGCGCGCCAGGATCACGACTTCGGGCCACCCGGAGCCGCTGAAGTATTCGATCGCCCGCAGTACCGCCTCGATAGATCCTTCGCCCTGGACCGTAGCCGGATAGAGCCGGATGTGCAGTCCTGGAAATCGGCGTGAAAGAATCTGGGTGATGTCGCGGATCACGGCTCCCGATGGTGACGTTACGATTCCGATGCGGCGCGGTAGTCGGGGAATCGCGCGCTTGCGAGCGGCGTCGAACAGGCCCTCCGCGGCCAGTTTCTTTTTGAGCTGCTCGAAAGCGAACTGCAGCGCGCCGTGCCCTTGCGGCTCCAACAGTTCGACCTGCAGCTGATATTCGCCGCGTGCTTCGTAGACATCGATGCGGCCGCGCGCCAGCACTGCTATGCCATCCTGCGGCTTGAATTTCAAGTATCGCAGCGACGCGCGAAAACAGACGCAGCGCAGTTGCGCATCGTGATCCTTCAAGGTGAAATAGCAGTGACCGCTAGAGGCGGTCTTCGAACCCGAGATCTCGCCGGCCACCCAGATATCGTTGAACTCATCTCCAAGCAGACCACGAATCGCGGCGTTCAATTCGGCAACGGTGTAGGTCTTGCGGGTGGGACCCCACGCCAGCGCCATTTGCTCCATCACATGCTCATGGTAAGCCGTGATGCCAGTGCCTCGCTAACCACTGTCCCGCCGAAATGTTGAAATGAGAGCTTATGGTCAAAAACTTCATGGATCTGTCGGACCGCGTAGCCGTCGTGATCGGGGGCACTTCAGGGCTCGGCCGCACTCTCGCTCTGGGCCTCGCCGAAGCCGGCGCTAACGTGGTCGCTTCCGGCCGCCGGCAGGAGCTGGTGGAGGAAGTGAGCGCTCAGATACGCGCGCTCGGACGCGAGACATTGAGTCAAAGCGTAAATGTGTCGGACCGGAAATCGATCGACGCTTTGCGCGATGCCGTAGTTGGGCGATTCGGTCGAGTAGATGTGCTGGTGAATGCCGCCGGCAGGATCAAGCGGACGCCCACGAAGGAATTATCCGAGCAGGAATGGCAGGATATTCTAGACACAAATCTGACTGGCATGCTACGCTGCTGCCAATCGTTCTACGAGCCGTTGCTAGCCAGCAAGCGCGGCCGCATCATCAACATCGCCTCGCTGAACTCATTCGTGGCTCTGAACGAAGTGGCCGCGTATGCCGCTTCCAAATCGGGGGTTTTATCTTTGACGCGCAGCCTGGCGGTGGAATGGTCGAAGCTGGGGATCAATGTCAACGCCATCGCGCCAGGAGTTTTCCGCACCGACCTCAATGCGGCATTGTTGGATAGCACCGAGCGCGGTCGAGAATTGCTCTTGCGGACGCCCATGCGCCGCTTCGGAAAATCGGAGGAGCTGATCGGCGCCGCGGTGCTGCTGGCGTCCGATGCCGCGAGCTTCATCACCGGCCAGTGCATCACGGTTGATGGCGGATTCTTGGCGTCCGGCGTGAATAGCTGAATTTGTGGGAACATCTTATAAAGATCAGAAGGAGGCGGAACATGGCTGCCACGTGGCAGAACGATCTCACTCCCATTGGTCCAGCGGATTGGAATTACGATTTTGCGGCCCACTTGCTGGAGCGGGCCGGCTTCGGCGGAACGCCGGATGAGATTGCCAATCTCGCTAAACTGACCCCGGCGCGAGCGGTCGCCCGCCTGGTTCGCTTCGAAGGAACAGACGCGAGCAATTTGCCTGCGTTCGATCATTCCGGAGTCCACGACGCTGGGCTCGAACCTTTTCCGCCCAGCCGTCCGGCAGTCACGGACATGGCCAAGGAAAAAGGCGAAGCGTTAGGCATCAAGGTGAAGCCCGCAGGAAACCGCCGTCTCCAGCCGATTGTGGATGAGTTCTTCTACTGGCTGCGTGCCAGCGCGCTCGAAACCAACCGTATCGCGTATTGGTGGGCCAATCGCATGGTGGCGAGCCCGCGCCCTCTGCAGGAAAAGATGGCGTTGTTGTGGCACGGCCATTTCGCATCGAACGAAGCGAAGGTGCGCGATTACCGCAAGCTGCTCGGTCAACTAGAACTTTTCCAGAAGCAAGGAACCGGCAATTTCAGGGAGCTCACTGTAGCAGTGGCTCAGGATCCGGCCATGTTGACGTTCCTGGACGCTGGCGTGAACGTGAAGGGCGCGTCCAACGAAAATTTCGCCCGCGAAATCATGGAACTCTTTACCATGGGCGTCGGCCACTACACGGAAAAGGACATCCGCGAGGCCGCGCGAGCCTTCACCGGATGGAATTACGTGGATCTGAAATTCGTCGTGAACAAAGACCAGCACGACGATGGCGAGAAGACGTTTCTCGGTAAGACCGGCCATTTCGACGGCGTCGACGTCATCAACATCATCATGGAGCAGCCCGCGACCGCTGATTTCATCGCCGGCAAGATCTACCGCTTCTTCGTCCGCCAGCAACTGTCGCCGGAGCTTCAGAAACAGCTCGGCACGGTGCTGCGCGATGCCAACTACGAGATCAAGCCGCTGCTCGAGAAGATGTTCCTCTCGCGCGATTTCTACAGCCCCGCTTCCGTCGGCACTCAGATCAAGAGTCCGGTGGAACTCGCGATCAGTACGTACCGCAAGCTCGGACAAAAGAGCGTTCCCGGCGTCCCGGATTTTAATCTGGCGACAGGCGCGCTGGGGCAGCAGCTCTTCTCACCGCCAACCGTGGCGGGTTGGGCAGGAGGACAAAGCTGGATCACGCCGGGTCTGCTTCTTGAGCGCGGCAACTTTGCTCGTGACGTGCTGTTCCCGGACATCAGCTTTCTTCCGCCGGATCGTTTCACCGGCGGCGGGGAAATTCGAAGGGTCGCTGAACGTGTCCGGCAAGGAATGGATATTTCGAGTGCCACCATGGATGACGCCAAGATGGGCGTCCGCGCGGAGTCGAACCTGAACGCCGATCGCGACGAGGATTTCAACACCCGCTACGGCAGCTTCCGAGGATCGCAGATGGCCGTCGAAAGAGTGAAGCCCATTCCCCGCGACACCGCTCAGATCCGCCTCGCCGCAATGGTGTTGAACGCAGACCTGACGAACACAACGCAGGTGGTGGACTACATGCTGCATCGGTTCATGCGCGTCCCGCCCAGCGACAACACACGCCGGAAGCTGGTTGCTTTTTTCGACAAAGAATTGGGCACGCCGGACATTGCCGTCGCGCGAACGTATATGGAGGAGCCGTTACGGTTGCTGCTCCATCTGATCATGAGCCAGCCGGAGTATCAGTTGAGTTGAGGTGATCCATGAAGAGAAATCACTTTTCGTTTCCGAAGGCCAGCCGGCGGGACCTGCTGCGCGCCGCGATGTACGGCGTAGGTGTCAGCGCCTCGGCTGTTCCCATGCCGATGTTCGCCCAAGCGGCCTCCGCGCTTTCAGCCCAGGGAAAACGCGATGGAAAAATGCTCGTCGTGCTGGAATTATCCGGAGGCAATGATGGGCTCAACACGCTGGTTCCCTACGGAGACGATGCCTACTATCGGCTTCGTCCGAACCTCGGCATTCCTCGCAATGAGGTCCGCAAGATCGACGACCATTTCGGTTTCAGCCACGGCATGGCCGGATTTGAACGCCTTTACAAGAATGGCAAGTTGGCCATAGTCCATGGCTGCGGCTACGACAACCCATCGTTCTCACACTTCACGTCCATGGCGTATTGGCACACCGCCGCGCCCAACAGCGGCGAGGAATACGGCTGGGTCGGCCGTGTAGCGGATGCCATTGCGCCTCAGGCGCCGCCAAACTTTCTGGTCAACATCGGCGTGCGGCAATCGCTGGCCGTTCGCAGTCAGAAGCATGTTCCGGTGGTCTTCGACGATCCGAACAAATTTTCGCAGGAGAAGTTCTACGACGAGCGGGAGATCCTCGACTCGGTCCCAGACGACCGGCCGGTCGACAATCCCTCGCGCAGATTCCTGCTCGATACGGCCAGGAGCGCCAAGGACGCGTCGGCTCTGGTGCGGGAGGCATGGTCCAAGTACCATTCACCAGTGGATTACGGAATCACCGGCCTCGATCTGCCGAAGGTCGCTGCACTGATTGAAGCGGGCATGCCCACGCGTCTCTACTACACGTCTTATCGCAACAACGCGTTTGACACGCATGTGTTTCAATCGGACGTGCACAAGCGCCTGCTGACGTACGCTTCTGATGCCGTTTCGGCTTTCCTGCTGGATCTCGAACGCATCGGACGCGCGGACGACGTGGTGGTGATGATCTTCTCCGAGTTCGGGCGGAGAGTTCCCGAAAACGTCAACCTCGGCACGGATCATGGCACGGCCAACCTAATGTTCGCGGTTGGAAATCAAGTGAAGGGCGGCCAATACGGCCAGGCCCCCAGCCTCACGAAACTGGATGCGGGCGACAATCTGATCCACACTACGGATTTTCGTCGAGTGTACGCGACCATGATTGCCGGCTGGCTGGGATTCCATGATACGCGGCCGCTGCTAAATGGCGACTTCGAGCCCTTCGACCTGTTTCAGCAGCGTAGGGTTTGATACAGCAGGCTTGATGCAGAACTTTCTGGCCGATCTCCGCTACGGCGTTCGCCGTCTGCTGAAGAATCCCGGTTTCGCTCTCGTCGCGGTCGTCGCCTTGGGCCTTGGCATCGGAGCCAACACTGCGATTTTCAGCCTGGTGGATCGAGTGTTGATTCGGCCCATGCCATATGCCGATCCTGACCGGTTGGTCACGCTCTGGGAAGACGCGTCTTACATCAACTTTCCACGCAACACCCCTGCGGTAGCCAATTTTGAGGATTGGAAAAAGCAGAACCAGGTCTTCACCGATTTGGCCGGCAGCCGCGATCGTGCCGGAAGCCTCACAGGCGATGGTCTGCCTGAAACGGTCCTGGGAGGGGCCGTAACGATAAACCTGTTTCAGGTTCTCGGCGTCCAGCCGCTGCTTGGCCGCGCATTCACCGAAGAAGATGATCGTCCGGGCGTAAACGTGATCATTCTAAGCTACGGCCTATGGCAGTCGCGCTACGGTGGAGACCCCGGCGTGATCGGCCGCAGCATCCTGGTGAATGATGCCAAGACCACGATCATCGGAGTGATGCCGCCCGGTTTCACCTTGCCCAAGCGGAAGACTCAGTTTCTTTCTCCGGCACAGTTCACACCGCAGATGCTGAATAACCGGGCAAGTCATCTGCTTAGCGTCATTGCTCGCCTCAAACCAGGCATCACGTTGGCGCGGGCGCAGTCGGACATGACCGCTATTGCCAGCCGTTTAGCTCAGCAATATCCCGAAACCAACAGACAACTCGGCGCAGTGGTGGTCCCGCTGAAGGATCAGATTGTCGGCGACACAGGCACAGCCTTGCTGGTATTATTGGCCGCTGCCGGATGCGTGCTGCTCATCGCATGCGCCAACGTTGCCAACTTGCTGCTTGCCAAAAGCGCTGCGCGAGAGCGTGAGATGGCGATCCGGACCGCGATGGGAGCGGCGCGCGGACGCCTGATCATCCAGATGATGACCGACAGCGTGATGCTCGCCATCGCCGGCGGTGTACTGGGTCTACTTCTAGCCCGATTGAGTATGCGCGTTTTAGTGGCCCTAATCCCGACCGGACTGCCGGGCGCGTCTCAGCTTTCGATAGACGGCCGGCTGCTCGCTTTCACGTTGGGTGTCGCGTTACTTACAGGCATCGTCTTCGGAATAGCGCCGGCGCTCGAAACCACCCGTCTCGAGGTATCGGAGAAACTCAAGGAAGGCGGCCGCGCGGGTGTGGGTGGCAAGCGCCGCCGCTTCCGCGATGCTTTGGTCGTAGCCGAAGTAGCTCTGGCACTTATTCTGCTTGTGTCCGCTGGGCTCTTGCTGCAGACCCTGCGAAATCTCCATGCCATTGATGCCGGATTCAATCCCGAAAATATCCTGACGATGAGCACGCGCTTGCCGTCGCCGAAATATGCCGATCCGTCCAAGCGCTTGGCATATTTCGACGCGGTTGTGCAGAAAGTCCGCGGATTGCCTGGCGTCGCGGGCGCCGGTTTCACGTCCAACCTGCCGTTCACCAGTCAGGGATACACCAGCGGCTTTTCAATTGAAGGCCGACCCTTTGCACCAGGAACCAGCCAGAACGCTCTTTATCGCGAGGTCACCAACGATTATTTGCAGACCCTGCGAGTCCGCTTGCTGGAAGGCCGCCTCTTTGGAAACGACGACCGCGCCAACTCTCTGCCGGTGGTGATCATCAACGAGACGTTCAAGAAGCAGTACTGGCCGAACGAGAGCCCGCTCGGCAAACGCGTCCAGACCTCCGGCGACAATACTCCCTTTCAAACCATCATCGGTGTTGTCGCGGACGTCCGCGAGCGTGGGCTGGAATTGGATATGAAACCGGCCGTCTATCTTCCGGTGGTGCAGCTTCCGTTCGGATGGAACAATCCGCACCAGCTCGCTATCCGAACCGCGATGGATCCACACGGCATCGCCCAAGCCGCCCGCGATGCGATCTGGGCCGTGGATCGCGATCAGCCGATTGCGGACGTGCGTACCATGGACGACATAGTCGATCTAGAAGTGGCCAATCACAAGCAGCAGGCTGCGCTGCTGGCCACGTTTGCAGCATTGGCTCTGGTCCTGGCATCGCTCGGGATCTACGGAGTTCTCTCGTACGCGGTCACGCAGCGCACGCGAGAGATCGGAGTGCGCGTGGCGCTGGGCGCCAGCATCGGCGACGTGACGCGCATGGTGGTGGGACATGGAATCGCGCTCACGGTGCTGGGAGTCACGATCGGCACTGGCGTGGCGCTAGCGGTCACACGATCGATGACGAAGTTGCTGGTGGGCGTCAAGGCCGCCGATCCAGCAATTTATGTTGCTGTGGCGGCGTTGTTATCGATCGTCGCGCTGGTGGCCTGTTACGTTCCAGCTGCACGCGCCGCGCGCGTCGACCCCACGGTGGCACTGCGCGAAGAGTAAACCACTCAGAAAGAAATCTTCTGGGTCTTCGTCGCCCCGACCGAGTTGGTGATCTGCAAATCGAAGGCGGCCACCACGTTCACATCTCCAGCCACCGGAAAAGTCGCCAGCAATGCGAACTGGCCGCCTGCGGGGCTGGAAGGGAAAAAGTACTGATGGAAGTTAGAAGTCGTGTCGACGCTGATAACTCCGGGCGCTATCGTGGTCCCCTTGCTGTCGTAAAAAGTGAATGCAAGCTGCGATGCCGAATAGGTATTGTCTAAGCCGACAACGCTGACGTCCAGATTGTTCAGACGCCGCACCGCGCCGGTGGTATCGAGAATGATGGGCGCGGGCGGAATGGTTAAGCTGATCTGTTGTGTTGGTGTGTTGGGAATGACGAGTGTGAACACGATGGTTCCCGCCGTGCTCCCGGTCTGGAAGGCGATGCTGGATTGCGTTCCGAACCTGGCTACCGTATCGCCCGGCGAAATCGTAACCGTCGCCGAGCGTGTCGGCCCCGAAAGAAACTGGACTGCCGCGTCATTGGTTACACCCGCCACGCTGGGCTGAAATGCCATAGTCAGCGTCCCGAAGTCGGTCACTTGCGAAGGCGCTGCCAACTGAATCGAAACATCGTTTTGTTGAGCGCTCGCGCCCACGGTTGAGCCGAGTTGAATCGAAGCGGTGGGTAGTGTCGGTTCTAGTCCTTGCCCGGCGAGCAAAAATGACCGCTGATCGACAATGAGGGTGCCTTGGACGGGTTGGCCCGTCCGCGGCGCGAACCCTACTTGAAACGAGACGGATTGCCCGGGCGTAAGCTGAATCGGGGCCGCTGCCCCGACCGGGCCGCTGAATCCCACGCCGGTAACTAGCAAGGCGATCACGGTAATGCTTGCGTTGTTGAGATTGGTAAGCCTGAAGTTTTGAAGGCGGCTGCTTCCGACCTGCACGGAGCCGAAATCGATAACCGCGCCTGCGGCGAGTGGCGTGTTACCGTCCCCAACGGCCAGTGCGGCCGACGGTGTAACGGTCGCGCGCAAAACGATGTTGATCGTATTCACCAGCAGAAACGCGCTGTAAGTGCCGATGGAAGTCGGGTTAAACGCGACGCGAAACTCCGCAGACGAACCCGGCGCGATGGTGTAGGGTAGGTCCGGCGTAAGGGAAATCGTAAAGCCGGAGCCGGCGATCGACAAGGTTTGAAACACAACCGGGCCTTCGCCGACGTTGTGCACATGAAATCGCGTAGACAACGTATCGCCCGGCGAAGCCGAGCCCAAGTCCACCAGCGCGCCCATTGGCGTTTCGGTCGTCCCATCGAACAGGAAGACCTCGATCTGCGCCAGCGCCGCCAGCGGAAGAATCAAACCACACAGCAGCAATCGCCGGATCATGGCCTACTCTCCGGCAGTTGATAATATTGCTCGCGATTTTGGATGACGCGAATTGCGAACTGCCGGCTACTGCCCAGATCCCGAAGTTGGATCCAGCCGTCGCCCATCTGCTGAAGTGCAAAGCTGGCCGGCAATTGCGCATTGATGTGCTGTTCGGACCCGTCTCGCTTTCGCACTACGATTCCGTCGCCGTCGGCGTAGACCAGGTCGCCGTTCGCGAGCAGGAGTGCTGGGGCGGTGACTCCCGGAATCGCGGTCTGCACCTTGATGTCGCCGGTCGCGAGGTCTACCCGCAGGTCGCACAGCCCGTCGTCACGCTGGACAATCATTGCGGCCTGGCCTGGACGCGGCGCGGCGATCGAGAGGATGGCGCTCGCCGTCAGCGTCGTGGGATCGAAAGGCACCGGATTGAATGCCGCGCCATCCCACGCGAGCAATGTGTTGGCGGCCGGCATAAAAATCAGGGCCGGCTCGCCAGCCCTTGTAAACGCGAACAGCGCCGGACCGTCCGGCTGCGAATTACTCGCGACCATAGATCCAGCCTGATCGGTCACGACGATAGCGGACCTGGTCTTCAACAATCCATACGATCCGGAATATGCCGCCGAGACAACGCCACTGGCCACCGGATCGCCCGGCAGGAAATTTCCGGCGATGCCGAACACCGGACGGAAGGAATTCGCTGCATCCTGCATGAATCCTACGCGCGGAGGAGTCAGGCCGCTCTGTGCCCACGCCGCCCCGGCCATAACGGACAACGTCACCAATAGTGCTTTCATCGCCAATATTACTTTCATCGCCAACATGCTTTCGTCGCCAATTTTACGTTCATTAAGGATGCCCCACGATAATGCTTGGAGTGCCGATGCTGACTCCCGCCGGAGCCGTTGTGCCGGACGATGGACTATGCGATCGCGCTAACACAAAACCCGCCGCTGCCCCGCCGGCCACTGCTGCCAGCCCGATCAGAATCCACTTCGTGCGGCCTTTGTGCGGGGCCGTAAAGCTGCCTTCACCGCCTGCCTGCGTGGCAAGTGCATCGCTCAGGTATTGCGTAATGATGATGCCCGCTCGCGCCTGATCCTTGATGGCCGTAATGCGGATTTGCACAGGACCAGATGTTTTGTTCCAGATCCATCCAACCGCCGCCCGTCCATCCGGACCGGTGTTAACCACTTCGGTCCGCAGCCCGGAGTTGAACACACCACTCGGCCCGTCCTCCGGCAACTTGAAACTCACGGCTGCACGTTCCACCGGTTTGCCGGCTTCGTCAGTCACCAATACCGTAAGGCCGCGGGAGCCCCGCGAGCCGGTCCGATAAGCGGCGCCATCGCCCTCCACCACCTTCAACTGCACGATCACCGATGCATTGGAAGGAACGGCCCAGGCCAAGGCGCAACAGAGCATGCCGCGCCAACGATTTATTACTCGCGTTCGCACGTCATATACGTGCCCCGCCGGGAGGCATACTCTCAGCCAATTTGGGTGTAGTTACTTTACTGGTTTGGTCGCGCACGATCGCGCTGTGCGTTTCGCCAGGATTGCGCCCGAAACCGGGTCTTGTCTTAGAACCTCAAACCCAAGCGCGTCAACGATTCCCCGATCCAGAAGCTGGACCAAAGCATAATCGTCGTCACAGGAAGGTTCGTCGCGTGTCACAGGCGCCAGCCAATCAAGATGGTAGATCGTCCTGTAAAATTCAGCGGTGGATTGCATGGCCCACGAGGTCCCGAGCCGAACCGGGGTCGCGGAAGATCTTCGTGGAAGAGCACTCAGCGACCGCATGAGGCTTCCGGTACCTGCGTCGAACTTCCAGTCGCCGTACCATTGCGTTCGGAACTCGAGCACGTAGATTCCGGCAATCAGCAGCATGCTGGCAGTGGCGGCGTAGCCAATGCCGCGCCAAGGTTGCCACGCGCGAACCAACTGCTTGGCCGCCAGCAGAACCATAAGTGTCGATAGGAAAATTGCATAAAGGCAGGTCCTGGGATAGGGGTAGACAGCGCCCGCGAAAAGATGGCCGCTCACCACCAACAGGATGGAGCCGGCCAGGGTCGCAGCTGAAATATTGAAAACGAGGCGCTCCGGCGACTGCTGGTCGGGTTCCGTCATTCCAATCCGCAATCCTACAGCAATAATGATGGCGACTCCTAGAAAAATGAGCAGATACGGTAAGTAGACGCGGACCTCTTCCTGGAGAAGCGGCTGAAAGCCGATCAGCGGCCAGTCCTGATCGAACGATGCGGTGTAAAGAGAGTTGAGGGAGTCCCGCCAACTCGGCAGTCCAAAATAGAAATCCTCACGTTTTGCCGCCGCAAGAGGGGCTGCAAACAAACAAAACGTGATGGCTGCGGGCGCGGCCATATTCACAAGGATAGAGCGAACGCTGCCAGATCGGCGGTAAACAACGAAAGCCACAGCCGCCAGAAAAACAACAGCCGGGAATGCAAATGTCAGGTTTGCTCCCACGGCCAGCGTAGCCAGTACCGCCAGCCATCGTAGTGTTTGGGGAGTGGCCGATCCGTCGGCAGAAATCTCATTCGCAAATCGGACAAGCCACAAAACAGCCCACGCGAAGAGCGCCAGCGCCATCCCATAACCGCGCGCCGCGCTCATGAAATCGAAGACGTATGGATTCAGCGACAAAAGCATAGCCGCCACAAGCATCAGCCAGCTGGAAGGAAACAGAGTTACAGCCAGACGCCAGACTACCCAAAGGTATAGAAAACCGAAAATGAGGCTGGTCAGCCGCAGCGGGACGACACCCGCGCCAAAAATCCGAACAAACAGGATGCATCCGAAGGTGTGCAGAATATGATGGCCGGCGTCGAAAGTAGTGAGAGCACTGAGGACGGGCTGATCTACGTGCTGCTGATAAGCATAGGCCTCGTCAACGGTGATTGACTGGGTTGCGGCACGATAACAATTGACCAGCCCTACCGCGAACAGGACCACTAGCGTCGCGATATACCGAATTCTGACGGACGCTAGGTGTTTTACGATAGGGAGAGTATACCAGCCGCCTTCGGAAGTCCCAACAGTTAGAACTGCCAGCCGCCTGGATCACACGTCGCTGGCGTACTCGCGATTTGGAGCCTGAACTATCCGCTCCAGTTCGCCATGGTCAAGCCAGTTGAGCTCGCACCGTTCGCAATCTTCCATGACGACGTTTCCTCCGCCGCTGTAAGGATGCGTATCCATTTCCTGACCGCACCGCGGACAGGGGATTCGGCGATCCATCTCGCTCCAGTCCGGCTGATGGGCCGCTTCAGCCGACACTTCGCCGCGCGCGCGTAAGTTATGAACAATGGCTACGAACGGCTCCATCCCAACCAGCATCCCGCGGCAGCGGCCGCAGTATAGTATCCGCTCGCGAGCTATGGCAGCGTGAACCAATGGCACTCCACAGATGGGACAGTTTAGCGTGCTCGTCTCACCCAATACGCGGACACCGTCGGCATTAGTCTCCGGGAAATGTACGCTTCCGCAATAGTCGCAGACCAGACACTCCTGGTCTGGCTTCAGCCGCATAGGCGCGCCACAGTTCGGACAGTTCACTGGACATCCATCGGCCGGATGCCCAGCAACCTTCAGTTTTTATTGGCCAAACCGATGCCATCCATCTGACGAAGCAGAAGTGTTGGCAGGCGCCTGAGGCGGAGCGTACGAATAGTTACCGGCCTGAGGCGGTGGCGCGGCGGGATATTGCGCTACTGCACCGCCATTAGCGGGCGGTGGCGCCTGGTAAGAAGCGGTAGGCGGGTATGCTTCGAATCCACTATTCGCATAGGGATCATACCCGTAATAACCCGGATATCCGTAAGCGTAAGGATATCCATAAGCGTAAGGGTATCCGTATCCGTAATACCCGGGCCAGCCCCAACCGAAACCGAAGCCG